>Ga0335072_10002138_pt1 | contig 31123 bp, 23 predicted proteins | sample Lox_Sample_21_FD_206725 | JGI IMG/M metagenome (GOLD analysis project Ga0335072, IMG submission 206725) | Soil microbial communities from Loxahatchee National Wildlife Refuge, Florida, United States - Lox_Sample_2.1 | ecosystem: Environmental > Terrestrial > Soil > Wetlands | place: USA...
GTATGGACTCCATAGAGGTGCCTCATCCACGATGCCCTTTATCATGTGTCACCTGCAAGAGTACATACGCAAGCTTCTTGCAAAAGGCAACCACCTCTGCAGGTATGTGCTGGCAGAAATGAAATTGTCGGCCACTCAAAGTTCTTTGGCATGTTACTCCAAAATTTGCGATTGGATTGTTGGGGAAACCCCCTGGCTGCGGCGCTGCGGCGGCTAGAATTGAGGTTTCCGCCAGAGGTCGATTTAGTACATCGGGCGATTTAGCGATTTGACTTCTGCATCCTGTATATTTGCCTGAATTAAGCACGGGGGTGTGCATCTCATATGCGGGTATCTCATGGGCGTGCATCTCTTGGGTGTGCATTTTACGAGCGTATATCTCACCCGCGTGCACCTCATAAGTAGATGTCTCATAGGCGTGCACCTTGTCTCATAGGCGTAGATATGCACCTCACGGGTATACATCTCACGAGCGTGCATCTCATAAGGGTGTGGGAAAGCGCCACTGTGATGGCCGAGCTTTGAAAGCCACCATAAATAGTGCTACACTTCAATCACGATCGTTGTCATGAATGACCAAATGTCGTAGGTTCACGGTGGAAATTGTTCTGATGATCAACCTTCGCTGTCTGATGGTAGTACAAAGTTAAGCTTCCCCTTGAACGTCCCTAGAAGGTGGATCAAATGCAACCCCAACTTCAAAATCCAAATTAAGCGTAGACTGAATCAACGAGGATATCCTATCCCCCATGATCTTTATAGGCTAGAGAGCTTACGTTTACCGCTTTCCATGACAAAGCCGCACCAGAATCCTAGGCTGCATCGGTGAATACGTATTCGGAATCTGCTCCCAACCCATGTCTCTCTCTGTGGTTTCACAGAAAGTTCAACACAGCCCGCATCCGCGCTAGGGCAGTTTCTGTATCTCCGCTCTGGTTCCTCAAAGTAGCAATTGCGGACATAAGCCGGGCCTTGGCACTGCGAACAAAGCCAAGTAAAGCATAGCATTACTCCCTGATCCTGCGGGCCATCTTGAAACCGTAGAGCTAGCTAGGAAGGGTGTGCATCGTTTTAGGAAATACGGGATATCAAGATGCCAACTTTTGTGATGGCGTCGCAAGCTGTGGTGTGGCATTTTACGCTCATACAGCTTGACCTTGGAGGCATATATGTAGGGGAAAGTCGACTGCTCCGCTTGTGTTCTCAGCTTCAGCATTTGCGACAAGATTGAACAGTTTTACTGCATTCTCGTCTGAAGACTTATTTCATCTTGGTCATTTGGCCCGCAATATTTCTCTACCTTGATTGAAAGCTAATCTTCCTTCCATCTCACGTTTCGACTCAACGCAATTCCGTCACAATGCCAGGCATATCGCAGTTCCTCCACGGCCAACTCTTCCAAACGCCCACCCTACCCAAGGCCGACCTCACAGGACAGACCATCATCGTCACAGGCGCAAACACAGGCCTCGGCCTCGAAGCGTCCAAGCATTTCGTCCGCCTCGGCGTCACACACCTCATCCTCGCTTGTCGCAGCCTCTCCAAGGGCGAAGCAGCCAAAGAGCAAATCCTCGCTTCCACTCGCAAAACTACCTCCAAAATTGAAGTCTGGCCCCTAGACCTCTGCTCCTACGTCTCGGTTGTCGACTTTGCTACACGCTGCAACACCCTTTCGCGTCTTGATGCCGTGGTCGAAAACGCCGGTGTATCTTACAATGAATACACCCGCGCTGAAGATAACGAGACGACTATCACGATCAATGTGGTCTCGACTTTCCTCCTCGCGCTACTTCTGCTACCCAAACTGCGAGAATCCGCGGCGCAGTTCAATATCACGCCTCGCCTGCCGATAGTGGGATCTGTGGTCCACTTCTGGGCCGCGACCGCGGAGCTCACCACACCAGCTCAAGGCAAGATCTTCGACACGCTGAACGACCAGAAGAGCGCCAATATGGCCGGTCGCTACTTCATCAGCAAGCTGGTCGTCATGCAATGCATACGAGAACTCGCGGCTCGTATCTCAGCTTCATCTGCGAAGCAAGGGTCGCCCATAGTGATCGTGAGCAACGTCGCGCCAGGCTGGTGCCGGACAGATTTATTCCGGCATGAGGATGGTGGTGCTGGACAGAGGATGGCGCTCAAGGTGATTGGGCGCAGTAGTGAAGAAGGTAGTCGGACGCTAGTCCACGGTGCTGTTGCAGGCAAGGAGGTGCACGGGCAGTACGTGAGCGAATGCCAGGTCAAGCCGGCGTCGGCTTTTGTGAGGAGTAAGGAAGGCGAGGAGTTGCAAAAGAGGATCTGGGAGGAGCTGATGGCGAAGCTGGAGAAGATAAGTCCAGGCATTTCGGCCAATCTCTGATTTTAGGATGTTCAACGATGGTGTCGCGGAACCATTCCCAGTGCGAGGCGCGAGGGCAGACAGCTGCAGTAATATGTTTTGATTGTGACTCCTAGATTGATAGCCGTGCTCGGCATTTCTATACCTATTTCATTGCCTCCCGACTGGCCATTTCACACTGTGAAGCTGTGCACATATCAAGGACCCATCGTGAAATCGGGCTTGGTATTCAAATATCCTAGGAGAGCAGGGTCAGGGCCAGGTCGGATCAAAATTACCCGTTGTGCTAGGATCAAGTAGGTATTGGTCGAGGAAGGCCTGCAAATTATCAGTATAATTCTCGTCCTAACTTTCTCTTGAAGATATCATGACGTACCCAATCTATATTTTCCGGCACGCTCATGAAGTTCTCGAGTGGGTCAATGGCCAGATTGAACTCAGTCAGTTGGTCGGACGATGTCGCTGTCGAACTTATTGAGAAAGGAGGAGTCGGGAGTGTATTGTTAGCTACTTTCAGGCCGGTTGCGATAGCAGGATTGGAGGTATTAGACCCAAGTTTCGTAAGCATTGCTGCTAGGGCTTCACTGACCCGTCGTGCTTCTTTGGACTTCTGCTCGTTACAGATATGATAAGAGCGTTGCAGCATATCGATTTTTGCTTGTCTCCCTGAGTCGGTGCCACTATCCGTATATATGACAAGGCTTAGAATCATAGCGGCTAAGAAGAAGTCGTTCATTGTGAAGGAGGAAAGCATCCATCGGTCGTGATAAAGCTGGCCACCTGGTTGGGCTTCTTGGTGTACGCTGGCTTGGTGGTTGAGAATTTCCATGGCAGCTGTGGCGCAAGCGTCCCTTGAGTATGAATTAGGTGTCTTCTGCGTAAGGCATTTTCTATGGAGAACGCATATGCTTTTCTGGTACAGGAGCTCTATGTTGAGCCGGACCATGATGACGTGCGATGGGTCTGCGAATGACTGTGACATGGGCTTGTGTTTCAGAGGTAGAGGAACAAGCGAGTGAGCCTGGCGTAGTGCTGAATCAAGCTCCATGATTCTATCGTATGGCACTGGTGCCAATGACAGTTCTTGGTTCAAGATCTTCTCAAAAACGGTCATCATCCTACCCTTGGCAATAAAGTATGTTATCTGGTCGACGTCGGTCTCTGGCCTTGACAGCGGCAACTCTGTTGATGATTCATCAAAATCCGAGTCTAGGAGATTGCGAGGCAGTGCGGTGTCATATTGGCCTGACTGGATATTGCTGGGCAGGCCAACCTGAAATGAGTTCATGAGGTCGAAGTGACGTATCATTGCCCAGCTCCTCCGCCTCATCTCGCCTTCGAAGATGGGCATGTTCGGGAAATGCTTAGGGTCTCGGTGATAGCCCATACGAAAGGCTTGACGTATGATGATACCGAACAAGACGTAGACTTCGCCGGCAGGATCGAGAGTATCCATGTACTTACACTGCGCATAAAGACACAGCGCTTCGACAGCATAACGTTGAGGCTTTGCGTACTGGCCTAGAACAAGGCATTGCGCAGCAGCTGTCAAGAAGCTTGCTTTTGGTGACCGATTCTCTGGCGAAGAGGGTGGTTCTGATCCCATCGCTTGACTCAATTGCGCGGACATGCATAATATGCAGAAAAGCTGAGCAATCCACAGCACCGGAGCATGATATGGATCCTTCCAAAATGCCTCGTACTATAAGACAGTCAGAAGTGAGCAACGATGACTAGGGGCTACACTACCATTCTCTGGAACTGGTAGGTGTGGATGATGGCTAGAATTGTCAGCCGGCGTTGGGGGGGCGCAGATTTCCACAGAAACTCACGGACGATTGCGTACTTTGCCTTGAAGTACACAGACAGGCGTCTATCAACCATCGGTCGAGGTGGCAATGACTGTAGGATGATTTCAAGACTGGGTGGAGAAATGAGGCTGAAGATGCTGTCATCTGGTGCTGAGCCACGATTGCTGTCTGCGAGATCTTCTTCCTCCGGCGGACTATTCCCAGGAGCAAAGTCACATTTTAGCTCTTTTATCTGCAAGACTCGGTTAAGTCGTGAAAAGTGCGAAGGCGGAGTTGCGCACACTGTCAAGAATGGCAGCCCAATGGGTTGATCCAACATAGCTTGGTTCGCTCCCATCGGCAGATAATAGCCCTCCGAGAGCCTTAAAGCCTTTGTCCACAGCTATGCCATTTTCTATGCCCGGCGCACTTGATAGGGTCTGAAAGCGAAACTTAGAATGTGGCAATCACTCCGCTGATCTTGGTACACTCACGGCTTTTACAGATGTTTCTGATTGCATAAGTTGCATAACCAGGCCTTCCAGGTGTTGTAGTCGTTCTTGAGCGCGATCGCTACTGCCATTCGATGCATTCTTCGTCCGGGTTGTATTTGGATCATTCCGATATGAGCAAGAAGACTCGTCGCCTCGCTTCGTGCAACTATCACAGGGGTGGCCTTTGTCACACTTCAACCTAGTCGCCACCACGTAAGCATCCTCGTAACCACAGACAGCTATGAACATACTTTCGAGTTCTACATGGTAGACACGAAACGGGAAGTCGATTCCTCTTGTTGACCTTGTTTGAGGGTTCATGATGAAGAACATCGCCACTGGCGCGGAACTTGTGCTGGAAAGCGGATATATCTGCCATCTGTGTCCCCAAGCTGTGGTGCATAGGATAATCTGGTAGACCAGATTTAAGAGGGATATCAACGGTGCGGCGGATTAGCTCGAATAGAGGCCTATGTGACGATCATAAATGAGACCACAACAAGGACCAAAAGCCAGAGCGAGATGTAGTCTCACAGTCGGCCGCAGGTGGCAGAACTGGTAGAAAGGAGTCACGAATGGCTCGGAACACAATACTTGGGCTCAGAGTCAAACATCCCGTTTTATTGCTGACTTTCGAAAAAGGTGCACTGAGATCCAGTCCTGTAATGGCTGCGAAGTCCAGTCAATGATTACGAGAAGGACGAGCGCATGCTAAGAGACTTATCTCCGAGACTAGGTCCATAAGCCCGTGACTGGCCAATTACTTAGTAACCTTGTGCGGCCATCAGAGGTGTCTTTTTCACACCAGTTCATGCTTAACGATATTTCGTTCAGAAGCTGATTCCCGACCCGCATAGCAATACCATTCCATTGAGCAGATACTTGTCCTGTCCAGCCGCTAAGAAATTCCAGTGAAAGGAAAGAAATGCTTCCGGATAATAGTTGTCCTGCGCTCTGCCAGCGTTTCCGAAGAGCTTTCACAGCGCAGTTAGCTTACCATCTGGGCTTCGGATAAGGACCATCGTCATGTTGAGTCGGAATTAAAAGTGAAGATTCGGCCATTCTTTCTTGATTCTGATACCTACAGAGTGGCTAGATCGCAATGCTGACAACGACAAGAAGATCCATGGAATTCTGTTCATTACTTGGACTCTTGACCCTCTCTAGCGACTGACATATGTAGCTAGGATTTGTTCTCTCTGCAAGACCACTGTGTCAGGTGGTCATTCATGAATTTACCATGTTGCAGGATGGCTCGGCTGGCATTCCCGAACCGATTCTGCGTCTTTGGGGGAAGGTGGCACCTGAGTCTCGGCATCACCTGATTCTCTCCTAAGCTGCGGGCCGCAGCCTGATTTCGAAGTCTACCAAGGCACATTTCTGGATAGCCCGCACCAGACAACGATACAATACTCCGAATTACGCCCCGATGAAATCCACGGGTAAAAAATCCTTATTAGGACGGCTTTTCAGTCATGGAAAATCCAAGGCAGGACATAGGGTGGAAGATGGACGTGCAGAAGGAGTGTCCGGAGGCATAGCGCCGTCGGATGGTGAAGAGAAACCTGCGAGGTCAGTAGGAGCAGTCCTAGTTAGGACTAAGTGCCTTAAGCAAGAATATTAACTGCATACAGGGCCGCATCCCAAAACGTTGGGATCTCCAACAGCACGACAAAGCCACCTCGAGCGCGAAATCCAATTGTGAACGACGTGGCTGACCTCATGAAGAGATACGAAGCGAGTGAGCAATGTTTCCGAATTGCTTTAGGTCAAAAGATATTAGAAATCCGCCCAACGGAGCTCCTAACAAGTTTTTGGGTTGGCGGACTGGATTCCGCATGCATGGTTTGCGGCGACGCGTTCGATGATAGCAGAGGTCCTTGTATCCGGACCGTGTCATACGAAGACACGGGCATGATTGGCATGCACCATCGATTATCTGCCGTATGTCTCATCGAAGAATCTAAGAATCATTGGGGCACACCAGCCCTCTTTCGAGTCCACAACCGGCATCTCGCTTGTATTGTCAAGACGAACACGAAATATTATCCAGTTTCGCATGTTTGGCATCCAGAAGTGGCTGCGGCTCATGTTTCGAGGGAGCGCAATATTGCGGCCGAAGCATTGCTTCTTCACACTCTTGTGAAGACGGTTCCAGCAATTGCCCAAGAATTCGGCCCCACTTCGGACGAATACTGTGCTGGAAATGTTGCTCCTATCGAAGTCTGGCATGACTACATCAGTGCTCCCCAGTGGCGGGACGACCAGCTCCAAAAAATTTTGCTCATCTTGCCCGAAATATATCGTCACGGGATGACGACCGTTATCCATTTGAATGACGTCTCAAATAGAGACCGGCTCAAGCTCCCCTATTCTAGCGGCCAGACTCCGAGCGACAACGATCTGAAAAATATTTCTAAATTCCTCAAAGCACAGTGGTTTGAGAGAATGTGGGTTTCTCTAGAGTATGCTTACAGTACCCGCACATGCCTCATGTTGAGCGATTTTGCCATCTGTCTCAGGCTTAGGGTCGGGCGTGTCAGGGATAGCGATAGCTCTGAGGAAGATCTAGGCCTTTCCGACGAGAAAGATCGCTTTGGAGAATTGGTTCAAATCTGGATGAATCATATTAGGGAAGGTATCACAGACAGAAGCACAGACCAAATCACACTTAACAGATTGTGGGAGGACGAATTACAGCTTCCTCCCCCCTCCGTCTTCGAGCTTGAGCCGGGACACATTTCCTCTCTGGGGAGGGCTATTTATGTCATTGCACAGAAAGAATGCAGATTTTACAGGGATCGCTTTGTGGCTCTCTGCGGCTTTCTAAGAATGGGAAGGCACGAAGATACCGTCCAACAAATCCCTGCTAACCAAACTGAAGCCTGCCTATGGCTCTGGCGGAAATGTCTTGAGCGTGGAGATTACACTCCGCTATTTCTTCAACCAAGTGGCGAGAAAGAGGTCGAAGGCGCTTCTTGGCTCGTAGGTCATGAAAAGATGTCCGGCGAAACCTGGGCCTTAGGGGAGACAATCTCGCCAGCAAGTGACCCGACGATCATAAGAGACGGCCGGATTCAAATTGTCATGGAATGTGTCGGGATCCTTACGATCATCGAGAATGTCTCTTTCAAAACTCTCCCTATCTATGATACACTAAGACAAGTTCTCGAATTCATCCTCAATTCAAGACTCGACTGGAAAAGCGGTTTGATGAACGCTGAGCTATTCGTTGAGGCAGTCGGCCGAATATATGGTGCACCTTCCTGGGTGGACAAAGAGGACGTTCCAACCACCGTCGAGGACTTCAACAAAATCAGTAGGCTCATCATCGTTGCGCTTGAAGAGCTACTCGACGCACTCATACCGCAATTTATGGTGGGGTCAGATACTCTCGACGAAGACGATGTGTACAAAATCAGCCAAATGCTACGCCTTCACAGCCCGGTGCCTGACCGGAGATACCCAGGGCTAGCGAGGGACCGTATGAGTTATGCGGCATATGTTCCGGGGAATACGCTCGGCAAAGTGCTCTGCATGAGTTGCGGAAAGGATTTTGTCTTCAGGCTAGAGCTTCACGAGAAGATGGATGCGCCTCCGCGTGATTGCAAAGTGTATCGTATCCCTGGACTGCAGTTCGATGAGGCGATGGAGAATGGTGTGGGTCTAGTTGTTTCAGGAACGCGTATCATCGGGAAGATGATATATGGTACTCGAGCTTGCCGTTGTCGTTTTCTTCAATCCGTGCTGATCTGTTAGACTGCCACGGGGCGGTAGAGACCTTCAGACCCTGACGCCAGGGCGAGTACCACCACTGATAGTCCTTAATGAACAATGGCAGCAGGGTAGAAGTACATGAGAGCCTTGCTGTGTTGGACGACGTCGATGCCGACACGTTTGTTGGATTCTGCGAGTTCGCATACACGGGCAACTATCGCTCGCGGATAACGGAACTAGAGCCAAAGATTGTGAGCAGTAGTGTCGCGGCTATTGAACAGGCCAGGACGCTGTAGACATGGGACAGCCGTTTTTCAGTATACACTAATACTATCGTGCGTCTTCTTGGTTGTACGGTTGATCCAATCAATCCAGGATTTAAAGTCATAATGCTGGCCTTCCAAAAGGTGTGAATCAGCATCGACACCAATATGCTGACAATACCTGACAACATACTGTTAGCCGTACGCACCGTGACACCACGCTGCAGGCAAAGGTGGCAGCCACGAATTATGTACTTGTCTTAAAGCCTCTTGGCCGTTGCGATGGCTTTCTTCATCTTAGGTTTATAGTTCGGCAGAAGGCAACCGATTTTCTGAAATTTCTCCCGTCTCGCCAATGTCTCCTCACGGGACACGGGTTCGGTCTAGTGTGGACGAGGAGAGATAGGGCGGAGTCGCAATGGTGGTGCGTTCATGACTTGAAGCGTGCGTCTGGCTGAAAAGAGAATAGACGCCTGAGCTTAGAGGGCGACGATGGATAAGGAGGTGAGGGCGAAGGCCAGTTGGTAACGTAGTCCTGTAGACACCGCGAGCCATGATGCGCAGGGTAGATGGAGAGGAGTTCACTTTGGGGACAGAACTCGTGGAGCTAAAATAGGTCCCTTTGAGAAAGAGTGAGTGAGAGTGGATGTCGAAAACGTGAGCCGGGTTCGGGTGTGGTGGAAAGGGTGCCGAAAACAGCTCCCAAAGGTGTCGCTTTCTGCCGCCCAACCACAGGTGCAGAGACTTATGCGGTGCAAACGGTAGGGAAGGTATTCCGCATAGCAGGCAGTGGTGAATTTTCATGTGAGAGAGGATCTGATGAAGCAATAGTCTTGCATCTTGGGCGAAAACGCAACGATATTACCTCACATCGCAGTACCTACTTGAAGCAGGCCTTGAAGTAGGCCGTTGAAGACCACGTTAGACTGTAAACGCGATACTACGAGGTTGTGGAATATGGCCATGATCAGTGTACGATGTTGAGCCAAATGTGGCAAATAATAGCGTGCCGAATCGTTCACAAGTTTCAAGTCTCAGTCGTAGGATTTGGCGTGGCTTCTTGGAAGAGCCATTTGCGCAAGTTGGTGTCTAGGATCATTGGAAGTTATTGTTCTGTATGACTACTTCTGCTGCACGCGCGCCTGGTTCCGCAAATCTTGGTAGTAGGAGCTTTCGACGTGTGAGCTCCTCATCAGCGAAGTACGCATCGAACGACTTTGATTCGGCTGTATATCCTTTGAATTGCTTTGACAGAATAACGTTACAGCCTGACCTGCCCGCGGCACCAGCAGTGTCGCATCCTTGGTGTACATATCATACCACTGACTCACTTTACCTACCCTGCTGAATTGAAGCTTTCCTCTGCTCCCTTATTAGCCATACTGCATCTCCATTCCAGCTTTCCAGCGTATCTCTGACAAGCTCTCGTCCTGGATCATCCATAACTGGCGCAAGAAGGTCGAGAATAGTATCGCCAATGTCGTCCGTGATCCGGACGTAAGTCCGGATTGTGACGAGGAGGCCAATGAGAGCATTCAACACCTGGTCATCGCTTGTCCTTGCAGTGATTTGATATTCTGATACCAACGCGGGGGGTTGGGAGGTTCGTGGATCTGTGCCTTTAGCCATCGAAGTAGCTCCAGATTCCTGCTTGACAAGCCGGAGATCAAGGTCAACAGTCCCTTCCAACTGCTCCCCAGTCTTAGATACTCTATCAAGCTTTCTCCGCTTTCCGCCGTGTCGCCTTCCAGCCTCCCGCTCCCTCTTAGCCGCGACCCTGGCCCATACTTGTCTATACATCCTCTCCAGATTGGGGAACACGTCTTCGATACGACTAGCCATGAAATTTCCTGCACCAACACACAGTGCCGACACTGTATTTGCCGCCGCTATAATAGTGTACCCTGGTTCTGTCCCCCCTTCTTCCAACTCGCTATTCTCTCCTGCCTGCGAGCCCGCGAACAGACGAGGCACAAGTGCGGGCCAGATTGAATTGATAAGTGGAAGGAAAGTATTTTCATCTGCGGAGAGTGGAGTTGCGATGCGAGCAAGTAGTTGTAGGATTGTAAGGCGGACTCTGGGAGAAGGCGAGGAGAGGTGATATGGCGTGGATTCGGCGATTCGCAACAGGAGGGTGTGTGATTTCGAAAGTGGTTGCTCTTTCTCGGGTGGAGGAAGATCTCCATCTGCATCTCCTTCCGAAGCGATGTCGTCTTCGTCTGCTCGATTGGAGGACGGGGAATGGAGATCGTCAGGGCCGTCGAGTGCACCTTTCCACGGTCGATGTGGTGCCGGCGTTCTCGGCTCAAGGTGCTCAGCCTCAGTTTTGTTCTTAAGTGCTTTGTGGGAACGGAGGTCGGCGATAATGTCGTCAATGGTTGACGGTTTGTACGGCTGGTTTCTGTGCTGGGGTGGCTCTTTCCCATCCGTAATAGTCGTACTAGGCTGCCTTGCGCCTTCTTCAATCACTGCGCCGAGAACTTCAAAAAGCAGCTCAACCAGCAGTGGATAGCCATGAAAGCTGTCCAGCGCAGCGAAAATATCCCCTATTAAATCATCAAGATATGGGATCAACTTCGCGCCGCAAAGTCGGACCATCATCAGCAAGACTTGTGGTGCTTGCGGCGAAATATCAAAGGTGTTCAATTTGAGTGCAATCGAATTGACGAGGTAGTCCACATTCTGGATCAGCATGTCAGATGTCGAGGAGTAGTCACAAGCTTTTGCCAGGAGATTGAGGGCCGTCATGGCGTGGGTCCTCAGTTCCGGCTGAGAAGCACCAAGCAGTGACAAGACTGGATAAAGAGTCTCGATCAATTCTGGGCGATAGGAGGATCCAAGTTGCTCTGCTTGCAATGTCAGCGACTCCAGTGCAAGAGCAGTAAGTCGCCAATCCGATTCAGTGGCATCAGTACTTAAATTGTTAAGCAACTCAGGGACGGTAAGAGAGTACAAATCTGACACGAGATAGGGTCGCGAGTCAACGGCGTCTCCTGAAAAATCAATAAGTTTGTCCAGTGACGCCTCATTTGCTTTAGCTGGTCGCAGAAAGTTCAAAGTAAGCCATATCGCTGCGAGCCGCGAGCTACCACTGGATGTGACTCGATCAAGGATTGATCTGAAAAGAGCGTCCGAATGTGGGGAATTTCCAAGGTTTGCAATAAGGGTTTGCAGTTGCATGGTTGAGTCCTTCTGGCTGCTGTGGTTGAGGACCACAGCCTCGAAGCCAGTATAATTGGCCGCGTCTTCAATGTTAATGAGACTGAATGAAGGCCTTACGGGCTCGCTGACCGCTTGAGTGGGTCTTCGAGCCGCGGATTGAACAGCAGCAGCGACACTTTCCACCAAACTCGTTGCCAGAGAGTTATCGAGCACATCGGAGGTTTGATTGATTTCAGATAGCACCTCGAATGTGGTCGAGATCTGCTGCAGAACTCGTTCCTTTGGTCTGTCATCGTTGCCTTGCATAACGCGTGGGAGTGACGCCGTCCATTTGTGCAAACTAGACTTCAGGCTCTCTGCAAGTAACGGTTCGGTGGTGGCAAGGCGCTTCAATGTGGAAAATGCTGTAGTCGAATCACGATCATTAGCAAGTACGACGATCGTCTCGACCATCAGGGGTACAGAGTCAGAAAGCGATCGAGAGCACTGTTCAATCACCATTGTCGCAAGTCGAACAAGTGCTTGCCGAACTTCCTTTCTGTCATGATTACGCAACCGTGCAACACTAGCGAGCGCCAACTTGACCTGCGAAGAAGTTGCCTGTAACCAGGATTTGTCAAGCGCGGGAGGGGCTTCTGCTTCATCCTCCCGGGTTATCTGCAACGATTTTCCATAGCCTGTCAACGCAGCTGCCTCGTTCACAGTGACACCGTCATTTAGTACTGTGTACAATATGTTGGTCAGAACCTCCAAGTCGATCTGTAAGACCTTGTAAGTTCGTCTCGCTTGTGTGCTTGGCTGCAAAGCTTTGGTGAGAGCAGAGACCGTTCGAGGAAGCAAGCTAGCCAGAATCACCCGGTCTGAGATCTGCTCAAGCAACGAGGAAAGTGTACGAGCAGCGGCAAGCTGAACAAGATCAGATGGGTTGTCAGTAATGGCCTCAAGCAACATGTAAATGCTTTGGTCAACAATCGTTCTGGCCCCTACTTCGTCAAAGATAGGCTTGCTGCGTTGAAGTTGGCCCATGCATTTAGTCAACGCAGTCATACAGTCGAATGCTGCTACCTTTAAATCATCTCCAGGAGCCTCGGTCTGGCCTTTTGCAGGACTTCCACCAGCAAGCAAAGTCAGCAGAATGAGCAGTTGCTTTCCCATCTCGGGGGCAAGCTTCACCCGCCATCCTCGTGTGACGAGAATCTGCAGGCACCGAACGGCTACCTCAAGACATCGCGATGACAGCCGTTGAGACTCGTTGAAGACGTTTGATAGAGGGAAGAAGGCGTATTCAGCAAGCTTTTCATCCAAAGCATCATCCCGCCCTAAGTCTTCTAGAACGGGGAGGAGGTTTTCTAAGGCACCTAGGACGGTCTTCACAGGCGTCTGTTTTGCCCTGAACTTAAGAGCAACAGAGCTGAGTTCGACGCACGGTGGCCGGAGCTAGACGGCAGTCAGTGATCGATTCTGAAATAGAAGCGCTATAGACGGGCTAGACCTTTTGGAAGGCCTGTTGGCGTGGGTTATCCATGTATCAGATAAACGTTATCATATCTCAGTTTCACTTGCAATTAAGTGCTTGCATTTGCTCGTGGCTGATTTGCGTGACGGCATAATTGCGGACGGAAATTGCTGCTACTTCGGAACTGGCGTGGCTGGTTAGGTGGCGGCGAAACAGATTCCAGCCACAGTGTCAAGACGCCAATCATTTGTTATCATCACCTGATCTCCCCGCGCCCCTTTGTCTATGGACTGTGATGAGCTGGCGAGTGGGCTTTCTCTTCAAGAATGATATCGTTTACATCATGGATCAAGACGAGGTACTAGCGTTCTTATGTTGTAGTACATTGGAAGCCAACACTTACCATAACAGAGGAAATTGTTCAGCTTGCTATTGTAACTCATAGGCTACCACTACACAAAATCGTCCTTCACCGTGAGTACGGTGGGTGTCAGCCGAAAGCAGCGTCCACATTGTATCATCCCTTCTGAAACCCCCGAGTACCGAATGCCATGCTGGTGCTGGGATTTTTCGTTTGGGAAGTTTATTTTTCGCAATCTTGGAAGCTGCAGTGGCTGGTGATCTGGGAGGCTGGTCGAGATCTTGGCCATCGTCCCACTACCGCGATCGGGAAAGCCTTCGATCTAGTTTGCCTGTCGCTGATCCCACCTCTGGCCTGACAATAGTATTCTATTTGCTCATAAACAGCATTACGATTCTTCAGGGCTTGTGACAATTAATGTCAATCCTCGACCTTATTCCACCAAAAATCAAGGTTGTGGCTGATTAAGGCCTGGAAGAGCCAAGCAATCAAGCATGATTTGGGCCGATTTTCCTGCCACAGATCTCGCTGCAGCGGGGGCCTGATTGGCAACTAGCTCGTGCGTGGGCAGGGGGCCAGAAGCTTAGTAGCTTTAGCTGCATGCCGTGTGGCGCGACAACCTGGCTTCGATCCTGGTTTGTGTGGGGATTTTGGCATCCAAAGTTACAAGTATCACAGCCAAGCGTTTTAATTTCCCAGCACACTGTCGCCGCGAAGATGATCGGATACAAGCAGTTAGGACTGTCGTTCAGTGCTCCCATAGTGAAAAGGTAGTCACGCCTTCCCGTGAGCCGTCCAGTTAATGGTGCCTGCGGGGAAATTGAGTCGTCCGTAGCTGTCTCCTTCCCAGATTTTGCCCAGATCGTCACCTGTGTTGGCGTGTGCGCCGCTCCAACATCCACCAGCAGCTCCAGCCTCCCAGACTCCTTTCCAACTTTCTCTGATAACCTCCAGTTTCCACTCCCAAACTTCAACTTCCCTCCTTTATAGTTGAGCCTCAGCCAGAGTTAGCACATCTCGTACTTCAACATTCGTTAACTTCGCAACAACTTGTTCCCGGTCGCAATCAACTTGTCAGGATGAAGAACTTCATTTTCGCTGCTGCCCTCGCTGGCGTCACAAGTGCTCAACTCAGCTCTCTGCCAGCATGCGGTGTAAGTGAAGCTTCTCATTCCATGTCGTTGACAAGACTGACGTTAAGACTCTAGCAAACCTGCGTCACCAATATGATAGGCCTCGCTAACGCTATTGGTTGCGCATTACCTACCGCCGAATGCCTCTGCTCAAAGCCAGAATTCGGCTTCGGCGTTCGCGACTGCTCCGCTCAATACTGCCCAGCGGGAACTGATCTCAGCCCCATTGTCAACTATGTCAGCTCGTACTGCGCATCTTCAGGTAAGTGCCAAGTCAATGCTGTGGTGGAGTCACTATGACTAATTTGCGCAGCTGGTGGGGCGTCCTCTGCGGCGTCCGGTGGTACCTACCCTGCTGCGTCTGCCGCTACTGCAACTGGCACCGAGTATACTCCTGGCGTTCCTCCATATACCGTAAGGCAATCCTGATTGACCCGATACTTGACAAACCGGCTGACCATTTCTCAGACTGGACCTGGTGTTACCCCCAGCACGAGCGGCGGTGGAGCTGGTGGAAGCGCATCTGCAACCGCTACCTCTGGGGCAGGTGCAAGTTCGGCGATCACCACCTCTGCCATTGTCTCGACCATCACTTCGGGCGGCTCGACCATTACCACAACTGTCGGTAGCACTACTATCTACGCAGCGGGTGCTGGCGCTGGCAGCTTGTCTGCCTATACCACTTCTCCATTGATCAAAACCATCGTTTCTGGTGGCTCGACCACCACAACAACCACTGGCTTGACCACTCTCTACACCTCTGTCAGCGGCTCAGGCACCGGCGCATCAGCTTCGTCTGCCGCTTCAAGTGCGTCAGCGTCTGTCTCCAGTGTTGTCAGCTCGGCCAAGTCGTCTGCCTCATCAGTCGCAGCCTCCGTTTCATCGGTCGCTTCGTCGATCGCTCACAGCGCATCCACGGCAGCTGCAAGCGCCACAAAATCTGCTGGAGGTAGTGGCGCCAGTTCATCTGCAGCGGGTGCTGCTCTCCCAATGGCCACTCTCGCCCGCAATAGTCTTGCCGGTGCCGCAGGCCTTGCAGTCCTACTTGTTCTGTGATTTTAGTTATGGGCTTGGGGGCGTATAGGCGTGGCGTGTTTCTTCCGGTATTGATACCCATGACCTCGTCCATCGTGATGGGATCTGACGTTTTGTTGCGGACATTCGAATGCGAGCGGGGACAAAAAAGGGTGTACAAAACGCAATAGGTCTCCATGTTATGTTTGATGGGTACACGACATCACAAAATTAGAGCTCTTGCTGTTAATAGTTTGGTGAGCCATAGCTAATACAGTAATCCATTGAGAAATTAACCCTCTCTTCATGTCTTGTTCCTGATGGTTCTCAAGAATTTGATCGGTGTGTCAGACGGAATTTCTTGTAACTGCTTTCAAGAGGGCATCTTCGGAAATTCCCACCAATGAATTATCATCGTTCCTTCCACCAACCTTTCAAATTTAGTCTGCCCATTGACATTCGTTTCCGGTACCCCGTCTCATTCCTTCCTCAAATCCTTTTCACCACCCAAGTCTATATTCCTTACAATGTCCACCTCGATCAACCATCATCTGCTTCCCTTGCCGGGAACAGCACAGCATTGAGCACTACCCATCAGCTTGGCGAAAGCGCACACAGCCTAGGACTTGTCCATTGTGCGCTAGACGAAATCACCATATTGGCCATGGGCTGGAAGTGGCGATGTCAAAGGGTGGGAGATGTTCTATGATCAGGTCACGAAGCTGAGGTATGGGAGGAATAGTGTAAGTGTGGAGAGGAATGGGGAGAATAAGCATTGGAAGCAATCTCGATTGAGACTGTGTCCTGGCGGAGCGAAGGAGTGGGAGAGGAAGCACAGACGGAAGCCCATTCGATGGCAATGACTTCAACAATGAGTCTAGCAATGTATCTCACTCGAACCGTAAGACTCGGGGGAGACACAAGCAGGGAACTGTCTGGCAAGATGAAGAAGTCGCATCTACTTCTAGCAGAAATGAAACTAGATCGGCTGGACAATCTCAACCCCAAATGCGCGAAATCACACCTCTCTACAAGCCGATCCCTCCGGCTCCCAAGGGCCGCGACCTCAACAGAGCCCTGGACGCGCTCGACCGCCATCAGACCGAGTTTCTCGACCTTGTCGAGCGCGAAGTCACGAGTCTGATCACAAACACATCCTGCCGCGACTGCGTGGCCATCGTGCAGATCTCGGCCAGCGGCGCGCGCACGCGTTACGGCCTCAGCGACCCGAAAGACTAGACGAAGCGCTTCGTGAAACTGGTACGGCACGACTCGGTCCCCGGCGGCCCACCTCTCCCGTCGTACGACGACAACTCAACGCTCGACTCATATCTCTCGCAACCGGTGGTCCAGCGCATCCTCGACCTCCACGTCGAATTCCTCCAAGAGCACAAAAGTGCCATCGGCCAAGCCATGCTCGGCATGCTCAACGACAACGCGATCCTGAGTCGCGAGTTCGCCGTCCAACTCGCCAAATCGATCCGCCAATCCGCCGATCCGATGTCGGACCGGGTGTACGAAGCGCTCGCGCACATGCTGACCGATGCGCTCCACAGCGGCGTCGGCCAGCAGCTCGGCACGACGCTCGGCCACGTCGCATCGCACTCGCTGCTTCGCGGCCGCCGTTTTCCAAGCGCTCAGCGCTGCCGCCGCGAAGATCATGGCTAAATACGCGACTGTCGAAGCCATCAAGACGGCCGCGCTCCACATGGGCGCCAAGGTCGCCGCCAAGTCCGTGCTCACCAGCGTCTGCACGGCCATCGCCGGCCACCTGACGGCAGCCGGCGCGACCATCAGTGGCGGCGCGCTGGCCTGGTTCGTGGTGTTGCCCGCCGTCCTCGTATTTGCCGGCATCCAGATCAACACCTTCCCCGCCGATTTGGCCGCCAAGGTGGCGCCGAAGATTAGGGATGAGCTGGACGGGGCGAAGTTTCGAGAGCAGAATCGCAGTGCGCTGCATCAGATTTTCACCGAAGCCATGAAGGATGGTAGCTGGGCGCTTGCCAAGAAGGTGGTGGCCGAGATCCCAGAGGTGAAGGGCGTGGAGGATGCTGCGAAGCAGTATCTCAAAGAAGCTGAGGAGAGGGCGGTAGATGCTGTTCGGCATTGATGATACCGTATAGCGCAAACTACGGTAAAGATTCAAGAGGGGGCAGGCAACGGTGTCCACGTACTTTTTTTTTTGGTAAAAAAAGAACTTCAGCTTAGACTTTGGGCCGAAGGTGGAGGCCGTCCCTGGCGCGGTGTGCAGACGAGGTCGCATGGATCCTAGTACATGCCCACCTATCGTCGTGCGCGCCCGTTACCAAGTTCCGTCTTTAGCAGCATTACAATCGCATCGTGGCCTTCTCCTGCTGTATACGATAGCGGCGTCTGACCGTAGCTGTCCTTCGAAGTGGCTGCGCTACAACAGAGGTAAATGGGTAAACATAGGATTGCTAGTAGTTACCACACCCTTTTTTTAATAGCACCCTAAGTGACCCAGCCAGATGCTGATCTCAGGCTTCTAGATGATTGTAACAACTTCTTCCCTCTTCTGTACCAAGTGTCTGCCGACGAGGTTGCTCGTATTGAGCTCGAACCATTCTCTTCCGATGTGCCCACCAACATTCATAATTCCAAAGCGCTTATATACCCCATTTTGCCTAGTCGGCTCGAGCATTAGCATTTCCATCCACTTCCATTTGCTACCATTATTTGAGCGCAGTACTGGCATGACCCTCAAATCGCCTCGGTTCTTCGTCTCACCCTCGATATATCGCTCGTCGGGAAATACGGCCTGACCCCAAGATTGAAGAAACTTACCAGTACCAGTCCAGACCTCTGCCCAGAATTTTGGAGCAGGTTTGAAATTAGCAGCCGCTTGCTTCCAGACCAGTTTGATATTGTATGTGGTGCCTTTGATTCTGATATATGCCCCTTTTTTAACTTGGCCAAACGGGTCAGTTAACGGCTGGACTCCAAAGTCCTCAATGCTGACGAGAATGTCATGTGGTTGGCAGTGGCAAGCTTTATTCATGGTCAATCGCCAGTTGACTGAGGCCCATGACCAAGTCGGGGCCTGATATTGGTCCTGGGTTGGGTCCTGATATTGGTTCTGCGGTCGTATCCGCTCCTGAGGAGGTCGGCCCTGTAATGGTGCACCCCAAAGTAGTCCGTAAGGGAGAGTTTGCGCCCAGATACCTGCCAGATAATCTGCTGGTGATGCGCCTATATATTGTTGAAAGCCTTTCGCAAGGCCGGAAATTGCGATTAGCTTGTCTTTAGGACAAGTGAGACGAGTTCCGGCATATGCATAAGCAATCGTATACCAGGCTGCGCAGGGGTCCTCAAAGAGGCCCTTTAGATAAGACGTCGGTATTAGCACCGGGCTGCGTGCTCCGTGAAGCTCCAAGGACTGCAGCACAGTTGCCGTGCGCGGAACATCTTGGATGGAGAAGGCGGGATGGCGTCGCGACCAGACCTCAGAGGCGATATTCTCGTAGCATTCGAACACCAATTCATGGGGTGTGAAGTGTATGATCCGGGGTGACAGTATCCGTTCCTGTGCCACCCAGCCACGGCTCATGAGTGAAGTACCTGCGAAACATTTCGCCCAGTCTTCAGGCAGCAGGAAATATTCACCCGCAACCGGTGACTTCTTCGTGATACGTTCTCTAATTTGAGTCATACCGGACTCCCATGCCTCTACACTGAGGTCGAACGACGCTATTCCCCGCCAGGGCTCGAGTGTGGATGGACGCCGAGTTCGAAACATACCCTCCTGAACACTTGTGTTCCCATCCTCGATTGACTGAGCGGCGACATTGAACAACGCGTGCTTGTACACATCGCCCATTCGTCCAGATTCTTGTTGCCAATCCGCAGGACTGTCCTGGATGATGCAAAGGGAGTCAATCCACAAGTATTTGACACTGAGATGCCTGCAAACTCTCACTGCGTCGGCAAATACCTGTGAGAAGCCATCTCTAGTGTCTCCGGGGATCCGGAATAGGAAGTCAGGTAAGTTGGTAGTTGTCAAGCGGAGAATGCAGTCTGCGACACTCGGCCAGCGGTGACTTAGCGTGACATATTGATAGGGCTGATTCAGCGTTTCATGTAGCCTCATTCCGTTCCCAGTGATTTCAATCAGTCTCTTTGGCCTGAACCAAGAGCCATCAGCCTGTGGGAGATTTAGAATGTCGTAGTATGCCCGGCACTGCTGGTGTCCGTGCATGCATCCTTCGAGCCACATGCGGGCTTGATCAAGAGAGACATCAGAGCCTGTCCATTCCGATACCGTTGGATTGCCCGCGTACTTGTGTGTCTCTATTCCATTCCCGAAGTCAGAACAGGTTCTGCTGGCACATCTATACATCTGGGCCTTACCTTCTGCCGGCAGAAATAGGAAAGTCTTGACAGCTGGTGTCTCTGGCGGAAGTGGTCTATCGGAGTCCAGGAAGTAACGTACTCGCAACCGGTAGTGGCGAGAATAGTTGGGACATTCGAATAGCTATCAATCAGCCCACTTCAAAACATTAAGGTGGCATTGACCCACCTTTAGTCCGTACTCCATGACATCCTTATTAGGGGCACTGCCAGGGTAGAGGAGCCGGTAAAACATCCCGCTCACCTTCTCATCATCTTCGTCTGATCCAGGAAGCCAGTCGTATAGCATCTTGCACATCTGACAATTGGTAGAACCGTCCTTCAGTTGCCGAGCCCGACGGCGATATTTGAGTTCGGGCCCATCGACTAGATATTTGGCGCGGAAAAGCAGAGAACACTTTTCGCAAATCATAGTCTCGTTGGATAGACGCGTTTTCGAGGTCGATAATTTAGTCTCCAGGTGCTCAATGTCATAAAGAACTCTATGAGTCTGTCTTCTTGTTGAATGTCGAAGGATCAGTCCAGATGAGCCCTTACGAGTGACAAGTGCACTTTGCTACCCCGCACGATATGTAGTAAATACACGTCCACAAGAAGTGCCTCTACAAAAGGTACGTTGTATATCGTGGAACCAGCCTACTCTGATTAGTGAAGTTTGTTGAAAGTGCAAATCGCCGTGTAGACCTAAGGGAAGATCTTGTTGGGCACACCGGGTTTGCTGCAATGGCCTAATCAATATGCTATAATCATTTCGACCCCGATGCCGCAGAGGGCGAGGGCAACGGAAATCGCAAAACCCTAGCGGTTGCCTGCCCAGATGATTTATGTTGGGCACCCATGCCTGAACAGTTCCGCCTTTTATCAACTCTGCGACGCATTTCTCTTTCCGCAAGTCTTCCCTTCCACTTCGCTGAGCGCCTGTGGCGCAGCTTTATTAAGGTCGCAGTGCGATCAAACTTACGATCCCTGCACCTTCCTACCTTCTCCATCCGCTGCGGAGTCTTCGCAATCGTCGAGATGAATATCAACTGACCTATCCCATGCTTGAATATTAGCACGCTGAAAAGCCTCTGCGCGAATCATAGCCTTCCTTCCTTGGCCGGCTAGGTGCCGCTAAAGCCCCTTTGCCCCTGATTTAAGGCCCACTGCCCTTACTCTACCTCGGCTTCATACAAAAAGACTCTGGAGTCGCAAACTCTTCTAGCCACTTCAACCTCGAACACCTCGCAGCCAAGGTAAGTACCAAAGCGGGCCGCCGCAGCCACGTGCATCGCTCTCAGGTGCTGACATTGTATTGAAAATAGCAGCTTTTGTTCGAGCTCACTTTGCCATCCGTCGAACCCTCTCTTTGTGGACTAAGTTGCGGTTACATGGCAGAGGACCTAAAGAGGACATATAATCGGGCTAGAGGAATTCCCTTGATTCCTTTGATGTTGTTCTTAGTAGAAATGGCATGGGGTTTCTTTGTGACACCTTCCCTCGCCAATTGCTGACGGTACCGGCGGTAATGCTCAGCCGTCCGGATAGTGGAAGGTTTGTCGTCCGGGACAAGCATCTCGACGTCCCAACCGAAGAAGTTGTGTCACGTGAACAGATATCACATTTGGACCATGCTTGAACCTTCCAAGCCCCACATAGGTAGGGGGTGCCAAAACAGCATTTCTCGTGTATATAAACCCCTGACACTCTCAAGTAGATTGAATGATCACTCATGTTTCCCGTAACAAGTTGGGAGCAACCGCACAGTAGAGGGGAGGGCGGCGTGTGAGGTGTTAGAGCGGTGACAGCTCGCTTGTGTAAGTCAGTGGTCTCACTAGCGGGCATTGGGGGGTCGGGTTTTAGGAGATGACCCGACTTGTAGGAACCCGATGCTTGCCCCTAGGCCAATTAAAGTGTAGTAGCCATTGGCCCCCTGGGTCATCCTCCTTTTCCTAATAACCCACCTACCAATCCTTCCTTTCCGTTCATTCACCGTCATACCACTATGTCTTCCGATCGCGAAACGAGTGATTCCTGCCTATCAGACACCGAGCCATACCAGAATCCGATCCCCCGGGATATCGCTGCGGCCTATAAACGAGGCCCGCTGCAGGTTGTATACAAAGGGCAACCAGTACATTTGGAAGGAGTACGAGGACAACGAGCGCGCGTTCACCGAATCGTCCATCATTTGGCGGCTTGGTGACGAATATGAGAGGGTGGGCAACAACTGTCTAAAGAAGTACTGGCGATGCTGCAGAGCTGTAGGACACCAATTAGCGAACCCGGGACGCAATTTGTATTCTATACACTCATTTCTACATACAAATCTACTAATATTAGTCCTAAATGTGTCCCCTGTACTCGAAATACCCAGAAAGGACGTCACGCCCATCGGGTATCGGGGTACCCGATCATCGGGTCGGGTTTTTGCTTATGACCCGCCCAAACCCGCTGTGAGGACCACCGGTGTAAGTGAGGACTGCAATGTAGAGCCGAGAAACGAGCTGGAAATGGGAACAGGAGTGTGCAGGTTTAAAGATGATCCTTGAGTGGGCTCAGATAATTGAGAGAAGGTTGTATGAGAAAGTTATGTGGCCGATTGGCTTGCTGCAGTAGGGAAGAGGCGAGCAGGAAGTAGGAAGGCCGTCCATATTTGTAGTTGAAGCGGTCCATGCAATATACTGCACAGGCAGCCGTCTTCGAAAGACCAGGTGCGTAAGTTGTGGGGAACCATTTTGCGCTTGCGATATTTTGGGCCCGCAAAAGTGGTGAAAGAGAGGGTAGGTTGGGGGGAGGGCAGTCACCTTCTGTCCCGCTGTGCTGTAGATTTCTGCATTAGCACTGATGATGTCATTTTCGCGCGATAATTTAGATTCAATTAGGGCTGGCACGCGTCCCTTACGCGACTTTTGCAGAAAAATGAACTGGACAGCCGTGGCTGCCAATACTGATTACCTGTTCGCTGCGGTGCTCTCTGCATGACCTTATGAGGATCGCCGCCCCAGCCTCATACTGCCAGTCGTTCACTCGGTCTCTTCGCTCCTTTCCACAACCTTTCCCACCCAGCTTTCTCACCCGCACATTGTCACCACTTAGTGCCTTTCTCACAGATCGTCCAAGGGCTCATCGGGGGCGCCAAAGACTACGTTCTTCAAATAGAGCATCTGAAATTGGCTCCCTCATCACTTTCAATCCCACTTCAGCGGCAATGGCTAAAGCAAAGCAGTCAACACTTGGGTAAGTCCACTCGATATCCATCAAGCTTGCGACAGTACAATTTGAATTGCCTTTCCTCTGCGAGAGTCATTCTTGGAACATGGTGCAACTTACTGACTCGCAATTCGGCTTGTAGAAAGTTCCTAGGTAGCAAGCAGAACGGGGTTAAGTCGACGGCCAAACAATCAACCCTCGTCTTCAACCAGAAGCCAGCCAAGCCAGACGCTGCGAAAGATGATGAACACTCGGTTGGCGAAGATGGAGGATCAGATGCCGAGATGCAGGAGGCATCAAAGACACTGTCCACCAGTGGGAACAAAGCAGATGGGGTACAATCTGAACAAGATAGAGAATCTGCTTCGCCCAGCAATAGACTGAAGCGTGAACAAGCAGATCACGAAGATCAGGGCAGCGATGATTCAGACGATCAGCCTGTCATTAAGAGGAGGAAGAGAAGCTCGGGTAGCTCAGCTCCGGTGAAGGAAAATGCACCAAAGTTGACACAAAAGCCGCAATCGAGCAAACCATCAAGTGCAAAAGCAGAGAACAGGCCAAAAGCTGCGCGGCTATCAAAGTCGGAAGAGAAACATAAAGCAAAGGCCGACAAGGATCCTGTTGAGAAGATGTCTCCAGAAGCAGAGCAAACAGGCTCAGAAGAAGATGAGGCCGAATCTGCAAGCGAAGAGGAAGAAAAGCCTCAGGTAGCTGAAAAGAAGAGAGAAGCGCTTCAAAGTACTTTGAAGAGCCCTGCAAAAGATCCATACCCCGATTGGAAAGCTGGCGATCCCGTCCCATATGCTGCACTTTGTACCACGTTCTCTCTTATTGAGATGACGACAAAACGTCTGCAGATCTCTGCATATTGCTCGCTCTTTCTACAACAAGTCTTGAGACTGACCCCAAATGATCTTCTGCCTACTATACAGCTAATGATCAACAAGGTCGCAGCCGACTATGCTGGTATTGAGCTCGGCATTGGCGAGTCACTCATCATCAAAGCTATCAGCGAGAGTACTGGTAGGCCATTGTCCATCACCAAGTCGGATCACCAGAAGATCGGGGATCTTGGCCTCGTGGCTGCTAAGAGTCGTTCAACTCAAGGGACTATGTTCAAGCCGAAACCTCTAACTGTGCGTGGAGTTCATGAAGGGCTCTTGGCCATTGCCAAAATGGAGGGCCATGGCTCTCAGGACAAAAAGGTGGGAGCTATCAAAAAGCTGCTGGCAGCTGCAGACTCTGTCTCAGGCAACAAGGGCATCGACATCAACAAAGACAAAGGTGGTGCAAGCGAGTCCAAGTTCCTCGTCCGGTTTCTTGAGGGCAAGCTCAGATTAGGGCTGGCCGAGAAGACAGTCATTGTTGCTCTTGCACAGGCAATGGTGACACATGAGATTGCGCAGCAGGGCAGCAAAGTTCCTAGTACTGACCAGCTGGCCAAGGGCGAGTCAACATTGAAGCTGGTATATAGGTGAGCGTTCTAGGGGTATTCCATTCGGTTGATGACTAATTCCTCACAGCGAATTGCCGTCTTATGAAGTCATCATACCAGCCATGCTGGAGCATGGCCTCTCGAAGCTTCACGATACCTGCAAGCTACAGCCTGGCGTACCTCTCAAACCTATGCTTGCAAAGCCTACCAAGTCAATTACCGAAGTTTTGGATCGCTTTGAAGGCAAGGACTTTACTTGCGAGTACAAATACGACGGCGAACGCTCTCAGATACATTACGTCGCTCCCGAGGCCTTGAACGAGTTCCCAGCGGCAAACACAACGTTACAGAAAGATTCTAAGGCATTTAAGGGCCTTGCTTCCGTTTTCTCTCGAAACTCCGAAGACCTCTCTAAGAAGTACCCTGATATTTTGGAGAAGCTGAATACCTGGATCAAGCCTAGTACAAAGAGTTTCGTCCTTGATTGCGAAACGGTTGCTTGGGACCTGGTACATAAGAAAGTGTTGCCCTTCCAGCAACTTATGACGCGAAAGAGGAAGGATGTCAAGGCTGAAGACGTCAAGGTGAAGGTTTGCGTTTTCGCATTTGACATCCTGTTCTACAACGGCGAGCCCACGGTCAAAAAATCCCTTCGTGAACGGAGAGAGCTTCTACGCCAAGCGTTTGAGCCAGTTGAGGGTGAATTCGCCTTTGCTCAGTACGGTGATACGAAAGAGATTGAAGAAATTCAAACCTTGCTTGACGAGTCTGTGAAGGCTTCTTGTGAGGGTCTTATGGTAAAAATGCTGGACACGGAGGAGAGTGGATACGAGCCAAGCAAAAGATCGAGAAATTGGCTCAAGGTCAAGAAGGACTACCTGTCAGGAATTGGGGACTCGCTCGATCTCGTCGTTCTCGGCGCTTACTATGGGAAGGGCAAGCGGACTTCTTGGTACGGGGCATTTCTTCTCGCCGCCTACAACTCTAGCACACAGAATTACGAGACAGTCTGCAACATTGGTACCGGCTTCAGCGAGCAGCTCCTAGAGGAGCTCCATACTAAGCTCGAAGAGCATGTTATCGACAGGCCAAAGCCATTCTACAGCCACTCAAGCGTTAAGAATGACCAGCCAGATGTATGGTTCGACGCGAGATTCGTGTGGGAGGTGAAAACAGCAGATTTGACGTTGAGTCCACGATATCGAGCCGCAATTGACGAGATGGGCGTCAATAAAGGCATCAGCTTGAGATTCCCTCGATTCATCAAGCAGAGGGACGATAAGAAACCCGACGAGGCAACAACAACACGAGCTGTAGCAGAGATGTATCGCAACCAGCAGAGTCAGGTCAAGGATGGTGCAAAGGGTGGTGTCGACGATGACTTTGAGTATTAGCCCTTGTCATAACCACACCGATCGCTTCGTTTCCGCCTCAGAAATGCCGCAAAAACCTCTTCTTGTTTCCGTTGCTGCTCTCGCGGCTTCACCTCTCACCGAGTGCATGATTTGAGACATGTCATCTGCCAGGCGGCCCAGGAACACCGTAGCGACAGCTATTTGCCATCATTATGTGAGGAGTTAGACAGAAAGAGCTCAGTATAGCTTTCCATAGATGAGTCGAGGAGATCTTCAACGCATGGTAACAAAAGGAATGAAGCTGCATCGGGTGACGAAACGACCTACGACTGTGACGTATTGTACGACAGGCATATTTCTTTGCAGGGGCTTTAAGAGGTTTCTATGATTCTGTGTCTTGTGCGCAATCAATGGTCGATCGTGTCCCTATCAGTATTGCAATAATACTACACTCTCCTCCCGTCCACCTGGCGAATGCAGATCCAAAGAACATGTTATAGCACTTAGTCTGAGAATAAAAGCACATCTGTGATCCATTATTCTTAAGGCTAGACCATCCAACATCCATGCCACGGTTCGTCTGGCGTAAGTCTATGGGCAAGAGATACGGTCCAGAGCACGGGGACAGAATCGGGGGGTGAGAGCAGCCTGCAGTCTTCTTGAGGAGAGGGTGGAGGAGTTGGGTGTAATGAAGCGGAGCTGTCCAATTAGTCGCGAGCTGAAGTTCGTTGCCTTGTACAGGGAGACATCAGTGGCGGCCTGTTGCGATGGAAAATCTGCATTGAGATCTACGCCGATGAGAATATCACCGTTTTCTTTTTGCTCCTCAATGCTAAGACTTGAATGAAGTCAGTGATTAGGATATAGGAATTGGGGGGGCGCAGATCTTACCCTGACTTCGGACTAAAACCGTCGTCTTCTCGACCGATGTGACCACTAAGGCGTAGACATAGGCGCAGTACCTTTCCATAGCATTGACAGACGCGGCAGACACCTCATAAAGCTGCGCGAACTCGAAAGGTCTCGGCCCTGGCTTCGGCTATAGCATCTCCGCGGTGCTGCCGTCGCCAACCGTGTGCCAGGCGCACTTCTTCGACTTAGTTCAGTGTTGTAGAAAGGCCTTAGGCAGTGATGGCATCTGCAGTTGCTTGGTCATCATGATGAGCAGTTGAAAAATTCTTTCTGATCGCAGCTAATAAAGCCAGACTTGAAGCTGCAGTTCTGGTTCAACAGCTAGCTTCCCAAGCGACAATTCGGGTAGATAATGTATTCTTGCTAATCCGTGCACCTTGCGAGACGAGCCAACCTCGTATTTATGCCTGTGTATCTTTGTTAGCGGTACGGCGCTTAATCTCAATGCGGAACAGGTCAAGGTCGATGACAAGGCGCCGCATCGTAGGTTTCGCACGTTGAGGAATTTCGAGATAAGACGCTTATAGAACTCTTCAGTGCGACTCGAATGAGGTAGGTGTTATCAACAGCTAGGAGATAGCCAGATAGTTATGGTATAATACCCCACCCCGTAACTATGGCGCCGAATCACACTTGGATGCCAGCTGAGGCCAGGCAGCTCGGTCACCTTCTCAAATCACCTGGTCTTGTTTTTGCCTCGTTTTACTCAATTCAAGATGCTCTCTTTCTTTACCTTATTTTTCTCGTCCATATTCAGTCGTCAGCAGCTTCAAATACAACCAGATCCACCATCGGGAGTAGACGTAGCAATATGCCGCGAACTGTACCGCGATCCTTTCCTCTCTCACGACCACAACATCCGCACAGAATTCCTCTCCCAGTTATGTAGAACAACCGCTTACCCCTCTTCCGGCGGCATCGTCCTCGGCTACTTCTCCGCCGTCGAACTCGCCCATCTTAACCTCTCCCGCACCAAACCCGCCAACCGCTCTTCAGACCCAGCCAAAGAAGATGATCTCGCACTCCGCATGCTGCATCTTGGCGCGCACTGGTGGCCCAGCTGGAATCTCTACGCCATCCACAAAAAATGGATCATCCACGGCATTCCTTACGATTTCCACTTCCCGCCTAATGTGAACGTTGGATATCCATCATCGGGGAAGGGAATGTGGGTGTTTAAGTTCTCTGCTGACCAGCAGACCTGGGACGAGGAAGACGAACGGAAGCCGTACTTGGAGAGAAAGCCGGAAGATTGGGAAGGGAGAATCGGGATGGTCTTGACGATGGACGAACGGTGCGAGGTTTTGAAGGATTTTGGCGCGACGTTCTACGAGCGGGTGGAGGACTGCGAAGATATTGCAAAGACGCTTGAAGAAGGCATTCGAAAGGGCAAACAGTACGAAGAACTGTTGAAGAAGATGGAAGATATGAAGTACGTGGACAGGTGGCTTGAAGGGAAATGTGCCACAGCTTGAAGGCATTGTGAAATGGACAGAGATCCGCCTGTCGAACCCCATCTAGAAAACCTGTCTAATCACCTAGACGCCATTGATTCGATTGGAGAAGCTCACGATCGCTTCGTGGTAGGAGATAGGCGCAGTTTCAGCGAGGCCAGGGCAAAGGTCAAAGGACCTGTTAGCAGCATCGAGAAAATTTCAGCTTAGGTGCAATAGATGCACCCAAAGGGGCTCGCTGTCCGCCGCGTTCTCACTACCTCACAACACCACATAATGCAGGCCGAACTGACCTCACATACTCCATAACTAGCCGCTGGCAGTTCATCCCAAGTCATCTATCTTCCTTTGCATGCCTGCATCATTTCCTTTCTCTGAACCGGAAAGACATGTATTGTCACGGAAAACAGCTACCACATTTGGTAGATGGACCATACCAGAACTGTCTACGTCCCACATAGGTAAGAGGGTGGCGCTGGTTGCCCAGACAGCAGCTTTCGTGTACATATTGTGGAAGGGATAAGGGTATGCCAAACTGCAGGCTGTACGATAGGGAAGGCATGGCAATGATGGGAAGGCAGAGCCTAGAGACACGTTCTTGGGTAGAAAAGCTTGCTTGATGCTATCTGTGTGTGTCCTCGCTTTCTCTAATAGATGCTCCAAGGGACAGTTCTCGTGCCCATAAGGGGCTAGTGACCAATTGGCCCCACCACAATATATGTCAGAATCTCTCAGATAGTAGAAATGACACTCAGCTTCCACGCAACAGAAGGAATCCATACCTCTCGTAGATCGTACCCACCAAGCTCGTCCATACTCCTAGGTTTTGCGGCTTTCTGTGGCGCTCTAGGTCCTCTTGGAAGGCATTGCGGCGGTGGAAGAGGCTCTGGGGGCTTCAAAACGTATAAAAGGTGCTTATGCAGATCTAGGCGCCGAAACGCGCAACTGCATACAGGGTGTTGTGCTAGGACTGACAGAATTTTTGCATGCGCTAAATTTCAGATACGCACTGTGCACACAACGTCGGTGGCGAGCTTGTGGTTTCAAGGCTGATGCCCTAACCACTCACTCTTTTCCCACGCTCGACGGCAACACACACTTTAACGGACTGCCGCCATCCTTAATTTCGAAATTTCCCGCATCATCTCTCTTCTGTGCTGCTAGAAATAAGTCCGACTTTAGACGGATCGCCGAAGTCTCGCCAAATCCTCCATGGATCGTGTATCTTACTCTCTACGTCACAACAAGACTGTGCGTGCTCTCCGTGACTAGGTACCGGGTTTATTCTGCTGACTATGATCCAAGATAATTCCACCAAGGGGCTGGACAACAGACAAAAAGCAGATTGACCTCTTCTACAGCTGGGGCGACAACGGCAGGGATAGCCGGGTGGCCAAAGCCCACGGCCTGAAATCGCCCCAACCGATCATGTGTGGCACCGAGTCCGGCCACTGCATGTGTATGTTTCATTCTCGCAGCAAGTACTACATCTGGGACCCGATTGAGGGCGCTGTTTGGGAGATTGTAACGGAGATGGACCTGGTGGACATTGTAACGGAGCTGGGCAAGCCGAGATCGCTGAAGACTGAGAAGGTACCTCGGATGTCAACTTACGACTGATTTTGGGGTTAGAAAATGCTACACATAAGTTGCTGTAGTGATAGTGGCAACTTACAGATCAAAGATTGGGGCTGTGTTAGATGATTCTCTGTATGCTATTCGCTGCTTGTGGTTTCTAATTCTAATTCTCTACCTTCGCTGAAACTTTGCTTCCTCAAGAAACCGAGTCATGTCTGTTTCCATCGTTAGTGATACGGTCGTTCCTAGTCATTTATGTATTTTATTGGCCCGCAAGTGCGAAACGCACCTCTTGGATTCGTAAATACAATCAATAGATACTTCATTATCTGCTCCTGCTCCAACACTGTCCCTGGAGGCGGCGTCCCTTTCGAACCCACAAAAACGAGCTTCAATCCTTTGGAGCTCGATTTGTCGACTCGAAGCGATGACACTGAATAATTGTAAACATTGGCTTCTCTACGAGAGATCTCGTCCAATCTTGGGCTAGATAACATACCAGAGTGCTGAGAATAGACCCAATCTTTCCCGCTCCGAAAGAACTGGATACTCCGAACCCCATCGCTCTGCCATAGTTGCACGATCTGGGTCTCGCACAATGGCGTTGTCTTGCTCCAGGCTGAGGAGATGCTCTGGACTTCAGCCCAGAACAAAAGCGATTTCCCAACGATCTCGCTTTGGAATACCCGATAATCTAGAACTCAATAAGTTTCTCGGAGGGACGGCAACAAGTTTGGAGAATTCGTACCTTCATCGTTGCTAAAGGAGTAATATTTCGGAACACCTGGACCTTTCCTGTGGAGGAACCTAATGCAGTTTCTGGCCTGGCCATCTGAGTCACGGGCCTCCCTAGTGTGTCGTCCATGGACTGGAAGAGGATGTTTGGCAACATTGTTCCAGTATGGAGAGACTGCTAACGTAGTCAGATACATATTGTGTGAGATGTGCAAGGTCTCAATTTTTGAGACACAGTAATCGTACTCTCGTCTTCCAAGATGCGACCATCTTCGCGAGTCATCTTGATGCCGCGGAAGCATCTTGTGCCGTCTCTCAAAATTGCAACGCTTTGGAGCCTATGCGATTGTAGCCTGTTTAGATTTT
>Ga0335072_10002139_pt1 | contig 31118 bp, 19 predicted proteins | sample Lox_Sample_21_FD_206725 | JGI IMG/M metagenome (GOLD analysis project Ga0335072, IMG submission 206725) | Soil microbial communities from Loxahatchee National Wildlife Refuge, Florida, United States - Lox_Sample_2.1 | ecosystem: Environmental > Terrestrial > Soil > Wetlands | place: USA...
CCCCGCCGTGGCTATTCTCCCCTCAGCCGCGTCACATTCCTCTCCACCGCTGCTCTTTGCGTCATTTTTCTCTTCTCGGGTCCGCTCGCCCGCGCGCAGGCAGACGCGCAACCTGCCCCCTCCCGCGCCACCAATTCCGCAAACATGGGCGGCATGGCCGGGATGGAAATTCACATGCACCTCACCGAACTGCGTCCCATCCAGCCCGGCGACCAGGCCCGCGCCAACGCCATTGTTGCCGACGCGCGTCAGGCCATGGAGCCCTACAAGGACTACCGCAAAGCCCTGGCCGACGGTTACCGTATCTTTTTGCCCAACATTCCGCAGCCGCAGTATCACTTCACCAACTACGCCAACGCGCGCGAGGCGCAGTGGCGCTTCGACCCACTCAAGCCCACTTCGCTGCTCTACAAGAAGAACGCCGACGGCGGCTACACGCTGGTGGGCGCCATGTACACTGACCGCCTGCTCGCCAGTGAAGACGAACTCAACCAGCGCATTCCGTTGAGCGTTGCGCGCTGGCACCAGCATGTGAACTTCTGCCGCGCTCCGCAAGGCGAGCGGGCGGGGTACTTCGGACCCAATGCGAAGTTCGGCCTCATGGGATCCATCCACACCCGCGAAGCATGTGAGGAAGCGGGCGGGACTTTTATTCCCCACGTCTTCGGCTGGATGGTCCACGTCTATCCCTACGAAACCGATCCGGCCAAAGTCTGGTCCATCGACGATGACAATAACGGCCACGACAACATGGACCACTCGGCGATGCCGGGAATGGATATGAACTCAATGCCGGGAATGAACTCGAAGATGAAATAGGGGCAGGATACCGGTCTAAAGGGCGCGGGCTTTACACACTGCGGAGAATCTCTGCTAACGGGCACGAAGTGTCACGGCATTAGGCACACCGACAAAGGCAGCAAATCAAGTGAGGGCCTTACAGGCTGCGGAAACACTCTCCACAATGCGGTCTTGTATCAGGGCACGAGTTTACTCGCGCCGGATAAGCTCACAAGAGGAACTCGGCTGAAGGGCACGAACGCCCTGGTGTCCTGTCCCGCATATCAGCTATCTATCGCTTTTTGAAAGGGCACGACTTTAGTCGTGCCGCGAAGGCTCAAAAATGAACGCGGCTTTAGCCGCTGATGCCTTTCCGAGGATAAAGCCTGTAAAGAAAAAGAAGGGACACCGCACTAGTTGCTTCCGGCCTGCCCATCGCCGTAATACCCCACCTTGTGCCGCAGGTTGTATACATCCGGCGCTGCCCTCGGTATCGTCACCGTGATGCGGTGAAAGTCGCGTCCGGGTACCTGGTTCTTCGGGTAATAGCCGATCAGGTATTGCGTGCGCAGGTCATCGCTCACCTGCCCGAACGCCTTGTCGAGTCCGCCTTCTTCCACATAGAAATGCTTGCCGCCCGTCTGTTCGGCCAGCGTGATGAGCGCATGTTCGCCGCCGATATCGCGTCCCGCGCTGGCTTCGATGGGCACGTCGATCAGCGAATAGATGGTCACCTCGTTGCGCAGCGCCGCTTCCAGCGCATCCGCATAGGTCTGGTCCTTGGCCGTGTCGTCACCGTCCGAAATCAATACCAGCACCTTGCGCCCCTGCTTGCCGCCCAGCGCGTGGGAGCCGTCGCAGATGGCGTCATAGAGGGCCGTAGCCCAGTCGGCGTGCAGGTTACCCAAGGCATGATCGATCCGGGAAAGATTGTTGGTGAAGGGCGTCAGTTGCTGCACCGTTGTAGCGAACTGGAAGATGCTCATATCGTCCTGCGGCCGCAAAAGGTCATGCGCAAATTTGCGCCCCGCCGCTGCCTCCTCGCTCATGTCCTTGCGCACGCTGCCCGATGTGTCGATGGCCAGCACCAGGTTCAGCGGCAGCTCCGACTGGCGCTCGAAAACCGCAATCTCCTGTTTTCGCCCGTCCTCGAATACGCTGAAGTCATCGCGCTTCAGCCCGCCCACAATTGCGCCGTTGGCATCGGTCACGTTGACAAATACGCTCACCAGCTTCACGTCGACCTTGAACGTGGTGTCCTGTGCGCTCAACCACATTGGCGCAGTCAACACCAGCGTGCCAGTGACCAACATCGTGCGGAGGCTACGAATCATGTTTCGCCTCCGCGGGAAAAACCGCAATTTCTCGAGGAAACGGTTCGCCCGGCGCCCACACCGCGCCATCGGCAAACGTCTCCTTCTTCCAGATGGGCACCGTCTGCTTGAGCGTATCGATGAGCCACCGGCACGCATCGAAGGCCTGCGCGCGATGCGCCGACGCAACCACGATCAGTACGCTGCTCTCGCCGATCTCGAGCCGTCCCAGCCGGTGCACCATCGCTACGCGCCGCACTCCGAATTTTTCCCTCGCCTCCGCCGCCAGCCGGCGCATTTCAGCCAGCGCCATCTCCTCATAGGCCTGGTATTCGAGGTAGAGCGTCGCTCGCCCACGTGAGTTGTTGCGCACAATGCCGTCAAAAACTACCACCGCGCCGTCTTCCGCAGCCTTGGCTTCGGCAATCAGCTTTTCCGTCTCGATGCGCTCGCGGGTCAGGGTGACCGTTGGCTCGCCCGATCTCTGCTCCAAAGAATGCGCCGTGCGCGCCGCACCAGTCCCGCCGGAGACCGGAGGCAGCAGGGCAACCTCATCTCCATCGTGCAGAACCCGCGTGGCCGGTGCGTACTCGGCGTTCACTCCGACGGCAGTTCCGGCGAGTTGGAGCGCAAGCCGTTTGCCGCGCCGTGGGTCGGCAACGAGCGTGCGCATCAGATCGGCGACCGTTGCTCCCTCCTCCAGCTCAATCAGGGCGGCGTCGGAGCCCAGCCATTCTTTCAACATCCCGAAGAAAACAACCTTTACGTGCATCGCTGACAAGAAGAATACCGCCTATGGCAGTTAGACGGGGGGGACGAGAGATCAGAGATCAGAGAAAGGAGAACAGGGGGCCGAAGCAGGGTTAGCTGGGTTAGCGTTAGCGGAGCTGGCGGGTCTCTGATCTCTTTTCTCTGCTCTCTTTTCTCTGATCTCTTTTCTCTGCTCTCTTTTCTCTGCTCTCTGCCTACACAATCTTGTACAGGAACCCAGTCGGCGAGCCCCAGAGGTTTCGGGCGCGGTCCTCGTAAAAGATGCTGAACTCGATGCCGCTTACGTCGAAATCGAAAAGCGGTATGCGATCGAATGTTGAGTCGCCCTGAATCGAATATTCATCACCGCAGCAATCCACCATCAACGTGTCGCTCGACGACAGACGTTCAGGATGGGTGAGCACCATCGCAGCAAAGGCAAACACCCCCAGCCCAAACTCGTTGCCCGCCATGGCCGCCCGCGTTCTCCGCGCCGACGAGCCGCGGTGCAGCATTCCAGCCTGGGCAGCTACCACCAGGATGTCGTTGCCAGGCTGCTGGTCGGCCAGGATCTCATCGGCCAGGCGCGAGCGCGCAGTCTGCCGCAAAAAAACATCGCTCAGCCTGCCTGCGATACGATTCGAAAACCGCCGCCGCTTGCCCAGCGTCTCAAGCATCATCTCAACCGCTTCGTTGTAAGTGGGCGCCAGCGCCTGCCAGCGCGGAATCGCAAACCACCCCTCTGCGCCCTCGGGCAATGGCAGCCGCGCCAGCTTTTCAATGCAGCTCCCCAACTTTGGGAAGGCCGTGCGCAGCCCGGTGGTTTGCGCTTCGACCGGTCTGACCCGATAGTTCGCTGGATAGCCGCGGTCCGATCCAACCGCCTCATTGAGGTATTTGTTGCTTACCGCGTGGCGTTGAATGGCGTCGACGATCTGCCCTATGATTTCGCTCTTCAGTTGACTCTGCGATTCAAGCACGCTCTCGACCGACTGTCGATCGAGTTCCTCGATGGCGGTGCGATAGGCCGCCTGTATGGATTCGGCGAGGTACTGCTGCAGCGCTGCGTTCTGCTGCTCGGTGGTGTTGCCGGCAAGCTGCAACGGAACGATCGAGTGCGCTGTTGTAAAAGTCGCCATCGTGCTCAGCTCCCGGCGGCAATCCCGCGGGTCCCATCGGCGACTCCGCACTGGCATCGCCGTGAACCGGTCTCATAATCCGTGGCCTTTGCGTCGCCGGCCGCGTTGCGCCCGGCACCAGTTCGGACGCAACCCTGATTCGGTAAGGTGTCTCGCCAGTTATGAGACCGGTTGCTCTTAATTCATCGGCAGAATCAGGAAATACGCGAGGCCGGTCCTCGACCGTAGGCGGGCAGCGCGCCAGCCCGACCGGGCACCTCGCCCTGAAAAAGCAAAAGGCCGGCAGGTTCGCCGGCCTTTTCTTGTCGCCTGATTCGGAGTTTACGCAGCCTGGTCGTCAACCACGAGCTCGGGCGAGGACTTGCTCTCCCTCCACGGCTTCAGGTTGGGCAGCGCTACCGCCAGAACATCCTCTACGTGGCGGGCGTAGTGCACATTCACGCCCTCCATCATCTCCGGCGTCAGATCCTCTTCAACATTTTGCCGGTTTTCGGCAGGCAGAATGATGGTTTCCACTCCTGCCCGGCGCGCGGCCAGGAATTTTTCCTTGATCCCGCCCACCGGCAAAACGTTGCCGCTCAATGTGATCTCGCCGGTCATCGCCGTCAGCGGACGCACCGGTGTCTCGGTCAGCAGTGATGCCAGCACCGTCGCCATGGTCACGCCGGCCGAAGGCCCGTCCTTGGGAATCGCTCCTGCAGGTACGTGAATGTGCAGGTCGATGTCCTTGTTGAAGTCCTCTGTCAGCCCCAGGCTCGGCGCATTCGAGCGCACCCAGGTCAGTGCAGCCTGCATCGATTCCTGCATCACTTCGCCGATCTGCCCGGTCATGGTAAAGCTTCCCTTCCCCTTCATCTTGTTGGCTTCGATGAAGAGAATGTCGCCGCCCGCCGGCGTCCACGCCAAGCCCACAGCCACTCCGGCCCGCTTCACGCGCTCGGTCAGCTCGGTATCCACGCGCACCTTGATTCCGCCCAGGAACTCCTTCACCACCTCGCGCGTAACCACCAGCTTTTCCCGCTTGCCCTCGATAACTCGCCGTGCCTCTTTGCGGCAAACCGTACCGATCACCTGTTCCAGTTTGCGCACGCCGGCCTCGCGCGTGTAGTGGCGCACCAGGAAGCGCACCGCTTCTTCGGGAAACTCGATCTGCTCCGGCGTGATTCCGTTCTCCTTGATCTGGCGCGGAATCAGGTACCGGTTGGCGATGTGCACCTTCTCTTCTTCGCTGTAGCCCTCGAGCGGAATGATCTCCATCCTGTCCTGCAGCGGCGGCGGCACCGTATCCAGCATGTTTGCTGTGCAGATAAACAGCACCTTCGACAGGTCGAACGGCACGTCGAGATAGTTGTCGCGAAACGTGTTGTTCTGCTCCGGATCGAGCGTCTCGAGCAGCGCCGATGCCGGATCTCCCCTGAAGTCGCGCCCCAGCTTGTCTACTTCGTCCAGCATGATCACCGGGTCGTTGGTTTCAGCCCGGCGAATGCTCTGGATGATCTGCCCCGGCAGCGCGCCGATATACGTGCGCCGGTGCCCGCGAATCTCGGCCTCGTCGTGCATGCCGCCCAGCGAGATGCGCTGGAACTTGCGTCCCAATGCCCGCGCAATCGACCGGCCGAGGCTGGTCTTGCCCACGCCCGGGGCCCCCACAAAGCACAGAATCGGCCCCTTCATATCGGGCTTGAGCTCCAGAACGCTCAGGTAATCCAGAATCCTGTCCTTCACCTTGCGCAGCTCGTAGTGATCCTCGTCCAGAATCTCCCTGGCCTTCGCAATATCGATCTTCGATCCCGAACTCTTCGCCCACGGCAGCACCGCCAGCCACTCGATGTAGTTGCGCGTAAGGCTGTAGTCGGCGGCCATGGGAGACATCCGCGACAGCCGCGCAAGCTCCTTCATGGCTTCCTTCTTCACGTCTTCCGGCATTCCCGCGGCTTCAATCTTCGCCCGCAGCTCCTCGATCTCGCGCTGTCCCTCGTCCTGTTCGCCCAGCTCCTTCTGGATGGCTTTGAGCTGCTCGCGGAGATAGTAGTCGCGCTGCGACTGCTGCACCTGGTCCTGCACCTCGGTCTGGATCTTGGCGCGCAACTGCTGCACCTCGATCTCCTTGGCCAGCAGCTTGTTCAATTGCTGAAGGCGGTCGTAAACCTCGGCCGTTTCCAGCATCTTCTGCTTCTCTTCCGTGGTCAGGAAGGGCAGCGAAGAAGCCACAAAATCCACCAGCCGCGCCGGGTCCTCAAAGCTCGCGGCAATCGTGCGCAGCTCGTCTGAGAGCGTCGCCGACTCCGTCACAATCTGCTGGAACTGCGCCACCACGTTGCGAATCAGCGCTTCAAAGTCCGAAGTTTCCGCGGGCTCAACGTCCTCCACCGCCTCCACCTCAGCCACCATGTAGGGATCGGTCTGCACATAGTTCACGATCTTGACCCGGCCCACCCCCTCGGTAAACACAAAACGGCTCTGGTTGGGCATACGCACAACCTTGTGCACCGTGGCAATGGTGCCCACGGCGTGCATGTCCTGGGGCTTGGGCTGGTCCTGACGCGGATCGAGCTGCGCCAGTACAACAATGTTCCGTTCATCGCCGAGCGACTCAATCAGTTGGATTGAGCTCTCCCGGCCCACCGTCAACGGCAACACCGCATGGGGAAAAAGAACCGTCTCCCGCACCGGCAACACCGAGATCCTACGGTTGGCAACAACAGGCTTCCCGGCGGATTCTCGGGATTGATTCGGGTTCGAAGGCTGGTTTGGCATTGAGTGTCCTCTTGTCAGCTTATCTTCATTAGATCACGAAGATTCCAAAAAGTTGCACACTGGCACCTCTCCGCGACCACTTTCTGTTCCAAACTGCCTCATTCCTGCCCTTATCCGGTACGCCCGTTGACCGCAAATAGTTCCATATGAACGGGATCACGGCGATTCCACCAGGACTTCTCAGGCATCCTTGCCCGCCGGCGCTGCCCCAATGCTACGGCTGATCCTCGTCCTGCTCGACAGCTCTATCGGCAAGAAAACCCCGGAGAATGAGAAAGGGACGGGTTATTGACCCCGTCCCAGGCATCGGAAATCGCAAAGGTTGACGGCTGACCGGAGCTGCGGCCCGCATCTACATCTTCTTCTTCGGCTCATCTGGGCCGATCTCCGGCGCTTATTCGTCCCCGCCTCTAGACTCTGCCTCGCTCTTCAGCGCCGACTCGATCTTTTCCCACAGTTTCGGTGGTGGGTCCTCAATGGGGAGCAGTTGGCGGGCTGCCTCGGCAATCGTCTCGAGGTCGGCTAACAGCGCCTGGCAAAGCTCGCAATTCTTCAAGTGCGGGTGGGGCGCGTCGATCTGCCCCGACCCGATAAGCTCGGGCAGTTGCGACTGGAACTCCTCGCAGCTCATGTTTCCAGGGTGGTCGGTCATGGGCGCGCCTCCTGCTGGGGCGTGATCCTCAACGCATCGCGCAATTTAAGACGAGCCTTGTGTAGCTGAGATTTGCTGTTCCCAATCGAGCAATCGAGCATCGCGGCTATCTCATTATGTTCGAATCCTTCTACATCGTGAAGAATAAAGATAAGCCGATATCCGGCCGGCAGGTTGCTTACGGCCCGCTGCAGAGCCAGCCGGTCGATGGCCCCCGAGAGAGTCAGGTCCGGCGCTCCAAAACTCCGCCCCGGCCCTTCCTCCGGAGCTGGTTCCGTCGCCTCATCCAGCGAGATCAGGGACAATCCCTTCTTCCTGAGCTGCATGAGCACAACATTGATCGCCAGCCTATGCAGCCAGGTCGAAAAAGCTGAATCGCCGCGGAAAGTGCCGATCTTCCGGTGCAACTGCAGGAATGCTTCCTGGGTCAGGTCTTCAGCCTCCGCTACATTGCCCACCATGCGCAGGCAGAGCGAATAGATGCGCCGTTTATGCAGCGAGTAAAGCTGGGCGAACGCCTGGTGGTCGCCCGCCTGGGCGTTGGCCAGAATCTCGGCCTCCGCCAGATCGGCTGCTGTTTGCTGCCGGGCGCGCGGCGCGCCTCGCCTCTCGGCGTCCCCGTTTCCGGCGCGCTTCGGTTCGAGACTCTGGTTGCGTGGGGGTGTGAAATCGGACATGCGCTTCCTTCAGGTTCTTGAGCCTCTCCTTGACTATGATGCAAGGACTATGGTGCAAGCAAAAGTGCACGGCAGCTCTTGGATTGGAACCTGCTGATCGTGCTTCTGGCTTCCATCCTCGCTGGAGCCTGTTGTTAACTTCCGCGTAGCCTGCGCGAAGATTAATAACAGGCTCTAGTATAAAAGGGGGCAGCAGGCGCAGAGCTGCGGAGTTCCCATGAGCTGGTCTTTCACCTTGCGGAAAAGTCAGAGTTACTATAGGGATCGCGAAAACCGCGCATGGCGCCGTTTACTTCCACCCCGACGCCCTGCGTCCGCCGGGGATTCCGGATTGAGGAAAACAGCATGCGACGGCATCGACTCACCTTACACCAACTCTGATTTCGCTATAGCTCCTGAGCGTGGTTGCGAATTCCAGGCTCTACCGTGTGAAGTCGTTTGTCACCGGCATGGTTGCCTCAACCCACGGAATATGGACACAAATTGTGGATGTGAGCCCTGCCGGCTTTGATTATTTGCGCTTATGCGAAACCTTTCGCTCGAATTTGGTTCTGCAGGTTCAAGCCTTACAGAAATTAGTGACCGAGTGAGGCAAACCGGCTTATCTTGACTGCTGGGGCCCGTCACAACATACAGGCGCCAGCTCGGGCGGCGGGAACAGGTCATGGAGTTGCATTCTTGTAGTCGCGCAGCCTGGTTCCATCCGCGCGCCGGATCACAGTTACTTCTTTGGGGAACAGTTTTTTCGATTCCCGTATAGTTGGGAGATTATCGTTTTGCGGAGAAAGCCGGAGGGCAAGCACGGCCACCATCGCCGGCAACAGGATCTGCCTCCTGCGACCGTCCGGTACGGGGTTTTGCTGTGCTGTGCATTCAGCCTTGGGGCAGCTTCCGTTATCTTCGCTCAAGCACCAACTCCATCACCAACCACTCCGGCTCCAGTTGCAAATTACTCCGCAGCCGATTCATCCATCCAATTCGCCCCGCCCCAGTCCACTCAGCCGTTCATACCGGGCTTCGCTCCTTCTCAACCGCTCGTCACTCCGGCTCCTGACGCGATCTTGCCCTTCGTGGGTCTTACGGTCACCCGCATTCTCTTCACCGGCGTACCAGAGGAGCGCGTCAAAGCTATCGCCGCTCATCTCCCTCAGTCCGCGGGTCAACCCCTCAATTCCGACGACGTCAAGCGCAGCCTTCGCCAGCTTTATCGGTCCGGACTCTATGACGACATCGAGGTTGAAGCCTCACGCGTTCCGGGCGGAGTCGAACTCACCTTCGCCGGCGCGCCGCGCGCTTTCATCGGCACAGTTGGCGTTTATGGAGCCGTCGGCGCCACCATGAACACCCAGCTCCAGCGCGCCAGCCAGCTCACTGCCGGCACACGGCTCACCCCCGGGAAGCTCTCCCGCGCCCTGGTCCAGATGCGCGCCACCCTGGCCGCAAACGGTTTCCACGAACCGAAGATTGACCAACGGATCACACCTCATCCCCACGAACAGCTCGTCGACATCGTCTTTCACGTCACCTCGGGCACCCAGGCCCGTATCGGCAAAGTTGAAGTCACCGGAGACCCCGGCATCAGCATGGCCGAGTTCCGGCGCTACGCCCACCTGAGAACCGGCGCGCACGTCGACCGCGACACGGTGAATCACGCGCTCGATGGAGTTCTGCGCCACTACCAGAGCGGCAACCGGCTGGAGGCCGACGTCAAGCTCGAATCGGCCGCCTACGACCCCGCCACTCGCCAGGTGAACTTCCGCTTTTCAGCTACGCGCGGGCCCGTGGTCAAAGTGATTGTTGAAGGCGCCAGCCTGCGCCCCGACCGTATCAAAAGCTTGATCCCCATTTACGAAGAAGGCGCGGTCGATGAGGATCTGCTCAACGAGGGCAGCCGCCGCCTGCGCGACTATTTCCAGCGCCTCGGCTACTTCGATGCCAAGGTCACCCACCAGCAGCAATCCGTTGCCGCGCCCGGCTCTGAGAACGCGCAGCTCAGCATTGTCTATGTCGTGCAGCCCGGCCCGCGCCGCCGCGTGGAGCATGTTCTCATCGAGGGCAACCGTTACTTCGATAAGGCCACACTGATGGACCTGCTTAGCGTTCACCCTGCCAGCCCCCTCGATCCACACGGCGCCTACAGCCAAACGCTGGTCGCGGCAGATATTGCCGCCCTCCAGGGCGTCTATCAGGCCAATGGATTCCCCAATGTCAAGGTCACCGCCGAAACCAACACTCCTGAATCCGTTCAGGCGGACCACATTCCTGCCGCTCCGGCCCCGCCCATCGAAGCCCGCGAGTCAGAGCCGCTCACCGTCACCTACAACATCGATGAAGGACCGCAGATGAGGGTGGGCACGGTCAATATTGAAGGCAACGCGCACCTCCAAACCGCTGCGCTCTCGCCGCTCCTCAATACCATTCCGGACCAGTTGTTCTCACCCCTGAATCTGACCGGCGATCGCGACGAGTTACTGAATGCCTACCTCTCGCACGGATTCGAGCAGGTCAGCGTCGATGTCGGCCAGACCATCGAATCCGGCGATGCGCACAAAGTCGACGTCACCTTTCGCATCCATGAAGGTGAACAGGTCTTCATACGCAAGGTGCTCACCACCGGATTCACCTACACTCGTCCATCTACTGTCGCCAAGGCCATCACCATCCAAGCCGGCGACCCGCTCAACCAGTCGGCGTTGCTCGACACCCAGCGCAATCTCTACAACTACGCGCTCTTCAACGAGGTCAATACCGCCATCGAGAACCCCAACGGCGTCGAACCCGAGAAGACCGTCCTGCTGCAACTCACTGAGGCGCGCCGCTGGGCGCTCACTTACGGCTTCGGATTTGAGGCCCAGACCGGGCAGCCCCAGAACAACTGCGCGGGAGCCATTGCCGGTGGTGTCGCGTGCAGCCCGAACGGCAAAACCGGCGTCAGCCCGCGCGTGATTGCCGACATCACCCGCAACGGCCTCTTCGGCCGCGAGCAATCGGCCTCTCTCCAGGGCAACTACGGCCTGCTGGAGCAAAGTATTCAGCTCCTGTACCAGATCCCGCACTTCCAGGGCATCAAGAACTTCGGCCTGGGATTCTCCGCCGGTTACGCCAACAGCGAAGACGTTTCCACTTACGTCGCATCCCGGCTCGAAGGCGCGTTCCGCGGAACTGAAAACTTCAGCGGTTCCAAATGGCTCTTTTCGAGAGCGAATACCTTCATCTACGAACTCGATTTCCGCCGCGTGAAGGTGGCTGCCAGCACCCTGCAGGTTTATCCCGCCGAAATCCCCGATCTGGCCACGGCGACCCGCGTCGGCGGCCCGGCCTTCACCTGGATTCGCGATACCCGCGATCAGCCCATGGACGCGCATCGCGGAACCTACACCAGCTTTCAGGAGTTTTTCTCTGACCGGAACTTCGGCGCTCAGGCTGAGTTCAACCGCATCGACACCACCAATTCGAGCTACTACAGCTTCGACAAGGGCCAGTTTGTCATTGCGCGCAACACCCGCTACGGTCAGATGCGCGCCTTCGGCCCCGGATCAAGCGGCATCATCCCGCTGCCCGAGCGGCTTTATGCAGGCGGTCCCACATCGCTGCGCGGATTCTCGTTCAACGCAGCCGGCCCGCGCGACCCTGAGACCGGGTTCCCCATCGGCGGCGCGGGCGCGCTCGTCAACAGCACCGAACTGCGCCTCCCGCCGCCCGATCTGCCCTGGTTCGGCAACACGCTCAGCTTCGTTCTCTTTCACGACATGGGCAATGTGTTTACCAACGCCGGCGATGCGTGGGAAAGCGCGCTGCGCGTGCGGCAGCCCGACAGCACTGCGTGCAGGACTGCGGTGGCAAACCCGGCCGAATACTCCAACCCCAATTACAAGGGTTACACTCCTACCGGCCCCTACACTTCCACCGGCCAGCAGGGCGCCTGCAACTTCAACGATTTTTCTCATGAACTCGGTTTGGGCCTGCGCTATCACACCCCGGTCGGCCCTGTTCGTTTCGACTTCGGTTGGAACCTCAACCCGCCCATCTACCCGGTCAACATCAACTACTCGATCCCGTCGGTTGCCGGCAGCTCCATCCCCGGCTGGGCCACTGAGCCTTACCTCGGCCACGCGCCGCACTTCAATTTCGTCTTCTCCCTGGGGCAGGCCTTCTGATGCGCACATCGCTGCCAATCCGGATGAGAAACACATTGCTTTCGGCAGGCGTGTGCGCCGCCGCCCTGCTCATCCCTCAGGTCATCCCCCAGGTCGTCTCTGCGCAGGCGCGGTCGCAATCTGAAGCCGCCCAGTCCGCCCCCGTCGTCCTCGACCGGGTTGTGGCTCAAGTCAACCAGCGCATCATTCTGGCCAGCGATCTCGACGACGAGATCCGTCTTTCGATACTCGATCCTTCCAACTTGGGCCAGAGCCCTCTCACCCGCCAGCGAGCGCTCGAGCAGATCGTCAGTCGTGCCCTCATCGAACAACAGATTCGCCAGGAAGACGCGCAGGCCGCCGAACCCTCGCCGGCCGAGCTCGATGCGCGCCTCGACGAGCTTCGCAAAGAACTGCCGGCATGTGCCAACGAGATCTGCGCAACTGAAACCGGCTGGAAGCAGATGCTGGCCGCGCACAACCTCACACCCGAGCGGGTCGTCGCTTATCTCCGCTACCGCCTTGAGATTCTGCGTTTCATTGAACAGCGATTCCGCCCCGGCATCCGCATCTCGCAGGAACAGATTGCCAATTACTACAACAAATCCCTCCTGCCTCAATACCGTCCCGGCGATAATGTTCCCTCGCTACAGCAGGTCGCTCCTCGCATCGAAGAGATTCTCCTCGAGCAACAGGTAAATGTGCTCTTCGACAACTGGCTCGCCAATCTGCGCCAGCAGGGCGACGTCGAGATTCTCGATCCGGCGCTTGAGATGCCCGCTCAAACCGGCTCAGGAGGCGGCGGCCAATGAGTAATGAGCCCAGAACGCCTCCCACCCCGCGCGCGACCAGCCGGTTGCGCCGGTTCTTTACGCGACACGTGCCTTTCACGATCGCAGGCGCGATCGCTTTGCTCATCCTCGCCTCAATCGGCACATATTTCTACCTCAGCTCCGCTTATTTTCAGAACGTAATGCGCGGCCGCATAGTGCGCAACCTTGCAGCGCTCACCGGCGGGACCGTCGAGATCCGTTCGTTCCATTGGGACCTGCTCCATCTCGAAGCAGACATAAGCGGCCTCGTCATCCACGGCCTTGAAGGGCCCGGTGAAGCCCCCTGGGCGCGCGTCGATCATCTTCACATTGCCATCAGCGTCTTCGACATCGCCAACCCGCGCGTGCTGCTGCGCGATCTCGATATCGCCCAGCCCCAGTTCCACCTCATCGTCTATCCCGATGGCGCAACCAACCAGCCGCATCCCGCGCATAAGCCCAAAAGCAATCCGCACGCCATTGACCAGCTCTTCGACCTCAAGGCATCGCGGGTCGCCGTCGAGCACGGCGTCGTCGACTACGATATCCGCTCGGCAGGCTTCGATTTCCAGGACCGTTGGGCGCCGCTCGACTTTTCCGCCAGCGACGTCTCGCTGAGCATGGGCTACGTGGCCGCGCTGCCGAACTCACCCGAGAGCTATCACGTCGAAATCGGCGCCTCCGATCTCAATCTCGCGCGCACCATTCCCAAAGCCAGAATCCCGCCCGTGCACGGTTTTCTGCAGGCCACGGTTGACCTCACTCGCAATGCGGCCTATCTGCGCAGCCTGCGTCTTACTGCGCACAGCCGCGACGGCAAGGACCACGCGCTCCAAATCACGGGCCAGCTCAACGACTTTCACCGGTTCAACTGGCAATTGCGGGTCAACGGCGATCTTGACATGCGCCTGCTCGATCCCATCACCGGCTATCCAAATGCTCCCCAGGGCTTCGCCAGGCTCGACCTCACAGCCGTTGGCCAGGCCGGGCATTTCTACTTCGACGGCCCGGTCCACATTGATGATGGCGCCTACGTGGGCCCAGGAGTTGAAGAACGCGGTATCACGCTTGACTGCAAAGTCTACGGCACCCAGGATCGCCTCTTGATCGATAATGTCGCCGCGCAACTCAAGCAGGGAGGCGAAATCGATGGCAAGGTGGATCTATCGCCGTGGCTGCCCGGACCGCAGCCTCCACCGGCCCCGCACATGCGCGCCGGCAATTCGCCGCCGCCCCGCCTTTTCAAAACCAAGTCGCAGCCCACCGCTTCTCAATCCGCGCCCCTGGGGGAGGTGGTGGCTGCGGTCCATCCGCCCGATCTGGTCATTCCCGTCAGCGGCAAGGTGACTGCCGTCTTCAAAAACGTAGCCCTCGACACCATTCTCGACATGGTCAGCGTGCCGCCATTCAAGCGATTGGGCATGGACGCGCGGGTAAATGGGACTTCCGATGCCGTCTGGACCCATGGCCAGGACCGCAGCGTTGTGGTCGACTCGATGCTGATTCTCTCGGCACCCAACCCAGGCTCCTCAAAATCCGGGAATGAAGTTCCCACCACCGGTGTCGTCGATGCCACCTACACGCAACGCGACGGGTCGGTCGCCGTGCGCAACCTTGAGCTTCATTTGCCGCAAAGCGAGTTTTCAGCCCGCGGCCAACTCGGCGCTTACCCGCTCACCAGCCCCACCAACCTCAGCGTCGAATTCCACTCCCGCAACTTCGCCGAGTTCGACACTGTCCTTCGCGCACTCGATCTCAACCGCAACGGCCGCGCCGGCGCCGCTGCACTGCCCGTCTCGCTCGGCGGAGAGGCCGACTTCATCGGCTCGTGGACCGGCTCGGTCGTTCATCCGCATCTGGCCGGGCATTTGAAGGCAACCAACTTCCAGGCTGAGATGCCTTCCTCGGGAAAATCCTCAACCCAGCCGCGTCTCATCCACTTCGATTCGGTTGAAGCCGATGGCAGCTACGCCGCCGCGCGCATCGCGGTGCTGCATGCCCTGGCCATCCGCGGCCCATCGCGCATAACTTTCAACGGCACGCTCGATGCGGCCGACGGCGGCGAACCGGGCTTCAACGCCGATTCCAATCTCCATCTCCGCGTCAAGGCCAGCCAACTCGCCTTCGACGATATTGCTCCGCTCCTGCCCGCAACCATTCCAGCATCAGGTACGCTCGACGCGACCATCGAAGCCGACGGTCCCATCCACTCTCCGCGCGGCTCGGGAACCGTTGAGCTCAGCAATGGCTCTTTCTACGGCGAGCCTCTTAAACGCCTGCGCCTCGAAGGCACCCTTGCCAACCCGGTCTTAAACATCTCCTCCGTCACTCTCGCCGTCGACGCAGGCACAATTACGGCTTCAGGCAGCTACAATCTGCGCGACAAAAGCCTGACGGGCGAAGCCCGCAGCACCCAAATCGATCTCAGTCGCGTTGCCTTTCTGCATAAACAGAACATCGACGCCGCCGGCCTGCTCACCGCCAGCATCTCCAGTTCCGGCACGCTCGACAAACCCCTGATCGAAGGCCAGGCAACGCTCGCAGACCTTACCGTTGGCGGTCAGAAGCTCGGCAACCTCAACCTCACGGCTCACACCGTGGGCCAAGCCCTGAATTACCAGATCTCCTCGCGCTTTCAAGGCGCTCAGTTCGCCCTGCACGGCCAGACCGTTCTGAGTGGCGATTACACCACCCAGGCTCAGGCCAGTTTCTCTCAATTCAACATCGGTGCCATCCTCGAGCTCGCTCACCTCGAATCCATCAAGGGTGAGTCTTCGCTCGCCGGCACCATCGCCATCGGGGGTCCGCTCCGCGATCCATCCAGGCTCCGCGGAGAAGCCACCCTGCAGCAACTCGCTGTCACGCTCTCCGGTGTCCATCTCCAAAGCCAGGGCGGCGCTCATGCCACGCTTGCCAACTCCCGCATCCACCTCGATCCCCTTCACATCACCGGTGAAAACACCGACCTCCACGCCGAAGGCCAGCTCAACCTTCAGGGCGCGCGCCAGCTCGACCTTACCGCCAGCGGTTCCATCAACCTCAAGCTGGCTGAGACCCTCGACCCCGATCTCACCGCCAGCGGCACCACCACCTTCCAGATCGACGCGCACGGCTCCCTCCAGCATCCTGATCTCCATGGCCGCATTGACTTCGACAACGGCTCGCTCTCGCTTGAAGACCTGCCCAACGGGCTGAGCCAGTTGCATGGCACACTCGAGTTCAACCAGAACCGGCTCGAGGTTCGCTCCCTCACCGCTATGAGCGGCGGCGGCCTGCTCAGCCTCGGCGGTTCGCTGTCTTACCAGCACGGCATCTATTCCAACCTCACCGTCACCGGCAAGAACATCCGCATTCGCTACCCCCAGGGCATAAGTTCGCTGGCCGATGCCTCACTGCACCTCGACGGCTCGCAGTCGAGCCTGCTGCTCTCAGGCAATGTCACCATTACCCGCTTCACCGCCGGCGCAGATCTCGATATCGCGGCCCTCGCCGAGCAGGCCAACTCGGTCCAGACCGTCGTCTCTCCTGACGCTCCCTCCAACCACGTCCGCCTCGACGTGCGTATCGTCTCGTCACCTCAGCTCAACTTCCAGAACGCCTTTGCCAAGCTGGCCGGCGACGTCGATATCCGCGTGCGCGGCACCATCGCTTCTCCTTCCCTCCTCGGCCGCGTCAACATCACCCAGGGCAGCGCCATGATTGCCGGTACCCGTTACGAGCTCCAGCGCGGCGCCATCAGCTTTACCAACCCGGTGCGCATTGAGCCCGTCATCGACCTCACCGCAACCGCGCGCGTCGAGGACTACGACATCACCCTTGGCCTGCTCGGCCCGCCCAGCCGCCTGGCGGTCACCTACCGCAGCGACCCGCCCCTGCCCGAGGCCGACGTGGTTTCGCTGCTCGCTCTCGGCCACACTGCAAATCAGGAGCGCCTCTTCACCCAACAGCAGGAGCAGGCCATCACCAGTCCGAGTACCGACGCACTGCTCGGCGGCGCCCTCAACGCCACCGTCAGCAATCGTGTCCAAAAACTCTTTGGCGCAGGCTCGGTCAAGGTCGACCCCAACTACCTCGGACCCTTTGGCAACTCCACTTCGCGCATCACCGTGCAGGAGCAGATTGGGCGCACCGTCACGCTTACCTACGCAACCGACGTCAACACCACCGGCCAGCAGTTGCTCCAGGCCGAGGTCGCCATCAATCGCAAAATGTCCCTGGTAGTGGCACGCGATGAGTCAGGCGTCTTCTCCATGGTGGTCAAAGTCACGCGCCGCTATCGATAATGCATTTTCTGAGCTGCTGCAACCCGACGCCGGGCAGCCAAGTCGACGCCGCCATCCTGCGGCCCCAGCGAGAGATTACCTCCCGCCGGGGTGGAGCATCAGGGAGCAGCGATCCTGAGAAACGTCGAATAGAACTCGGTAACCCGGGAACTGCCACAGCCTGCCCCGAAAGGCGCACGAACCGAGGATTGACCGTTATATTTCAGTAAACACATGCCTCTGGTTCTCCCATCTCCAGGATCTGAATTGGCACTTCGACTTGGCCGGCTGTATCCGGTCCAATCCCCTATCAGCCAGACCCTATGGAGAACTGCCCAATTAGTAACTTAAAGGTAACTAACCATAGTGCCCTTTCTTTGACACGATTGGGGAATTTGTTTCAACAGTTGTTCACATTAGAATCGATCTCGTAACAAACCCCAATTCTAGGAGAAGGAAGTGAAAACGCTCATTCTCAACCTTTACCTGCGGCTCCAATTACTCCTCAGCCGCGAAGACGGCCAGGATCTGGTCGAATACTCGTTGCTCATCGCTCTGATTGCTCTTGCTGCCGTGAGCGGGACAAAGGAAGTTTCCTCAGCCGTCAATACCGTATTCAGCAAAATCAGCACCACAATAACTTAGGAACAGCTTGTTGTTCTTGAACTTTCCTTTTAGTTGACTTCTCCAGCCAGGATGGGTCGCCGGCTTTCTGCACAATAAGGCCAGCCGCTTGCATTTCTTTTTGACAACGTCCAGGTGCCGCCCCAGCCAGACCAGGGCAATCGCATTTGGAATTGGAATCTTGAGGTCCGGTGGTTTTGAAAGGGCACGGCTTCAGCCGTGCCAAAAGAACCCCCCGAATCGACCGGGCTTTAGCCCCTGGGGGACGCATTATGCTGCACTCTGAAACCACCCCTCCGTGGCTGAAGCCAGAATCTTCCTCTTGCGCCTGATTCGGTACGGCTAAAGCCGTGCCCTTTCAAAACATAATCTTCCTGCATCTTGAAATGCGATTGCCCTGCCAGCCAGACCGAAGCGGCATGATCGAAAGTGACCTGGCCGGCAAAGCAGATGAGGTGTTCGGCATCTACTTGGGTTCTACAGGACAGAAAAATGCGGAGCCAGTCCCGCTTTTCCGCCGGTCTCAAATCTGAACGCCTAGTCTTTGCAAGTAAACCCAAAGATCATCGAGTAAGAAAGATGCTCTGGAGGCTCCTGATGAGAAAGCTCTTTCTGACCTTGCACGTAAAGCTCTTCACCCTGGCGAATGGCGAGGAAGGCCAGAGCCTGATCGAATTCGCGCTGCTCACGGCGCTCATCGCTCTCGCCGTCACCGCCGGCGCGCACAAAGAAGCAACTGCCGTCCACAAACTCTTCACCAAGGTCGGGACAGACTTCAAAAAGTACTAAACCTTAGGCGGTCTTTACCGCCTCGGTGTCTTTCAACTCCTGAACCTCATTGCCCTTCTGACGCCCATGGTTCTCTCGCCGTCACTCTCCCCGCTATCGATCCTTCCCTTATCCTTATAGTCATCCTGAACACCTTCAGGGAGACGATATGGAGCCGGCCAACAACTCACCGGCCGCAAAGACGCCGCCCGATCAGACACTCGACGGCGATAACCACCCCCGGCAACCCGACACTTCGCCGTTGCCCCGCACCCGTGTCTTCGTCGGACCGCAGGGCCTGCGCGCCGGCTGGTCGATTCTCTTTGCCGGCTGCCTGTTTTTCTTTCTCCGCGAGGTCTTTGGCACAATCTTCGTCACGGTGGGTCTGGTAGACGAAAACAGCGGCCAGACAGCCGTCTCCACCATAATTCTCGAGCTCATTCCGTTCTTATCCATGTTCGGAGCCGTTACTGCCGTCGCTGCCATCGAACATCGCTCCGTTCTCAGTTACAACCTGGCTGGCCCACGCCGCCTGGCCGGCTTTCTCCTCGGCGCCACTTCCGGCCTCATTGCTCTCACGGCACTCATCGTCACACTCGGCCTGGGTGGCTGGCTGCGTTTCGGTACCGACACCCTTTCGGGGCTCTCCGCGCTTCATTATGCCGCGCTCTGGGGCGTCGCCTTTCTCCTCGTCGGATGCGTCGAAGAAGGCCTCTTCCGTTGTTACCTGCTCTCCACCCTCACCCGCGGCCTTAACTTCTGGTGGGCGCTCGCCTCGGTCGCCTCTATGTGCGCCTGGCTCTGGATCCACCGGGCACCAGGCTCCAGCGCCATCGGCGTCTACCTCATCGCGGCGCTGGGCCTTCTCCCCAGCCTCATACTCCACCAAAGGGCTAAGGCGCGGAGCGCCGCCGCTTTCTGGCAGGCTGCCTGGGTCACCTCTACTGCATTCGGACTCATCCACACCTTCAACCACGGAGAAAACGCCATCGGCATATTCGCTGCGGCGGCTATTGGCTTCGCCTGGTGCGCCAGCGTTCGCCTCACCGGCTCGGCGCTCTGGGCCATCGGCTGCCACGCCGCCTGGGACTGGGGCGAAACCTTCTTCTATGGCACCGCCGACAGCGGTCTCGTTCCCCACGGTCACCTCTTCACCACCACCCCATCCGGAAACCCGTTGTTCAGTGGAGGCGCCGACGGCCCCGAAGGAAGCCTGCTCATTCTTGGCGCGATCCTTTTATTGCTGATTTTGATTTCCGCCACGCATTGGCTGCTGCGACGCGGTCAACCCTCCCCTGGCCGATGAAGGCCCGGGCGTATTATTTTCACTGAAGTCCCACCCACCGCCCATGCGTCTCTGGCTCAATCACACCGGCGAGGTTAGCCTGCGCGAGCAGTTGACCACGCAGATCATCCTCGCCATCCTCGCCCGCGAACTCGCGCCCGGCCATCGCCTGCCCAGCACTCGCGAGCTCGCCCGCCGCTTCCAGATCCACTCCAACACCGCCAGCGCAGCTTATCGCCAGCTCGAGTCCGAGGGTTGGGTCGAGTTCCGCCACGGCAGCGGAGTCTTTGTTCGCAGCACGCGTCCCACAGCCGCCCTCACGCCCGAGCTCGCGCTCGACCAGATCATTGCTGAGATGGCCGCCAAAGCCCGCCGCATGAGCGTCTCCGAATCCCTGCTGCGCACCCGTCTGCGCCGCTGGCTCAGCTTCGAGCCGCCCGCGCGCTGGCTGCTCATTGAGCCCGACCCCGAGCTGCGCCGCATCGTGCTCTTCGAAATGGAGCCCCAACTCGCTCTGCCCGTCACCGGCTGCGCGCCCGATGAGTGTGCCAATCCCGAGATCCTCGATCGCGCGTTGCCCTGCGTACTCCCCAGCAAGGCCGCCGACGTCCGCCGCCTGCTTCCCGCCGGAGCCGAGCTAACCGTCCTCGAGATCCATCCCGTCGCGCCCGAGCTCCAGGCCCATCTCTCCCGCTATCTGCCCGAGCACTCCAAAGACCTGGTCGGCATCGCCTCCCGCTGGGCCGACTTTCAGCGCATCGCCCGCACCATGCTCATCGCCGCCGGCCTTTCTCCCGAAGGCCTTCTCCTGCGCGACGCCTCACTCCCCGGCTGGAAACGCGGCCTCGATGCAACCATCGGCGTGGTCTGCGACATGGCCACCGCCGCCGAACTGCCGAAAGGCTGCCACCCACTCGTTTTCACCCTCCTCGGCGAACCTGCCTTCAACCATCTCCGCCAGGTCGAGTCCGCAGTCACCAATGCTGACTTGCCGACTCGCTGACTCGCTGACTCGCTCACTCGCTGACTCGCTCACTCGCTGACCCGCTGACTTGCCGACCTGCCGACTCGCTGACTCGCTGACTCGCTGACCCGCTCACACGCTGACTTGCTGACTCGCTGACTTGCCGACCTGCCGACTCGCTGACTCGCTGACCCGCTGACTTGCCGACCTGCCGACTCGCTGACTCGCTGACTCGCTGACTCGCTGACCCGCTGACCCGCTGCCTCGCTGACTCGCTGACCTGCTGACTCGCTGACTCGCTGCCTCGCTGACTCGCTGACTCGCTGACTCGCTGACCCGCTGACCCGCTGCCTCGCCGCTTTATCCTGTTCTTGACCGATGCCCACCTTCGACAGCGCTTTTCAGCCCCAATCCAGCAGCCTTCCCCGCTGGATCCGCTTCGCCATTTTCACCGTTGCCGGGCTCGCCATTCTGCTAGGTCTGACCTTCGCGGGGTTTCTCATCTTCCTGCGCATGGCCACGGCCGGCGCCCTGCCTGCGCTCGACGGCGACGTGCACCTCGCAGGACTGTCAGCGCCCGTCACCGTGCGCCGCGACGCCCACGGCGTGCCCCACATCGACGCAGCCACGCAGGACGACCTCTTCATCGCGCAGGGTTACGTCACTGCGCAGGACCGCCTGTGGCAGATGGACGCCTTCCGCCGCAACTCGCTCGGCGAGCTCGCCGAGGTGATGGGCCCGTCGCTCCTCAGGCACGATGAGACCCAGCGCCTGCTCCTGATCCGACCGGTGGCCGAGCGCATGGCCGCGAACTTGCCCCCCGACGACCGCCAGCGTTTTGACGACTACGCGCGAGGCGTCAACCTCTACATCGCGCAGTGCGAGCAGAACAACACGCTGCCGATCGAGTTCCGCCTGCTCCACTACCAACCGCGCCCCTGGACCGTGGTCGACTCAGTGAGCGTCGTTCTAATGATGGTTAAGGAGCTCGACACCCACGCCTGGGCCAAGTACGGCCGCATGCACGTGGCCGCAAAGCTCAACGATCCCAAACTCGAGGCCGACCTCTACCCTGTCGGCTCCTGGCGCGACCATCCGCCCACCGGCGTCGACGTCGACCTCACCGCGCCCCACCCTGAACTGCAGCAACCCACCGGCGACGACGATGAGTCAACGTTGGCACTGCTGGCGCCCAACCGCGATGTGGGTGCCCCCGGTCCCACGCAATTGGGGACCGGGGAGGGATCTCAATCAACCACTGTCACTTCCCTTCTTGAACTTCTCGGCCTGCCCACCTGCGACGGTTGCGCCTACGGATCGAACAACTGGGTCATCAGCGGTGTGCACACCGCCAGCGGCAAGCCGCTGCTCTCTAACGATATGCACCTCGCGCCCTCGGTCCCCAACATCTGGTACATGGCCGATCTGCGCGCACCCGGCTTCCACGCGGCCGGCGTCACGCTGCCCGGTCTTCCCTTCGTCGTCGCCGGCCACAACGACCACGTCGCCTGGGGATTCACCGCGCTCATGGCCGACGTCCAGGACCTGTACATCGAGAAGCTCGACGGCAAAGGGAACTATCAAGGTCTCGACGCCCAGTGGCATCCACTCACCGTCGATCACGAAACCATCCACGTCCGCTTCGGCAAAGATGTGACGCTCGACGTGCAATCCACCCCGCACGGCCCGCTCATGAATCGCCTGCTCGCGCCCGGCGATCCGCCGATTGCGCTGAAGTGGACGATCTACGACCCGACGCTCAATGCCCTCCCGCTCTACGGAATGAACACGGCTGCGAACTGGACCGACTTCTCTGCCGCGCTGGCCATGTGGCCGTTTCCCGCACAGAATGTTGTCTACAGTGACGACCAGGGACATATTGCTTATCACGCGATTGGAAAAGTGCCAATCCGTGGCTCGGATGGAAAAAGCATCTTCGATAAACCGCTGCCGCATGACACAATGGACCTCCGGTTCGAGTGGGGCAAATATATCGGAGTGCCGGAGCCGCAGACCTACATCCCCTTCGACCAGATGCCCAACGCCTTCGATCCGCCTTCAGGCTTTCTGGCCACGGCCAACTCGCGCGTCACCACCGATCAATCGCCGTATCAGCTCACCGATGAGTGGGTCGATCCCTTCCGCGTCGAGCGCATCTACAAATTGCTCAACGGCCGCGACCACCTCACGCCCAAAGACATGCTGGAAACGCAAACCGATATCTACAGCGAATTGGACCGTGAGATGGGCCAGCGCTTTGCCTACGCCATCGACCACACCCCCGGCCCCGAGGGTAACGGCGACGCGCGCATGCGCCAAGCCGCCGACCTGATGCGCACTTGGGACGGCAGGCTGACAACGGACTCCGCCGCGGCCTCCATCGTGACCCTTACGCGCCGCCAGATCTGGCCCATGATCCTTGCGCCCAAACTCGGCAAAATCATGTACGACTACCACTGGGGAGAGCGCGATTTTGCCCTCGAAGAGATCGTGATGCACGCCATGCCCGAGTGGCTGCCGGCGAACTACAAGAACTGGGACTTCTTGCTGACTGCGGCCGTGCATAAGGCCCTCATTGACGGCCACGCGCCCGGCAACCTCACCCTCTGGACCTACGGAAGCTGGCACAGGATCGACATCGAGCACCCCCTGGCGCGATTCCTGCCCTTCCTCGGAACTATTGCCGGCACCGGCCCGCAGCCGATGAACGGAGACGCCGACACCGTGAAGCAGATCGGCTCTGACGTTGCGCCCTCGCAGCGCTTCACCATGGACTGGAGCAACATTGACGGCTCCACTGAAAACATTGTGCTGGGCGAAAGCGGCAACCCGCTAAGCCCGTACTTCCGCGACCAGTGGAACGACTGGTACAACGGAACCACCTTCGCCCTGCCCTTTACCTCCGGCGCGGTCGCCGTGCAGACGCGGCACACGCTAACGCTGGAACCGTAAATGCAGGGACTGAGGGAATAGGGAATGAGGGACTAAAGGACCAGGGACTGGGGAATAGGGACTGAGGGACTAAACGACCAGGGACTAGGGAATAGGAACTGAGGGATGTTTAGCTTACGACCAGGGTTTGCCCCAAAACGCGTTGTCATCCTGAGCGAGTCGCCGCGGCGACGAGTCGAAGGATCTGCAGTTGTCTTTCGGCGTTGTTTTCTGAAGGGGCACGACTTCACAGCTTGGTGAAAAAGTCACCGCAACAAAAGTCTGCGGGCTTTAGCCCTCAGACTCGGAGGAAGCAGAGGCCTTCAGGCCTCTGAATCGCGCAACCAGGAGAATGGGGCTTTAGCCCTCAGACTCGGAGGGAGCAGAGGCCTTCAGGCCTCTGAATCGCGCAACCGGGAGAAATGGGGCTTCAGCCCTCAGACTCGGAGGGAGCAGAGGCCTTCAGGCCTCTGAATCGCGCAACCAGGAGAATGGGGCTTTAGCCCCGGAAAAGCCGCACTAACAGATCGGCGATAACCATGACGGAACTGCAAAAAACGCTTCGATCTCGCCTCCTCTCACCCGCCATCATCCTCCTCGCCGCTTTCATCGCCATCGTTCCCGAAATCTTCCGCGGCCCCTCCTGCGGCCACGACTTCGACGTCCACCTCGTCTCCTGGTTCGACTGCCTGAACGCGTGGCGGCACGGCCTCATTTTTCCGCATTGGGCGCCCAGCCCCAACTACGGCGCAGGCGAGCCGCGCTTCGTCTACTACCCCCCGGTCACATGGATACTGGGCGCAGCGCTGGCGACATTTCTGCCCTGGGGCGCGGTTCCCATCGCGCTCACGTTCCTCATCTACGCCGCCACCGGCCTCGCCACCCGAGCACTCGCCCGTCACCCCCTCTCTGACGCGCAATCCACCCTCGCCGGCTGCATCGCCATCTTCTCGGGCTACGCGCTTTTCACCGGCTACGAGCGCACCGCATTCCCTGAGTTCGCCGGCGGCTTCTGGCTCCCGCTTGTAATGCTCTTCGCCCTTCGCGAAAACCGGGTGCCCCCGGTCTCGCCTTTGAGACCGGGGAGCGATTCCGAATCCACCACCGCCCCACCGCGCGCCATCCTCCGCGCCGCTTTCAACGGTTCCACCGTTCCTCTCGCCATTGCTCTCGCCGGCGCATGGCTTTCGAATGTGCCCCTCGGCGTGATGGCCGTATATCTGCTCGCCTCCCTGGCCCTCCTCGCAGCCATCGCCGGCAAAACCTGGGCGCCAATTCTGCGCGCAACCGCCGGCGGCGCGCTGGGTCTTGGCCTCGCCGCCGTCTACTGGCTCCCCGCCGCCATCGAGCGCAACTGGGTCGACGTGCGCCAGGCCACGCAGGACCCCGGCTACAACTTCGAACATAACTGGCTCTTCGTCCACAACCCCAATCCCGCCCTCGCCCTGCACGACGCCATCAATCAGCAAGCCTCCTGGATTGCCGTCTCCATGCTCGTCATCGCAATTGCTGCCTTCATCGTCGCCTGGCGCCGCCGCACATTGCCCTCGCCCACCGGCTCCTTCCGCTGGTGGATCCCCCTCGCCGCCATCCCCGTCTGGGTCGCATTCCTGTCTTTCCCCATCTCGCGCTTCGTCTGGCATCTCCTGCCCGAGCTGCCGTTCATCCAATACCCGTGGCGCTGGCTTGAGGCCGTTGAAGCGCCCATGGCCATCTTCTTCGTCGCCGCCATCTGGCCGGCCGCGCGACGTGCCCGCCTCGCAGTTGTCGCCGCATGCGCAATGGGCTTCATCGCAGCTCTTGTATACGCCAATCGCAACTACTTTCAGGTCTGCCATCCCGAAGACGCTGTGCCTGCCATGCTCGACTCCTATCATCGGAACGCCGGTTTCGAGGGCATGTTCGAATACTCGCCGCCCAATTCAGACATAACCACCATTGCTCGCGGATTGCCCGATGCCTGCCTGGTCGCCGATCCCGATGCCCAACTGGGCGCCCCCGATCCCGATGACTCCAGCGCCAATCCCATCTGGGCGCCCGATCAACATTCCTGCGCAGCGACCTTCTCGTTCGCCCGCAAACCTGCCGGTCCAGGGTCGCGCCATCCCGAGCACCTGCATCTCACCGGTTTCGCTCCGCAATCGGAATACCTCGTGCTGCGGCTGCTCGCCTTCCCGGCATGGCGCGCCACGCTTGACGGCCGCCCGCTTTACCCAGACCGCGCCAATTCGCTTCACACCCGCCCCGACGGCCTCATCGCCATTCCCGTCGAGCGTGGCGCCATCGATCTCGCCATCGATTGGACCACCACTTCCGACGTATGGCTCGGCCGCTCGGTCAGCGCCGTCTCCGTCGTGCTCGCAGTGCTGTTCGCGTGGTTCGAGCGCCGGCTCGCCTGTGCGCGCCGGCACTGATCTCAGCCCCCATTCGTCTAAAATTGAAGATGATGTCTGTCGACGTAAAGTCCTTGCAGCAGGAAGGCGTCGATCTCACCGATCGCGCGCTTGAAGAGCTCATCCCCAGCGCTGAGACCATACCTGCTTCCATCCACGGCGCCATGCGCCACTCCACCTTCGCCGGTGGCAAGCGCCTGCGCCCGCTGCTCGTCTATCAGGCCGCGGTCGCTATCGCCGGCTCGCTGCCACGTGGCATCGAGAAGCTGGGCGCCGCGCTCGAAATGCTGCACACCTACTCGCTCATCCACGACGATCTGCCGGCCCTCGACAACGACGACCTGCGCCGCGGCAAGCCCACCTGCCACGTCGTCTTCGGCGAGGCCATTGCCATCCTCGCTGGCGACGCCCTGCAGACCCGCGCCTTTCAAGTGCTCGCCAACCTCGACTGCCCGCCTGCCGCGACCGTCAAAATCATCGGCCTCGTCGCCAACGCCGTTGGCACCGTCGAAGGCATGATCGGCGGCCAGGTGCTCGACCTCGAGAGCGAGCACCTCAAGCCCACACCCGAACTCGTCGAAGCCATCCATCGCGCCAAGACTGGCGCGCTCATTCGCGTCAGCGTAGTTGCCGGAGGCGTCTACGCCGGCGCCAATGATGACGGCATTGCCCGCCTCGACCGCTTCGGCCGCAAAGCCGGCCTCGCCTTCCAGATCGCCGACGACGTGCTCGACATGACCGCTGACTCGGCCACCCTGGGCAAGACCGCGGGCAAGGATCTGGCCACCGAAAAAGCCACCTGGCCAGCCGTTTTTGGCATCGACCAGAGCCGCCGCGACGCCGCCCAGCTTATCGACGAGGCCTTCGCCGCCCTCGCACCCTACGGCAACCGCGCCGAAGGGCTCAAATCTGTCGCACGCTATTTAGTCGAGCGGCAGAACTGAAAGATAGTGGTCGGTGATCAGTAATCAGACTCTTCACTCATGTTGGTTGTTGACTGCGTAAATGCCATCTTTTTCCGCGGCGAGTGAGTTTCTGAAAGGGGTAATCAGCGTCGTGTAAAATTCGGCTCTTCGTCCGCTGGAGGGAGCGGGAGGCTTCAGCCTCCCGAATAAAGCCCCTTGATTGAGTGTGGCTTTAGCCGCGGGCCCTTCTTTCAAGCGGCCCGGCAGACTTTTTCACCAGGCTTTAAACCATGTCCTGATATGAGACCTTTGAGAACGCGACTCGTCAGACACTACTTAGAAGCCATAAGTTCAAACCTGCCAGGACAGTCGGGCTGAAGGAGCGGCCAATGTTTCAAGTTCGTTTGCCGTTGCGAGCGCTGCTTGCTTTTGCGCTCTCAACCGCCATCTCCGCGCTGCCCGCACCAGCACAGACATCCGCCACCAACCAATGGACCTGGATGGGCGGCAGCAGCACCGTCTCCGGCGAATTCGGAGTCTGGCCCGGCGTTTACGGCACCAAAGGCACGCCCGCACCTGCGAACATCCCTCCCACTCGCGTGTATGAGGTGACCTGGACGGGCAATGACGGCCGCTTCTGGCTCTTTGGCGGGTCCACATTTACTACCGGATTGAACTACTTCAATGACCTGTGGGTCTTCGATCCCGACACCAACGAGTGGACGTGGATGGCAGGCGACAGCAGCGTGGGCAGCAATTGCCCGGTCCTTGCCACTCTGGCGAATTGCGGCCAGCCTGGAGTTTACGGAACACTCGGCACACCGTCACCCGCGAATTCCCCCGGTGCACGCGAAAGCGCACAGAGTTGGACAGACGCCAGCGGCAATCTCTGGCTCTACGGAGGGCTCGGCTTTGACGCGGCCGGGAACCTTGTCCAGCTCGACGATCTATGGGAATTCGACACTACAACCGGCCAGTGGACATGGATAGCCGGGGACAGCACTGTTCCATTGGACATGAATTGCGACGGCTGTTACTCAGGCGTTCCTCCGGTGCCTGGAACAGAGGGCAGCCCTGCGGCCGAAAACACCCCGGGAAGCCTATGGCTGGGCACCAACTGGACCGATCGCAGCGGCAATTTCTGGTTGTTCGCGGGATGGGGAGAAACTCCCGGCGGCGATGCCGCGGTTGCAAACGAACTCTGGAAGTACAGCCCTTCGGTCAGCGAGTGGACCTGGGTGGGCGGCAGCCCCAACTTCGGGATTGACGGCAGAGTTGCAGGAATCTACGGCACCCTGGGAACGCCCGCGCCGGCGAACTTCCCCGGTACCCGCTGGCAGGATGCTACGTGGGTTGATGCCGGCGGAAACCTGTGGCTCTTCGGCGGCCAGGGCGACGACTCCACCGGAACCCTGGAGGGAGTTCTCAACGACCTTTGGGAGTACGACCCCACCACCGGCGAGTGGGCCTGGATGGGCGGCAGCAGCACCTTCAATTGTGCCGATTATCCCCAGAAGTACTGCCACGAGCCGGGAGTCTATGGAACCCGTGGCCAGCCGTCTGCTGCGAACATTCCCGGAAGCCGCTATCTGGCCTCGAGTTGGGTCGACAACAGCGGCAATCTCTGGCTGTTCGGCGGTGACGGTTTCGACTCCAACTCGGACTGGACCTATCTGAACGATTTGTGGGAATTCAACCCAACCACAAACGAATGGACCTGGATGAACGGGAGCAGCAACGTTTCCGTGGGTTCCGTCAACGGGGTATACGGCACATTGGGGGCACCGTCGTCGGGCAACGTGCCGGGAATCAGAAACGGATCGGCAAGCTGGACCGACAAGCATGGCAATCTCTGGTTGTGGGGTGGCGCCGGAATCGATTCGGCCGGAGTCTACGGCTATGAGAACGACCTGTGGAGATATCAACCGGCTTCCGCCGTTCCGCCCGCAACCACTGCGACTCCGGTCTTCTCTCCCGCAGCCGGCACCTACACATCCGCGCAGTCGGTAACCATCAGCGACGCGACCTCCGGCGCGGCCATCTACTACACCGCTGACGGAACCACCCCCACCACAAGCTCGACTCATTTCACTGGACCGATCGTCGTGTTTGTGACGGAAACCATCCAGGCCATCGCCACGGCCCCCAATCAGATCCAAAGTGCGGTCGCCAGCGCAACCTACACCATACCGGCCAACTTCAGCTTCGCTCTCAACCCCACATCCCTCACGGTTCAACCGGGAAGCAGCACCACTTCCAGGTTAACCGTGCAGACAGTGGGAGGCCTCAATCCGAACATCGCATTCACGTGCTCCGGCTTGCCGACGGGCGCCTCGTGCAGCTTCGCTCTCGAAGACTTGCCTACCCCTCCCAACGTCATGTTCTACACGCTGGCGGTGTCTGATTCCGCAAGCACCGCAGCCCGGTCCGCCGATCACTTCCCGCTCGGCCCGCTCATTCCAGGGTCGGTCCTCGCTGTGTGTTTCGTTGGGTCGAAGAAGCGGCGGTGGCCGCAGATGCTGCTGCTCGCGCTCTGCGTGGCCGCGTTGGGCACTTTCACCGGTTGCTCAGCCTCACTTCTGCAATCAGGTAACCCCACCTCGACAGTCACCGTCACCGGCACATCAGGCTCTCTCTCACATAGCACCATGTTCACCCTGACGGTGAACTAGTCTGGCTGGTAATGCCTCGTCTGCTAAAACAAAATCTGCGCCTGCATGCTGACTGAAGACCAAATCCTCACCGCCCTCCGCGACTGCTTCGATCCCGAGGTCAAGCTGAACCTCGTCGACCTGGGCCTTATCTACGGAATTGAAACTGGTCCCGACCCCGACTCCACTCCGGCATGGCCGCGCCAGTGGGTCAAAATCACGCTGACGCTTACCACCGCGCACTGCCCCGCCAGCGGACTGATCCTGGAGCAGGTAAACAACCGCCTGGCCGGCATTCCGGACATTTCAAAAGTGGAATTGAATCTGGTGTGGGATCCGAAATGGACTCCGCATCGCATCAGCCAAGCCGGCCGCCGCCAGCTGGGACTGGAGTGAACGACGGGAGCAGGGGCCTTCAGGCCCCTGAAAACCGCGTCAGAACACTTAGGAAGGGAGCACGAGCCTCCAGGCCCCTGAAAACCGCGTCAGAACACTTAGGAAGAGAGCACGAGCCCTCAGGCCCCTGAAAACCGCGTCAGAACACTTAGGAAGAGAGCACGAGCCCTCAGGCCCCTGAAAACCGCGTCAGAACACTTAGGAAGAGAGCACGAGCCCTCAGGCCCCTGAAAACCGCGTCAGAACACTTACGGAGGGAGCAGGGGCCTTCAGGCCCCTGAATTGCCGCAAAATAATGTCCGGCCTTTAGGCCTGGGCCCCTATCGTGCATTCGTACGGACCCCGCCGATTCTTACTTCCCCAACGCCTCGCGCAGCTTTGCCCCTTGCGCCGCAATCTCTTCGGCTGTGCTCTGGATGCGGGCAAGAATGGTCTGGATCTCGGTCAGATAGCCGGGCATTGCATCCCAGTAGGCCTTCACCGTCTCCTGCTGATCAAGCATGGCCAGCGCTGCTCCGGTGGCAGCTACCGCCAGTCCCGCTTTGCGGTTGCCCGTTACCAGCAGCACGCTGCCTGCCGCCAGCGTCCCCGCCGCCGCGTAAAGCAGCCAGTCTCCGCACTCGCTGCACCCACTTTCGCTTGTGGCCGGAGCCAGTTCGGGATCGTTGACTGAATTTGAGAGCTGAACAACCACCATTGTTTCTCCTTACGTTTCCGCACGCGGCTCACACGTGCGCGCCGGGAACGGTGAATAGAGTATCGCTCATTCTGGTTGGCAACAGAGCACGATTTCCACCGCGCGATAGTCGCTCTTATGCAACCGGCGCGGAATCCGCCCGGACGAGCGCGCCCGTCAAACGCCGCCCTAGTCCAGGTCGAACTCCCTCAGCGGCTTCACATCCGGCGCGTCTTTGGCTTTGCGC
>Ga0335072_10002140_pt1 | contig 31117 bp, 32 predicted proteins | sample Lox_Sample_21_FD_206725 | JGI IMG/M metagenome (GOLD analysis project Ga0335072, IMG submission 206725) | Soil microbial communities from Loxahatchee National Wildlife Refuge, Florida, United States - Lox_Sample_2.1 | ecosystem: Environmental > Terrestrial > Soil > Wetlands | place: USA...
TGACCTACGCCAACAACAGCTTGTGTCATGTAAATCACGCCGAAGACGTTGACGCTAAATTCATATTCGAGCTGCTCTGCCGTAACCTCCATAAGAGGTATGTTGCGTGCAGTTGCTGCATTGTTGACTAGAACGCATGGGCAATCAGTTTTGTTCAAATACCCCCGAAAAGGACATCATGCCCACGATTACATACCGAGAATATCGATGTGATCGACGTCAAATGCCTTCAGAATTTGCTCAACCATGCTCTTTGCAGTGTCGTAATTCTCCACCCGTCCTTGTACGACGGTTGTTTTGGTACCAAACTCTTGGTTGATGTCAATCGCTACCTTCTCAGCCCGCGCCTTTGAGTCTTCCGATAGATAGTGAATTGCTACAGACGCGCCGTTCCGGGCTAAAGTTCTGGCAATAGCAGCACCGATGCCACTTTCTCTGCCAGAACCCGTAATCAAAGCAGTCTTGCCTGCAAGTGAGAGTGTCTCGGCCGCCATATCCAGTAAATTAGCAAAGAAAGCTATCAAAGTAAAGAATCACACGACTAGTTTTATACGACAGAGTTAATTGTATGCAAGTATATATGCTGTATAGATGCTAGTCATTATTAATTCATATGGATTAATAATTGGATTGCGTCTGTTACCGATTTGGTCGCGTGACGGCCGGCCTTGGCACTTGACGCACCCCATGGTCATCTTTTGTATCTAGTGGCCCTGCTTACCCTTTCTCTCTTCTTTAGATTTGATGTCCTAGTTTCCGTACACCTCTGTGATTCGCTCTAGACTGGCTCCCTAACAGCCTCTAGTTAGATGAGATTGCTCGTTTCACTATTGTTATTGACGGAAGAATACTATCTTGACGCCATACATGTTACGTAGAACAGACACCACAATTGTTTCATATTCGTTTCAGGGCCATCCTGAAAGCCACTGCGTGACTCATAGGTAGGCAAGTGGCGCTGGACGCCTAGGCAGCAGCTTTCGTGTACATATACACTAGAATTACTCAGCTAGCAGAAATGACACTCAGCTTCCACGTCACAATACATGCTATTATCAATCATCTAGTTACAGAAAGCCGGGGAATCAAAATCGTTCTGTCTACGAGGCCTCCGCTTCGGCATAACTTCAATGCCGATTACAAACGCTGCCGGCAGGATTCTCGCCGCCCCGAATCCCTATTCGTGTTTCGTCAAGTATCAAAACACTTGGATTACGTGATGGCCTGGATACACAAGAATCCACCAGCCAAAATATATAGCAGGCGAATGGCTTCTTGCTCGGCGGCACTTGCGCCTGACTTCTCCCTACACTCGGAATCATGCCCGGCACATCTCCAGTCATCCTCATCCTCGGAGCAGGACCCAATATCGGCCAGGCAGTCGCTCGGACCTTTGCCTCGAAAGGCTACAAGGTTGCCCTCGCAGCCCGATCACTGAGGGAGGCAGACAGCACGGACAATCAACTGAACATCACGAGTGACTTTGCCAACCCCGACGATGTTGTCAATGCTTTTGCAAAAGTTAAAAAAGTGCTGGGTATCCCAAGTGTAGTCGTTTACAATGGTAAGTCCTAGTACCTAAGGATGCAGTCGAATGCCTACGGAAGAGTCGCAGTCAGCGCCTCGACGCTCACTCCTCCCAATGACCCGTTCGCCCTCCCATTGGCCGCTTTCAATCGAGATATGACCATCAACGTCACCAGTGCTTTTGTCGCCGCGCAGCAGGCCGCCTTCGGCTTTGCACAACTTCCTGCTTCTGCATCAAGGACATTCATCTACACGGGAAATATCCTGAACGTCACAATCCTCCCATCATTTCTCGACCAGGGCGTTGGCAAGTCGGCCGGCGCACACATGATCTGGGCTGCTGCAGCTGCATATAAAGACCGTGGATTCAAGTAAGCTATCTATCCCCCTTCTTGAATTCGCTCGTGAAGAGACTGAACGATTTGTGGATTCTATTATGGCGATGAACGGAAGGCGGACGGGACGGCCATTTACAGGGTCGACGGAGAGGCGCATGCGAAACTCTACTGGGAGCTTGCGGATGCAAAGACGCAGGGTCCGTGGATGCAGACATTCGTCAAGGGCGTGGGATACAAGAAGTTCGACAGCCTATATACACCTTCCGGGTAAGGCATTGCTTGACGTCTATAGTCTATGTCGCAGGTTCTGGCAGGCCAACTTGGCCAAGCAAGGCGGCTTTGCCTAGATACTAGAAACAAGACTAGCTCGTGGGAGCATAGGTCGCAACCAAAAGTCTTCCTAGTCAGTTCATCTGTTCCGTCAGTGTAGTCTTGACCCTAGGCCGATTGTAGTGAGTCCAGTCCTGAATAGGCAAGTCTGACTGCAGTCTTGCGGCCTAAAGCCCTTCTTTTGTGGAAATGAGGAGGATCAGGGAGCTTCGAAGCGAGATCAGAGGGGTATGGATAATTATACCGAGATTGGCAGAATGGTGATGACCAGGGAAGCTTTGTAGAGCAATGACAGGAACCTAGTTTTTGTGGTGATTCTTAACGCGTCGAAAGTCGTATATAGGGAGGAGGGATTCCAGAACTGCCAAAAGGAGTAATTAGCACTACATTTCTCTGCAAAATGTCCTCACAGACCTCATCTTCCTGGGCACTGCCAGCTGCGTTAACACACCCAAAGAGCACCGATGCCGCCTTCATCGGCCATACCTTCAAATGGGCCGCCCATAGCTGGCAAATCCATCAAAAGACTGCCAGTAAGCGCGGGCCAGTATCGTGGGTCATTGCCCTAGGAGTATATCCGTGTCCATTCCTCTCCAGTCATGCTATGACACACCGGGTGTGTTCCATGCAGTCGTCCTTCGTGGCAATATTTACACACTCCTCGAGACCGATGTCATGCAAACATTCCATGGCGGCCATATTAGTGATATGTGCTCTCGGGGTATCTGGTCTGGTATCATGGTTCCGAGCTCTGGGAAGCGAAAGGTCCTATTTCGAGAAAGGCACATTAGCTGTGCCATCGATGCTGGGACCGAGGTGTGAAGAAGGTCCGGCTATCGAGCATATGAAGGATCAACACCAATGGAACAGTGATGGCCCTATTCCTCAACCAGAAAGCACCTCAATTGCAGACCAAATCCTACCCGCGGAATTCAAGGCGGCCCTGAGCAAAATCCACATTAGCTTTGACCTCTGGACATCACCTAATAAACTGGCAATGCTAGGAGTCGTTGCTCATTATTTGTCACCTGATTTGACAGCGAAATCACCTATGGTAGCTCTTCGCAAGCTCTCAGGCAATCATAGTGGCGAAAACCAGGCCAAAATTTTGCTAGAAGTGGCCAAGGAATTTGACCTTGCCAGCAAGGAAATTCTGGGATACTTCATAGCCAATAACGACGTCGCTGTCAGAATCATCGTAAAGGAGCTTCAGCTCAGTAAACCTGAAAGCCTTCGTCTACGCTGCCTAGGTCACATCGTCAATCTGGTGTGCAAAGCTTTCCTAGGGTCAAAAGAGGATGAGAGCTCGTTGGATTTCAAGCTGGGAGGGAAATCCAGATCAGGTTTAGCCCTGCGCCAAGCTTGCGGCGAACGTGATTATTGGCACGAGAATGGCCCTCTTGCAAAGCTTCATAATATCATCATCTGGATTCAAAGCACCCCAAAGCGCTTCGAGCACTTCCAAAATATCACCCCGATGAGCCTGACGCGTTCAATCGTAAGCTCCCTTTTTCCTGCTTAAAAAGGTGCTAATTTGAGCTTATAGACCTCATGACTGTTCGCGACAATGACACTCGATCGAATCCATCATATGCTATGATCCACCGCGCCCTGAAGCTTCGATTACGCCTTGACACCCTTCTTATGAAATTTGCAGATGATTTCGAAGATGATACACTATCTGAGGATGACTGGGACCAGTTGAAAGATCTCGAAATCATCCTGGCGCCTTTCCAAGACAGTTACCAAGCGCCTGGAGGGCAGGGCGACTACAGCTTGCTATGGATCTATGTGGGAGGTTCTCCCAGCCCTCGAGTCGCTAATCAAGCATTTAGATGCTATGAAAAGATCTACACTATCAAATCCCATCCCAAAATCGGTGCCTGCCTCAATATTGCATGGGCGAAGCTCGATAGCTACCCTTCATCCTCAATTTCGACTAAGATACTTTAAGGACTCCTGGAAAGGCCACCTTTCGAAGTATTATGGGCCAATGGAAAGATCAGTGCGAGCATTATATAATGACAATTATTCCCCACCTTGCCAACCCTGCCGAAGAGGAGGATGACGACAGAGACTTCCTACAAAGGTACCTGGATAATCTTGTGCTTAATAAGATCTAGATAAGATACGAGACGGCGACTGCTAATGATCTAGGTGCCAGGGGAGCGGTGCAAAAGCCGGCAGTTTCGCGGGCCAGTTCCCGATACCCGCCGGGTCTTACATCACACCCAGCTTTCCAGAGATGGTGTGACGCAAGTTCTGACCGAGACTCCCAGTTTCTCTTACTCTATGCAAAACCTGGTGCTGGAAAGAGCCGTCCTTGCGAGCCGAATTATTCGCCACCTCGAGCTCTATAGTTCCGACATAGGCTACTTCTTCTTCGCCAGAAGCCATGAGAACCAGCTCATGAGCAAGCGTCTGTCTAAATTCAATAGTATTACAGCTAGCCCGGGCCAACAAGGAAATCCGCCGTCGTTTCGAGCGTCTGCTAGAGGAGCATCCTACTTCCGACCAAGACAATGTCAAAGAGGTCTGGGACAGGCTCTTTCGTGGAGTCATATTCAAGGTCGATATTTCGAGACCATTTCACTTTGTCATGGATGCGGTTGATGAATGCAAAGAAGCCTCTCTACTGTTAGCATTATTGCTCTCCCGCGAAGTCACGCCGATGTTGTGAGTGCAAAGGTCTTCTGGTTGCTTCCGGTGGATCAAACTAGTCTTTGAAGGGCTACAACGGGTCCATACTGCCCGTGGTATACGCGAAGTACTAGAGGGCGTTCCATCAGAAATGGCGGAATCCTACAAAAGGGCTCTGAAACATGTGTCTCAGAGATGCACGGAACGAAGGCTTCTTGCGTCTTCTCTGGCTTGGACTGTCTACAACACTGGACCACTAACAGTTGCCGAACTCCAAAACATATTAGAAGCGACCTAGGGGAAAGAGGTGTTCCGCTTGATCTTTCGGACCCAGGGTGACTCGGGGGGATGCTCGACAGGCACATTCGCAGTGATCTCAGTTACCGAGGTCAACTTAGCGAGGGTACTGAGGGCCCTTGAGGGCGAGGTCAAGGGGGGTAGCAGCCTCGAGGGGCCGGGTAAGGGGCGGTTGTGGCGTAAAGGTAGTCGTAAGAGGATAGATTGAGGCGCGCAACGCGTCAACGCGCTCTTATCCCATCTTTCTTGCCTATAAATGTGTTGGTAAACCTCGTTGCCGTCAATCAAATAGATCACTCTGACTCTTTAAAACATCCTTGGTGTCGATATAAGGATTCTCGCCACCCGTGTCCTGCGCGCAAGGATGACTCGTAAAAGGCCTGAGGTGCTGTAGATGCCGGTGGTTGCCGGGCAAGATCGTGTTCGGGGGAGGAGATACGTGCTGGCGCTGCTTTGGGGACGAGAGTCGCCGGAGAATGGTAGGCGCTGGAGAATGGGAGGTGCTGGAGAATGGCGGCTAAAAAGAACAGAATCAGGATCCAACTCAAGTCTTCACTCACCGACTCCCACGCCGCTTTTAACATCACCCACCCTGAGTGCGGGTGAGTCCATGGTAAGCGGAGGTAAATCCAAGGTGAGTTGACGGGTGGGACTGCCCTGTAGTTCACGCGCTCCTCTCTCGAAGCCTAAAATGGCCTCTTTCTATTTTTGGTGTCGAGACTGTCGTTTGGTGTGGCTATGATGGAGCCCCCGGTTTCCCTACCTAGAGGCTAAGCCCGGATGAGTATGTACTTCGCTGAACTCGATGCTAGACACATTTGGGATTAGTAGTTAGCAAATTCGACCATCCAGCTTCGAGCATGATAGCGCAACGTTCGCAGACGTAGCACGTATCACCTTGTGAAAATGATCGCCATCGATTTGGATGCCCAAAGAGGACTTTCTCATCCATACATACGGCGCCGTTCCGTGGTCGATAGGTTTGATTGCTTCTCGCCTAACATGGCTCTTTGTTCTACGTCATCCGAGAACGTCATATGCTTGCACCAACGTTCCTTTCGTATTCCATTGCGACCCACCTGCTGCCTGGCTATATATGGGTTCAAAGCTCTTCTTGTGACATAGAATCCATTGTGAACTCTTCATTGAACATCATGTATCTCAAATCAAGAGCTATCATCATAACGGGCCTTGCATCTTGCCTTGTTGAAGCTGCCAACCGTACTGTGTCCATTAATCCAGAACTCACATATCTCCTACCTCCCGGTTACAGCGGAAACCTCCAGGAAGGCTTCGTTGATACCAACACTACCAACAAAGTGGAAAATAACTTGCTTGCATCTGCACAAGACGCTCCTTTCATAGCCTACGACCCTGAATTCGCTACAATTATCGGTCCCAATGCCACCTTGAAACTGGTTGCTCAGAGAGAGACGCCTTTCGCAGGCGAGGCAGGAGTCTGGGTACCGGATCGAAATGAGGTCTGGTTCACAAGTAACACTGAAAATGACACTCAGTCCTTGGAGGTACTAAACGTCGAAACATCCAAAATCTACACTCCACAGACCAGCGTCCCTATTGTGAACCCAAATGGTGGTTATTACTTCAACGGCACAGTATATATCACCGGAACTGGCACGTTCACGGAAGCGCCGTGCATCTACGCCATCAATCCTTCCAATGGAGACACTTCAATCGTTCTCAACACTTACTTCGGACTTCAGTTTAACGGACCTAACGACGTGACCTGGGTGACGAGGGGCAACAAGGCTTATATGTTCTTCACGGATGATCCGATCGCAGAGCGCTATGCGCCGGGTTCTGGCATTCCGTCACAACTTCCCGACGCCGTTTGGAGGTTTGATCCACAAGACCGCAGTCTGATTCCCGTCATCAGCCGAGCAGACATTCTGATACCGAATGGCATTCGTGTCAACGCGAACCAAACAAAGCTGTATGTCACCGACACGACCCCAACGGATGCTTATCCCACGGAGCAAGGAGGGGCCGGTGGAACAGGATCTCCCGCGATCTACGTGTTCGATCTAGACGACGACGCTTTCCCGATCAACAAGCGCATGCTTGGCATTAGCAGAACCGGTATTTCTGATGGCATCCATATTGATGATGCAGGCCGCATATGGACTGGAGAATATGAAGGGGTTGTTGTGAGAAACCCACAGGGCAAGATTCTGGGCCTTTTCAATTCGATGGCTTACAGTGTGAACGCAACCACTCACGTAGCAAACTTCGCACTGGCAGGAGATACACTGGTGATAGAGGATGTGCAGAGGCTGTGGACTGTAAAGTTGGCCCAAATGGTGGTCACCGCAAGCAGGTTCCAATTTTAGGCCAAAGTAGATCATTCATTCAAAGATCAAAGGACAAACCTTTTGTCAGACGGATCAGACGCTTGGCGCTATACAACACCCGCTGTACCCTCCCGGTGGGTACTACCAGTTCTAGCCCTTGCCGTTGAGAGGAGATCGCGTGTCGGTTATAGGCAACATAACCTCACATTTTTGCGGCTCATGTTCAATGTACCTGCGCACTTGTAAGAGATTTGAGCAGAAATCATGCTTCGGTAAACCTCACTTTTCCGCACAAACACTTCACTCGCGCTCTTAGTCTCATAACTTCTTGAGTTCGCCAGAAATCTATTATTCGCAAATGCAGGTACATCAATGCTGCTCGGCCCCGCATATGGCCTCGTTTTCGTGATCAAATACTCCACACTAATGCGCTGTCTCTCCCAGACGGCACCTACTGCTTCCCACGAGTACCTGTGCTGCCTCCTACGAATACCTGTGCTACCTCCTACGAGTACCTGCTGCCTACCTCAGCCCCCTCAACTTCGCAGCCCGCTTAAAAAATACCCGAGTTCGTACCGTTAGAGGGAACAAAAATATCTTCCGTCATGCCCTGGGGAGTCCCTAGGGGCACTTGGGAAGGAACAAAAATAGCTTCCGTCATAGCCCTGGGCAGTCGGAGTCCCCAGGGATTTACTTGAAGAGTAAAAAATAGCTTCTCAGAATCTGCAAAATCTGGCCTATTTTGGATGCTCCTAACCGCCGTGCTGTTTATAGCAAAGCGCTTAGGATAGGCAGGTGCTTGTTAGAGTCTCGGAGTGCAGAACAGACGGCTGGCTCGCGAGGGAGGGAACTCGCAGGCAACGCTGCGAAAGCGGTTTCTCCCATAACAACAATCCTGTCCTCGGTGGGTGGCACCAAGCCGTAAGTTGACGTCATCGTTGGCTGCAGAGAAGGGGCACGAGGCGGAGGTGAAGCTGCTGCTTGAGAAGGGCGCTGATCTGGACTCCAAGGACAGACGTGGTCAGACACCGCTATCATGGGCTGCAAAGAGAAGGGGCACGAGGCGGTGGTGAAGTTGCTACTTGAGAAGGGCGCTGAGTACTCCAAGGATATAGGGGGTCGGATGCCGCTATCGTGGGCTACAGTGAAGCTGCTGCTTAAGAAGGGCGCTGAGCTGGAGCCCAAGGACGGATAGGGTCAGACGCCGTTATCGTTGGCTGCGAAGAACGGGCACAAGGTGGTGGTGAAGCTGCTGACTTCTATTACCTAGACTTTAGTGACATTCGTTTTATACCTACCCCATTTACTTCTACCTTTATTGAACCTTTACATCACATATTTTGATAGGGAGCCCAGAAACGGGCCCACCGGAAAGCAATCCACCCCATGCAGAACGAGGAACTGCTCCAGCGTGCCTGTTCCTGGACTACCTCCCTTTGCAGGAACCCATTCCACAATTGGTAAAAATTCTGCAACTAGAATGCCAGTCGCAAAGAACAACGCTTAGTCAGCATTCTTCCAAAGCTGAAGAGTATGTAGGCTAATGGCCCGAGAGCGCCTAAAAATTTAGGGACTGAGCCCCTAAGTTTCCAGTTGCGGAAACACGATCACCTTACCGGATATCTCCACAAATTCTGCAATAAACAAGAAACCTGTGTTAGAAGCATTACATTGAGTCATATTTGACGACGCGGAGCTTTGAAAGGCTCAGTTATGTTCTTGCGTGGGGAGTGAATCAACCATGCTAGCCTTGGTTATAGGCTATAACAGGCCCCAGTGCACCCGGCCTTTTTAAGCACTAGGAGCCTTGAGCGGCGCAAATCTTTTTCCACATCACGCCAACCGACGAGAAGGTTGTAGAGCTACTGCTCAACGGAGGCATCGACATCAAACGCGCAAAGTGCATTTTTGGCAACGCGCTACAGGTGGCGTTTGTTAGGTGGGGCATTGCGACAGGTCACTTTTTGACGAAGCAGTGGGAAGAGATGGAGGGTTTTTGGAATCTACCTTTACGCTGTCAGACGATACTCCTTCTCCGACGACCGTTTATCGCCCACCAATTCTTCGCACCGATTTGGAAACAGAACAAGTATATCTGCTCACGACCGAGTCCTTTGTCCATTAGCCAAACGCTCGTAGGCTCACCAAGGGAAACCTCTCTGGCATGGGTTCAGCTGTTCTGCAGGCTACGGAGTAGACACTTTCCTCGGCTATGTCGAGCTAATCCCGCCCAACTGTACTGAGTTTGGCATGGCTATCGGCTTGACTGCTGTCATGGCAGCTCTCGGCCCCGTCCTACATTTACCTCGTGTAGCCAATGCAACGCCTCGCACGTATCATCTTCAATTTCAGGGCTATAGCGTAGCCAGGTCACCTGCCCAGAAAGCTATTGTAACTTCTCTCCACCATAGAAAGCAGACCTGAGCCGCCTCACGATCCTGATGGAATCGTCTTCTCGAGCTAATATCTCTCCACAATCTCCTCTGGCAACACCCGCTTCCTCGCTGTGTTCTCAAAGACCTCTAACTTCAACGGCCTGACCTTATCACTACTATACAACGCCCCACCCTTCTTTCCGCTCGCTACATCCCTCAACTGTTTAATCAGCCTCACTGTCTTCCGCAACACTTCCTTGCTGCTGCTTTCCCCATCCCTGAAACTTCTCTCTCGCATTGATTTTCTCCACCTGCTTCGCGAATGTCCCCTTGTCATGCGTAGCATGAAGCAGAAGCGGTGTCCGGCCAAACCACAGTTGTGGCAGTGTTTCTGCAAGCCTCGCCTTCTTTTTCTTCGTTTTGATCTCCGCCAGAGTAGAACAAGGCCCAAGGCGACCGTGCGGTATGACGCGAGTGGGCTTTTACTGCGCTAGTTTCTCTCCCCTTGGGCTCGTCCACCAATAGGTGTTCTTGCTTCCGTAGCATATCCTCCGGCTCTTGCCCAGTCTCTACCTCCTGGTTGTAGTCAGGTGTTTTTGAGCTTGGACCTTCACCAAGGGATAGCTTCATAAAGTCCGTTAGTACATCCCCACTTCTTTGGACAGCACCAATCTCAAGCCCCCCTGCTCCCTCAAAGCCTGAAGCACCCTCTACCTCGCCTCCACACCACGCATCAACCTCAAATCTCACTACACAGTTCAGCTCTAGGGCACTCTCGCCTCCTGGTTACTCTTTACAATTACCTCGGCCTCCTTACCCCTCGACACTTCCAACACCAGAGAAAGGAATGGACGTCATAGGGCGCACGGACTGGGAAGACGCGGCCTTCAGCTTCGTAGTCTCTCCGCCTGGGCCGGCGGGCCTTCGAGTCACAACTGGCTGAGATATGATGCTGCCATGTTTTAGCTCGACGGGAAACCCTCGCCAGTGTGTCGAGACTCTAGAGCCAATCGTTGGTTAAAGTGAAACGCCCCGACTTGCACTCAGTGGCCCGGCAGACCACGCGGCAGGTCCAAGCATGCAGAGAAGGTAGTAAGGTCACGTTGATAATTTCCCCTGGCCAATCGTTCCGCCGAGCCGCCACGGGCTCCAAGCCAGGTTAATAGGGGCGGCCAGTGCGGTTATGCCAAGGCTAGCTGGAGCCCCGATAATTCAAAACATCCGAGCCGTGTCAGCTAAAGCATACAGTACTAATTATTCCAACATATAGCCAACTATTTTGGTGTACGGAGGCTGACAAACCAAGTATGTTAAAGAGTTTCAATATTTCAGGTCCCTTTGCCACGCTCTGCAAATTCAGCCATTTGCAGCGATGCCACAAATCCCTTTGCCCTTCTGCCAGATATGTTTGTATCCGCTCCATTCTCCAATAGCAGCCTCACGACGGTCTCGTTACGGTTCCACGCCGCCTTCTCTAGCGCAGTTCCGTCATATTTTCCCTTTGCATTGATGTCCGCTCCGTTCTCTAATAGAAGCTTCACGACGGTCTCCTTACCATACTCCGCTGCCTGCTGGAGCGCCGTTCTGCCAAAATACGCCTTCGCGTTAACGTCCACTCCGTTCTCCAATAGTAGCCTCACGACGGTCTCCTTGCCGAATCGTGCTGCTGTATGGAGCGCGGTTTCACCAGATTGGTCCTTTGCGTTGATATCTGCTCCGTTCTCCAGTAATAGCCTCATGACGGTCTCGTTATCGTTTGTCGCCGCCATATGGAGCGCGGTTTGGCGAGATTCGGCCGTTGCGTTGACATCCGCTCCGTTCTCCAGCAGTAGCTGCACCATCGTGTGATGACCACCCATCGCTGCCTTCGTTAGCGCCTTGTCAGCAAGCCCATTTTTCGCTTCGAGAACGGCTCCATTTTCTTGCAGCAGTTGTATCAGCGCCTCGTTACCCTCCGCTATAGCAGCATGCAGCGCGTTACCATACGGTCCACCCTGTGCGTTGACATCCGCTCCGTTCTCAAGCAGCAGTCTCACGATGGTCTCATTGCCAGTTGCCGCCGCCTTCTGTAGCGCAGTACCGGACGATCCGCCCTGTGCGTTGACGTCCGCTCCATTCTCCAGTAGTAGCCTCACGACGGTCTCGTTATCGTTTGCCGCCGCCGTATAGAGCGCGGTTCCGCCAGATTCTTTCTTTGCGTTGATATCCGCTCCGTTCTCCAGTAGTAGCTTCACGACGGTCTCATTACCCCTCCGCGCTGCCTCCTGGAGCGCGGTTCCACCATATCCGTCGTTTGCGTTGACATCCGCTCCGTTCTCCAGCAGTAGCCTCACGACGGTCTCGTTACCGTTTGCCGCCGCTATATAGAGCGCGGTTCCGCGATATCCGGCCTTTGCGTTGACATCCGCTCCGTTCTCCAGTAGTAGCCTCACTATGGTCTCGTTACCGTTTGCCGCCGCTTTGTTTAGCGCGGTTTCGCCATATTCGCTCTTTGCGTTGACGTCTAATCCATTTCTTAGAAGTAGCTGCATTACATCTTCATTTCCTTTCCCTGACGCCACTGGTAGCAATGCTGAAATTTTATTACCTTTTAAGTTGACCTTTGCTGCTTCCTCAAATACCAGTTGCATAATCGTCCTGTTCCCGCTCTTAGCCGCCCAATGCAGTGCCGTCCGTCCATTATAAGCCCTCACAACGTCTGCTCCCTCCTCCAATAGCAATCGTGATACCTCCTCGTGTCCCGCGGAGACCGCAAGATGCAGTGCCGTTTTCCCGTCGTAGGATCTTGCATTGAGATCCGAGCCCTTCTGTAACAGTATTCTTGTTACCGTCCCGCGACCTTCTAGGGCAGCAAGATGAAGTGGGGTATAGCCCTCCTTGTTTGTACTCGCAAGGCCACCTCCTTTCACTGTAAGCAAATCCACGACCGGCGCATGCCCCGAACGTGCCGCGTCATGAAGTGCTAAATTTCCCTGAGCGTCCCTTGCTTTAATATCGGCTCCCGCATCGAGCAGTATTCGTACGGGTTCCATACTGCCTTTCATTGCGGCAACATGAAGAGCTGTCTTTCCTTTATCGGACTTCATCGCAATATCAGCTCCATTCTCTATCAACAATCCCAGTACTAGTTCATTTCCATTTTGCGCCGCTATTAGCAAATTCGAAGCCGCCATCAATTGCTTCCGCTCTGATAGCGACTCCTTGAAGAACGTCTTTACTTCGTCATCCTCTAATCCCCCTCCCTCCATCCCTTTTTTCCCGTGGCTGTTCCGGATGTGTCTGCGTAGATTATCTCGTCGCGAAGACCCTTTGAACTCGCATTTGGGGAATTTGCAGCGAAACAGCGCATTGACACTCTCGTGTTTCGTCTTATGTCGATCGAGATCGTTTCTTAGTGCAAAGCCCTTGTCGCAACTATTGCAGCGGTATGGCCGGGAATGGGTTTTGTAATGGCGGCTTGCGGCCAGCAGTCAGCGTTGAAGGTACTTTAAAAAGAGATGCGAGCATATACTTGAATAGCCCCTGCGTGGTGAAAGTTTTAGCGCAGTCACCACACTTAATAAGGCCACTGAATTGAGCATTTCGTCGATGGTTGAGAATGGTGTCCGTTCCATCGAGGTCCATGAGTCCGAACAATTGAGGTCAACGCAAAGACCTTCACACTAAATTGAAAAGTGAGAATTCTGTCCGCCTATGCACTTAAGCGGTACTGTATTTGTTTTGCAACCCACAAAGCGCCTTAAGACATTTGACGGGGCGTAGACGACGGGCGTCTTGATTCCCCTTTAGGCTAGTCAACTGGGGCGAAAAGGGCGTGCATTAGTGTACCCCATCACGCACAGAGAGGAAGCTGATGTGTTAGTCATAAGGGCCCCTCATTCCGCTCTCTCTCAGCTTTCGACTTTTCATGCCAGCCTCTTATACTTATCGAATTTCTCCTTCAACGCTCTCGGTCGACCGCACTGGCGTTCATCACACAGATGGCATCACACCCCTACCGATTTACCTCTAGCCAGCTGGAGCAACACCTCCCGATGCCCAGCAATAACGCCTATACCTCCAGGCAGTTGGAGCAACACCTTCCGATGCCCAGCAATAACACCTATGCTTCGTAAGACCTTTTTTTTTTTTGACGCTCACGCAGGTATGCCTCTTTTACAACCGCCATTACGATCCCCAGTGTGGGTCACGAGGTATGTGAGGGGTAAGCCACCGCCCTCTCTCGCACGGACCATTATGATGACGTGTCCTGTAGTGGAAACCAAATTAGCAACAGGATCCGTTGCGATTGGCCAGAGTGCGGTCAAACTTTTACAAGGTCGTACGACCTGACTCGTCATCGCAACACAATCCACAACGTGACCAAGCAATTTTGGTGTGAGGTCTATGGATGCAGCCGCAGCGATAGCTACTCTGGTCAGAAAAGGTCGTTTTCGAGAAAGGACAAGCGCGATGAGCACATGAAAAGGGCTCACAAGGCTCCAAGGTCAAATGAAGCAGCTGCATTCGGGATCTGTCAAACGATCGGGCTTACAGGTATGGGAATGTCTACTGATGCGGCTGGATATACTTGGGCCGCTCACTTGCCTGGCCCAACCACGTTCCATGATGCTGGTGGACTTATCGGTGTAACCGACTTGGCCGGGCGTGGTGGTTTTGCAGGATTCAGTGGGGTCAACCTGTCTGCTTGTTCCTTAGGATCCACTGATATGGATGGCCCTTCTATTTTCTCTCCTGCGGCTGGTATCGCTGATACCGCTGAATTCGCCGGTTTCGCAGGGTCCGCCAATGATGATAGCTCTGAGCTTACTAGGCTCATCGGTATTGACGGGCTCCCCGGTGTCAACGAGTCCACCGGTGTTGATGGGGTCACCGGTGTCAACGGGTTTAGTGGTGTCGATACACCCACTGGGCTCAGCCTGAAGACTAACCCCCTTCACTTCGGTGATGCCCGTGCCGGTGCTGCCATTGAAGCAACCCCTTCGACACTATTCCTACCAACAAAGGCATCGATATCGACGGGCTTCCTTCACTGAAAGAGCTGTTTGGTGATGGTGATACCGAGGGCAACGGCACTGCCAGTTGAAGGGCTAAATGGGCGAACCATGCGCTTCAACAGTGCATTGGTAGGGGAGGTGACATTGGTAGGCAAGGATGCAGTCTCAACTACTGCAAGGCAATAGCAATTCATCGCATCTCAATATATTGAATTCTACGAAATTGGATGTTGGCTCATCAAATGTGCGTAGGGTTTTAGCCACTTTGCACACTAACACCCTGTAAAAAGCTGAGCCCTAGGAAGACCCTCAGAGCAAGTCAGGCGCTAAGGCGTTGCCCCGTCCACCGCGGAATAACTGTACCGCCGACGCCGAGCCCTACACCGAGCCTCGCCGCCTCGTAGCCCGGCTCGCGGCCATCTAAGAGTATATCGGAAAGGCGTTCCGGTGGAGATTGTGCAACGTCCGCCCTCATAAGGAAGGCACCCTGCGGTGGGCTGCCGAGAAGGGGCACGAAGCGGTGGTGAAGCTGCTGCTTGATAAGGCCGACGTGGAGCCCAGGGACAAGTACAGTCAGACGCCGCTGTGGCGGGCCGCTGCCGACGGGCACGAGGCAGTGGTCAAGCTGCTGCTTTGATGAGAGCATTGACCCGGACTCCAAGGGCGACTACGGAGGGGGTCCTGACTTACATGGATATGGACACAAAGAGAACCAGAAAACCTTGACCACATTGTGCATTGATCACCCTCAAGGATTTTATGGCGATCACGAACGAAGTCGAAAAATTGATCGCACTACTTCCGTCGAGATGGCTCACGATCCCAGGAGACGCAAGGACGACAGGATCTAATTCTCCCTGTGTGTTGAGGATATCGAGTTCGGTGTCCCTACCTGTTACATAAAATGCGACCTAGGACCTGAGGTATCTGTGTTGGTTGGAGTACTCCACAACGATGGAAGAGGGGGCTACTACAATGTCGCAATGACGACCGCAATGGTAGCAAGCCTCAAGGCGGATTCAAAAAGATGGAGGGAGGAACAGCAAACCATCTGGTCTGCGACTGCCTACCCCTCGTCGACCACGCACCGGATACATCTACAATATGGGCCCACCTACAGAGCTCCTAATGCAACCAGTAGACAGACCTCTGCCAGAGACAGACCTCTCACCGTATCAGCAAACCCCACAAGATCCCAACCAATTCCCACTACACTCTATGACGCGAAGGACCGAAGGCACCTGGCCCAATTCAGGATCGAACGTTTCCTGAACGAAGCCGACAACGATTACCCCCAGAGATGCATTCTGGACGCGCCCTTCAATTCGTACAGTAGGCAGCACAAACCTACCTACCTCCCTGACACCCGCGTCGACATTCTACAGAAGATATCAAAATGGGCTGATGGAAAAGACGAGAGATGCTTCTTCTGGCTGAATGGCTTGGCCGGCACAGGAAAATCCACGATTGCCCGCACTGTCGCCCGGAAATACTTTGAGCGAGAACGCCTTGGGGCAAGCTTCTTCTCCTCAAGCGGTGGAGATGTTAGCCATGCTGATAAGTTCTTTACCAGTATTGCTAGGCAGCTTGCGAACGAATCACCGTCTCTCAACCACTACATTTGCGAAGCTATTGCAGGGTGGAGCGCCATTACAGATCAGTCTCTCCGCGACAAGTGGCGACAGCTGATCCTTCGGCCATTGTTAAGGCTAGACAGAAACTCCTCTCCGTCCTCGTTTGTTCTTATCGTTGACGCCCTGCATGATTGCGAGGGCGAGAACAAATATAGCGTCCAGCTGTCGGCCTACATGGGCTCGACTGCCTTGATCCAAGACAACAGGCCGCCGAGCGACGGAGAGGTATTGCAAATGAGCGACGAAGAGGCATTGCAAATCCAACGCACTTCATCGCTAAGAAGATATGGCATCTCAAGGAGTGGAGGAAAGAAGAATAGCGAGCACGATACAGGAACAATACCGCCATCGCAGCGGGGCTGCGAGACTCATTGAAACCAACGCAACACCTGATGAAATGAAGCGTTATTACTTGACTTTAGTTGGAAGGTAGAATCAGAACCAGTCAGGCGATCTCGCTGTCGCAACGGCGTTTTATTGCTTCTACTCACTGTCGGATGGCGTTCGATTTTCAGGTTTAGCGAGTGCACATTCACAACTGCACATGCAGATTACGAAGAGCCAATGATATTCTCTGTTCTTCATTAATCTGTCCACTTCTTCCATCCCTCACTGCGCAAGCTATACCGGTAGACGTGTGGCCATCTTCCTTTTCGTGCCGCTCCTCTGATAGGAAATCTGATTGGCTTGAATCGTCTGGTATTTAATTGACCAGCCGCCATGCGACTGACGGAAGAGCAGATACGAACTTGACAGTGCCTTTCGTAACTAGGATGGAAAAGATGCCGGGGATATGCAAAGATGGAGCCTAACGGAAGGCCGCAGGTCAAGCTTGAAAATGGTTGCAAAATGGTGTCGGTTTGGAGCACAACCCGTAGGACAGAGTTGAACGTCCCCCATTAAGCAGAAAAGGCCGGAGATTAGAAAGAGGTTATCTTGGTATGCGCAGCCAGACATTCGCATCAATTGCCTAATATTTGCTGAAACACTATTCTAACGTTATAGTGGTAGTCTTTGGTGCCTCTTCGATCCATCCAGTCGTGAGGAGAGGAATAAAAAGGCAAAGTTAGGAGTGACGGGAAAGTGGGTAGAGCAGGGGAAGCGCAGAGTAACAACGCGGAATCAGAGTAGAAGCGGACGGGAGGACAGACAATCGCGGTCGATAGCGGAGAGCGAGAGAAAGAAAATGGAAAGATCGGGCGAGAGCTCAGGGCTACATCTGCCTTTCGGCGAGGAACGACACCGCCCATTTCGGCTATATTGGCTCAAGGCCAAAATTTGCCTCCGACGGCGGGTCAATTGGTCGAGCAGGCCGTGGCATGCAGCTCACTTGGCTCGCAGGGTAAAAGGAGATAGGTGCGCAAATTTACTTGCAACACAGGTATTTGGTTGGGGATTCCAGCATCTCTTAGACCAGAGGGAGCACGGAAGCAAGACTAATTTGTGACCTTCCATGAAAGTCATATCATGATCCAAGAAAAGAGTCGTCCTCCTGTTGTGTTGCAGCCCAGCGGACCACCTGAATCTGAAACCACGGTCCAGATCCAAATCAACCTAATAAGAATATAGATCCAAGCTTTGCAAAAGAGGTATCAAACCATCATACTTCTCCTCCTCGACGCCGTCCTATCCATATGTCCGCTTCCGTCATTCAGCGCCGCAGCGCTTGTTGATCGCTTAAGGTCGGTTGCCGCCGTAGATGGTTTCGAGTTCTCATTGGCTATGCTGGCAGACCGTCTCAGGTCTGCTGCTGAACCTGGTCTCTGACCTTCTGCTCGATGTCCTGTTGCCGAACCTGGTCTTGAATTTGTACCTTCAATTCGGTGCCCAGCCGCAGAGGATGGCCTTGGCTGTCGCTCAGTGGACTCCTTATGCGACGAAGCTGGGTCTTGACCAGAGCGGCTCAGGCCAGTAGAGTTCACCGAATGACGTCTTGACTTCAAAGTTGATTTCTTTTGTTCTGTTGGTCCAGCTTCGGTCTCAGTTGTGCTAGAATTGTTGGCTTTGAAGCCGTCCTGCGGTGACGAGTCTGGCCCGTCGTATATTGAAAGCTTTGAAACAGATGTGTTAATTGATGACGGATCCGCCATTCGACGCTCTGCAATGTTCTCTGCGTCTTTCATGTCGCCGGACAAGCGCGCTACCTTGTTTGACAGCGGACTTGGTGGCTCGTCCTTGGCCTGTGGTAAACCCTTCCACGCAGCATCGTCTCCCAACTGCTCCTTCTTCACACCATCGTCTGTCTGTCGGTCGACGCTGTCTGCCCGAATGCTAGCTTCCCGGTTCTTGAAATGGTCAATGCCTTCGACAGCTGTAACGAGTTCTTTTCCTGGCCGCCGCATCTTGTCTCGCAGGTTTGGCTCCGCATAGCTAACAGCTGCCCTCGCTCGTCGTGAAGCCCGTCCTGCATTTCCCAATACATCTTCAACAGAGGCTGTGACTGCCATCTCTGTGGGGTGAGCATTGGATTTGACTGAGGGTTCTGTTGAAGTTGGCGAGAAGATGTCAAGCCCTGCGGGTGTCTTAGGAGGCAAATCGTTAACTTGATCCTCTGGTGGGTCATCTCGCGGAGCCGGGCCTTGCAGTGGAGCGATGCTCTGTCGTCTATCTTGTCGGGTAGCTCTGGATGTGGCACTCTTCGCCCCATCTTCCGACAGCACTGCACTTTTATCATTGACATTCACTCGCCGGACCTTGGTGGGCGAGTTCGTACTTTTCGGTGCTAGTACTTTCCGCACTGGCTCATCCTTTTTCTGTGGTGAGGGTAGAGACTGTTCATTTGCAGGTTGAGCGGGTTGTTTGCTGGGTGGTCTCGTAAATCTGCTGCTATTGGCCCTTGACAGAGGTGTGCTAGATGTGGCAGGCCTTCGTTGGAAAGAGAAGTCATCCGAACTCTTAGGTGCGGCCTTCACATGGTCGTCCTCTTCTCTAGCGCTGAGCTTCCTCTTCGAACCAGGATTCAACGAATTATCGCTCGCTTGCACTTCTATTGCCGCATTTCCAAGCAGATCTGGCAGGTCAGCTGCTTTCTGCAATAACGAGCTCACTCGTCGCTTCCTCCTCGTTTCGAGATTGGTACTATTCACCATCACCTGTTCCTCATCCACTGGCGATGATCCGATGCCTGCTAGCGGCCGATGAGGTTCGAATTTGATGGGGTCTGGGACATCAAAATGCGCCACCGGAGGTGGTCCAAGATCCGGTGACTCGGATGCCTCTGCGTCATCTTCGACGAGCCGCTGTATCTCATGCCCTTCTAGCGTCCTGCGTGGATAGTATTTGTCTTCGTGGATTGGTGGTAGTCGGCCCTCCTGGGGCTCCCTTTGCCCCACGAGAACGCCTCCAATTGTCTGTCGATTCTGCCAATCCTTCTGATCTGGTGACTTGACCGGCTCAGGAATGCCAGACCGCCTTCTGTAAGATGATCGACGTGCAGCCTTCTCCGGTAATGAACCGAGTTCAGAGACAAGCGCATTGACCTCTGACAGTCTAGATTCGAGTTTATCTTTCAGATGTCCGACTTCCGTGATGAGTTTGTGAGAAGACCGCCATCTTTCTGCTTCCTGGGCGCTGTTGATGGCTTGTTCGCGCAAGGAAATGTTTTCCGCAAGGAGTCGTGAGATTTCGGCCTCGAGGTTGCGGATGCGCAGGGATTGAGTGGAGTTGACTCGAGCGATTTCGCGGTTCTGTCGGATGAATCGTCTTTTTACTGCAGCAGACATGACTATCAGCACTTTGTTTGCAAAATTGTGTTTGAATGAGCAGATTGAATCCAAATGTTAGTTAGAGGCCGAGTGTTTGGGCAGCATACAGGCATCAAGGGATTCGGTAGGCACTGGTGGGTCATTAAGCCGCGCCATGGACTCGCAAGCTCAGTATAGAATTTCAGAGTCCGCAGAGGTAAAACTAGCGGTTTCCGAGGTGCAGTTAAGATCCAGGCATCTGCTCATGCTGCAATATGACAAAAAAAGTTGAGTGCTGGTCTATCACAAAGCGGCTCTATTTACATGGACCCAAAGCAGTTAGCTTGTTATCGGAAAATCTTAGACCCGATAAGGGCTTCGCGTAAAGTGGGCTCACCATTTCAAGAATGCGGGGACATGAAATCGATTTGCAAAAGCCAGTCTATTGTGGCTACCTGAATTCTACGTTTGCTACTCGCTCTTTGCAGACGGGGTGACAGGTAATGAATATGGCATACGCTCCGCGACCGACAACGGTATTACCATCTGGAGCCACAACGGGTTCCTCGTTGCGACAGCCCAGCGTTGGCTCCCAGAACGCACAACAATCATCTGCTCTGGCAGCTCGAATTGCTGCCAAGAGATCTGAGCTCGAAAATCTCAAACAGTTAAAAGAGCTGAGCGGAGCGCTGGCCACGCAAATGGTGGCGCTGGAAGAGAAGTTGGCAACACTACGAGACGGGACCGAAGGTTTGGCACGCCCCGGCTGCACTCGCAATTATATGCCCATATTCTGACCCAGCATTGGTGCTACAGCAGTTGCATGCGTGCTGTCCAACTGGGACAATGTGCTCAGGGCCATTAGCATGGCCTCTAGTGAGTAGCTCCTTCGAGTCTCCAGCTGTTGCTGACTTCTCCCCGAGTGAAAGTCCCTCAACCTTCGAACGGCGAGACAAAGGACGAACGGCAACTGCCAATCACTCTCGTGCGAATACCCGCGCAGACAAGCCAGCCCTCAGGACAGAACGGTGGACTAGAGTCGTAACACGGATCTGGGGGCTGGGCAATGGGATTTACATTTCTGGAAGGCGTTTCGGCGCAGGTCTGAAATTCTTTATGATACCCCTGGGAGAGCAAATATGCCTCAAGAAATGGTGGGGGCGACAGGATTTCTGTGCAAGAGGCAATTACATTTCCAAGAAGGATCGCACCTGTAACACTGCAGGGGCACCAATCTCAGGTTTCATGTAAATGGTCAAACATCAGTGACTTGGGTGAGCCAGTATGACTCTTTACTTGTGCCCACCCTTGTGTACGATTTTCCACGACTGATTTTGTCTGAGCCATCAGGCTTCAAGGTCAATGCGAGCGGAAGTACTCGCAACAGTAGGCAGAGCTTGAATCCATCCCCTGAGGCCGTATGTCGCGCCTCCCCAATTAAGCTAGAGGCGCGATCTTAGCGCGGTTGCCATGTAAACACAACGATCTATTCGCGCCCAGCTCCCCAAGACCAATTTTCTTCGCGAGCAGCATCTCATTTCAAGTTGCTAACGAAAATCCCTTGAACTCTACATAAACCGCCAGGGATTTTTTCGCGCTTCATGTTTATCAATTGTTGATCGCGTTTGAACAAAGACAAGTAATGCCTCGTACTACGCGGGCCGCCGCCCGCGCCCAAGAAACCGACAATCTATCGCAACTTGTTTTTGAAGACGACGAATCGGCCACTCAGCCAGTTGATGCTGACGAAACTTCTCAGCAGACTGCACCTCCTAGCCGTCCAATTTTTGGCGAACTTACCGGCAATAACATACCTACAATAGAACCCAAGGAGCAGACAATCACAATCTACGCAATGCCGGCAAAGAAGGTCAAAAGCAAAAAGGGTAGACCTGCGACCAAGAAGAACAAATTAGAGTTGAGAGTTCAGACCGAAAATGACAATCGGGTGGTAACTGAGGTCTTGGAAGATGAGAATCACAGCGACTCAAGTGAGGCTGCCGAGGCAGCTGCCGAAGAACTGAGAAGGGACGAGCGCCCATCTGAGACATTTCAGGTCCCAATGGACAACAAAAGACCGAGGACGCCACTAAGTGCGGCAGCAAAAGAAGCCACGAGCACCCTTCTACGCGATCCGAACAAAGGGGCAGTTGCAGTGCAGGGCAAGCCTCCAAGTACCCCCCAATTCGACCCAAAGGTGCATAAGGAGGAACTTCAGGCTGAGGAAGGTCCTAGAGAAGACTCTTTCGTTGAAAACATCGCCACGCGCTCGCCTGCAAAAGTCACACCACAGACAGAAGAGCAGAAGGAGGACTCTTTTATCAACGCCATCATCGCCCGCTCTCCCACCAAATCTATACCTCGAATCGAAGATTCTGTTGCAGAGATGGACGCTCTAGATGATGCCATCGAGAAGGTTGCGGAGATATTGCCCATACTGGAAGAGCGAAACCTTGAATCACCAACGGCTACTCAAGATGTTGCCAAGGAGGCCGTTGTTCCAAGTGTAGAAACAAAGACAGCACTCACCACAACTCTCGCTACCAAATCTGGCCCCAAAGGTCCGAAAGTCCGCCCACCACCCACCAAGCCAGCCTCTGGATCCCAACGACCATCCGTATCTCGCCCATCCACAATGCGTGTCAAATCCACAACACGACCTTCCGTTCTTCCAAATCAACAACGAGCAATTAGTGTCAGCACTTCATCATCCCTCAACCGACGCGGCATACCTTTCTCCGCTTCTCCAGCAAAAGCACAACCAAATACTGCCCAGAAGATCAGAAAAACTAGCAATATCACATCGCTCTCTACGAGCAAGCCCGGCTTCGTGCCTGCAAAATCGACCAAAGCAACCACAACCTCGTCCTTCAGTTTGCCTGGTGAGGCGATCGCCGCGAAGCTGAAGGCTCAGCGCGAGGAGCGACAGAAGCGTGAAGAAGAGGCTGCTGCTAAGCAGGCAAGGGAGAAGGTGGTAACAAAACCAACGACAGCAATAAAGACACGACCAAGGTTGAGCACCACTGCGGCACCAACCATCAAGCCTAGAGAGACGAAGACCAGCCAGGCGAGGCAGAGCCTTATAATTGCTAATAGTGAGAAGAGAAGTGTGAGTGGAAGCAGCAACAAAGAGACCGAGGCGCCGGCCAAGAGAGCAACACAACAGACGTCAAAGAGTCCAGTGAAGGCGAAGGAGCTTGTGGTCAAGAAAAGACAATCAAGCTCACGCGTCGAAGTGGACACCAATGGCTTGAAGAATCGGACAGACGTGGAGAAAGCGGGAATCACTAGTGCCGGATCTGTTCGAGCCAACTCTGCAATTCGTCGGACTGGAACAAGCAATGGGACCGGTGCTGCGCGAAGGGAGCCGACAGTGCACTCTCCGAGCTCTAGGTCTGAGGCTGGCGCAACCAAGGCAAGCACGAATAAGGCGAATCTCGTGAATCAGAAGGGAAAGGAGGTCCTAGGGCGAGACAAGTTGGAGAAAGTGGCCATGGAGAAGGCGAGGCGGGAGAAAGAAGAAGCCGCGAAGAAGGCAAGGGCGGATGCTGCTGAGAGAGGACGAGCAGCCAGTCGTGAGTGGGCGGAAAAACAGAAGAAGAAGCTTGCTGCTGCTGTGGAGGCCGTAAAGGAGCAAGCGGCTACCGTTGGCGGCGCAACTATTGCGGTGGAGGTCGCTTGAGCATGAAGATGTGGTGGAGTAACTAGCAGAAATTGGGAGAAGTGGTCTAGAACGGAGAATGGATGGTGTGCTTCCTGAGTATTCATCTGTCCACTCGCTTACGGATTTGCTTTTCATATGTACCTTCTTCAATGTGATGCTGGGCAGCGAGGTGTCTGGGGTTGTTTGTTATTGGTATGGACAGTCATGTATCAGCGATTCCTGGTATACTCGACATAGTATAGTGTTTTCAGAACACAAATTGTCAGATATCCTCAGTGATTAAATGCAGGAGAAGCTCCTGCTCGAGGCCTATGATCAGTGCTATACCTTGACTGGCTGTAGAAGGTACGTAGGAAATGAGAGCTTATAGCCTATCTCATGACTCGAATGTTGGATAGGTTGAGATGAGCAGTGTGGAACACGTTGGTAACGGAAAAAGCGTAAGAACCCAAGCATGAGTGACAGTATGTTCTTAACTCCTTTTCCTAGACAGTATCATTCACCCAGAAAGTGTTCTTCCAGCTCTTTGCCTTGACATCTTATTCGGGATCGGGTCTTCGTTGGGATATTTCAAGGCTCGAGGATTGGTCTCTGGACAGTTGGTTCTGTTCTTGTCTGTTTCCTTGATACAGCAGCTTTTCGGTGTATACAGGATTGAAAAGGATTCCTTGACAGACAAACAGCGTGCCGAGTGGCATACAGTAACCTTACCTGAAACCTGCTTATTTCTAACCCTTCACCTAAGTCGCAAGGCCTTGGTGGCGCACCTTGGAGAAAAGTATGGCTGCGTGTAGGAGGGAGAAGAAGAAGAAAAAGGGGCATGGTAGAATCGCTTAGAGTCGGCCTTCACGGCGCATTGACGCTGGGAAAATGCGTTCCAGGAGCTTCCTGTGTATGGAAAGCATTAAAGCGTGGATAGGCAGGCGGCGTACCTCGGCCGCAGCAAATCAGGTTGATCTGCGGCCCGCGGAGCGGAGACGCATAGCAACGGCTCAGCAGAAATGGCTGAGTGCATTGGAAGACCGACGGAGAACCAATACGGAGTCCCAGCAACCCTGCAGCGCATAGTGTAACCAAAAGGAATTGAGACTCTAGTTGCTTTGCCAAGCGCGTCCAAAGCTTGGACTGGATCGGAATATTTTGGAAAAGGGGCCATGTAGGACGAAAACAAGTTTGAGGCAGTGAGTGCATATAGCCGAGGTGAGAGCTGTTCCCTGTCAAGTCATTAGGTGATAGGAAGGTACCACATCTTATGGCCGCTACTGCGGAAAGGTAAAGGAGGGATGGGGGTTTGGGATTCTGCATCTGGGAGAGAAGTCCGCGGAGCTTTTACATGAAGCTCGCCGTAAGAACAAGGGGAGATCAAGGGAACTTTCAAGGGCGTGGGCGAGTACCACACCTCGCAGCCGATATCAAGCGTGGGGTGTATCCATCCTGCAAGCTCTTCATCAATTTTCACCAAGCCTGCACAGCAGACTGCCAGCCAGGCTCTTCGATGTCAGGTCCTTGCAGTGCGTCAATTCAGCTCCTTCATCACCTCATCATGCGAATGCCTTTAGGTGGTAGAAGGGAGATTGCGGATCAATGGTGAAATTGCGGTGCCATGTAGCCCCGTGGAGTGACGATGGGTACGGCCTTGGTATTTGCACATCTGTTTTGTCCTGTAGAAGAGAAGGATGGATCTATTGGCTATTTTGACAACAGCATCGCAAATGATTGTTGCTGCAATACAATCGAGCTAGCTTCATGACAAAATTGCCGATTGATGAGCCCTGTGATGCTGAAACTCCAACTGTCAGCCCCTTTCGTGCGAGGCAGGAGATAAGGCACTGCCTGGTTAGTGAGATTTCGAACAACTCAAGCTGCAGTTCCTTGTCAATAATGCACATTTCAACATGTCAGTATCTTCACGTCGCTGAATATGTAGATTAGTTAACGTCACTCTCCAGGGCTGTCGGACAAAATACCCGCGGCATTATCGTAGCAAACTCGTAAGGGCAAAAAGCCCAATAGTCGGTGTGTAGCAATGCTTGGGAAACATGATTGTAGCCGCTTTTGATCTGTTGAGTCAGCAATGGATCTTCGAGGTGGACGAGCTTTTTGTCCCAAATACATCGACGGTGATATGGGGGCTGGTCATGCAGGGTTTTGCAGTTTGCCGTCTCCATTCAAAAGCAGGACTTGATCGTCGGCGCTTGCCCTCGTGTAACAAGCTGGATGACTCATGGTTGGAATGAATAGCCGTAGTGAACGACGACACTTTCCCCTTGTCGCGAAAGCTGATCATGCTTGCAACGGCCAGTTAAATGTAATATGGACTGCAGGTTTGTCGCCGACGCTGAGAGGGATCGCCGTTTCAGCTTTTGCCCAAATACCCTTGTCTAATACCACGGGGGGGGGGTTACGCAATAAGCTGTCTTCGCTTCGATGCACACTCAACGTATTCCTTCAGGATGCAAGTGCATGTTATGAACGCGCTTAAGGGCGCCGGTCCTGTGCACCGGTCTTTTGATTATGATAACCCCCCTTACATGCCACAGCGGATTTTCAACCTACAAAGCACGGCCGAAATTCCAAGGTTACGTTCTGGTGAGCACAGACGCCCGGCAGACACCAAAAGAGGAATAAGACAAATTTAATTCTCCGGCCGAAAGGCCAAGAGCTTCCGCAAGCCCTGAGTCTTGTTTGTTTTGCAATGCTTCCACACTTGGAAAAACAATAGTCCAAGCATTGGTTGGGCAATGATGCGGCCGTAGACTCGACACTAGTAAGGGCAATCCCGCTGTCAATGGGCCATCTCCCCAGAGCTTGTTGTCCGGTGGCACAGCCTAAAATTCCGTAAAGGCGCTGGGGACCCCCTATGAAAAACGCGACATGGGTGGGGCATTTTTGGACTCTGCAGCAATGACGACAAAGGAGTCGGAGCAAGTGATATTTGGCTAGTCTCCTGCCTTCCCTGGTCGATCCTTACATTTCCAAGATATTTCGAGAAAAGAAAGTGGGATGCCTGTGCTCGCAGAGTGCAGCCGACTTGTGAACACATTCCTCAGATTCGTATCTGACAGATTATGAAGATTCTATCGGACTCCACTCTCCATGTGGCAAGAGGAATGTGCAAATGTACTATTTTGCCCAAAACACGGGTGCAAAGTAATGAGCTGAAAGTAATCACAGCCCGTCCGTATAAATCTGACCTGTCTCAAGAAAGGGTTTGGCCCTTGGGCTCAAAGTCATCCAGTTACAAACCCCACGGACTTCAGCGAATCAGAGCGGCTAAGAATGAAAACGGCAGACTAGCGAAAGAGGGAATAGACCAGGGCGAGGTTGCATACCAATGCCCGGTGTTTGCGGATTTGGAATGACCAAGACTAACTAATGTTTGTCCTTGGATGTCGACCCAGTCGCTGGAGGCATAGCGTGAGCGTCAAAAACGAGTCCGTCAAATCGCTTTGAGCAGGGAGTGCGTCCCCTTGTCGGGCGCCCCGCTTTGGTAGCTGCCGTAGGCGTACCGCAAGATCGAGCCCTTTTTTTCCCCAGCTCGCCAACGCTTGGTCTATCTTGGTTAAATTGGCTTGGGCAGAGGATAGCGTCGTCGCTGACCAGTAGATTCTTCCGGGGGGGGTTGCATGGTACGTAAACAAGTCCATGCGGAGGCGAGAAGTTGAAAAGGGTGTGGCCACAGTATGTCTCTGTGGCAGAAATTTCGCTTGCGTTAATGATCGACGCGAATGAGCGAGTGGGACACAACCACGACGAACATTGCGCCATTTTCCCTCGAGCGACTGTTTGATGCCGACCCAATTACAGCAGCGCTCGTGGTAGCACAAAGTGGGCAGAAAATTTGGGGGAAGAGTCCACTTTGGTTCGGAGCGTGAACGTGGGAAGGGACCGACTGGGTGCCACTTCGGGGGCAGCACGCATTCCAGACAGACCACACCTCAAACCGTTCAGGCGAGAGCTGAGGCCACCCAAGCCATCAAGTCTGCATTCTGACTGGTGCCTACTAACTTGACGCTGGTGTAAGCGGGTCCCCCTCCTCGTGTCCCCACCCGACAAAAGGGCCCCAGCTACAGGCATCTTTAGGCTTTTTCTCCTCAACAATCAAACTTTGACGCCTAACCCGCGACATGCTAGCCAGGCATTCTTACTCCACCAGACAATCCCTCCACCTGGGGGACTTTATCATTCCTCATCCACACCAACTCTCTCTCTCTCAAGAATCCCGTGGCACACCATTCCACTCCAGATGTTCCAGCTGGTAACGGTCAAGTGACATGCTATCGTCAGCTTCCATCGTCATGCTCCGAAATTAAAGCAATCTCATACACTCTCAACTAGTCGGCTGACCGCTCGTGGACTTATACCTTCCCTTCGCTGCATTCGCACTTGAAACGCCTACCTGAACACATCGATACTGTTCCTGCAGTCGGCCTCCTTCTCAATTCACTTTTTGGACAACAGTAGAGCGGGCAACGCCAATCACACAAAATCCAAGGGTTCCTCTTTTCTGCGTTCCAACATGGACTGCTTCGCCGACTTTTGTCTATCCTGTGACCGGCAGACAAATGGCACGCCTTTCTGCTCGCAAGCCTGCCGATTAGCAGAGCTCGATCCTTCGTCACCATTGCTACCCGTTTCTCCATCACATAGTTACACCGACGGTGTACCACGGAGGCCAACACCACCAGCAAGATCTGGCTTCTATCTGCCTCCTGCCTTCGACTTCTCTTCGCACCGGACTTCCACGTCACCTCGTTCAAAACGACCAGTGTCTCTGTCAAATAGCAAAAATACCACCACACAATCTCACTCCAATAATACCTCAAGACTCTCACCAACGTCGTCTCAAACCTCTCTCTCGTCGATCAAGACTACTTCGTCGTATCAGACCAAGTTATCCCTTCAGGCTGAAAATGACCTGAAGAAATACGCCAGGTCGTTCGATCAGGTGCGAACGTTGAGACGGCGGGTCTCTCTTCTCTGAAGTCGACATTTTTCTTCTTGCCAATTCGTTTCCGAGAATCTATAAGGGGCGGCCATAGAATACGCTCATCAAATGAAGGGGCAGTTATGGCCCGACACTCCAACGTCTTACCGTCGATGATTATCAACTGGACGGCTCCATTCTATCGGGATGATCCAACATCACCTCTACGCCTCACTCGTTAGCGACATTCTCTTCTACTCTACTTTGTTCTTCATTCACATATCAGCAAGAGGAAATATGTGTCTATTACAACATTTGTATGAAAGACTACTTAAAATCAGTCATTACTCGCATTGCAGGGCAGTGTGGGAAGGAGAGCATGCCCTTCAGATCTCCTATGTCAGCATTGTCAAGGGCGTTGTTGCTTTGTCTACTTGTCTCCACAAAAGCATTTAGGAGGAAATGCCATGCCAGTTTCATTTACACGGAGGTGGGATATGAGAGTCGAGCGTTGGCCAAGGTTGGATCGTGTTGTGCGGTATGGCATTTTGTTGCTAAGTGAAGTATTGCATCATGAGTCATGATATTTTAGGGGTATTTGCATTACGATGGGCTGCATTGGGGATGTACTAAAAGCAAGTGGACTATTATCCACGGGTGGGCAAATTTGTACCTCTTGTCCATTTTCTCATATCTCATCGTTTGTTTCACCAGAAAAGCATTTCAGCGGTTACCTGACAAAGTCAGAACTTGTCAGAGGCGGAAATTTCTACAATGGTTCAATGCAGAGTATGCCAGAAAGGCTTCAAACATTACGTTGGAATACCGTCATGTTTCCTACTCGCGTGACCCTCAACATTCTTTTTGCCCCAAACTTAAGCCATGCCCCCCGCCCGTGCCATCATGATCCGAAATACGTCCACAATTCCAAAGCCTGAAACACACTGGTGGGTCGTGGGCCTTTTTGGTTTGGAATCGTGATGTCCCGTGCAAGCCCTGCCCGGGAAAAACTCAATCTTGCCCGAGGGAATGTGCCATCGACAACACACCCATCAATCTCGGTGCGAATGCAATCCTCCCCCCTCCCCCCCAGCTGCAGAGTCCCAAGCCGGGCTCAGTAGATCCGGTTGCCCCTTACAAGCTATGTCAATTGGTTGACCTGCTGCACTGTCAAAATCCTTGCCTTGCGTGCCTGTTCAAGCCTGAGCTTTCGCCCGTCTACTTGATCCCGGCTAGCTCGGGAGCGCTGCTTGCCGATCTGCAAAAACTCAACCTCCGCAGGGTCGGTCGATCGAGGCTAAAAGGTTGGCCAGAAAATTGGCCAAAAGATGCACCGTTCCAACCGATCCCCATGTTTCGCTTGTTCGGCCCGTTCCCACTACCGATCGCACTTGGGCAAAGGGAGAAAGAGATAGCGAGAATCAATAAAGTCAATCGTGGCCGGAAAAGCGAAAGGTCGCCTCTAAGACCTTTCGTAGTCGTAACGACACGAGGCAGCTCGTATTACAATGGCAGTCGACGGGCTGCAACCTCCAGCCCCATCTCGGTCACCTCCGAGCGAGCTGAGGATTTTTTGTCAAAAAATATCCCCACATACGACTTCCAGCGATGATCCTTGCCAGACGGGCGATCGCTCCGGGATTTCTTGAGGCCGCTGCAGTTACAAAGCGACGCTGGGCAAAAGCAAAAACCCTACGTGCGTCTGGCTTCAGGGATAGCGTTTCCACATCTGCATTCTTAGGGCTTTTCAAACGCCGCAAGTGGTCCTCAGCAAACTCATCAAGAGGTCAACAATCCTGACGGTGTAATTTGGTCATCCAACTGTACCCTTGCCCCTATCTGGAATGACGAAGGTACTTTAGCTGCTTCGAGAATGATTCAAGTGCAAGATCAAGCGGTCGTCCGAGCCTATTAGCCACCTCTCTTCGTGAGACTCATTTAGATCGTCAAGAGTACCTGTGGCTGCGAACGATTGATGACTCACTGCCGTTATTGTTGGCTCCCCGACGTTTCATCAATTGAAAATTTCCACTCATCGATTCACCATTCTAGATGGTGATGAATAACGCTGTGCATAATTCTGTTGTCCTTGGAAAATTGGTGAGCTGGGCAGTGACTACCTCAATGTGCAAGGCGTCATCGTACTAAACTAACATTGACTTGCTCGTTCGATGCAGTACGACACTTCTATTGTGGGCATTTAATCTCGTAGTCATTCTAGCGTTCAACTAAGTAAACCCGTACAACGACTCGAATGGTCCACTGCCTTAACTGGCAGGCTATCTTCGTGCTGCCCTTGTCCCTGTAAACGACCGGATGCGTGTTGGAAACCCGGGCTACGTAAACTCGACCGGGAACCATACGCGTAACACCCCTGACATGGCCTCGATCGA
>Ga0335072_10002141_pt1 | contig 31099 bp, 31 predicted proteins | sample Lox_Sample_21_FD_206725 | JGI IMG/M metagenome (GOLD analysis project Ga0335072, IMG submission 206725) | Soil microbial communities from Loxahatchee National Wildlife Refuge, Florida, United States - Lox_Sample_2.1 | ecosystem: Environmental > Terrestrial > Soil > Wetlands | place: USA...
CGCCGTCCGCTTAGCTTCGGTCGATTGCACCACACAGGATCCCCGTGCTGATCGGGGAGGGTGAAGTCCGGCGCGATGTCTCCTGAGGCGAGCAGGCACGGGATCCTATCCGCCGCCAGTCGTATCTCATCTCTGGCGTCGTATTGGATCGCCCAGACCCTTGGTGCTGCTAGTGTCGCGCGGCAGGGCGGCGCTGCCGCCCGCGAGGTTCTTCCGCCGACGCGGCGAATCTCGCTTCGATGCTGGTCGCGCCGGACGCGAGGTCGTGCAGTGAAGACGGAGCGCGAGAAAGCGGAGGAGAAGCGGCAGGCCAAGCTCGAGGCCATCCGCGAGCAGGTCGACGCGGGCACGCTCGTCATCCGGGCAATGACGGACGAGGAGCGGCAGCAGTACCCGCCGCGTCCGGTCGAGCGCAAACGGAGCGATCGACGATGAGAGCCAGCGACCGCGAGCGCGGACTGTGGACAGCATGACCGCGTTCTTTATCCCCGGCGTCTCGGACGATCCGCGTCTCCTCGAGGACGCCTACGCCGAGATGCGCAGGCAGATCGAACGCGACCTCGGACGGCCGCCCAGCCCCCGTCGCATCCTGCGGTTGTGGAGCCGCCAGGGGCGGGTTGACTGCGTCACCGAGGTGGGCCTTGCGCACCCCCTGCGCGGGAGCACAGTGAGGGCGATATTCGACATGGGACCTCGCCAACCGTTCGTGGTGTGGCGCCAGGACGCCGATGGAACGACCGACGGAGTGCGCGAGGTGCTCGGATGTAGCGCCTACGCGGTTTCGGAATTCGACCGCCGCGTGGACCCTACTTGAGCAGTCGCGACAGCCGCCGGTCCTTGAGCAGCTTGCCCTCGGTCTGGCACGTCGGGCAGTAGCACATCACGTAATCCTCGTAGAAAACCGCCTCGAGCTGATCGCCGCAGCGCGGGCAGGGCTCGCCGTCGCGGCGGTGGACCGTCAGCGGCATCGGCAGCTTGTCGGGGACCGGGAGCGCGAGCGCGGCCTCGTAGTGGGCGATCGCGTCGCCGAGTACGCGCACGGTCGTCTCGCGCAACCGTTCGGCCTCGTCGGCGTCGAGATCCGACCCCCGCTTGAACGGCGAGATCATCGCCGCGTGGAGGATCTCGTCGACCCAGGAGCGGCCGATTCCCGCGATCACGTGCTGGTCGCGGAGCAGTGCGTACAGCGGCCGCGGCTGGTCGAGCAGCTCGGCGAACGGCGGCGGGTCGGGCCACGCCTCCGGACCGAGCGCCCCGATCGTCTCCTCGCCGTCGACCTCGCCGGCTCGCAGCACCTTGACCCACGCGCGCTGGCGGGTGCCGAATTCGCGCAGTCGAAGCTCGCGTCCGTCGGCTAACCGCACGAGGAACCGCGACGTGCGGTCGCGGAGCGACGCGCGCGTGTCGAACACTTGCAGGCGGCCGGCCGACATGAGGTGGATCTCGATCGCAAGGTCGCCGTCGAGCTCGATCACGAACAGCTTCCCGCGGCGCCCGATGGCCTCGAAGCGGCGCCCCTCGAGCGCCGTCAGCGGCGGGTCGAACGTCTTGAGCGCGTTGATCCCCGGCGCGAGCGCGGACTCGATCTCGGCGCCGGCGACGGCGGCACCGATGAGGCGCGCGGTGATCTCGACTTCGGGTAACTCAGGCATAGGCGGATGCATCGAGAGTAGCTGCCGCATCGCCCTGCCCCGGTACGCTGGCTGGCGCCATGCCCGTCGAGCTCGCACCCGACGACATCGTGCGCACGTCCGCCGAGGCGGCGGCCAACGAGCGCGAGCCGCTGCTGGTCCTCGAACCGCTGATCGCGTTCCTCGGCGCCGCCGGTCTCGAGGCGCCCGCCGACCTGTCCGCGACGCCGATCGGCGACGGCCACTCGAACGTCACGTTTTCGATGTCGACCGGTGTGGTGCTGCGCCGTCCGCCGCGCGGACCGCTGCCGCCGAGCGCCCATGACGTGCTGCGCGAGGCGCGGCTGCTCCGCGCGCTCGCGGCGACCGCGGTGCGGTCGCCGGAGGTGCTCGCGGTCTGCGAGGACCCGGGCGTGATCGGCGCGCCGTTCTACGTGATGGAGCGGATCGCCGGCGACGTCATCACCGACTCCGTGCCGGCCGCGCTCGACTCACCCGAGCAGCACGGGCGGATCGCGGACGAGCTGATCGATGCGCTGGTCGAACTGCACGCCACCGATTGGGACCGCGCCGGCCTCGACGGGTTCGGCAAGCCGACGGGGTATCTCGAGCGCCAGTTGCGCCGCTTCAACGGACTGTGGGAGCACAACCGGACGCGCGAGTTGCCGCAGTTCGAACAGATCGGTGGATGGCTGGCGTCGCGGATCCCGGAGTCGCCGCCGGCGACGATCGTCCACGGCGACTACCGGCTCGGAAACACGATGTTCGCCGCCGGCGCGCCGGCGCGACTGATCGCGATCTTCGATTGGGAGATGGCGACGATCGGCGACCCGTTGGCCGACGTCGGGTACATGCTCATGCACTGGACCGAGCCCGGCGATGCCCGGGGCAAGTTCAACCTGAACAACGTGACGCTGCGGCCCGGCTTCCCCACGCGCGCTGAGCTGACCGCTCGCTACGAGGAGCGCTCGGGCCGGTCGGTCGGTGCGCTCGACTGGTACGTAACCCTCGCGCTGTGGAAGGCCGTGGTGTTCATGGAGGGAAACTACAAGCGGGCTCTCGCCGGCTCAACCGACGACCCGTATCTGAAGTCGTTCGGCGAGGGCGTCATCGAGATCGCCGACCGGGCGCTGGCGGTGACGCGCGATGGCTTCTGAGAACGGGCGCCGGCGCGGGTTGCTGACCGACTACGGCGGCGTGCTGACCACGGACCTGTTCGCGTCGTTCACCGCCTTCTGCGAACTCGAAGGACTAGAGCGGGATGCGATCGTGCGCGCGTTCCGCGACGACGCCGGATGCCGCGAGATGATGCTCGGCCTGGAGACCGGCGCGGTCGCCACCGACCGGTTCGAGCCGCGGCTTGCTCGGGTGCTCGGCGTCGAGGCGCCCGGCTTGATCGACCGGATGTTCGCCGGCGCGCGCCCCGACGAGCAGATGCTCGCGGCGGTCCGGCGCGTCCGCGCCGCCGGAATCCCGACTGGACTCGTCTCCAACTCGTGGGGGACGACTCGCTACCCGAGGGAGGTCCTGGCCGAGCTGTTCGACGCGGTCGTGATCTCCGGCGAGGTCGGGATCCGCAAGCCGGCGCCTGAGATGTACGCGCTCGGCGCCGAACGCATCGGCCTGGAGCCGGCCGACTGCGTGTTCGTGGACGACCTTGAGGTGAACCTCGTCCCTGCTACCGAGCTCGGGATGGCGACGATTCACCATCGCGCGACAGAAGACACGATCGAGCAGCTCGAACGACTGCTCGGCGTCAGTCTCGGCTGAGGCGCGGCGTGGCGCACGCTCGGTCTCCCGGCGTGCGCCACCCGTACGTCAGTCAGTCTGAGCTCAGAGCGACGACAGCTTGATCTTCTCGGTGCACGTCAGGTGCACAGTGTCCGCGCTCGTGCACTTGATCGTTCCCGTCTTCCCCGCGGCGGTCGAGTACGAGCCGCTGCCGCCGGTGACCGTCACGGTGCCGGTCCAGCTCTCGCTCTCGAAGCTAGTCGCCGAAAGCGATCCCGAGCCCTCCTGTGGAGTCAGGTTGAACTTACCCCGAATCGAGCCCGTGTTGAAGTACTGCCAGTACTTACCCACTGTGTTACCGCTATCGGGAACGGTGAACGACGCTGCCTCGACGCCGGTGCCAACCGACGGGCAGTGGACCGCTCCGTATGAGGATCCCTGTGCGGGCGGCTGGTTCACCGTGTTCGACCCCGCCGGGGGCACGGTGGCCAGGCTCATATGACACTTCAGGACGATCGTCTTACTAGCTGCGCCTGCCACTGAAATTCCGAGCACGAAAGGGAGCGCGGCAAGCGCACACCCAACGAGCAAGATACGACGCTTCACGAGAACCTCCAGGTCTTTCTGGTATCGATCATGCCTTTCGACGGCCAAACCCCCCGCGAAAGGTCGTACATCATGGAAATATCCGTCGGGCCCGGGCGGAGTTCCGCCCGGGCCTGACAGACGAGGGTCTCATCCGACGCTCAATTGACTCCGTTCAGCGTGCCTCTGTCGGCCGCGAGCACGACCTTGGGGAGCGGGGCGAAGTCGAGCGAGGGGCCGAAGTGCTGGCCTCCGCCGAGTGCGTAGCCGATGAACGACTTGAGCAGGGTCCCTTGCGGGGCGCTCGTCGGGACCATCACGTAGGTGAAGGTCGAGATCGGGTACGCGCTCTTTGCCTTCTTCGGCGGGTTGACGATCGTGACCTGGTTCCCGGCCGGGACGTGCTTGACGACCGCCGCTGCGGCCTCGATCGCGGTCAGGTTCGGAACTACGTAGTTACCGCCGGCGTTCTTGATGCCGATCGCCGGCAGGTTGTTGGCGATGAGGTAGGACACCGCGATGTACGCGATGCCGCCGTTGGTGCCCGCGAGCGCCGTCGCCATGCCCGAGTTGCCCTTGGCGCCGACGCCGGTCGGGAAGCTGACCGTGGTCGAGCTCCCAACCGTCGACAGGAAGGAACCCGAGACGTCAGACAGGTACCGCGTGAACGCGAACGTGTCGCCCGAGGAGTCGCTTCGCCACAGCGGCTCGATCGGAGTGCTTGGGATCCTGGCGCCCTTGTTCAGTTTCTTGATCGCCGGGCTGTCCCAGTTCGTGATCTTCCCAAGGTAGATCTGTGCGAGCACGGAGCCGGTCAGGTGGAGGTTCGTATGGCGAGGCAGGCGCAGGCCGTTGATGTGATAGCTGACGCCGGTCGCGGTCAACGCCCACGGAATCTGGACGAGGTTGCCAGGGACGCCCGAGTACACCGACAACGGAGCGTCGGAGGCGCCGAAGTCAACGAGACCCTTGGCGATGTCCGACTCGCCGCTACCGGAGCCGACCGCAGCGTAGGTCACGGAGTTGCCAGTGGAGTTACCCCACGCGGCCGCCCATTCCGCCTCGATCGGAGCGACGAGCGTAGAGCCCGCACCAGTGAGGGTCGCCGCGGACGCGGCTGCGGTGCTCAGGCCGAAGACCAGTCCTGCGGACAAACCCGCGCACAGCAGACTGGCCAATCTCTTGGAGCGCAATGCAGTCTTCCTTTCCTTGGTTGGGGAATTCCCGGATACAACTCTCGACGTGGCCCGGCCGCCCCTCGCGAGATTGCTAAGCATCTACGCGCCCGTTTCACCACTTGTGGCCAACTTGTGACCACATTGTTGAAAACCTGTGAGCGGCTGTAGGCTCGCCACATGCCGTGCGAGCGTTTTCCGTACCCTTGCGCGCCGTGTCCTCGAGGGCAAGGTTGACGTTCGGGCGGCAGGGTCGCCGCACTGGCACAGGGTCGCGAACACGGACGCGTAGCGCCGGCAAACTGGGCGACCGCGTGATGTTCGGGCTGTGCGCGCTCGCGGGCGCGCTCGTCGTCGTGACGCTCGTCGACGTCGTCTATCAGCTGTTCGTCAACGCGCAGCCCGCGATCTCGAAGTTCGGGTTCGGCTTCGTCACACACACGGAGTGGAAGCCCGGTTTCCACGAGGAGGCCGCCGGCGCCCTCATCTACGGGACAGTCGTGAGCTCGCTGATCGCGATCGTGCTGGCGACGCCGCTTGGGATCGCGATCGGGCTGTTCCTGAGCATGATGGCGCCGGTCAGGGTGCGCGCGGTCGTCGGCCCGCTGGTGGAGATGCTCGCCGCCGTGCCGAGCATCATCTACGGGTTCTGGGGCCTGGTCGTGCTCGTGCCGTTCGTCGACAAGCTCGAGCCGGGGTTACACAGTGCGCTCGGATTCATCCCGGTGTTCGGCACCCCCTCGCCAATCGGGATCAGCTTCTTCGCCGCCGGTCTCGTGCTTACGGTGATGATCCTGCCGATCATCTCGGCGCTCACCCGCGATCTGTTCCTGACCGTCCCCAGCGAACTCAAGGACGGCGCAGCCGCGCTTGGGGCCACGCAATGGGAGATCATCCGCGGGATCGTCCTGCCGACCACGGTGTCGGGCATCAGCGCCGCCGTGGTGCTCGGGCTCGGCCGCGCCCTCGGCGAGGCGATCGCCGTGTCGTTCGTGATCGGCAGCGTGACCAGGATCCAGACCTCGTGGTTCGCGCCCGGCGCCACCCTCGCGTCTCTTATCGCCAACCAGTTCACGGCGCCGGTGAACCCGCTGCACCTGGCGGCGATGTTCTACGCCGGCTTGCTACTGGTGATCATCGGGATGTTCACCAGCCTCGCCGCCCGCGCGATCGCCGGGCGCTTCGACGTCACCCAGCGGGTCATATGAGCGCCCTGTCCGAGCCATCGCCGTACGAGGGCATGCCGTTTGACCCGACGGCGCCGCTGACGCCGTCGGGCAACCTCCGCCGTCGGGCCGCCGTCAGCCGGTTCGTGCAGATCGCGGCGACCGCCGCGGCCGCGTTCGCGATCGTCGTGCTCGTGATCGTGTGCGTCGGGGTCGCCACCCGCGGCGCCGCCGCGCTGAGCGTTGGCTTCGTCGTCGGCAACCCGCAGGGCCTCGCCAGCGGCGGGATCTTCAACTCACTGCTGGGCACGCTCGAGCTCGTCGTGTTCGGCGCTCTGATCGCGCTCCCGCTCGGAGTCATGACCGGGCTGTACCTGACCGAGTTCGCCGGCCCCCGGTCACGCACCGCAAGTCTGCTCAAGACGGCGCTCGACGTGATGGCGGGCCTCCCGACGATCGTGGTCGGGCTATTCGTGTACGGCCTGATCGTGATTCCACAGCACAAGGAGTCCGGGTTCGCCGGCGGGATCGCGCTCGCAATCGTGATGCTGCCGCTGATGGCAAGGTCGAGCCAGGAGGTCTTGCTGCTGGTCCCGAACAACCTCCGCGAGGCCGCGGACGCGCTCGGCGTGAGTCGCTGGAGAACCGTGCTAACCGTGATCCTGCCTGCCGCAGTCGGCGGGATCCTCACCGGCGCGATCCTCGCGACCGCCCGCGCGGCGGGCGAGACCGCTCCGCTCTTGATCTGTAACTCGTTGTTCAACCCGGACCAGACCGGGCTGAACCTGTTCCACGGGGTCCCGAGCGTCTCGATGTTCATCTATACGTCGTTCGACCTGCCGCTCACCGAGGCCGTCACGCGCGCCTGGGGCGCCGCGTTCGTGTTGATGGTCCTGATTCTGATCGCGAATGTCGCGGCCCGCCTGTTGCTGGCGAGGAGCCGTGCGAAGATGGCCCGATGACCGACTGGGACGATCGAACCACGACCCAGATCATTCGCGGCGAGATGCCGGCGGGGCGCGTCCGGCTCCGCACCGATCCGGTGCTTCCGGCGATCCGCCCGAAGGTCGAGAGCGAAACTCCCGACGACCACGCGGTGGTGTTCGACATCCGCGACATCACCGTGTACTACGGCCAGAGCCGGGCGCTCGCCGGCGCGTCGCTGAAGATCTACCGCAACCAGGTGACCGCTGTGATCGGTCCGTCCGGCTGCGGCAAGTCGACGTTCATCCGGAGTCTCAACCGGATGAACGACGCGATCCCAGGGTTCCGGATCGAGGGCCAGGTTCTGTATCACGGTCACGATCTGTACGGGAGCCGCGCCAACCGCGTCGAGGTCCGGCGCCGGATCGGGATGGTGTTCCAGAAGCCCAACCCGTTCCCGAAGTCGATCTACGACAACATCGCGTGGGCGGCACGGAACCTGGGGATGAAGGACAAGCTCGACGACCGCGTCGAGCAGGCGCTCCGTCAGGCTGCGCTCTGGGACGAGGTCAAGGACCGCCTGCGCGACAGCGCGCTCGGCCTCTCCGGCGGACAGCAGCAGCGACTGTGTATCGCGCGGGCGATCGCGATCGAGCCGGATGTGCTGCTGCTCGATGAGCCCGCGTCCGCGCTTGACCCGGTGGCGACCGCGTCGATCGAGGATCTGATGCACAACCTCAAGCACCGGTTCACGATCGTGATCGTCACCCACAACATGCAGCAGGCGGCGCGCGTCGCCGACCGCACGGCGTTCTTCAGCCTCGACACCACCGGTCCGACGCGGGTCGGGACGCTGATCGAGTACGGCGACACCGCAACGATCTTCCGGAGCGCCGCCGACCCAAGAACGCGCGACTACGTCGCCGGCAAGTTCGGCTGATTCAGCGCGCGTCGCCGGCCAGCGATCGGCGCCCGCCGCGGCTCAGGAGAAGATCGAGTCGCTCGAGACTTGCTGGAGGATCGGCTGCCCGCACTGCCAGCAGTACGACGCGCCGGTGCTGTGCGGCGCTCCGCACGAGGCGCACACGCCGGCGGTGGCGCTGTGCTCGAGCCGCAGGATCCGCTCGATCTCAGACAGCTCGGAGTCGGCGTCCTGGAGCAGGGCCGCGCGTTTCACCAGCACGTCGACATGGATCTGATCCCGGATCGCCATCTCGTACACGAGCCCGCCCAGGTCCCACTGCATCTCGGCGACCCGTGCCTTGAGCGTGTCGCGCCGGCGCTCGAGGTCGATGACCTGGCTCTCGGTCGGAGGCGCTCCTGCAGCCCCCGGCGGAGGCGCCACCGGGGGCTGACTGACACCCTGAGACGGGGCCGGGCTCGCCGGGTTATCGGTGGGAGCCGCGTTCCGCCCGGTACCGCGCTTAGGTATCCGCATCATCAATTGCCAAAGAAGTTTCCGGTGAACTTATGGTTCTGGCACCCGGCCCCGCCGCTACAGGCCCCGCCCTGGCTGGTGGTCGGCGCCGCGAGGTGGCTCGAGTTGCCGAGAACCTTCCCGGCGGCCTGGGTGGCCTTCTTCTGTACGGCGGCCGACGGCGGGGCGGTCTGGTCGGCCGCCTTCTTGAGCTTGCCGCTCAGGCCCTTGGGCGTGCTGCTCGCCGCCGTCGTCCTGGTCTGCGTCGTCGGGGTGTTGCCGCTCGCGGCCGCACCGCCACCGCCGTTGACAGTGATGACCTGCGCGGGAGGAGCGCTTGCCGCCTTCTGGTTATCCGTGTGGCCGAGCCTCCCGATCAGGAAGCCGAGCCCGATCGCCAGCAGCAGTACGCCGACCCCAGCCACCAGCGTGGTGCCCGACGAGACGCGCTGGCCTCGCGGGGGCCGCGAGGATCGGCTCCGGCGCGTCTGTGCCTGGGGGGCCGGCGGAGCGGTTGGGAATCTCGATTGCCCGCGACGTTCGCCGCAGTTGACGCAATAGCGTTGATCGTGCGCGAGCGGCGCGCCGCAGTTCGTGCATCGGTCCTCGGACCCGGTGGTCGGGGCAGTGGAAAGCTCTCGCGTGGGGGCGTCTGCGCGCGGGGTGTTTCCCGCCCCGCCTCGCCCGTCGCCGCTCTCTAGATCGGTCGCCAGCGGTTCGTCTCCGTACTCGTCATTCTTGGGTGCTCACGGGCCCCCGGCTCGGACTCAGTATCCGGCGCGGCGCAGCGACAATTGTGACCATGGTGTGACCGAGTCACCCGACTCGGCCGAAAGTCGAGGGGTCTTGCTCGATCTCAAGATGTTCACAACTGAGCTGATTACGGATACCACACTGGCACACCGGCGATGAGCATTTCGGACCATACGGCGAGCGAGCCGCGCAGCATGCTCCGATGTGCCGAATGCGATGCGAGCCTGGCCCACGACCAGCGCTACTGCGTGCAATGTGGAGCCCGCCGCGGTCCGTTGCCGCCGGAGATCGCGGCACTCGTCGGGGCGATTCACGAGCAGGGGCCCGAACCGGACCTGCCCCCGGGAACGCCGCTCGCCGACTCGTTCGCGGATGGCGGCTCGAAGGTGCCGGCGTTCGGGTTCGCGATGCCGGGACCCCGCGCCGCCGCGATTGCGGTGATGGCGATGCTGGCGTTCGGGGTGATCGCCGGCTCGCTGGTCGGCGGGACCAGCGTCGTGACGCTCGCGAGCGCGCCGCTGATCGTCGTCGGCATGGACCACCCGGCCGCCACGCCCGCGGCGCAGACGGTGGTGGCAGCGCCGTCGGGCGGCGGGAGCGGTGGTGGCGGCGGCGCCGCGGCCGGCGCGGGCGGCGCGGGCAACAGCGCCGCGGCGGTGCAGACGGACGCCGCGGCGTCGGAGACGCCGACGACGTCGCCCACCTCGACGACCGGCACCGACACCACGTCATCCGGCCTCAACGGGCTTCCGCCGGTCAAGCACGTGTTCATGATCGTCCTCTCAGACCGCGGCTTCACGCAGTCGTTCGGAACCTCGAGCGGATATCTCAGCGGCGCGCTTCGCCGCGAGGGAGAGCTCGTGCAGAACTACTACGCGGTCGCCGGGTCCCCGCTCGCGAACGAGATCGCGCTCGTGAGCGGCCAGGGGCCGACCGTCCAGACCGCCACCGACTGCCCGGTGTTCTCGCGCGTCCAGCACGCGACCAAGGGCGCCCGCGGGCAGGTGGTCGGAAACGGATGCGAGTACCCGAAGGCGACCAAGACGCTCCCGGGCGAGCTCACCGCCGCGGGCGACACGTGGAAGGCCTACGTGCAGGGCGTGCCCTCGAGCGCGAAGTCAGCCTGCCGCGTTCCCAAGGTCGGGAGCAAGGTGCCGCAGACGGCCGCTTCGAAGAATGCGTATCTGGCCTGGCGCAACCCGTTCCTCTACTTCGCCTCGCTCACCGGCGGATCTGCCTGTCACAAGGACGAGGCCGGCCTCGGGCGGCTGAAGACCGACCTGAAAAGCTCGAGCACCACGCCCACGCTCGCCTACATCATTCCGGCACCGTGCTCGGACGGCAGCGAGGCGGCCTGCAAGCCGGACGCGAAGCCGGGCCTCGCCGGCGCGAACCAGTTTCTCAAGACGGTGGTGCCGGAGATCAAGAAATCGCCGGCCTACAAGGACGGCGGCATGATCGTGATCACGTTCGACCAGGCGCCACAGACGGGCCAGTACGCCGACCCGAGCGCGTGCTGCTCGAGCCCCGCGTCGTACCCGAACCTGCGCGGGTTGCCGGCGGGCACGCCGGCCGCGCCGGCCGGCGCGATGGGACCGGCCGCGCCCGGAACGGCGACCACCGATACGACGGCGGGGGCGACGACCACGACCAGCGCCGCCCCGACCGACACGACGACGACCGACGCCACGACCGGTGTCACGACGACGGACACGACCAGCGCCACGACGACGGAGACGACCACGACGGACACGACGACGGACACGACCACGACGGACACGACGACGACCGGCATGACCACCACGGCGCCCGTCTCCCTTGGAAGCGGCGAGACGACCCCGACCGGCGGTGGCGGGCAGGTCGGACTACTGGTGATCTCGCCGTACGTCAAGGCGAACAGCAGCGACGTGATCGACTACTACAACCACTTCTCGCTGCTGGGCACGATCGAGAACATGTTCGGGCTCCACCGCCTCGGCTACTCCGATGCTCCCGGACTGCCGCTGTTCAGCACCAGCGTGTTCAACAAGTACGCGGGTTAGCGCGGCGGGCGCGGTCCGGGCGGCAGTACGGAGCAAGCGCGCAGTGGTCGGGCCCGAGTGTTGGGTTGTGACCCGCTTTCGTCGCCGGCGAGCTTCGGGCGCCGGCGCGCGCGCCGATGCCGAGAAAGTGAACACTCGGCGTTCGCCACGGTTCGAGTGTGCCGAAACTCGTGCCAGGCCCGAGTGAACCGGCATTCACGCCCGAATGAAGCGCGAGTGTCCAGAAACTCGGGATTGGGGTCAGCGAGCCGCGGCGGCAATCGATGAGCCGCCGCGGCGATCAGCGAGCCATGGGCCCAGCCACCCGGTCCCCGTGGCGGCGCGTGAACCGGAAGCGATTGTTCAGTCGAGATCGATCGAGGTGATCGCCGGAGGATCGACGGGACGGTCGCCCGCGCCGGTCTCGACGCCCTCGATCGCGTCGACGGTGTCCATCCCGTCGGTGACCTGGCCGAACACCGTGTGCTTGCCGTCGAGCCACGGCGCAGCCTGTGTGGTGACGATGAAGAACTGCGAGCCGTTCGTGTTCGGGCCGGCGTTGGCCATCGCGAGCGCGCCGCGCACGACCTTGTGGCTGTTGAACTCGTCCTTGAACGTGTAGCCGGGGCCGCCCATGCCGGTTCCGTCGGGGTCGCCCCCCTGGATCATGAAGTCCGGAATGATCCGGTGGAAGATGACCCCGTCGTAGAAGCCGTCGCCGGCCAGCTTGCGGAAGTTGGCGACGGTCTCGGGCGCGTCCTCGTCGAACAGTTCGAACGAGATCGAGCCGTGGCTTGTGTTCATCTTTGCGTTTGACATGGCCCGGAGCCTACTGTGCTCCTGCCGGGGTCGTCAGTTGTTGCTCGCGGTCTGGATAGCGTTGATCGTGGCGTCAACGGTCGCGGTCGGGGCAGGACCGCCGCCGGCCGGAAGATCTGAGCAACTGACTTCGAGCGTCGGCTGAGCGTTCGACGGTGCGACTGCCAGCGTCAGCGGGATCGTCGCGGATGACAGACCGAAGTTGGTCGAATCGAGCTCCGTGGTGAAGTCCCCCAACGTCGCGTTGCTCATGGCGAGACCCGGTCCCACGAGGCCTAGCCCGCACTCGACGGACACCGATTGCGCACCGGAAGCGTTCTCGCTGAGGTGGACGTCCGCGTCGGCACTCACCAGATATGGGACGTCGACGGGCGGCGTCTCGGTCACAACAGTGGTCGACCCGCTCCCGAGGGTCACGGAATGCGCGCTGTTTCCGTACTCGTTCGGCAGCACCGGCGTGCACGTCACGTTCCCCGACTGGTTGAGCGACTGGATCGCGCCGATCGAACACGCGCTGGTGACCCGGAGCTGCACCTGAGTCGGGTCCACCTGCGTGGCACCGACCGAGCCGGGGATGATCTTGTGCGGGCCCACCGAGTTCGGCCCGAGCTTGACGTTGCCCACCGAGAAGTTCTTGAGCTGCGCGCTGCCCACGCTGTTCGGCGGTATGTGGATGGCCGCCCAGCTCACGCCGCCGAGCGCGACGAACAGGGCCAGGAATGACACCGCGAGCGGCGCCGAGGGGCGCGGAAGACGCATCGCATTACCTCCCATGTATGCGAACCGGCCCGAGCGGCCGGACGTTCGTCCCGGACGCTACCCCCTCACGCGCGCCAACACGAGCCCCCCGGCCGGCCCCGCGCCCCCGCGCGAGGCCGGCCGTTTCCCTTGGGACGGAAGTCCTCAGTTGTTGCTGGCGGTCTGGATCGCGCTCAGCGTCGTGTCGACCGCGACGGTCGCCGCCGGCGTGCCCGTGGTCGTCTGTGTGCAGTTGACGGTCGCGGGCTGGACGCTCGTGGACGACGCCACCGGCAGCAGGAGCGGGATCGTCCCCGCCGTCGGGTGGGTGCTTGAGAGGTCGGCCGCGAAGCTCTTCGTCGTGGTGGTCGGGTTGGCCGGCGGCGGCGTGCCTGAGCCCGCCGGCACCGACAGCGTGCAGTCGACCTCGACGTGCTGGCCGGACTGACCGGTGATCACAACGTGCGGATACGCCATCACCAGGTAGGCCGACCCGGCTGCCAGCGACTGCGATGCCACCTGCGTCGCAGTGGATCCGACCGTCGTGGCCGCGGTGTTCGACCCGTACTCGTTTCCGACCGTCGGCGTGCAGGTCACACTGCCGGACAGCCCGACGGCCGAGATCGCGCCGGTCGAGCACGACGACGCGACGCGCAGCTGCACCTGGCTCGAGTTGACCTGCTTGGCGCCGACGGAGCCGTTGATGATCTTGCGCGCGCCGACCGCATTGGACTTGAGCTTCCAGTTGCCGACGCTGCCGTTCTGGATCTGCGCGGTGCCGACGCTGTTCGCCGGTAGCTGCGTGGCGGCGTAGCTCGCGCCGCCGAGGGCAACGAACAGCGCCACGAACGAGACGATCATCGGCGCTGACGGACGCCGTCTGACGAGTGATTTCAGCCGCAAAATCGGTACCTCCGGGGGTGTTAGGTTCTCGGCTTACCAGCCGCCTACTGACCGCAACACGCCAGCCCGACCCGAAGTCGCGCTCGCCTTCCCGGCAGCTGACGGAGACCTGACGCGGTGGCTCAGGCGGCGGCGGGCTCGAGTTGCACGGTCTGACCGAGCAGCTCGGTGCCGCTGACCCGATCGACCACGCGGTCCACGTCCTGCTCGGGGACCTCGAGCAGCGTGAACTGCTCTAGCACGCGGACGTTGCGGACGTGCTCGCCGTCGAGGCCGGTGGCGGCGGTGATCGCGTGGATGATGTCCGAGGGCTCGAGCCCGGCGGCCCGTCCCAACGAGACGATCACCTTGCGCGCACGGTCGTCGCCGTCGCTGGGGTCGTGTGGCTTGGAGTGGCGACGTGGCTTGGTCTTGACCGGGGTCGGCGCGACGCGTGCATGCTCGACCCAAGGCGCGAGCGTGACGCCGGCGTGGTTCTCGATCGCTTTGAGCTCTCGCCGTTGCTGGGGCTCGAAGAACGTGATCGCCCGCCCGCTGCGGCCGACGCGTCCGGTGCGGCCGATCCGGTGGATGTACACGTCGGGCGACGTCGGGATGTCGTAGTTGATCACGTGCGAGACGCCGGAGATGTCGAGCCCGCGCGCGGCGACGTCGGTCGCGACCAGCAGCGGCAGCCTGCCGTCCTTGAACGAGATCATCACCCCGTCGCGGCCCCCCTGGGTCATGTCGCCGTGGAGCGCCTTTACGTTCATCCCGCGGTCGCGGAGCGTTCGGTAGAGCTGCTCGGTCCGAATCTTGGTGCGCACGAACACGATCGCCTGCTCGGGTCGCTCCGCGGCCAGGACCTCGACGAGCTTGTCGGCCTTCTCGCGCGGGCGAACCTCGAGCGCGAACTGCTCGACCGTTTCCACGGTCAGGGTCGCCGTCTTCACGCGCACCGTGACCGGGTCGTACAGATATTGGTCGGCCAAACGCCGGATCTCGGGCGGCATCGTCGCCGAGAACAGCGCTGTCTGACGGCTCGACGGGGTCAGCGCCAGGATCTTCTCGACGTCCTCGAGAAAGCCGAGGTCGAGCATCTCGTCGGCCTCGTCGAGCACGACGAAGCGAGTCCCGTGGAGCATCAGCGAGTGGCGCGAGATCAAGTCTTTGACCCGTCCGACCGTGCCTACGACAACCTGCCCCCCGGCCCTCAGTTGGGCCTGCTGCGACCGGATCGGCGCTCCCCCGAACACCGCCACTACGTCGACGCCTTTACGCCGGCCGTACGCACGAAGCGCCTGCGTCACCTGGATGCACAGCTCGCGAGTCGGCGTCAGCACGAGGCCCTGAACGTCGTGATCGTCCGGATTGACGTACTGGAGCATCGGCAGCCCGAACGCGGCCGTCTTGCCCGAACCGGTCTGAGCTTGGCCGATCACGTCGAGGCCCTGGAGCAGCGGCGGGATCGCCTCTTCCTGAATCGGACTCGGAGATTCGTATCCGACGTCGTGGACGGCCGCGAGGATGTCCGGCTCGAGACCAAGATCGGCAAAACTCGGCATTACCACTGAAGATAGACGGATCCGGCCGATCGCCCGTGTCCGCCTGGCGTTTCGCGACCCTTGACAGCGGATCGTTCGGACCCTAATGTTTCGGCACCGATGGATCTCCCTGGGAGTCAGGAGCAATGAGCACGGGCGAAGAGGCCGGCGACCCGATCAGCGCGCACGTCTGGCGCACGAGCGCGGTCGTCGTCATCGGATCGATCATGTCGATCCTCGACACGACGATCGTCAACGTCGCGCTGGCGACGCTTAGCCACAAGCTGCACTCGTCGATCGCCGAGATCCAGTGGGTCGTGACCGGGTACATGCTGTCGCTCGCGGCGGTGATTCCGGTCTCCGGCTGGGCCGCGCGGCGGTTCGGAGCCAAGCAGGTCTACCTGCTCTCGGTGATCCTGTTCACCGCCGGATCGGCTCTGTGCGGCCTCGCGACGTCGAGCACCGAGCTGATCCTGTTCCGTGTCCTCCAGGGCGTCGGCGGCGGCATGATCCTCCCGGTCGGCCAGCTGATGATGGCCGAGGCGGCCGGACCGAAGCGGATGGGGCGAGTGATGAGCGTCGTCGCCGTCCCCGCGATGCTGGCCCCGATCCTGGGCCCGACGATCGGCGGACTGATCATCCAGAACACGAGCTGGCGCTGGATCTTCTACGTGAACGTCCCGATCGGCGTGATCGCCGTCGCCACAGCGCTTCGCTACCTCCCATGGCTGAAGCCTGAGGCCGCCGACAAGCTCGACGTCCGCGGCCTGATCTTGATGGCGACGGGGCTCCCGCTGCTGACCTACGGCCTTGCCGAGATCGGCGTCACCGGCAGCTTCACGTCGGTCAAGGTGATCCTCCCGATCATCCTCGGCATCGCGCTCGTGGCGGTGTTCGTCCTCCACGCGCTGAGGATCCCGAAGCCGCTCCTCGACATGCGGCTGTACCGAAGGCCCACGTTCTCGTCCGCGTCGTTCGCGATGTTCTGCCTGGGCGCCGCGCTGTTCGGCGGGATGATCCTGCTGCCGCTGTACTGGCAGGAGGTCCGGCTCGAGAGCGTCGTCGACACCGGACTCCTGACCGCGCCCCAGGGGCTCGGGGCCGCGCTGGCGATGCCGATCGCCGGCAAGCTCTCAGACCGCTACGGCGGCGGCGGGCTCGCCCTGTTCGGGGTGACGCTGTGCACGCTTGCGACGATCCCGTTTGCCCTGATCGGCGCGCACACCTCGATCGTGTCGCTGTCGGTGTGGATGTTCGTCCGCGGCATCGGGATCGGCTTCGGCTTCCTGCCGGCGATGACGGCCGCGTTCGCGTCGCTCCAGCGCTCCGAGCTGGCAAGCGCCACTCCGCAGCTCAACGTGCTCCAGCGCGTGGGCGGGTCGATCGGCACCGCGGTGCTCGCGGTCGTCCTACAGCGCGCGCTCACCGGCGCGCACACGACGGCCGCCGCAGCTTCGGCGTACGGCACCGCGTTCTGGTTCTCAGCGGGGATGACCGCGCTCGCGATCGTCCCGTGCATCATCCTCCTGCGCGCCGAACGCGACGCCCGGCGCCGCAAGGGAGCCAAGGCCGAACCGTCGGCCGAGACGATGGCGGAGGCGATCGCGGCGTGACTCCCGCCGCCGGCGAGAAGCTAGACGCGCTTGGCGACGTGGACGGCGAGCGCGACCAGGGCGACGCCGCCGAGGACGTGGCTCGATCGTTCAAGCGCGCGATGGCCGCGGTGCGAAGGTTGCGCGGGCGCGAGACCCACCGTCCGGGCGAGCTCACCGACGCGCAGTACAGCCTGCTGTTCTGCCTTCGCGACCATGCTCAGATGTCGCTCCGCGACCTCGCGGAGGCCGCCGACCTGAGCCCGGCGAGCGTCACCGAAATGCTGGAAGGGCTCGCGGCCGCCGGGCTCGTGGAGCGCCACCGCTCCGATCGCGACCGGCGCGTCGTGTTCACGTCGCTCACCGAGGGTGGTCGTGGACTCGTCGAGGAGCGCCGCGCACGGTTCGAACCGCTGTTCCGGGCCGCAATCGAGGAATTCAGCGAACAGGATCTGCTCGTCGCAGCCGCCGTGCTCGACCGTCTGCGCGGCTTCTTCGAAGAGCTCGGCGACGAGCGGCTGCTCGATCAGCGGCCCTAGCGCCGGCTCGCGGTCGATTTCGATCAGTTCCTCGAGCAGCGAAACCATCGCGCCGTGCTCTTCGTCCGACCACCGGCCGCGGCGAGATCCGCGGCCGACGAGCGCCCCCACCACGTAGTAGCCGATCTCGTCACGCGGGCCCTCGGGATCCGGGGGCGAGACGGCCATTCCGCCGCGGCTCTTGTATCGAGCAACCGCCCAGTCGAGCGCCGCGTCCGCGCGCCGGCGCTGGACGGCGTAGTCGCGCCGCGTGTCCACGGCGTCGGCGGCGAACCGGTACAGGTCCTGCCGGCGGCGGTCGTCGACGTTGTCGTTGTAGGTGCGGAGGATCGCCCCGATCACGGGGCAGACCGACGGCGGGCGATCGCCGAACCGCTCGCCGGCGAGCATCGACGCGAGCTCCATCACGCAGACGATCTTGCCCGGGCGAGGATGGCGGCCCGGTCCGAGGCGGACGGTCTGATGCGAGATCGCCGAAGGGCATGCCGAGGGAGCCATTGCCCCCGGTTATCGACCGAGGTTCCCGGAGACTTAGGCGCCCGGCCGGACCCGTTCAGGGTCGTCCGTCGGGGTTAGGTCTCGGCGTCCGGGCGCTGCGGCGGAAGTACGATCAGACCCGTGAAGGCAAGGACGCGCAGGCAGTTCATGGCGGCAGCGGGAGCCGCGGGGGTCGGGGCGACGCTCGGCGCCGGCACAGCCGCGGCGCGGGCCACCGAGGGAGCTCGCGCCAGCGAGGAAGCCCGCGCCACCGAGGGAGCCCGCGCCACCGAGGCAGCCCGTGCCACCGAGGAAGCCCGCGCCGCCGAGGCAGCCCGCGCCGCCGTAGCGAGCGGCGAGGCCGTGCCGTTCTACGGAGCGCATCAGGCCGGGATCGCGACGCCGACCCAGGAGCACGTGCACTTCCTCGCGCTCGACGTCGTGAGCGACTCCTTGACCGACCTGCGCGCGCTGCTGGCCGCGCTGTCGGCCGGCGCGGCCCGCTTGACGGCCGGTCAGCCCGTCGGTGCGCTCCAGACCGGCGTCGACGCGCCGGTCGACACGGGCGAGGCGCTCGGCCTCGGGCCCTCGCGGCTCACGATCACGTTCGGGCTCGGGCCGTCGGTGTTCATGCCGGGACGGTTCGGGCTCGAAGGGCAGCGCCCGGCGCCGCTCGTCGATTTGCCCCCGTTCGCGAACGACTCGCTGCAGCCCGGGATCTGCGACGGGGACATCGCGGTGCAGGCGTGCGCCGAGGATCCGCAGGTGGCGTTCCACGCTGTCCACGATCTGATCCGCCTCGCCAGCCCGGCAGCCGTGCCCCGGTGGTCGCTGCCCGGCTTCGGTCGCACGCACAACACGGCCGGACAGATCACGCCCCGGAACATCATGGGGTTCAAGGAGGGGACGGCCAACATCGTGGGGCAGGATCGCCCCGCGCTCGAGCGGTTCGTGTGGGCCAGCGCCCGCGAATCCCCGGCCTGGATGGTCGGGGGCTCGTACATGGTCGTGCGGCGCATCCAGATCCTGCTGCGCAACTGGGATCCGATCAGCCTCGAACAGCAGGAGCGGACGTTCGGTCGCCACAAGTTGTCCGGAGCGCCGCTCGGCGAGAAGCACGAGCACGACCCGATCGATCTGAAAAAGGCCGTGGACGGACAGCTCGTGATCTCGCCGCTCGCGCATATCCGCCTCGCCAGCCCCGCGTACAACCACGGTGAGCGCATCCTCCGCCGCGGCTATTCCTACAGCGACGGGATCTACGACGGCGCAGTCGCGGCCGGACAGCTGTTCATCTGCTTCCAGCGCGATCCGCGCCGGCAATTCATCCCGATGCAGGCCCGGCTCGCGCTCAACGACCTGCTCAACGAACAGACCGAGCACGTCGGAAGCGCGATCTTCGCCTGCCCTCCGGGCTCCGCGAGCGGCGGGTTCGTGGGCTCGGGGCTGTTCGGGTCCTAGGCGCCTACGACCCGGCCGTCGAGGTGCGAGCTCCCCTTGCGGGGATTGCGGACGCCGAACTCTATGGCGAACCCGGATTCGGCTTCAGATACTGCGGCTTCGCAGAACTCGACCTTTCCCGGCAGCAGGATCGGCTTCTTGAAGGCGACATCGACCGTGAAGGCGTCCGGGAGCCGCGGCTCGAGCGCCGCCAGGCACCGGGCTTTGGTCCACATTCCGTGGGCAATCGCGGATGGGAATCCGAACAACCGCGCGCTCAGAGGGTGGACGTGGATCGGGTTGTAGTCGCCCGACACCGAGGCGTAGCGGCGGCCGAGGCCGCCGGGGAGACTCCATGTGGCAGTCACCGGAAGGTCCTCCGCCGAGGGGAGGGCCGGAGCCGGAGCCGGAGCCGGAGCCGGAGCCGGGGCCTTTCCGTTCGAACCCGAGCCCGAGCCGCCCGCGCCGCCGCTCCCGCGCTTCAGGTTGGTCGACACCTCCTCCCACACGAGCTCATCGCCGGCGCGAACCTCGGTCACCAGCGAGAACTGCTTCCCGCGCGGGTGGTCCTCGACCGGCGTCGCCGACACGTCGATCCGGAGCCGCTCGGAGCTGCGGATCGGCCGGTGCTGGGTGATCCGGTTGGCGATGTGGACGAGCCCGATCGCCCGGAACGGAAAGCTCGGGTCGGTCATCAGCGACAGGTGCAGCGGGAACGCGAGCATGTGCGGGTACGTGGGCGGGACGACGTCCCGCAGCGCGAACCCGCATACCCGGCCGTAGTCGGCGACGCGCGCGGAGTCGATCTCGACGTCGGTCAGTCGCAGCGTGAGCTCGGGGACGTCGCGACCGCCGCCCCCGACGAACGGGAGCTGCGAGGCGCCGGGGATCATGGCGGCGCCGGCGCGCGCGAACAGCGCCGCCATCGACGGGGAGCCGTTCAGCTCGCGAGTGGCCATCACGCCCCCACGAGGCTCTGGCCGCAGACCCTGACCACGTTCCCGTTGACGCCGCCGCTCGCGGGGCTCGCGAACCAGGCGATCGTCTCGGCGACATCGACCGGCAGTCCGCCCTGGGCGAGGCTGTTCATCCGCCGGCCCGCCTCACGCGTGGCGATCGGCATCGCGGCGGTCATCTGGGTCTCGATGAACCCGGGCGCCACCGCGTTGATCGTCAGCCGCTTCTTGCCGACCGCCGGCGCCATCGACTCGACCATTCCGATCACGCCGGCCTTCGACGTCGCGTAGTTGGTCTGGCCGGTGTTGCCGGCGATCCCGCTCATCGACGACACCGACACGATCCGTCCGTTCTCGCGAATCGCCTCGCGCGTGAGCAACTCGTCGTTGATCCGCTCCTGCGCGGACAGGTTGACCTGAAACACCATGTCCCAGCGGTCCTCGTCCATCCGCCCCAGCGTCTTGTCCCGCGTCACGCCGGCGTTGTGAACGACCACGTCGACGCCACCGTGGTCCTCGAGCAGGTGCGTGGCGATCCGCGCCGGCGCGTCGTCGTCGGTGATGTCGAGGACGAGCGTCGACCCGCCGAGCTCGCCGATCGTCTCCTCGAGCTCGCGCTGGAGACCCGGCACGTCGAGGCCGATCACGTGCGCGCCGTCGCGCGCGAGGACCTTGGCGATCGCCTTGCCGATGCCTCGGGACGCGCCGGTGACCAGCGCGTACTTGCCGGCGAGCGGGAGCTCCCAGTCGATTCCTTCGGCGGTGAGGGCGGTCGCGCCAACGCGGATGACCTGCCCGGACACGTACGCCGACTTCGGCGACAGCACGAACCGGAGCGTCGACTCGATCTGCGGCTCGGCCTTCGTGCCGACGTAGATCAGCTGCGCGGTCGCGCCCTTGCGCACCTCCTTGCCGACCGAGCGCACGAACCCTTCGAGCGCCCGCTGAGCGGTCGCCTGGCGCGGGCGCTCGCAGTCCTCGGGCGGCGTCCCGAGCACGACCACCCGCCCCGACTTCCGCACCCGGCGGATCGTCGGGTGGAAGAACGCCCACAGTTCGTGGAGCTGCGCACTGTCCGCGATCCCGGTGGCGTCGAACACGAGCGCCTTGAACGTCTGTTCCTCGGGCGCCGCGTCCGGGTTGAAGACCTTTGCCTCGAGGTGCGCGTCGGCGGCCGCCGTCCGGACCTCCTCCTGCATCGGCGTGTGGACGTCGGCGTCGATCGCCGCGAGCACCTGGACGGTCGCGCCGGCGAGCCGGCCGCCCGGCGCCGCCCCGAACAGGACCGGACCGCTGATCACCGGCTGGCCCCGCTCGTAGCGCTCGAGCCTGACGGGGTTCGGGAGGCCGATCTGCTTGGAGACGATCTTGCCGATCGGCGTGTTCACTAGTTGCTGGTAGCGGTCGCTCATGCTGCTGCCTCCATGATCGCGGTGACGCCGAGGCCGCCGGCCGCGCAGATCGAGATCAATCCCGGGCCGGAGCCGTTCTCCTTCAATGTCTTCGCCAGGCTCGCGACGATCCGCCCGCCGGTGGCGCCGAACGGATGCCCCGCGGCGAGCGAGCCACCGTGCGTGTTCAGCTTCGCGACGTCGATCGCGCCGAGCGGCGCGTCGAGCCCGAGCCGCTCGCGGCAGTAGACCGGGTCCTCCCACGCCTTCAGCGTGCACAGGACCTGCGAGGCGAACGCCTCGTGGATCTCGTAGAAGTCGAAATCGCCCAGCTTCAGGTTGTTGCGCTCGAGCAGCTTCGGCACCGCGTAGGTCGGCGCCATCAGCAGGCCCTCGCGCGCGTGGACGTGATCGACCGCCGCGGTCTGCGCGTCGACGATGTACGCCAGCACGGGCAGGTTGTGCGCGGCCGCCCAGTCCTCGCTCGCGAGCAGCACGGCCGAGGCGCCGTCGCTGAGCGGGGTCGAGTTGCCGGCGGTCATCGTGCCGTCTGCCCCGCCGAACACGGGCTTCAGCTTCGCGAGCTTCTCGACGCTGGAGTCGGGGCGCAGGTTCTGGTCGCGCTCGAGACCGAGGAACGGGACGACGAGATCGTCGAGGAAGCCGGTGTCGTAGGCGGCGGCCAGGTTCTTATGGCTGCGGACGGTCAGTTCGTCCTGCTCCTCGCGCGTCACCCCCCACTCCTTGGCCATGATCGCGGCATGGTCGCCCATTGACAGCCCCGTGCGGGGCTCGGCGTTGCGCGGAAGTTGCGGGACGATCTGACCCGGGCGGAGTTTCGTTATCGCCCTCAGCCGGGCCGCATTGCTCTTGGCCCGGTTGAGTTCGAGCAGCAGCCCGCGCAGGTCCTCGTTGATCGCGATTGGCGCGTCGGAGGTCGTGTCGAACCCGCCGGCGACGCCGGAGTCGATCTGGCCGAGCGCGATCTTGTTCGCGACGAGGATCGCGGCCTCGAGCCCGGTGCCACACGCCTGCTGAACGTCGTATGCGGGCGTGTGCGGATTCAGGCGCGTGCCGAGCACGGCCTCACGCGTCAGGTTGAAGTCGCGGCTGTGCTTGAGGACACCGCCGGCGGCGACCTCGCCGAGGACCTCGTCCTCGAGCGAGAACTTGCCGATCAGCGCTTCGAGCGTGGCCGTCAGCATGTCCTGGTTAGAGGCGCGCGCGTAGGGGCCGTTCTGCCGCGCGAAAGGGATTCGGATGCCACCGAGCACTGCCACCCGGCGGGTACTTGCGTTCATGGGTCGGTTACTCCCTAGGTTTTATGTAGCTACACGTCTGTAGCTTAGTGCTGTGAATCTTTGGCGGTCGCAGTCGTGAACGTCCCGCTCGACGTTCCGCGGCGCAGCAGACCGGGCGCGAGGACCCGCGCGGCGGCGGCCAGCCAGTAGTAGCGGGGCACGTAGCGCTCGGACTTGCCGCGCAGTCCGCACTCGACGATCGCGTCCGCGACCTTGTCGGGCTTGGACACGATCAACCTGAGCACCGGGTGGCGGCGAAGCTCGGTCGCCGGGAATCCCTCGGTGGCGATGAACCCCGGCAGCACGAGGCCGACGTGTACGCCGTGCGCGCTCTCCTCGGCCGCCAGCGAGTCACTCCAGCCGGCGAGCGCGAACTTGCTGGCGGAGTACGCGCCGGCGCGGGGACGGCCGACGCGTCCGGACGTGCTCGACACGTTGACAATCGCTGCCGGCGGGCGCTTGCCCGCGGTCGCCGTGGGCGCGTATTTGGCCGCGGTCGCCCTGAGCAGCGGCAGCAGCTCCTCGGTCAACCTTACGGGGGCCTCGAAGTTCAGCTTCATGTGCCGCTCGACGTTTTCCCAGCCGGTCTCGGCGAAGCCGCCGCGCCACGAGCCTCCGGCGTTGTTGACCAGCAGGTGCAGTTCGCCGTGCGCCCGCGCCACCGCGGCCAGCACCTCGGCCGGCGCCTCCGGTTTCGTCAGATCGACGGCGACGACCGTGGCGCCGCCGATCTCGCGCGCGAGCGCGTCGAGCCGTTCCTGCCTACGCGCCACGAGCACGAGCCGCATGCCCGGCTCACGGGCGAGCCGGCGCGCGGTCGCCTCGCCGATGCCGCTCGACGCGCCGGTCACGATCGCTACGAATGGGTCTGCCACGGCGCCGGAAGGCTACCCCGCCGGCGCGGGTTCTCGATCCCGACAAGCGAAATCACGCCGCCCAGGATCACCAGGAGGCCGGCAATTGCGATGCCGATCCGGAACGCGTGCACCGAGGCGTCGACGAGTGCCTCGTGCGGGACTCCTGCGGCGGTGGTCACGAGCGGCCGCGTCCGCGCCGCGTGCAGCGCGGACCGGGCTTGCCGGCTGAGCGGGTCGTCGGCGACGCGGCCGTCGAGCGTCGAGGCGAAGGCGGCCGCCACGACGGCGCCCACCGCGGCGATCGCGAGCAGGCCCGCGATCCGGGCGACCGCGTTGTTGGCCCCGCTGGCAAGGCCAGAGCGGCCGGGCTCGACCGATCCAAGGACGGTGGCCGTCAGCGGCGCCACCGTCGCGGAGAGGCCGAGCGCGAACACGAGCACGCCGGGCAGGATCGTCGTCAGGTAGTCGGGGTGCGCGTCGATGCGGGTCAACAGCAGCAGACCAATGCCGGCGAGCACGGGACCGGCGGACATGAACAGACGCGGACCGAGGCGGTCGGCCAGCGCGCCGAACCGCCTGGACAGGGCGAAGATCACGAGCGTGATCGGGAGTAGCGCGAGGCCGGCCTCGAGCGGCGTGTACCCCGCCACCTGCTGAAGGAACACGACGAGGAAGAACGTCGCCACGCCGAGGCCCCCGTACATCGCGAGCGTGGTCGCGTTCCCGGCCGCGAAGTTGCGCACCGCGAACAGCTGGAGCGGCATCATCGGCTCGGGGACCCGCGCCTCCCACAAGAGGAAGGCGACGAGCAGGGCGATCCCGGCGATCAGCGGCACGAACACGCGGGGATCGCCCCAGCCGTAGACCGAGTACTCGATCAGCCCGAACACTGCGCCGCCGAGCCCGAGCACGCACAGCAGGCCTCCGATCCAGTCGACGTGCCCCGGGGCGCGGCGGTCCGCCGGGAGCCGGCGGAGCAGCATCACGGTGATCGCCACCGGAATCGGGTTGATCAGGAAGATCCAACGCCACGACGTCGCCTCGATCAGCGCGCCGCCGCCGAGCGGACCGATGACGGTGGCGATGCCGGTCCACGCCGTCCAGGTCCCGATCGCGGCCGCGCGCTCGCCCGCTCCGAATGTGTCGAGGATCAGCGCGAGCGAGCTTGGGACGAGCAGCGCGCCGGCGACCCCCTGGACCGCGCGCGCCGCGATCAGCACCGCGCTGCTGGGCGCGAGCGCGCACACCACCGAGCACACGCCGAAGCCGACCAGGCCGGCCTGGAACACGCGCCGGCGCCCGAGCACGTCGCCGAGCGACCCGCCGAGCAACAGCAAAGAGGACAGCGTCAGCAGATACGCCTCGACAACCCACTGCTGCTCGGCGAGGCCGCCGTTGAGGCTGGCGCGGATCGACGGGAGCGCGACGTTGACGATCGTCTGGTCGAGGAACACGATCCCCGAACCGAGGATGCTCGCGACCAGGACGGTGCGCTTGATTTGAGGGTCGCTACCCCGTCCCGGCATCCAGGACGGAATTCGGCTCGTACCCGGAGAACGTGACGCTGTTCTGGAAGGGCAGATCTCGGTTGACGATCACGCAGTAGCTGCGCCTGCCGTCGAGGCTCGGCACGCACGCGCGATAGATGGTCCCGGGCACGATCGCGAGCAGGCTGACGAACTGGAGGTTACGGCGGAACGTGTCGGGGGCGCGGTCGCCAATCCAGGCCTGGGCGCGCGCGATCGCGTCGGCGGTGTCGCGCTGGCGCGCCTCGATCTGCGGCCGGTGCACGAGGCCGACGATGAGCAGGCTCACCGCGACCGCGAACACCACGCACGTGCCGGCGTAGTCGCGCGCCACCACCGCCGGGACCCCGGGTCGCACCCGGCGGAGCAGCATCCCCAGCGGGCGCGAGAGCAGGATCACCGCGATCACGTTGACGACCAGTCCGAGCAGCGCCGCGGCGTACAGCGTCTGGGTCGTGCCCGCCGGCGGGAGCAGGTGGCCGACGACGCTGTCGACGACGATCAGCGCCACGAACGACGGCCACAACCAGGCGCCCGTGCGTCGCCAGCGCATACGGACGTAGCGAGCGCGGGTGCGCGACAGCCAGGCGGGCCGGGCGCCGTCCATCTGGCAAGAGTAATCCCGCCGAGGGCCGTGCGGCGATCCTTCGAATAAACTCGATGGTGCCCGACCACGAAGCCTGAACCGGAGATCCCGGAGGGCTGGTGAACCGGGGTCAGGAAGCGGCGATCCCGGTCCGGCCCACGGAGAAAGGGAATCGGACAGATGGCCACTGACATGGCGCAGGTCGCGGACGGCGGAGCCGACGCGGCGACTGAGCACCTAACGGTAGAAGACCGGATCTGGCTGCTGCGCGCGATGCTGATGATGCGCGGCCTCGAGGAGCGTGCGATGAGCCTCTACCGCCAGGGGCGGGTGCCGGGCTCGTTCTACGACGGCTACGGACAGGAGGCCGTGTCCGCCGGCGCCGCGTTCGCGATGGGGCCGGAGGACCGGCTCTGCATCCTGCACCGCGACCTCGCGGCGCACCTGATCCGCGGCGTCTCGCCGACGCGAATCCTGTCGCAGTACATGGGTCGCGCGGGCGGCATCACGCACGGGCGGGACGGCAACGTCCACTTCGGCGACCGCAACCTCGGCTGCGTCGGGATGGTCTCGATGCTGCCCGACATGATGCTGGTCGCCACCGGGATGGCGATGGCGTTCAAGCTCCGCGGCGAGCAGCGGTGCGCGATGACGTGGTTCGGCGACGGCTCGACCTCGCGCGGCGACTTCCACGAGGCGATGAACTGGGCCGGCGTCCAGAAGCTGCCGGTGATTTTCGTCCTCGAGAACAACCAGTACGCGTATTCGACGCCGGTCGACAAGCAGTACGCCGTCGACCCCGTCGAGCGGGCCGCCGCCTACGGCTTCGACGGGGTGACCGTCGACGGGAACGACGCGGAGGCGATGTTCGAGGCGACGCGGGCGGCGCGTGCGCGGGCTTTGAACGGCGATGGCCCGACGCTGATCGAGGCGGTCACGATGCGGATGCACGGCCACGCCGCCCACGACGACATGAAGTACGTGCCCAAGGAGCAGGTCGAGGAGTGGCGCAAGCGCGACCCGATCGAGCGCCAGGAAACGCGGCTGCAGGCGATCGGGGTCGACATCGACGCGCTGCGGGCGTCGGTGAAGGAGGAGATCGACGCGGCGGCCGAGGAAGCGCTCGCCGGTCCGATGCCCGATCCCGCCACGGCTGTTGAAGGCGTGTTCTGTGAGGGCGAGGCCGAGCCGCTCGGTGACGGCCAGGCACCGTGGAGTGGGTTCTCCTCGGCGGGGGGTGCTGCCTGATGCCTACGCTTACTTACTTGCAGGCGATCTCATCCGCGCTCCGCGACGAGCTTCGCGCGGATGACCGCGTCGTGCTGATGGGCGAGGACATCGGCACGTTCGGTGGCGCGTTCAAGGTCACCGACGGGTTCATCGACGAGTTCGGGCCCGATCGCGTGATGGACACGCCGCTCGCCGAGTCCGGGATCATCGGGACCGCGGTCGGCGCCGCCGTCGTCGGCATGCGGCCGGTGTGCGAGATGCAGTTCTCCGACTTCATCTCGTGCGGCTTCGACCAGCTGGTCAACGTCGCCGGCAAGATGCACTACCGCCAGGGGTTGGCCGTGCCGATCACCGTCCGCCTCCCGTCCGGCGGGGGTTTCTCGGGCGGTCCGTTCCACTCCCAGAACCCCGAGGCGTGGTTCATGCACTCGCCGGGGATCAAGGTGGTGGCGCCATCGACGGCCGAGGACGCCAAGGGGCTGCTTCACGCCGCGATCCGCGACCCGAACCCGGTCTGTTACATGGAGCACAAGCACCTGTACCGGCGAGTCAAGGGCGAGGTTCCGTCCGGCGTGTTCGAGACTCCGTTCACGGCGCGCGTCGCCCAGGCGGGGTCGGACCTGGTCGTCATTGCCTACGGCGCGATGGTGCACACCGCTTTGGAGGCCGTCTCGGACGGCCTCGACGGCGCCTCGGTAGAGGTGCTGGACCTGCGCTCGCTGGTGCCGCTCGACGAGGAGGCGATCCTCGACTCGGTCGAGCGCTGCTCGAAGGTGGTGATCATCGACGAGGCAAATTCCACGTGTGCCGCCGGCGCCCAGGTGGCGGCGCTGATCGCCGAGAAGGGGTTCGAGTCCCTGGATGGGCCGGTTGTCAGGGTGGCGACGCCCGATGTTCCGATCCCGTTCTCGCCACCGCTCGAGGCTGCCGTCCTGCCCGGGGTCGATCGCGTGAGGGAGGCGTGCCGTGAGCTCCTCGCCTACTGACACCCTGGTCGACGTGACGATGCCCCAGATGGGGGTGTCGGTCGCCGAGGGCACGGTCGTCGCGTGGCGCGTCGAGTCCGGCGACCGGATCGAGGCCGAGGCGACGATCTGCGAGATCTCGACCGACAAGATCGACACCGAAGTGCCCTCGCCGGCGTCCGGCGTGGTAACCGAGATCCTCGTGCCGATCGGCGAGACCGTCGACGTCGGGACCGTGATGGCGCGGATCGCGCCCGCCGGCGTTGTGGTACCCGCCGCCGCCCCGCCCAGCTCGCTCGATGGCGAGACCGTCGGCCAGACGCGGACCGAAACACCATCCCCAAAAAACGGGCACCGGCGCTACTCGCCCGTGGTTCAGCGCATCGCGGCCGAGCACAACATCGATCTGTCGCAGGTGCCGGGCACCGGGCGCGGCGGACGCGTCCGTAAGCAGGACGTACTCGCCTTCGTCGACACGGACGAGCCGCCGCTCCACATCGAGAGCCCGTACCGGCCGGATCCGGTCCCTGCGGTTGCGCCCGCGGTTGCTCCGGCGGTCGGCGGTGGCGAGCTGTCGCGGATGCGCCGGCAGATCGGCGAGCACATGAAGCGCTCGCTGGAGACCGCGGCCACGTGCACGACGTGGATCGAGGTCGACATGAGCCGGGTGGAGGCCGCCCGGGCGCGCCTGGGCGTGACCGGTCTGGCGTTCGTCGCGCGGGCGTCCATCGATGCGATCCGCGAGTACCCGGCCATTAATGCCTGGCTCGAAGGCGATCGCTACACCCAGCACCCGGACGTCAATCTGGGGATCGCGGTGTCGCTCGGCGACGACGGCCTGATCGTGCCCGTGATCCCCCGCGCGCAGGAGTTGTCGGTCGAGGGGATCGCCGCGCGAGTTCGCGATATCGCACGACGGGCGCGGTCACGCCAGCTGACCCCGGACGACGTCCAGGGCGGGACGTTCACGATCACGAACCCCGGCCAATACGGGTCGATCATGGCCACGCCGATCATCAACCAGCCGCAGGTCGCGATCCTCGACTCCGAGGCGGTGATCAAGCGTCCGGTGGTGATCACTGATGCGGATGGAAATGATTCGATCGCGATCCGGCCGATCATGATCCTCGGGCTGAGCTGGGATCACCGGGCGCTCGACGGCGCCCTGGCGGCACAGTTCCTGGCCGCCGTGAAGCGGAACCTGGAGGCGGTGTCTTGAAAGACATCTGGGTTTGCCATCTGGGCGTGGTCGACTACCGCGAGGCTCATGAGCTGCAGGAGCGGTTGCGCATCGCGCGGCAGGAGGACGAGGTGCCGGACGTGCTGCTGACGCTCGAGCATCCACCCGTCTACACGCGTGGCCGGCGGTCGGTGGCGGGCGAGCTGCCTCTCGGTGAGGATTGGTACTCGGCGCGAGGAATCGAAATCATCGATACCGACCGCGGCGGGAAGGTCACGTACCACGGCCCCGGGCAGCTCGTCGGCTACCCGATCGCGCGGGTCGATGACGTGGTGGCGTACGTCCGCTTGCTGGAAGACGCGCTCGTGACGGCTCTGGCGGACGAGGGCGTGGCCGCTCGGTCTCGACCCCGTGACGGGCACCGGTTTACCGGCGTGTGGGTCGAGGACCGCAAGATCGCGTCGATCGGCGTGCACCTGTCGCGGGGCGTGTCGATGCACGGGTTCGCGGTGAACGTCGACAACGATTTGCAGCCGTTCGAGTGGATCGTGCCGTGCGGGCTCGACGAGGTGCAGATGACGTCGCTGGTCGCGGAGACGGGCCGGTCGTCGTCCGGCATGAAGTGCTTCCGCCGGCGCGTGCAGTGGCGCGTCGCGGAGGCCCTCGGGCGCCGGCAACGGCTGGTCAGCCGTGAGCTGCTCGAAACCCGGGTGCCAGTAGCTTGAGGAGGAGCGGCCGCAGCTCGTGCGGCCGCCGGGTCATCTGCTTCCAGGTGGTGCGAATGACGCGCCATCCCGCGGCCATGAGGCGCTGGTCGCGTACGCGGTCTGACTCGAGACGCTGGGCGCTCGTGTGCCACCTCTTGCTGTCGGCCTCGACGATGACGCGCTGATCGCGCCAGACGAAGTCGACGCGGATGGCCGGGCCGCCGTCGTCGAGCACGATGAACTCGTTGGTGTCTGGGTCGAGGATGCCGAGCTCTCGCGTGATCGCCAGCAGCGCCTCCTCGTTCTCGCTCCAGGTGGGTGTCTTGCCGATGTAGTGGGTCTCGAGGACGTTGCGAACGGCTTTGGCACCTGGACGAGTGGGGTTCCTTGCCAGCTGGTCGTTGATCGCGTTGAGGTCGAGTCGCTCGGAGATCTCGGCCTGGTCGAAGGAACGCTCGAGCTGTCTCTGGGTGACGACCTCGGCGAGGTCGAAGAGGGTGCGGTGGACGGTCGTGCAGGGGATGCCGTTGACCTCGGTCACGTCTTTGTCGGTGAGCGTGGTGGAGCAGTGGACCTTGATGCCGGCGTGTTTGCGCCTGGAGCGCCGGGGGACGGTGACGTCGATCTTCGTCCCGCCCCAGTCGCGTAGCTCAAGCAGGGCGGCGGCCGAGCGGTACGAGAGGACCGCGCCCTCGCCGCAGGCGAGCACGGCAGCCATGTACAGGCCCTCGCGCTTTAGGAGATGTCGCGGGACGATGGAGTAGACGCCGGCGTGCAGGCGGTATAGGTGGCCGGCGGCGACGCGATGCTGCAGTGCGCGGGGGGATAGCGCGACCTGCGTGGCGTGAAAAACGGCATGCTGCGCGGCCGCAACAGAGGCCGGCTCGAAAAAACGACGCATATCGTCGTTTTCTCGAGCCGGCCCCGATGGCATTCCGCGATGCTCACGGAAAACGTGTGACAGGT
>Ga0335072_10002142_pt1 | contig 31095 bp, 20 predicted proteins | sample Lox_Sample_21_FD_206725 | JGI IMG/M metagenome (GOLD analysis project Ga0335072, IMG submission 206725) | Soil microbial communities from Loxahatchee National Wildlife Refuge, Florida, United States - Lox_Sample_2.1 | ecosystem: Environmental > Terrestrial > Soil > Wetlands | place: USA...
GGCGTCTGGTCGTCCTATGAAGCCTTCGCGCAGGTCGTCGATTCCATGCTGACGCAGCATGCCAAGTGGCTCGAGGAAGCCGAAGAATTGCCGTGGCGCAAGCCGATCGCCTCGCTCAACGTCTTTATCACCAGCCACGCCTGGCGCAACGATCACAATGGCTTCAGCCATCAGGCGCCGGGCTTCGTCGATAACGCCCTCGCGCGCCGCAGCACCGTGATTCGCACCTACTATCCGCCGGACGCCAACACGCTCCTCAGCTCGATCGACCACTGCCTGCGCAGCCGCGATTACGTCAACGTCGTCACCTGCGGAAAGCAGGAACAGCTCCAGTGGCTCACGATGGAAGAGGCTGTCGAGCACTGCTCGAGGGGTGCTTCGATCTGGAAATTTGCGAGCAATGACGGCGGCAATCCGGATATCGTCCTCGCGTGCGTCGGCGACGTGCCCACTCTCGAAACGGTGGCCGCCTCCTGGCTGTTGCAGAAGCATTTGCCGGGAATCAAAGTTCGCGTCGTAAATGTGATCGATCTCGCCGTGCTCATGAGTCCGACCGAGCATCCGCACGGAATGGACAATCTCTATTTTCAGGATCTCTTCACGGAATCGGCGCCGGTGCTTTTTGTGCACCACGGCTACCGCTGGAGCATCCACAGCATGATTCACGGGCGGCCGAATGAGGCGCGCTTTCACGTGCGCGGCTTCATCGATCAGGGCAGCACTACGACTCCCTTCGATATGGTGGTGCGAAACAAAATCAGCCGCCTCCATCTCGCGCTCGATGCGCTGAAATATATTCCCAGGCTGCGCTCGCGGGCAGGCGACCTCGAGGATATGCTCAGGCGCAAGCTCTACGAGCACAACACTTACATCCGCGAGCATTTCGAAGATTTGCCCGAGATCGCCCTCTGGCGATGGACAAGCGATTTCACCGAATCGACTGAGCCGTTGCCTCTGGCGAAGGGCCAGCCGCGCTCAGCCCTCTTCACGGACAGCTGATCGGCGGGTTTTTGCCCCGGCGATTCGCTATCGCGGCAAAACGCGCCAAAACGCGCCTTTTTGTGGCCAATAAGGCCCTCATAAGGCCCCCTCGGCAGCAGTGTCGCTGCTCGTTTGGGAGCAGAAATTTAACCATGATTCGAGTCACCGGAGAGAGTGACGCACGTCACAGTTTGCCGGGCGCCTGTGCCGCATTGTCTATGGCAGGAGGGCGCCATGACAAAGCTCAAAGAGGCGGGCGCAAGAGTCACGCTGAATAACATCCTGTATCTCACTGATTTTTCCGAGCCGTCAGAGGCCGCGCTGCCGTTCGCCGCGGCGGTCGCGCGCGAATACGGCGCAAAAGTTTACGCATATCACGCGCTGATCCCCGCGGCGTACGTCTATACGACGCCGGAGCTGGTCCAGACCGGCATCGAAGCCCAGGAAGAAGCGGCCGAGAACAACATGAAACGCGCCGAAGCGCAACTCGCCGGCATTCCCCATGAAATGATCATCGAGCGTGCCACCGGAATATGGCCCTCTCTCGAGCAGGCCATTAAGGACTACAACGCCGACCTGGTCGTGCTGGGCACTCACGGCCGGACGGGCGCCGAGAAATTGCTGCTCGGATCGGTGGCCGAGGAAGTCTTCCGGCGAGCTCGCGTGCCGGTGCTCACAATCGGGCCGGGCGCTCGCCGCGGCATGCATGGGGGTGCGAAGTTTCATAAGGTGCTTTACGCAACGGACTTTTCGAAAGAGTCGCTCGCAGCCGCGCCCTACGCAATTTCGATGGCGGAGGAAAATCAGGCGCGATTGATTTTGCTTCACGTGATGAAACCATCCTCCACGCCGCCCAGCGAAAGAGAGGCGCAGGATGTCCTCTCGAACGCCACGTTCGAACTTCATGAAATCGTTCCGGCAAGCGCCGAGCTCTGGTGCACCGCTGAAGCGATTGTCCGCGAGGGCAATCCGGCGGAGAAAATCCTCGAGGTCGCCAGAGAAAAAGGCGCGGACCTGATCGTCCTCGGTGTGCGCGACAGGGCAGGGCATTTGGGAGCGGCCACCCATCTCGAGCGTGCGACGGCACATAAAGTTGTCGCGCACGCGACATGCCCGGTGCTCACTGTGCGAGATTGAAACACCGCGGATAAATTGCTAGCAATGCTTGAAAAAAGCGCAGTCGCCGCCGATAGTGTGGGTGTGAGTCCCGATCCGATCGCGGCGAAAACCCCGGCCCCGCTTCGTGACGCGCACGAGGCGGGGCCGCTTTCTCTCGATCCCATGTTCCGGCCGCGCTCGGTTGCGGTAATCGGCGCAACAGAACGCGCCGGCAGCGTCGGCGGCACCACGCTCGCCAACCTCCTTCAAGCATCTTTTCACGGCGCGATTTATCCGGTCAATCCGCACCATTCCGAGATCCTCGGCAAGAAAGCATATCGCGCGATCGCGGACGTGCCTGCGCAGGTCGACCTCGCGGTGATCGTGACGCCCGCCGCAACGGTGGCGGGAATCGTCGGCGAATGCATCGACGCGGGCGTGAAAGCGGCGGTCGTCATCTCCGCGGGGTTCCGCGAGCGCGGCGCCGAGGGCAAAGCACTTGAAGAGCAGATCGCGCAGCAGCTTCGGCGCGGCCGAATGCGTCTGATCGGTCCGAATTGCCTCGGCGTGATGAATCCAGTGATCGGGTTGAATGCGACCTTCGCGCAGACCATCGCGCGCAAGGGAAACGTCGCGTTTGTGAGCCAAAGCGGCGCGCTGCTCACTGCGATTCTCGACTGGAGCCTGCGCGAAGAGGTCGGCTTCAGCTCGTTCGTTTCCACAGGCTCGATGCTCGACGTCGGCTGGGGCGACCTGATCGATTATTTTGGCTACGACGCGAACACGCAGAGCATCCTGATCTACATGGAATCGATCGGCGACGCGCGGTCGTTTCTTTCGGCGGCGCGCGAAGTGGCGATGGCCAAGCCGATCATCGTGATCAAAGCCGGTCGCACCGAGGCGGCGTCGAAAGCGGCATCGTCGCACACGGGCGCGCTCACCGGGAGCGATGAAGTGTTTGACGCGGCGCTGCGCCGCTGCGGCGTCTTGCGGGTGCGAAGCATCGCGGACGTGTTCCACATGGCCGAAGTGCTGAGCAAGCAGCCTCGGCCGGCGGGTCCCCGGCTGATGATTCTGACGAACGCCGGCGGCCCAGGAGTGCTGGCGACGGACTCGCTGATCGGGAATGGCGGCGAACTGGCCCAACTTTCGGATGAATCGCGCGCTGCATTCGATAAATTGTTGCCTCCACATTGGAGCCACGGGAATCCAATCGACATCCTGGGCGACGCTGATCCGGAACGCTACGCGCGCGCCCTCGAAATCGCCATGCGCGATTCCGGCAGCGACGGCCTGCTCGCGATTCTCGCGCCGCAAGGGATGACCGATCCCGCGAGCGTGGCGAGTCGCCTCGCGCCGTATGCCAAAGGTCAAGGTAAACCGCTGCTCGCGAGCTGGATGGGCGGAATGGAAGTCGAGAAAGGGCGCGCGATCTTGAATGCAGCCGGGATTCCGACGTTCGATTATCCCGACACGGCGGCGCGCGCCTTCGAGTATATGTGGCGCTACACGTATCATCTGCGCGGCCTCTACGAGACGCCTTCGATCGCGGATGACCCCGGAATTGCGCAGGAGCGGGCGCGGAAGGCGCGGAAGTTACTCGCGTCAATTTCCGCGCAGGGACGGACGCTGCTGACCGAATTCGAATCGAAGCAGATTCTGGCGCTCTACGATATTCCGGCGGTGCCGACGAAAATCGCGCGGACCGCGGACGAAGCGGTCAGCATCGCGCGCGAGATGAATACGCCGGTCGTCCTGAAGCTGTATTCCTACACTCTGACGCACAAAACGGATGTGGGCGGAGTGAAATTGGATTTGCGGACCCACGAGGCGGTGCGCGATGCGTTTCGCGCGATCGAGAAAAGCGCCGTCGAACATGCCGGCGCGGAAAGCCTTCAAGGCGTCACGGTCCAGCCTATGGTGCGCCTCGATGGCTACGAATTGATTCTCGGTAGCAGCGTCGATCCGCAGTTTGGCCCCGTGCTGCTGTTTGGTTCGGGCGGGCAGCTTGTCGAGGTCTATCGCGACCGGGCGCTCGCTTTGCCGCCGCTCAATACCACTCTCGCGCAGCGCCTGATGGAGCAGACGAAGATTTACAAAGCGCTGCGCGGCGTCCGCGGAAGGGAGCCCGTCGATTTGCGCACGCTCGAAAACGTGCTGGTGCGCTTCAGCTATATTTCGGTCGAGCTGCCGCGCATCAAGGAAATCGATATCAATCCGGTGCTCGCGTCCCCGGACGGGCTCGTGGCGCTCGATGCCCGGATCGTTCTCTTCGACGCGAGCGTTGCCGACGCCGATCTGCCGCGCACGGCGATCCGGCCGTATCCCGTGCAATACGTCTGGCAATGGAAGGCGAAGAACGGAGAGGAAATGCTGATTCGGCCGATCCGGCCCGAGGACGAGCCGCTGATGGCGCGCTTCCACGAATCGCTCTCCGAGCAGACTGTTTTTCTCCGCTATTTCCACATGGAGAATCTGAACTCGCGCGTCGCGCACGACCGGCTGCTGCGCAAATGCTTCATCGATTACGACCGCGAAATGGCGCTGGTGGCCGAAGCGAAAAATGCGGCGACGGGCCAGAGGGAGATTCTAGGCGTGGGACGGCTGACGCGCGAACGCGATCGCCACGCATCCGAGTTGGCAGTACTTGTGGCGGATCGCGCGCAGAGGCTGGGATTGGGGAGCGAACTCATCCGTCGCTTGATCGAGATTGGGCGCGCGGAAAAAGTCGAGCGAATCGTGGCGCGCACGATACCGGAAAACACAGCGATGAGGTCGCTTGCGGAGCGTTTCGGCTTCGTGACGCAAACCACCGGCGACCTTTCGGTGGTCCAGGCCGTCCTCACGTTATAAGGGGAAACGAGAGGGCCAGAGCAGCTATAAATAGAAATTCTTCAGGTCGCGAACGATGACTATCGCGGCTTGCGAGTGACGCACGAGAGGGAGATTCAATGGAACACGCTGTCGGAGTCGACCGTCTTCAATTCGCGTTTACGGTGACCTTCCACTACATCTTTCCCCAATTGACGATGGGGCTGGCCCTGCTGCTCGTCTACTTGAAGACGAAGGCGCTGCGCACGGGCGACGAACACTACAACCGCGCCGCGCGATTCTGGGCGCGCATTTTCGCGATCAATTTCGCGATCGGAGTCGTCACCGGCATCCCGATGGAGTTCCAGTTCGGCACCAACTGGGCGCACTTTTCGCGAAGCGCCGGAGGCGTGATCGGGCAGACGCTCGCCATGGAAGGAGTCTTCTCGTTTTTCCTCGAATCGAGCTTTCTCGGACTGTTTCTATTCGGCGAGAAAAAGCTGGGGCGAATCGGCCACTGGTGGGCGGCGTTTCTCGTATGGCTCGGCTCGTGGATGTCCGGCTACCTGATCGTAGCCACCGATGCGTGGATGCAGCATCCGGTCGGATACGCTCTCGGGCCAAACGGCGAAATCATGCTTTCGAGTTTCTGGGGCTTGCTGCTCAATCCATGGGCGCTCGCGCAATACGCGCACAACATGATCGGCGCGGTGCAGACAGGCTGCTTCGTGATGGCGGCCGTGGGCGCGTTCTATATCCTCGATAAACGGGACGACGTGTACGGGCGCACGTTCGTGAAAACGGGAGTAATCGTCGGCGTGATCGCCGCCTGCCTCCAGCTTTTCCCGACCGGCGACATTCAGGGCAGGATGATCTCGCAGAATCAGCCGGTGACGCTGGCAGCGATGGAAGGGCTTTTCGAATCGCAGCGGGGCGCGCCGCTCGCGATCCTCGGGCAGCCGGACGTGGACAATAAGCGTCTCGACAATCCGCTCATGGTGCCGCAAGCGTTGAGCTTCCTCACCTATCGCCAGTGGAATGCCAACGTGCGAGGGCTCGATTCTTTCCCGCAGGATCTGTGGCCGGACCGCATTCCGCTGCTCTATTTCAGCTATCACGTGATGGTCGGGCTCGGCACGATCTTCATCGCCGTGATGGTGGTGGCGGCGTTTCTTCTGTGGCGGCAAAAATTGCATGAAGCGCGCTGGATGTTGTGGCTGCTGATGCTTTGCGCGCCCTTGCCGTACATCGCGAATACGGCCGGATGGATGACGGCGGAACTCGGCCGGCAGCCGTGGCTGATCTATGGGCTCATGCGGACATCAGAAGGCGCGTCGCCGAGCGTGGGCGCCGGAAACGTGTGGTTTACGCTGATCGGATTCATGGGAATGTATGGCGTGCTGGCGATTCTGTGGCTGTTTCTCGTGTGGCGCGAAATCGAAATCGGGCCCGAGCCCCGGCCGCTCGATGCGACGGGCGTCCCGATCGTAGCGGGGCACTAAGGAGGCGCGATGGGCACAATCTGGTTTTGCCTCGTGGCTGTGATGATCGCGGTGTACGTCCTGCTCGATGGATTTGATCTCGGCGCGGGTGCAATCCATCTGCTGGTGGCGAAAACGGACGCGGAGCGCCGCCAGGTGCTGGCCAGCATCGGCCCTGTGTGGGACGGCAACGAAGTGTGGCTGCTGGCGGCGGGCGGCACGCTCTATTTCGCGTTTCCCGCGCTGTATGCGAGCGGCTTCAGCGGATTCTATTTGCCGCTGATTATCGTCCTATGGCTGTTGATCCTGCGCGGCACTTCGATTGAATTCCGCAGCCACATTCACAGCTCCGTTTGGGAGCCGATGCTGGACTTCGTCTTCTCCGCGTCGAGCCTGCTGCTGGCGGTGTTTTTTGGCGCGGCGCTCGGCAATGTGGTGCGCGGCGTGCCGCTTGATGCCAGCGGATATTTTTTCGAGCCGCTGTGGACGAATTTCAATTTCGGCCAGAACGCGGGGATTCTCGACTGGTACACGATTCTCGTGGGCGTTCTCGCGCTCGGCGCGCTGATGATGCACGGCGCGCTCTGGCTGCGGGTGAAGACGGCTGGCGCGGTGGGCGAGCGCGCGGCTGGCCTCGCGAGCACGGTGTGGTGGGCCGTGGCGCTGCTGACAATCGTGGTCTCGCTCATCACGTTTCGCGTGCAGCCGAGCGTGATGGCAAATTTCGCGAAGTGGCATTGGGGCGTCGTCTTCCCGCTGCTGGCAGTGGCGGGAATTGTTGCCGTGAAGATGTACCTCGCGGCAAAAGACGAATGGGGCGCGTTCTTCGGATCGTGCGCCTATCTCGCCGGGATGCTGACGAGCGCTGTCTTCGGCGTCTATCCGATGGTGCTGCCGGCGCGGAATCCGGCGTACGCGCTGACGGTCGCCAACGCCAAAGCCGCCGATTACGGCCTGAAGATCGGTCTCGCGTGGTGGGTGATCGGGATTCTGCTCGCCACCGGATATTTCACGTTCGTCTACCGGTCATTCGCGGGAAAAGTGGACGTTGATCAGCCACAGAGACACTGAGCCGCGGAGATCTGGCGGCACCCTTACTTTGCGTTGGGGTCCCTCTTCACGCCGTTGTCCATGAACTCGAGCCAGAAGCCCTGCGGATCGGTGGCGAAAAACATACGCGTCGTCGGAGCGATGAAAACCGGCGCGTCGGACGGGCTCGTCGTGTGCAAACCGGCAGCCTTGACGCGCGCGATCATCACGTCGTCGTCTTTCGACATGAAGAGGAAATGGGCCGCGCCGGGATCCTGAAAATGCGGGCGTGCGAAATGTTTGCCGTGATGCGCGTATTGAATTAGCTCCATCACGACCGGCGAGCCCGGAACCATCGCTTCCGCGAGCCGGAACTGGCTGCTAATGCCAGTGAGGTCCTCGTAACTTTTGTCGCCCATGAGTGACGGGCTCACCCAGAACTTGAAGTCGGGGCCGACGAGGCTCTCGTACATGTGGCAGGTGTCTTCGATATTGTTGACGATCACCGCGACGCGCGCGCCGAGCACGTTGCTGCCGGGTGCGGCGGTTGTCGGCGGCGCGGGTGTCTGCTCGATCAATTCCACCGGGTATCCATCCGGATCGCGCACGAAGACTGCGCGAATTCTGCCGGTCATGCCGGGCCAGCCTGAAAGCTCGACGGGATCTCCGCCGGGAGTGATGATCGGATAGCGCTCGCCCTTCAGAAGCTTGAGCGTCTTATCCAGGTCCGCGACGATGATCTTCAAGTACGAGGCGCCTGGATCGGTGAGCAGCGGATGGAACGGCTTCTTCGGAATTCCCTCGATCTCGATCGACTCGATGGTCATTTCCGGGCCGCCCGGTGCCGCGGAGGTGCCGGGAATCGGAAGAAGCGCCACGCGGCTCACCTGCGCGTAAGGGTCCGGCGCGCCTTGGACGAGCGACGCCACTTCCTGCAATCCGCGATTTCCGAAATAGGGGCGCGACTGCTCGCGCGTGCCGCGAAGTTCGAAGCCGATGAGATCGTGGTAGAAGTGAATGATATCTTCTTCGTCGCCGACCTGGCGGCCGAGGTGGCCGGGACGCAGCGCGTCACCGGGCGGCGCGATTCCCGTGGGCGGCGCGTCGAGCGTCGCGCAGGATGTTTGCGCCGAAGCGATCGGGACCCCAATCAGGGCGGCCATCGACAGCATCAGGCTGGTTATCGCGACTCCGCATGCAATTTGCTTCAGTGATCGGAACACAGGGCCCTCTTCCATGGACCGGAAAGCTCGGTCTGAAGTTTTTCCGTCGCGCATCATACGCTTCGCGCGCCTTGCTCACAACGAATTTGCCGCGATCGTCCGCTTGCACATCACCTGCATCGGCGATATAACGTGCTCCAAGCGCGCGAGGGGGGAACATGAAAATGGGACGAAGGGAGTTTCTCGAAGGCTCATCGAAACTGGTTTCGGCGGGGGTGCTGGCGGCTGGCACGGCGGCCGGGACCGGCGCGACCGCGGCGGAGAAGGCAGCGGGCGAGACGCAAGCGCCAAAGAAGAAATACCGGTTGATCGCCACCGAGGAAGCGTTTGCGATTCCCGAGCAGGTGGACGAATTCCGCAAGATCGCATCGATCGCCTACACCAATCCTGACCTCGACATGTGGAGGAACTTCCTGCACCCGGTTCCGAACGCACCGCCGCTCGTCCGCCGTTTGCTCGATCTCGAAGGCGAGAGGATCCAGATCATGGACGAAGCCGGCGTCGACATGCACCTCCTGTCGCTCACGTCGCCGGGCGTGCAGATGTTCGACAAAGAAACCGCGACGAGCCTCGCGACTCTCGCCAACGATCGCCTCGCGGAAGTGATCGGCAAGCATCCGACGCGATTTGCGGGGCTCGCGAGCTTCGCTCCGCAGGATCCGGCGCGCGCCGCGAAGGAAATCGATCGCGCCATGAACCAGCTGAAGCTCAACGGGCTGATCGTGAATTCGCACACGAACGGCGAATATCTCGACGACCGCAAATACTGGCCGATCTTCGAAGCGGCTGTCGCGTCGAAAGCCGCAATCTACATTCATCCGCGGAATATGCCGGACCCGTGCTCGTTCATGACGCACGCCGATGTCAACCTGGCCGGCGCGATCTGGGGATTCCAGATGGAAACGGGGCTGCACGCGATGAGGCTGATCGTCGCGGGCGTGTTTGACCAGTTTCCGGATTTGAAGATCATTCTCGGCCACATGGGCGAAGGGCTGCCGTATTGGCCCTACCGCATCGATTACATGTACAACGCCTTCACGCACGGCCACGGCAAGCTGAAGAAAATGCCGAGCGAGTACGTGAAAGACAATTTCGTGATCACGACGAGCGGAATGAACGATCACAAAGTGCTGAAATACTGCTACGATGCGCTCGGCGCGGACAACATCATTTACGCAATCGATTACCCGTACCAGGAATCGGTCGAGTCGGCCAACTTTATGAGATCGGCGCCGCTGCCGGAAGAGGATATGGAGAAAATCACGCACGGCACTTCGGAGAAGCTCTTCCATATTCCGCCTGCGTGATGTGTACTTGCTTGATCTGACCAAGGAGAACAATTGCACATGGGGCTCGTCCTTCCGCCCGCCGTTTCGGAAAAAGTCTTCCAGCAGGCGCTCGACGCCTTTGCGGGGGTCGTAGGCAAGGAATGGGTGCTCGCGACGGACGAGGATCGCGAAACCTACCTCGACGCGTACGCGCCGGGCGATGCGAACCAGCACGTCGCCGGCGCCGCCGTGGGCCCGCAATCGGCCGAGGAAGTGCAGGCGATCATCCGCATCGCCAACGAGCACAAGGTCCCGCTGTGGCCGATCTCGCGCGGGAAGAATCTCGGTTACGGCGGCTGCGCGCCGCGGATGAGCGGTACGGTCGTCCTCGACCTTACGCGGATGAACCGCATCCTCGACGTCGACGAAAAGTTCGGCTACTGCGTGATCGAGCCGGGCGTGGGTTTCTTCGACCTCTTCAATTATCTGCAGGCCAACAAAATCCCGCTCTGGATGTCGGTTCCCGCGAATGCCTGGGGCAGCGTCGTTGGCAACGCGCTCGAGCGCGGCTACGGCTACACGCCGTATGGAAACAATACGAACAACATCTGCGGCATGGAGGTGGTGCTGGCGGACGGCGAGCTGGTGCGCACCGGCACCGGCGCCATGTCCAACAGCCCGAACTGGCATCTTTTCAAGTACGGCTTCGGCCCGTCGTGGGATCAGGTTTTCGTGCAATCGAATTTCGGCGTCGTGACGAAAATGGGGATGTGGCTGATGCCCGAGCCCGAATCGACGCTCGGCCTGAGCATGCAGCTGCCGAATCCGGACGACATCGGCTGGGCCATCGACGCGCTTCGCCCTCTGCGGCTGAATGGAGTGCTCGCGCAGGATCCCAGCCTCGGGAATTCGATCCGCGTGGTCACGGTGCAGGCGCAGCGCAGCCAGTTCTACCAGGGCGAGGGCGCCATGCCCGAAGACGTGCTGCAGGCGCTGCTCAAGAAATTCGGGCTGGGCTGGTGGGGCGTCAACCTTCGCTTGTATGGCTACGATGAGATCAACGAAGTCAACGCGCGCCTCATCAAGGAAGCCTTCGCGAAATACACGAAGCAGGAATTCGCTGTAAGCAAGTGGCACAAAGGGGAGCCGCTCGACAATTCGGGCGCGGGCGTGCCGACGGTCACGCCGCTGCAAGCGGTGAACTGGCGGGGCGGCCGCGGCGGCCACATCGGGTTTTCGCCGGTGCTGCCGTCGTCGAGCGAGCACGTGCTGAAGCAGTTTCACAGCACGCGGAAACGGTTCGAGGAGATCGGTCTGGACTATTTCGGATCGTTCACGCTTTCCGAGCGCTACGTCACCAACGTCAACCTGATGCTCTTCGATCAGGATGATCCGAAGATGACGGCAAGGGTGCGCGCGCTCTTCAACGTGCTGGTCGCCGACGCGCAGAAAGAAGGTTACAGCGAATATCGCACGCACCTTTCCTACATGGACGAAGTGGCGCACACGTTTGACTTCAACGACCACGCTTTGCTTCGCCTCAACGAGAGAATGAAAGACGCCATCGATCCCAATGGCATCCTCGCCCCCGGCAAGCAGGGAATCTGGCCCAAGGCGCTGCGGGAGAAGAAGGCATGAGGGCTCGCGCGGCAGTTGCTGCGACGGCAGCGCTCGCGCTGGCGGCGATCTCGGTCGCCATCGTGCCGAAAACATTGGCGAAAAATCAAACGAATGGCACGGCGTCTCAGCTCGATCCGGGCAAAAAGCTCTTTCATGCCAAGTGCGGCTACTGCCACTTGCCCGGCGGCACCGGCACGATCATGCTGGGTTTTCGCCTCGGCAAGGACAAAGCGCTGCTCGAGGATCGCACCGATCTCAAGACGGATTACATCAAGCATGTCGCCCGCTCGGGCATCGGCAGCATGCCGCGGCTCACTCGTATCGAGGTGCCCGACAGCGAACTCGATTTGATCGCAGCGTACCTGACGCGCCCAGCCTCGGCGCGAGGCGCCGCGAAATGACGCAGGTGAACCAATGAAATCGCGCTTGGACCGGCGAACGTTTCTGAAGGACGCGGGCGCCCTGACAGCTTCCGCTGCGTGGATCGCTTCTCGTGCGGCGCGTGTCGCTTCAGCAGCCGCGCTCGATGGCCGAGGAATCAGCGCGGCGCTGTTTGACGGCCGCTACTCGAGTTGCCGCGCATTTGCCCATGCGCTTAGCCGAAAGGGCGCGAGAATTTTCAACGTACAGCCGGACGCCGCCGCTGTCTGGTACGGCCCGTTGCGCGATCATCTCGCTTCGTGCGGCGGCTGCGTCGCCGGGCTCACCACGTTTTCGGATTCGATGTTGTCGCAATCGTTCGGCCGGGACTTGGGGCTTTCGCTGCGATACGAAGGCGCGCACGATTCTCGGGGTTCGGATGTTTTGAAGCACGAGTTGCGTGCCGGCGCGAAAGTGGATGAGATCGCCGGCGCGTTGCGCGGGGCGGACTCGGATTGGGCCGAGGCGCTGGCGGGCGTTCTCGTGCGATCGAGTGCGATTTTGCGGACCGGGCGGCGGCGATCGGCGATCACGCTCAGCGCAAGCGTCGCAGATCACCCGGGATTTCTGCAATCCTGGCTGCTGGCCCCGAAGGCGCCGGGCCACCTTTCGACTCGCTCGGCGTAAGGCATTCAAACCTCAAAAAATTCCTCAGGCGCTTGCCCCGGAAGCTGAAACCACGGCGGCCGATTGGCGCGTCGCGCTTCCGGCCGCCATCTGCACGATCACGGTTGTCCCGCCCGCGTTCGATTCGATGTCCAGACGCCCGCCCTGTTCGCGAACCCGTTCCCGCATTCCGGCGAGCCCCACGCCCGTGTGCGATCCCGTGGCGCGAAACCGTTGCAGCAGCTCAGGCGAAATTCCCTTGCCGTAATCGCGGATGCGAAGAGTCACCTCGCGTTCCGTTCTCTCGATCGCGATATCCGCGCGCGTGCTGCCCGAATGTCGGTGGATGTTGGTGAGGCATTCCTGAAGGATCCGAAATAAGGCGAGCTCGACGGAATGCGGAAGGCGCGGCATATCGTCCGGAATTTCCGAAGTCACCTGGATGCCGCTGCGCTGGGCGAAGCCATCCAGATACCATTTGGCTGCGAAGGCGAATCCCATCTCGTCGAGCAGCGGCGGATGCAACAGGTACGAAATCGTCCGCGTCTCGGCGATGCAGCGGTCGAGATACTCGAGCGATTCCGAAAGCTCGGCGGCGGAATACCGGTTCGCCAAGGTCGAGAGGCTCATTTTCACGAGATTCAGGTATTGGCCCAGGCTGTCGTGGACCTCGCGGGAAAATCTGCGGCGCTCTTCGTCCTGCACGTGCAGCAGCCGCGTGCTGAGCAGGCGCAATGATTCCTGGCTCTCGAGCGCTATTTTTTCCGCGCGCTCGCGTTCGTGGAGCTCCGCCTGTAGGAACCGGTAATTGAGATACAGCAGGCCCACCGAGATGGCAAACGTCGCCGCCACGATCGATACGATCGCGATGAAGAGCAGGCTCGAGACATCGAGCCGCCGGTCGAAAGACTCTTCCTCCCGCGCCTCCATTTCCTGGAACGCCGAGTTCATTTCGTCGGCAATCACCACGCGCTGCCCTGTCAATTCCTGCTGCAGGACCTGGTCGTCCTTGTGCCGCTTTCTGTTCTCGACGGAAGCTCGCATCAGCGAGAGCCGCCGGTCCGCAAGCAGCACCAACTGCGCGTACCAGCGTTCGTGATCGGGCACGTCCAGTATCAGAGTGCGGATTTGACCGAGCTTGCGCGGGACCTGATTGACCAGCGACTGATACTGGTCGAGGAACCGCGGATCGTTGGAAGTGAGATAGCCGGTTTGCGCCCGCCCGGCCGTGCTGAGGGTCGATTCCAGATCGGCGAGGGTCACTTCCACGTCGTGCGCGCGATCGACGCGCCTGAGGCTCGATTGCAGCAGCACGATGGTCACGCTGGCAGCGAGCCCGCTCAGGACGAGAAAGGCCAGGCCGGCCGCAAACGTCAGTCGTGGTTTATTCCAAACCATCGCCTTACCTTGAGAAGGGTCGCCCCGCGGAAGATTATACCTTGGGCCTATCTTGCTCTCACGCCTAGATTAGTTGCGCGCACGCCCCGCAAGGTTGGCAGAGTACCGCGCATCGTTGTTCGATATTGCGTTGACATCGCCGCGGCAATGATGAATTATCCCCGCGCTTTCCGGTGCAACTTGTAATACGGCGCGAAGCCGTGCCCGGTTTCATGGTCTGCCAGTTTGGGGGCGTGCGGAGTGGCAAAAAACGAATTCTTCGGTTGGAAGCTTTTGTGGATCCTCTGGGCGGTGATCTTCCTGAATTTCGCTTTTCCCACATTCGGCATGAGCGTGGTGAATACGGATATGGCGCGTGCCATGCACCTCGACCACAAAGAACTGGGCCTCGCCTACTCGGCGTTCAGCCTGATGGCGGGGCTTCCGGCGCCGCTGGCGGCGATGTCGATCAATAAATTCGGAATCCGGTTCACGATGGTAGCGGGTGCGCTTTCGATGGCGTTCGGGGCGCTTCTGATGGTGTTCGTGGCGCACACGGCGCTCCAGGCGATTTTGGTCCTGGCGCTGCCGGTGGGCTTCGGTGCGGTGATGTGCGGCACGCTCGCGCCGCAGGTCGCGATGGCGCGGTGGTTCCACCGGAAACGCGCGCTGGCGATTGCGACCGTCCTCAGCGCGTCGGGCACCGGCGGCTGCATCGCGGTGCCGCTGCTGAATCACGTAATTGCGAAGTGGGGCGGAGACTGGCGCGCGGCGTGGGTCTGCATGGGTTCGGGGTCGATCGCCGCGGCTCTGGTGGCGGCGCTGTTTGTGAAGGAAAGCCCGGAGCAGATGGGCCAATTGCCCGATGGCGATGCACCTGGGGCGCTCACAGCGACGGGGGCGGCTGCGTCCGGCGCCGCGGCGGAAGTCAAGCCGCGCTCGAGCGTCTTCAAGACGACGGAAGATTGGACGCTCGGTGAGGTGTTCAAGACGCCGAGCCTCTACATGCTCGTCCTGGCATATCTCGGATTCTTCGCGGGATTTTTCATCTTCATCGCGCACGGCATCGCCAATCTGGAGGGATTGGGACACTCTCCGGCGGCCTCCGCGAGATCGCTCGCGCTGGTGCTGTTTTCCGCGCTCCTCGGCCAGTTCACGATCGCGGCGCTCGGAGACCGCATCGAGATGCGGTTTCTCTTCGCCGTGGCCGTATGCTTTTTCGGCGTCGGAATCTGGCTTGCCGCAAGGGCCGTCAGTCCCGCGTCGCTGTATTTCTATCCCGTGGTGATGGGCAGCGGCTTCGGCGCGTCGTTCACCTGCATGATGGCGATTCTCGGCAATTACTACGGGCCGAAAGCGTATCCGCTGGTGCTTGGCGTCACGATGCCTTTCGGCACAATCGTGGGCGCCATCGGCCCGGTGGTCGCCGGATATTTCTCCGACAAATACGGGAGCTACGTCTACCCGTTTTCGGGCGTCGCCGCGATCTGCTTCGCCACCGGCGTGCTGCTGATCTTCGCGAAGCCTCCGGTGAAACCTCGCACGACGCATGCGGGGCGCGATAAAATCGCAGCCGCGGTGCAAGCGACGTAGGCGCGCCCGGCAAATATGGCCAAAGTGTGGGAGTGCGGGAACTTGCTCCCGCTGGGTCGCTGCGAGGCTTGCCTCGCGCTCTTCGCTCGGGCGGCTGCGTTTTCGAAGGTTCGCGAACTCTCTTGGGCCGGGACTCCGAATTGAAATCCAGAAAAATCACGGCAGCGGTGATCGAGAAGACTGGCGCGCCTTTCGTCCTCCAGGAACTCGAGCTGGATGGCCCCCGCGCGGATGAGATTCTCGTGCGAATCGTCGCCGTCGGCATCTGCCAGACCGACGTGCACGTCCGAGATCGCGTGCAGCCACCCGGGCTGCCGATGGTTCTCGGCCACGAAGGCTCGGGCGTTGTGGAGGAAGTTGGCGCTACGGTGACGGCTGTGAAGCCGGGCGACCGTGTCGTCCTCTCCTACGACGCGTGCGGGCATTGCCGATTCTGCCTCAGCGGCCGCTACACATATTGCGAGCACGCCATGGCGATCAATTTCGGCGGCTCGCGCCTCGATGGCACGAACGCGCTGCATCGCGCAGGCGGCCGCGCGGGTGGAGAAATCCACGGCCACTTTTTCGGGCAATCGTCGTTCGCCACGTACGCGCTGGCTACCGAGCGCAACGTGGTGAAAGTGCCGGAGGATTTGCCGCTTGAGCTGCTCGGTCCGCTAGGCTGCGGCTTGCAGACGGGTGCCGGCGCGGTACTGAATTCGCTGCGAGTGCCGGTGAATGCGAGCATCGCGATCCTTGGCACCGGCGCCGTGGGCTTGGCGGCGGTGATGGCGGCCCGCGCGGCGGGCGCGAATCCGATTATCGGCGTCGATCTCGTCCCCAAGCGCCTCGTCCTCGCGACGGAGCTTGGCGCGACGCATACCATCGACGCGCGCAAAGAAGACATTCGTAAACGCATCGCCGAGATCACCGGCTCCGGCGTCGATTACGTTCTCGAAATCACCGCGCAGCCCGAAATGCTGAAGCTTGCCGTTGATATTCTCGCGCCGTGCGGCACCGCGGGGCAGATCGGCGGCGGCGTGCCCGGCGCGGAAGCCCCGATCAGCATGAGCCGCCTCCTGCTCGGCCGCTCCGTGCGCGGAATCATCCAAGGCGATTCGATCCCGCGCATCTTCATCCCCAAACTCATCGAAATGTACCGCCGCGGCCAATTCCCATTCGACCGCCTCGTCCGCTTCTACGATTTCGCGCAGATCAATCAAGCCGTCGCCGACGCCGCCACCGGCGAAACGATCAAGCCGATTCTTCGCGTCGGGAAACCCTGATCGAATTTGTTGGCTGTGCCATTTCACCGCAAGCACAGGACAGTCCCGTTCTGGGCCGCTCGCCTTACACTGTTCCTATGAATCATTCACCGCGAACAAGTGCCCGGCTCAAGCTTCTAGCGATTTCTGCAATGGGTTCCTGTCTGTTTGCATTCGTACAGGCCGCCGCTGCCGCGCCGCCAAATGATGCCTGCGACCTTCCGAAGGCCCTGCAATATGAAATTGAAAGCAAATATCCCGGGGCGAAACTCGTCAGGCTCTCGGATCTCGATAAAGACGACAGCGCGCTATTTCAAAAAGGGCACGGTGGTGCCTGCCCGGGATTAGCCAAGGTTGATTTCTATGGCGATGGCAAACCCACGTTGGCCTTAGTGCTGATCGAACAAGTCGGGCCGAAGGAGAAGGCCGATCTCGTTGTGGCGCGTAAGATTGCCGAGGACTGGAAAACCGCTGTGCTCGATACCGCGCCATCATCTTGGCCGGTGGTTTGGGCCGAGCCTCCGGGTGAGTACCACGACGTGTATGGTGAAAAGAAAATTCGGGCCACGAGACCCGTGATCGTGTTCTGCGGATACGACTCATGGGCGATCGTTTATGCCTGGACCGGCAAGGCTATCACCAAGGTTTGGATTCGCGATTAGGGAGGCATATTGTAAGCCTCTCGGGGTGTAAACTCGGGGCCGATTAGAGGCTGGGTGGGCGCGCAGACATGCGCGTGGGGGCCTATTTGGAGAGTATTGCGCAAAAGTCGAGCGTCATCGATATCATCGACCGGCATTCGCTCGGCGCGTTTCAGGTTTGGACTGTCGCGCTGTGCGGCCTGGTGCTGGTGCTCGATGGCTTCGACGCGATGGTCATCAACTACACGGCGACCTCGATTGCGGACACGATGCGCGTCGCCGTCAGCCATTTCGGGACGATTTTTTCGTCGAGCCTGATTGGACTGATGATCGCGGCGATGTCGTCCGGCCCGATCGCCGACCGCTGGGGCCGCAAGTGGCCGGTGATCGTTTCAGTCTTCAGCTTTTCCGCGTTCTCGTTGCTCACCGCGCGTGTAAGCACTTTCAACGAGCTTTGGGCGCTGCGCTTTCTCACCGGGCTGGGACTCGGCGGCGCGATGCCCAATGTCGTTGCGCTCGCTTCCGAGTACGTCCCGCGCCGAACACTGCCCGTTGCGGTGTCGATCCTATTCGTCGGAATGCCGCTGGGCGGTACCCTTGCCGGTTGGGTCAGCGGGGCGATGATCCCCCGATGGGGATGGCGCTCGGTATTCTACGTCGGCGGCATACTGCCGCTGGCAATTTCGGTTTTGTTGATTGCGTTGCTGCCCGAATCGATCCGCTTCCTGGCGGTGAAGGGCAGGGCGCCCGCGACGATCCGCCGGATCATGTCTCGCATTGCCCCCGAGATCGCCACGGCGGAAACGAGTCTTTCCGCCCCCGAAGACGAAAAGCACGCGGGCGTTCCTGTCAAACATCTCTTCACCGAGGGCCGCGCCATCGGCACGATTCTTCTCTGGATCCCTTATTTCATGAATCTGCTGCTGATTTATTTTATCGGAAGCTGGCTGCCCGCGCTTCTGCGGAGCGAAGGGATGAAGGTTTCGGTGGCCTCGAATACGGCGGCGCTGGTCAGCTTTGGCGGAATGTTCGCATGCATCGCCGAGGGATATCTGATCAAATGGCGCGGGGCGGGCGCAACTTTGGTCGCGGAGTACATGCTGGCGGGAGCGTTTCTTGCCGTGCTGGCGCGGCTGGCGGTACCGTTTCACGTCCTGCAATTGCTCGCGTTCGGCATCGGATTCATGATCATCGGATCGCAGGGCGGCTTGAACGCCATCGCCGCAAATTTTTATCCCACGGCGGTACGCTCGACGGGCGTCGGCTGGGCGCTGGGCGTTGGCCGCATCGGATCGATCGTGGGGCCGCTGCTGGGAGGAATGTTTCTCGGGATGGGATGGAAGCCGGGCGGGATGCTGCTGTTCGGCACTGTGATTGCCGCATGCGCGTGCATCTCGATTTTGCTGAGCGCATTTTCGCGCGGCGCGAGCGCGTACCGGCCGGATACGAGCCCAAATCAGGCCGGGTAGCCAGAGGAGGCGTAACATGGCTGCGACGACACGCATGACGGCGGACGAAAAAGCGGCGGCGCGAAAGGCTTTCTACGCGCGCATCGGCGAGCAGCATCTCGCGCCCCTGTGGGAACGCCTGAGTGGCCTCGTCACGCGTTCGCCGCAGCCCGCGGCCAAGCCCGTGCACTGGAAATACGCGTCGGTGCGGCCGGACCTGCTTGCGGCGGGCTCGCTGCTCACCGCCGAAGAGGCCGAACGCCGCGTGCTGATCCTCGAGAATCCCGGCCTGCCCGGCCAATCCAAGATCACTGGCTCGCTCTACGGAGGCCTGCAGTTGCTGATGCCCGGCGAAAAGGCGCACGCGCATCGCCACACGGCCAGCGCGCTTCGCCTGTTCCTTGAAGGCGCTGGCGCGTACACGGCGGTTAACGGCGAGCGCACGATCATGCGGCGCGGGGATTTCGTTCTCACGCCCGCGTGGACATGGCACGAGCACGGCAACGAAGGCTCCGACCCGGTGATCTGGCTCGATGGGCTCGACGTGCCGATCGTGAATCTGTTCGACACGAGCTTTTCCGAGGCTCACGAAGAAGAGGGAGAATCCCCCTCCGCGCGTCCCGCCCGCGATTCCGAGATTCGCTATGGCGGCACGCTGCTGCCGGAGGGCAGCAGGCCCGAATCGCTCTCGTCTCCGCTGCTGAATTACCGCTACGAGCGCGCCCGCGATACTCTCGCTGCGCTGCAAAAGAACGGCCCATTCGATCCGTGCCACGCAGTGAAGCTGCGCTACGTGAATCCGCTCACCGGCGGCGCCGTGATGCCCACGATGAGCGCGGCCGTCCAATTGATCCCGCGCGGCTTCGAAACCGCGCCCTACCGGTCAACCGAAGGAACCGTATTTGTGGTGGTCGAGGGCAAAGGCCGCAGCAGGATCGGCGATTTGTCCTTCGAATGGAACGAAAGCGACATTTTCGTCGCGCCAAGCTGGGCCGTGCAGACGCATCGCGCCGAAACCGAATCCGTAATCTTCAGCTTCTCCGACCGGGTCGCCCAGGAAAAGCTCGGCATCTGGCGCGAAGAGCGCGGCGCGGCCTAATATCCAGCCGTAGCGCCGCGGCCTTCAGCGCAGCATCCTCCGAAGGAAACTCCTGTACTCGCCCCGCACGATCTCGCACCGCAAAACTTCGAAGTGACGCTTTCAGCAAGCCTGCGCCAGCCTCGCCCAAGACCGGTCGGAAACGTCGGTAGACTGGAGCAGACGAGAGCCTACTCGCATGAGCGTCGCCACCCAAACGATGACTGCTCCGACAACCAGCGGCGCCGGCGCGCCTCCTCGCGGCCCGTGGATCTACCGCCCGTGGCTCGATCTCGTGGTTGGCTGCGGCGCGTGGTCGGCTCCGCTGCTGCTCGTCACCGCGTGGCTTTCGCCTTCGCATACGCACTCGTGGGTCGTCGGCTTCTATTTCCTCGCGATCGTTTTCAATTACCCGCACTTCATGGCGACGGTTTATCGCGCCTACCGCACGCGCGAGCAATTCGAAAAATACAAATTCTTCACGTTGCACCTCACGCTCCTGCTCGTGATCACTGGCGTGCTTCTGCACACGTCCTACCGCCTGCTGCCCTGGGTCTTCACGCTCTACATTTACTGGAGCCCTTGGCATTACGCGGGGCAGAACTACGGCCTGCTGAAGATGTTCGTGCACCGCAGCGGCGAAGCGCTGACGCGAAATCAAGGCCGCTGGCTGCGCGCCGCATTCATCGCCTCGTACCTCATGCTCCTCGCGAGCTTCGAGACGGGCGGCTCGAGCGATCCGCTGATTCTTTCGCTCGGTTTGCCCGCGAAATTCACGATCCCGGTGCGGATCGCCCTCGGCGGCGCTTTCGCTTTCTGCGCGTGGATTTCTCTGCACGACCTCATCGCGCGAACCGGCTTCCGCCGGATGATCGCGCCGCTTACCTTGCTCTTGACGCAATTCCTATGGTTCGTCCTGCCGACGCTGATCGAAATCCGCGCCACGATTCCGCAAACGCGTTACAGCAGCGGGATTCTGGCGGTCCTGCACTCGGCGCAATATATCTGGATCACCAGCTATTACCATCAGCGCGATGCGCGCGCCGCGGGCCAGTCGAATTGGCGCTTCGCGGGCTATTTCGTCACGCTCGTTGCCGGTGGCATCGCCCTCTTCATCCCCGGTCCGTGGCTCGTGAGCTACATTTTCCATTACGACTTCACGACGAGCTTTCTGATCTTCACCGCGCTCGTGAATATCCACCACTTCCTGCTCGATGGCGCCATTTGGAAACTGCGCGATTCGCGTGTTTCATCGCTGCTGGTTGCTCCCGGCGAAAATGCCGGCGCAGCCCAGCCGCCGAAAGCGGATGCGAGGCCGGCGAAGTCGAAATCTGCGCCGGCCGCCAAGCCTCGGCGAGCGCTCCGCCTTTTGTCCACGCCGGCGTTTCGCGTCGCCGTGGTCGGATTGTTTTTCCTTTGGGGCGCGGCCGACCAGGTTCGCTTCGCGCTGGGCACGAGCAATCAGAGCCTGCCGTCTCTCTTGCGCGCGGCTGCCATGGAACCGTACGACAGCATGGTGCTCACGCGCGTCGGATCGGCCGAGGAAAGCATGGGCCAGAGCGGCGAGGCCATCGATGCGCTCACGCGCGCGGCCAATCTGAATCCGCACAACGAGGCGTTGCAGCAGGCCTGCGCCCGCGCCTTGATCGCCGATGGACGCCTCGCCGACGCGTACGCATGGTACAAAAAGATGCTCGAAGTCTTTCCCGATGATTCCGACGCCCTGGTGAACTACGGTTTGCTCGCCGCGAAACTCGGCCATCCTGGCGAAGAATCGATCGATGCGTGGCAGAAAGCGGCCGAGGCCGACCCAGACAACACCGAGGCGCATCTCTATCTCGCCGAGGCGGCGGACCAGAGCGGCGACCTCGCGAAGGCGGCCCGGCACTGGCACGCCTATCTCCAGCTCACCCCTGAGGAATCGATCTCTCCGGCCGCAACGCAGCAGAGAATCGCCGCCGCAATCCAGGTAGCCGACGACGAGGCGCGCCTCAACGAAACGAGCGCTGCCCTCGACGACTATTCCTCGGCCGTTTCGCTGGCCGGGGCCGCGCGCGACATGAAACTCGAAAGCGTTGCTGTCGCTCATCTCGCGGACGAGCAGGAAAAAGCCGGCGACGTGTCGGCCGCGGCTGCTTCTCACCAGCGCGCCCTTTCTCTCGATGCCAAGAACAATGATTTGCAGGGCGAGGCGTTCGACTGGTTCAACTACGGCCAGTTCCTGCACCGGCACTCTCTGCCCGATGAACTTGCCTACGCGTGCCTGCTTCGCGCGGATGATCTGCTCGCCAGCTACGGCGGCGAAGAGCTGAAAACCGTGGAAGCCGCCCGCCGCGAATTGGAAAGTCGCCTCGGAAAAAACGCGGGCCAAGTCCGCAAGGATTTACCGAAGCTGCTCGCCAGCGCGGTCAGTCTCCCTGCCAGCTCATTTCGCTGAGTGGCGAGTTTTCGCCAATCGCAATCGCACGTTCTTCTGTGCGCGTCCGCACATTCCAGGCTCTTCCTTCGAGACCCATAGGCGGCCGCGATTCGCTCGATATCTTTTTTGAATCTCCCGGCTACGCGGAGACATCTTGTCAAACTGAAGAGATCGCGGTATAGATACGAAGTCGAGCTCGCGCCATCTTTTGGCCCTTGGGTGCTCGATGTAGCGACCGAAGCGTGCTCGACTGAGGGAGGGCTTCGATGTCTTCTGCTCCGCAGGATCACGGCAATCTTGATCCGCAGCCGTTCCGCCTGGATGTCCAGCTTCACGATCTTCTGACCAACTCTCCGACGCCGAAGCCGCTGCTCGTTCCGCCGAAAGCAGGCGGAGCAATGACGCTGCCGGAGCCCGTTTTTCCGCAGCATCCGGAGCTTCTGAATTCCGACGATAATTACGAGGAAGAGCTCGAGCGAGCCAGAACCGGCCGCCGCAAATGGACGGCTCCGCTCGTGCTTCGCGCGATGAACGGCTGGCTTTTCCCCTACGCGAAGTCGCGCGTGCTTCCGGGAGATTTTCACCCGATCATCGCGTATCTCTTCACCGAGTGGAAATGCAATCTCGATTGCCACTATTGTTGGGCGTTCGAGAATCACGTGAAGGGCATGACGGAGGATGTCGCCCGGCGCTCGATCGACTGGCTGCATTCCACCACGTGCCGCGTCCTCGCCTTCATGGGCGGCGAGCCCCTGCTGCGCCCTCAATTCGTCCACAAGATTTCGTACTACGCCGCCAAGAAGGATTTTTGGATTTATCTCGCCACCAACGCGCGGCTCCTGCGTCCGGAAGTCACGGACCGGCTGCTCGATGCAGGCGTGGCCACCATCAATTTCGCCGTCGATTCGGTCGAAGAAAAGCCGAGCCTCCCGAAAGCCCTCAAGCCGGTGCGCTCGTACTTCGATTATCTTCTGCGCAAGCAATACAAGTACGGCACGGCGGTGTTCTTCAATATGAATATCTGCCGCAACAATCTCGACGACATCAAGCAGCTTACCGAGATCGCGCATGACAACGGGATCGCCACCGACTACCACATCAACGAATCGCCTATGCTCGAGCAGGAGCATTTCAAGCACTACGATGAGAACAGCACCTACATCACGAAGGAAGACTGGCCGAAGGTCGACGAACTGATCGACTGGATCATCGAAAAGAACAAGTCCGGCTACAAGATGGTCAATTCGGTGAAGCGCCTTCAGGATATGAAGGAGTTCCTCCGGGGCAAGGTCGAGCCGTGGAATTGCCGCGCCGGCCAGAACTCGATCATCATCCGCACCGACGGCACGCTCGCTCCGTGCTTCCCGTTGTATTCGGCAACGCACGATTGGGGCGTGATCGAGAATCATAAGTTCGATGTGCCGCAGCTGAATGAAATGAAGAAGACTTGCCATACACACTGCTTCTCCACCCTCAATCACAACCTTGGCTTCTGCTACAACGATTCGCGCGTCATCAAGTGGGTCCTGAAACAGGCGGCGCACGGCTTCCAGGGCGTTACTGGCAGCTTTACGGAATAAATCGTCAACTCGTAACCGGCTTCACAAAATCCACAGGGCGTAAGTCAAAACCTTTCGCATTCCTTGCACAGTTCCTTGAGGGAGGAACAATGGCGACACCACTCGTACAGATTGAGCAGGATCGTGAAATTGCCGAGCGTCTCGCGGCGGAAAGGGTTCGCCTGCGCAAGCTCGCCGGCCTGGATGGGCATACCCATTTCCACAAGCCGATCGAGCGCGCCTTCACGGCTGAGGAGCGCAGCAAGGTGACGATTCTGTTTGGCGGCTTTACCTGGAAGCATGAGGATCTGATTCGCGCCGTCTTCCAGGGCTGTGGCTATCGCTGCGAAAAGCTGCCCGTGCCCGATGTCCCTGCATTCCAGCTCGGCAAGGAATACGGCAACAACGGGCAGTGCAATCCCACGTACTTCACCGTGGGCAATCTCGTCCAGTATCTCCAGTTCCTCGAAAAGGAAGGCGTCCCGCGCAAAGACATTCTCGATAACTACGTGTTCTTCACCGCGGGCTCCTGCGGCCCTTGCCGCTTTGGCATGTATGAAGCCGAGTATCGCTTCGCGCTGAAAAATGCCGGCTTCGATGGTTTCCGCGTCCTGCTCTTTAAGGATAGCGACGGAATCAAGGCCGCTTCGGGCGAACCGGGACTGAAGTTCACCGTCGATTTCGGCTTCGGCATGCTCAACGCGATGCACATGGGCGACGTCTTCAACGACCTGATCTACCAGATTCGCCCGTTCGAAGTGAACAAGGGCGAAACCGATCGCGTCTTCCGCGAGACGGTCGACGATCTCTGCAACGACCTGAAAAATCGCAAGTCGTTCGAGATCGAGCAGAGCGCGCCGGATTGGGCCAAGCCCAAATTCAAGAGCAACAAGATACTGCGCAACACCTTCAACGTCTTCGGCAAGATGCACGAGCATCTCTGGGGCAAGGATTACCTCGAAGCGCTGGCCGCCGCCCGCGCCAGGATGGACACGATCGAAGTCGACCGCACGAAGGTAAAGCCCGTCGTGAAAATCACGGGCGAATTCTGGGCGCAGCTTACCGAGGGTGACGGCAATTTCAATATGTTCAATTTCCTCGAGCGTGAAGGCGCGCAGGTGCTCGTCGAGCCGATCGCCACGTGGGTTGCCTACCTGATGTATCAGGCCAAGGCGCACGCAAAAGCGAAATATCCGGTCACGCGTCCTCACCGCAACCCGAAGTGGTATCAGTTGAAACAGCACATGGCGAATCAAATGTCGCTGCGGAAAAAGCTGATGGGCATTGCCGTCGGCGAAAAAATGTGGAACTACCTGTATCACCGCACCGCCGAAAATCTCGGCGGCATCACGCACCACCTTGTGCCGCAAACCGAGCTCGCCGAAATGGCGCACCCCTTCTACAACCAGTTCGCGCGCGGCGGGGAAGGGCACCTCGAAGTCGGCAAGAACGTCTACTACACGGTGCACAAGCTCTGCCACATGGTGCTCGCGCTGAAGCCTTTCGGTTGCATGCCTTCCTCGCAATCGGATGGCGTGCAATCGGCCGTCATCAACAAGTTCAAGGACATGATCTTCCTGCCCGTCGAAACCTCCGGCGAGGGCGAAGTGAACGCCCATAGCCGCGTGCAGATGGCGCTCGGCGAAGCCAAGATGAAAGCCAAGCGGGAATTTGAGGAGACGCTGAAATCCACCGGCAAGAGCCTCGACGACATCAAGAGCTACGTCGCCGAGCACCCGGAGCTGAAGCGGCCGTTCTACCACGTGCCGCACGTCGAGGGCGTCACCGGCACGGCGGCGCAGTTCGTCCTGCACGTCAACGATCGCATGAACCGGAGCCACCGGTCGTGGCGGCGTTCGCGTTCGCAGGGCGTCACCGTACCCAGCGCAGCCTGACGAAGATGAGAAGTTCTCTTTTCTGCCCGGCGAGCCGCAACGCTCGCCGGCGAAATTGAGGGAGACCCGGATGCACGGACACGATCGCGAGAATCGCTTTCTGGTGGGGCTCGACGTCGGCTCGACGACGGTAAAAGCGCTTGTCGTCGACGCGAAGACCGACGAAATCCTCTGGCAGGACTATCAGCGCCACGAAACCAAGCAGCCCGAAAAAACTCTCGAATTCCTGCGCCGCATGGAATCGGAAGTCGGCATCAGCCGCCACAATACGCGGATGTTCATCACCGGGTCGGGCGGCGGCCTTCTCGCCGATCTGGTGGATGCGAAATTCGTGCAGGAAGTCACGGCCGTGGCGCTCGCCGTGGAGAAAATGCATCCGGAAGTCTATTCCGTGATCGAGCTCGGCGGGCAGGACGCCAAGATTATCGTCTTCAAAGACGATCAGGATAGCGGCCGTAAGAAAAAGATCCCGTCGATGAACGACAAGTGCGCGGGCGGCACCGGCGCCGTGATCGATAAGATCAACGCGAAGCTGAAAATCCCGGCCGAGCTTCTGGGCAATCAGGGGTATCACGGCATCAAGCTGCACAAGGTGGCAGGGAAGTGCGGCGTGTTCGCCGAAACCGATATCAACGGCTTGCAGAAAGTCGGCACGCCTCCCGACCAGCTGATGGCGTCGCTTTTCGATGCGATCGTGCTGCAGAACCTGAGCGTTCTCACGCGCGGCCACACGCTGCGCCCGCACGTGCTCTTGCTCGGCGGCCCGAACTCATTCATCCGCGGCATGCGCGAAGCGTGGCAGGCGAATATTCCGAAGATGTGGCAGGAGCGCAAAGTCGAAATCCCCGCCGGCATGAGCCCGGAGCAGCTCATCAAGGTCCCGCAGAACGCCCAATATTTCGCGGCGCTCGGCGCGATCGAATTTGGCAAGGGCGAAGACAGTTGCATCGGCTGCTACCGCGGCATCGATCAGCTGGTGCACTACATCGAATTCGGCCGCCAGGAAGAGAAGGCCAAGGCGGGCGGCTCGGCCCTGGTGAAAGAGCCGAGCGAGCTCGAGTCTTTCAAGGAAGCGTACAAGCGAAAGAAATTCGTTCCCGCAACGTTCCAGGCGGGCCAGACCGTCGGCGGGTTCGTCGGAATTGACGGCGGCTCCACTTCGACGAAGGCCGTGCTGCTCGACGAGCAGGGCGATATTTTGTGCAAGGCGTACCAGCTCTCCAACGGCAATCCGATTCAGGACACGATCGATATGTTCGAGAATCTGCGCGGACAGGTGGAAGCGCAGGGAGCGAAGCTCGAAGTCCTCGGTGTCGGCACCACCGGCTACGCCAAGGATATTCTGAAGGACGTGCTGAAGGCGGATGTCGCGCTCGTCGAAACCGTGGCCCACACCGAATCGGCGCTGAAATTCTACGAAGATCCGCACGTGATCATCGACGTTGGCGGGCAGGATATCAAACTCATCGTCCTGAAAGATGGCCGCGTGAAGGATTTCAAGCTCAACACGCAATGCTCGGCCGGCAACGGCTACTTCCTGCAATCGACAGCCGAAGGATTCGGACTGAAGGTCGAGGAGTATGCCGACCTGGCGTTTTCCGCGAACTCCATGCCGCTTTTCGGCTATGGCTGCGCCGTGTTCATGCAGTCCGATATCGTCAATTTCCAGCGGCAGGGCTGGCGCGCGGAAGAAATTCTCGCGGGGCTCGCGGCGGTGTTGCCGAAGAATGTGTTCCTCTACGTGGCGAGCATCCCGAACCTCGCGGCGCTGGGATCGCGATTCGTCCTGCAGGGCGGCACGCAGAATAATCTCGCGGTGGTGAAGGCGGAGGTGGATTTCATCCGCAACAGTTTCCGCGCTGCCGGCAAGCAGCCCGAGGTTATCGTCCACGAACACTGCGGCGAATCGGGCGCCATCGGCGCCGGCGCTGAGGCGGTGCGCCTCTGGAAAAACGGCGCGCGCACCACGTTCATCGGCCTCGATGCCGTCCGCAAAATCGAATATCGCCAGACAAGGAATGAAGATACGCGGTGCAACTTCTGCAAGAACACTTGCCTGCGCACCTTTATCGATATCAAGCTCGACGACGGCACGCACAAACACATTCACGAAATCGAGGGCAAGGAAGAGGAAGTCGAGACTGCTTGCGGCACGAACGCGCACGGACACGGCCACGGTCACGCCCACGAACATGGCCACGCGCATGCCAGCGACACGAAGGTGGACGTCAGCCTCGAATCTTTGATTCCGATGGCAGCGGCGCCCGCGACCGCCGCGAAGAAGAAGGCGAGCAAAGTCCCGCTGGCGGTGAACGAGCGGCGCCTGATCATCGCGACGTGCGAAAAGGGCACGGTCGAAGACGTGAACGACATGAAGGACATCAAGGCCGGGCTCGACCAGATCAAGGATGCGAATCCGAATTTCGTCGATATCGCCGCGCACGAGGTGTTCCGGCCCACCAACTCGAAATCGGTGGCCGATCCGATACCCTCGCGCGCGTGGACGAAAGCCGCGAAGGAGCGGATCGAGCGGATGCAAGCGCGGCCGAAGATGCGCATCGGCATCCCGCGCGTGCTCAATGCCTATAGCTATGCGCCGCTCTTCAACGCATATTTCGAGAGCCTCGGATTGCAGCCCGAAAACGTGGTCTATTCGGACTACACGACGCCCGAAATGTATCGCGCGGGCGCGAATCGCGGCGCAATCGATCCGTGCTTCCCGGCGAAAATCGGAATCCCGCACGTCTACAATTTGATTCAGGTGAAGCACAAGAAGAAACCGCTCGACGCGATCTTTTTCCCGATGTACGACGTGCTGACGTCGCCGCTGGTGAAGCTGATGGGGACGAACGCCTGCCCGACGGTGACCGCCACGCCGGAAACCGTAAAGGCCGCATTTACAAAGGAAAACGACGTTTTCAAGGAAGTGAACGTCAAGTACATCGACCCGATCCTGAATTTCAAGGACAGGAAGCTGTTCGCGTTCCAGATGTTTGAGGCGTTCAAAGGCCTGATGGGGCTTTCGCAGGAAGAAAACGACCGCGCCGTCGAAGTGGGCTTTAAGGCGCTCGAGGATTACGAAACGGGGATCCGCAAGCGCGCGCGAGCAACGCTCGACCAGCTCGAGCGCGAGGACCGCATCGGCATCGTGATGCTGGGCCGCGTCTACCACCACGATCCCGGCCTGAACCACGAAATTCTCGAGGAATTCCAGAAGCTCGGCTACCCGATTTTTTCGCAGAACACGCTGCCGCTCGACGAGGACATGCTGGAACGCCTCTTCGGAGAAGAGGTTCGCGCGGGAGTGGTGACGCACGCGCTCGACATCACGGATGCGTGGAAGAATTCCTACTCGTGCAGCACGAACCACAAGGTGTGGGCCGCGAAATTCACGGCGCGGCACCCGAACCTCGTGGCGCTCGAAATGTCGAGCTTCAAGTGCGGGCACGACGCGCCGATTTATGGCGTGATCGAGGGCATCATCGAAAATTCCGGCACACCCTATTTCTGCTTCAAGGATCTCGACGAAAATAAGCCGACCGGGTCGATCCGCATCCGCGTGGAAACGATCGACTATTTCCTGCGGCGGTATCGCGAGACGATCATCAAGCGGCGCACGTCCGAGCAGGAGATCGAGGCGCAGCTCGCGCAGTATGAGGCGCAGCTGCGGCGCGAGATGGAGCGCGGCGCCGGAATGGTCGCCGCGGACTAGCCAAAAAACCTGCAGTAACAGGGGACTGGAGCAGCCCCCTGGCGGGGGCTTACAGGGCCCTTAGAAGCGCACTTTTGGCGCCTTTTGCCGCGTTAACTCTGACGCCATTTTCCGCCGCCGCCGCAAACCGCGGAAGCTCAGTCAGTTAGCGGCTCCCGCGCGAGCCCAGAGCTTCTTCGAGGCGATGCGCGCGCCCTCCGCGAGCGACTTCAGCTTCATCCAGGCAAACGCCGGATAGACCGGGCCGAATCCGGCGAAGGTGCCGAAGCCGCAATCGGTGCCGGCCATCACGCGTTCGCGGCCAACCACATTGGCGTAGCGCAGCAGGCGCTGGGCCACAACTTCCGGATGCTCGACATAATTGCTGCTGGATGCGACGACGCCGGGGACGAGCACTTTGCCTTCGGGCAGCTTGATTTTCGTCCAGGCCTCCCATTCGTGCTCGTGGCGCGGATTCGCGCCTTCGATCAGCAGCGCCATGGGCTTCACTTTGATCGCAATCGGGAAAATCCTCATGCAGTCCATGTCGTTGATGTGCGTGCCTTCGTAATTTCCCCAGCAGACGTGCAGGCGGACGCGGTCGGCGGGCACGTTGGCGAGCGCGTGATTCAGCGCCTCGACCTGCAGCTCCGCGTAGCGCAGGAATTCTTCGTCGCTCAAATTCTTGAAGCGCGAGTGGCGACCCATGGCGAGGTCCGGGCAATCGAGCTGCAGCAGCAGGCCCGACTTCACGATCATTTCGTATTCTTCGCGCATGGCTTCCGCGAGCGCCTCGAGATATTTTTCGTGCGACGGGTAATATTCGTTGGGCTGGAAGACGGCGATCGTGCCCGGCGAGACAGCGTTCATGAATCCTTCGACCACATTCGCTTTGGCCAGCGCCTCCTTCATCCGCGCGATATCCTGCTCGACGGGCTTGAGATTTTTCACCTTGATCGGCCCTTTGCATACCGGGCGCTTGTAAGTGGCCGAGTGGCCGGCTTTCACCAGGCGGTCGCGATATTCGGGAAAGTCGTCGAGGTCCTGCGGGGTGGGGCGCGCGGAATCGCCTTCGAATCCGGTAAGCCGGTGCCGGATGTAAGTGGCGTAGCTGATCTTGCTGGTTTCGCCGTCGCTCACGATATCGACGCCGCACTCCTCCTGCTTCTTCATCGTGTCGCCGACCGCGCGCCGCATCGTTTCCTCGAATTTCGCTTCGTCGTAGGGCTCGCCGCGATCCTGCGCGAAAAGTAGATCGACGACGTCCTGCGGCCGCGGCAGGCTGCCGACGTGCGTGGTCAGAATGCGGTCCGTGCTCGTTTTCATGGATCCCCCCAATGGAACCCGGGCGCCGGCCCGGGCAAACCGCGCAAGCATATCATGGCTCGCCGGGGCGGGAGCCATGGACGATCTTCCTGGCGGAGGTTCGATTCCCGGACTGCCGACAATCCGGGAACCGGTCTCACGAAGCCTCCGCCAGCCTTGCCTGTATCTCGCGCACGACGATCGTCGATTTCGACTTCTTATTTGGCCTGCGGCAGCCCCGCAACAACTGCGGCAACCTTATCGAGCGTCTCATTCCAGCCCTCGAATTGCCCGCTGTTCTTTGCGTC
>Ga0335072_10002143_pt1 | contig 31093 bp, 26 predicted proteins | sample Lox_Sample_21_FD_206725 | JGI IMG/M metagenome (GOLD analysis project Ga0335072, IMG submission 206725) | Soil microbial communities from Loxahatchee National Wildlife Refuge, Florida, United States - Lox_Sample_2.1 | ecosystem: Environmental > Terrestrial > Soil > Wetlands | place: USA...
AGCGTGGATGAGGAAGGATGGCCGTCCAGCAGTCCATCCGGTTTGGCGATGGATACCGCCGGCAAGGTGCCGTTCTGGATGTCGCTGTAGAGGTTGTTGATGTCCTGGTTATTCGCACGCAGGGCCGGGTTGGTCATGATCTGCGTGGAATACAGGAACGGATCGCAGATGTTGCAGAAGGTACCGGCCTCGCCGTCTTCCTTGCCGCCATCCCAGCCTTCGCCGTAGTACTTCCAGCTGACGTGATGACGCGACAGCAGCAAGCCAAGGTTTTGCTGTTTGGTAGGCGGAACGGTGAACAGGTCGGCGCCCAGCGGCGCGGGCGTACCCGTGCCCAGGTAGCCGGGGTTGTAGTTGTTCACCAGGTAGTACGCGCCCTTCTTGCAGTCGCCGTGGCGGAAGGTGTCGTACGGCAGGCTCTTGAGATACTTGCGCACGACGCCGACGCCAGGCTGGCTTTCATCCGCGCAGTTCACGTAGGAACCGCCGCTGTAGCCGTCCTGCACCCACCAGTTGTTGGTCCCGGGTTGCGAGTTGGGGTTTTCGATCTGGTTGGACGGCGGCGCGACGGGCTGGCCATTCGCGTCGGCGTAGTAGATCAGGTCACCAAAGCCCAGCATGATGTGGTTGGCGCCGGTGCCACCCATTACCGATTGATGGAAGTTGTCGCTGATCGTGTATTGCTCGGCCAGTTGCTTGAAGTACGGCGCATCACCCTTGGCCATGTTGAGGAACTGCATGGAAGTGGAGCCTTCGCCGGTGGTTTCATCGGTGAAGTTGGCCGGCTGCGTCTTGCCGTTGTTGCCGGCGCTCATGGTCACCTCCACCCATGGGAACAGGTCCGCACGGCAGCCACTGGGGTTTTTCGAGGTCGCATAGCTCACGCTGCAGTCGAGCTGCTGCCACATCTGAAAGAAACGATGCACGGGGCTGTTGGCGTAGTCGTTGTAGCTGATCGATGCATGCAGATCGACCGGCGCATTCGGCAGCGTGGTCGGGAAGCGCGTGTCGACCACGTCGTTCGGCAGGCCGGTGCCGCCTTCGGCGAGGTAGGGATAATAGTTCGACTCCAGCGCCGGCTCGATCGCTTCTGCCTGAGCCACGGAAGAAAGATAAGCCTGCGTAGGCGCACCGCCGGTGTTCATGGGCGGCAGGTTGGTGTACGGGCTGGTGCGCGTGGGCGCATTGGCATAGTCGCCGGTCTGGCTCGCCTGCCATTGCTGGGCTTTGGCCACGTTCGGACCGGGCGTGCCGTCGGCATTGACGATGCCTTCGGACAGCAGGTTTTCAACCGTTTGTCCCTTCGGCGGGGTGTAGGTGGCAAACACATGATCGAAGGTGCGGTTTTCACCGATCAGCAGGATCACATGCTTGATGGGCGTACGTGTGCGATTGCTCGCGTCGGCAGAATCCGGGCTGTAGAGCGTGACGGCACCGCCGGGTTGGCCGCTGACGGGCTTGATGGCGGTGGCAGGTACGCTGGCGCGAAATGCTGCGTCATTGGTTTGATCGGCATTCTGCGCATTCGCCACGCCGACCAGGCTGGTGACGAGCGCGCAAAAGACAAAGGGTTTCAACCGGGTACGGCCAAACTTCGTGGGCATAACGGGTGTCTCCTGCTGGCTTGCTTCGAAAACCTGCAATCGAGTAATCCCCCTGATTACAGTCTGCTGCGATGTAGAGCCTGTTCAAGACCTCAGCGTGGTTCGCATTGCCCCTGACTGGCCGTGCGGTCAAGCCGCGCGCAGCCGCATGGCGGTCACTCAGGGGCTATACGGGCTGCGCTGAGGTTTTGAACAGGCTCTTAAATCCCCACAGACCGCCCGGAAGTTTGCGCCGGTCATGTGACGCCACGTTGGCAAGGACACGACACCGCGTCATGAACGGATGACAATGCTGCGACAAACGTGATGCATGCACACGATATTGACGCAACATTTACGAATGCGCCGGCAGCACCTCGAACGGCCGCATCATTTCGTTGTCCTCGTGCTCGAGGAAATGGCAATGCCACACGTAGCGGCCGGGCTCACCTTCGAAACGCATGGCGATGCGCGTCACCATGCCGGCATCTGCACGTACCGTATCTTTCCAGCCAAGTTCTTGCGGTTCCGGCGGCACCGGCGGACCGGTGAACACCAGCTTGCGATGAGCGTTCCAGGCAAACAGGTCGAACGGCCGGCGATCGATCAGCTGGAACCGCACCAGGTGCAGATGGATCGGATGCGCATCGCCGGTCAGGTTAACGAAGCTCCAGGTTTCCAGGCTGTTCTGGCGCGGATTTTCCGTGATGGGATCGGACCAGCGCTTGCCGTCGAGCAGCATCTGCATGGCGTTGCCGTTGGCATCATCGCTCTCGTTGAGCGTAAGGATGCGATCGTGCGCGGCGGCGGCCGGATCGATGCGCGTGACAGGACGCAGCACTGCCGGTACTGCGGATGTGTCGCGGCGAGCGGCAGTACCAACGCGAAACTCCAGGATGCCTTGCGACTCATGGCGCAGCTGCAGGGATTTGCCGGCGAAGCCGGCAAAGTCGATCACCACATCCGCGCGTTCGGCGGGATACAACTCGATGCGCGCGCGCGCCAGAGGTGCCGAAAGCAGGCCCTGATCGCTGGCAACCTGCTGCATGGCTTGATCATGCGATAGCGACAGATCGAAGAAACGCGTGTTGGCCACGTTGATCACGCGAAAACGATAGCGCCGCGGCTCGACGTCCAGATAAGGGAAAACCTTGCCGTTGCACAGCACGAGATTGCCGAGGCATTGCATCACCCACGGTGCGTTGGGGTCATCCGATACGGGATAGTAGAGTTGTCCATCCTCGGCGACGAGCCGATCGCACAGTATCAGCGGAATGTCGTAGTTACCCGACGGCAAATTGAGCGCCTGTTCGTCCGCATCACGCACGATGTACGCACCGAACAAACCGGCGTAGATGTTAAGCCGCGTAATACCCATCGCGTGATCGTGATACCACAGCGTGGCTGCGTCCTGTCCGTTGGGATAGTCATACAGCGCCGAATGCCCGGGTGTATACCAGTCATCCGGAAAGCCGTCCGACTTGGCCGGCGCGCGTGCGCCATGCACGTGCGTGACTGCACGCACGTCGGGTTTGTCTTTTTCTGCTCCATGCACCGTGTGGTCGATCGGCAGGAAGTGTCGTGAGGGCAGCGCATTCGCCCATTCGACCAGCAGCGGCTCGCCACGCCGCGCCGCGATGGTCGGACCCGGACATTGGCCGTTGTAGCCCCACATCCGCGTCGCTGGAATGTCGCGATGCAGGCGCACCTTGCAGGCGCGCAGCTCGACCCGGTAATAGGGCAACATGCGGCCCGGGTAAGCCGGATGCGCACGTTGTTCCACCGCCTGCGCCACGGCCGGAATCGGCAACGGATCGACGAATCGCGCCAACGACGTGGGATTGATCAACGGCACCTTAGGTGCAGCCAGGGTCGCGGCCGTGGTGCGCGCCGGCATGGCCATCGGCATGCTGGCGGCCTTCGCCATGCGCCATGTGTCGCCCAGCACGTAGACACCGGCAAGCGCACCGGCGCTACGCAGAAAATCACGCCGCGTTGTCGTCATGGGCAGCCCACGCCACGCAGCCCGGCATGTGGATCGAGGCTTAGGGAAATCATCTTGTCGACACTACGAGCCACGCATGACAGAACTATGGCAGCCGCCTAAGGTTGCCGGTCGCCGCCCGGGTGGCTTCGCGCGCCAGACCCACCGTGATCAGGTGGACCTTTCCTGCGCTGGTTTCCGCCGGCTGGCTGGTATCGACCACGTGCGCCACTCGCTGCCTGCGGTGATGGCGAATGCCGCCGTATTCGCACGCAAGCGGGATCATGCGGTCCAGGCGCCCACTGCGCACCCAGGCGAAGAACAGCGTGCCCGTGCGCGCCGCGTGCGTAGAGCTTGCAGCAGCGCGCAAACGCTTCATCCGTGTCGTAGTCCTCGCTGTCGAAAGCAAAGATCGCTCACCGGGCTACCTCGATCGCAACGCGCTGTCCAACGCTGCGCGTCAGCAAGGCCGTCACGATGCCCACGATCGCGGCGCCCAGGCAGACCTCGCTCAGGCCCCATGACAAACCATGCGTGCCCATGTGCATGCCATCGCTCACGACGCCTGCCATCAGCGGCCCAAGCGCTACGCCCACCACGGTGACGAAGGTCAGGAACATGCGCAAACCCATGTCATGCAACGGGGCGCTTAGCATGGATGGCAACCCCACTAGCATGGTGACGGCGGCGATGGCGCCGATCAGCCAGGCGAGCATCAACAACGCGCATGCTGTCGCCGCCGACGTCGACCAGGGAATGGACCAGAACACGGGGATGGCCAGCAGCAGCACCACAGCCATGATCATCATGGGCGACAGCTTATCGCTGCGCTTGTCGACCAGCGTGCCGGCGATGAAATTCGCCAGCGGCGCCGCGACCAGCAGCGATGCGCCGAATACCAGGGCGGCCGTCGCTGGCGTCAATCCTTGTTCGCGATGCAGTACCGAGGGCGCCCATGCGCCGATGCTCTGGATGACCAGCATGCTGGCACCGGCACCGCATAGATACATGCCCATCACCCACGGGCGTTCGCGAAACGCCGCCAGCATCTGGCTGAAAACGCGGCCGCGCGGCAGCGACGGCGTATACGGATGTTCTTCCCGGCGCAGCAGCCAGAGGATCAATACGGCGTTGGGCGCCGCCATGATGAGGAACAACCAGCGCCAGTGCGCGGATGCCGGCACGGCTGTCCACTTCGTTAGCAGCGCCAACGTCGCACCGCCCAGAAGCATCGAAAGACTGTGCCCGGCAAACGACGCTGCGGTGAACAGGGCCATGGAGCGGGCGCGCCAGCGCGCGGCCGAACAGTCCACGATCAGTCCCAGGGCAAGCGGGACGAAGGCCGCTTGTCCAAGACCCACCAGTGCGCGCGCCACGACCAACACGCCGAATGAGCGCCCCAGCGCGAACACGGCCATGCCGAGCATCCACGTGGCAATGCACCCGGCGAGCAAACGAAGACGATAGGGCGAACGCGCCAGCGGCCAGCTTGCCAGCATGCCCACGGCATAAAGCAGTACAAATGCGGGTCCGTCGAGCACCCCCATCTGCGTATCCGACAAGCCCAAGTCTGCCCTTAGCAATGGGGCAGCAACGGCGGGCAAGTAACGATCGATGAAAGCCAGGCAATGGCCACAAGCGAGCAAGCCAAGCAGCGAAGCCGGCATACTTCCCTGATTGGCGCGAGAATCGGACAGCCGCATATCTCCCCCCTGCACAACTGGTCTTGGGCCAGAAGCTGTGATGCAGTCGTCCATTTTGTGAACTGCATCACTGAATTGCGGGAGCAGCAATGTTTATGCCATGCGTTTGGCCGCGCTGCTGCGCGCCTGTCTGCGCACCAAGCACTGCGCCACGGCAGCTGTTTGGACGCGATGGGTCAACTTATGACCTTGGCGAGATGCCTTACTGCGTCGGCGACAGGTCCACCGATTGCACGGTCAGCGGAAGCGCCGTGCCCTGCTCGAAGGGCGCGGAAGGTGTTACCTCGACTTGCATCGCATAGGGATGAGCGGCGCGGTTGCGGTGAATGCGCAGCGATGGGCTGGCCGCACCCGTTCCACTTAAGCCAAGCGGATAGCGTTGGCCGTCGATCCACACATCCACTTTCGCAATCGCGGCTGCGCGCGAGTAGTGCAGGGTAAGCACGTAATCCGCGGCTTTTGCATTGAGCTGCCAGCTCAGCTTGTACAGCGTAGCCGGGGCTTCGTAGCCTTCGCCGTTGTAGTTGAGGTAGTGCTCGGCCTGTGTCGCTTGCAAATGGAAACTACCGTCGGCACCGGCATCCATCATCTGCGGACGGACACGCAACGGACCTTTGAACGGAAGCGCGATGACCGGCATGTAGTCAACGCTGCCGTCGGCGTCAACCATGGGCCAATGGGCGAGATGGTCCAGCGCGATGGTTATGTCATGGCCGTTGCGCTGCACGTCCACGGTTGATTCGGGCGCACCCAACCGATAGGCGGGGCCGAACGCGGTGTCTGCCAAGCCAGGCACGCGCAACTGGTGATCCGGCGGCATCTTCGCCACGAACAGATAAAGCGCATGCGGGCTCACCGTGGCGTAACCAAAATCCACGGGCGCGAACGGCTGTTTGCGGGTGCCGTAGATCGCTTCGCCATTGCGCTTCATCCATGCACCGATGCCTTGCAGCACCTGCGCCTCGTAGGGCACGACGGAGCCATCACCCTCAGGCCCGATGTTGAGAATGTAGTTACCACCCCGACTGACCACGCGCACCAGCCGCGTGATGTTCTCGCGGATCTTGCCCGGCAAATCCTTTCGTTCCTGCCAGGAGCGATAGCCCCAGGTCTGGGGGAACATGGAAGCCGGTGCTTGCCAGGGCAATTCCATGGCCACATCGGGTTCCGCATTGTCGCCCATCACGGCAAAGTCGCCGTAGTAGTTCCATACGCGCCCGGAGATCATGCTTTGCGGCTGCAGCGCATGCACGGTCTGCGCGAAGTGGGCGCTTTGCGCCGGCGTAGGCTTGCCCATATCGAACCAGATTTCGGAAATCGGGCCGTAGTGGCTCAGCAGTTCCTTGATCTGCGCAACATTGAAGGCTTCCTGTCCGGGCGTGATCGGATTGCTGTTGCCTTCGATGTACTTATTGCCGCCAGGATGATGCCAGTCGATGGTGGAGTAATACACGCCGAACTTCAGGCCGCCACGCGCGCAAGCCTCGGCCAGTTCTTTCACGATATCCCGGTGATAGGGCGTGCCATCGACCGCGTTGTAGGATGTCTGTGCGGTCTGGAACAAGTTGAAGCCGTCGTGATGCTTGGCGGTGATCACGATGAACTTCATGCCCGCCGCCTTGGCCAGCGCCACGATCGCATCGGGGTCGAATTTCTCCGGATCGAATTGCTTGGCCAGCGCGTCGTAGTCCTTCGGCGGAATCGGCCCGTTGGCAAGAATCTGCTCGCTGTAGCCGTTGTCCACGCGCTTGCCGTTCCACATGCCACCAGCGACGGAGTACAGGCCGAAATGGATGAACATGCCGAATTTACGGTCTTGCCAGGCTTTGATGGTTTCCGCACTCGGGCCAGGGCCGGGTGGCGGCTGCGGTTGGTCGAGGGGGCGATGCACCGCGGCAGGCGCTTCCCTTGACGATATGACCGATGGTGTCGCGTAGAGGCTATGCGCGCAGCAGGCCACGGATACGATGAACCCCAGTGCGATTCGCTTGCCTGTCACCAACGTCGCCATGCTGCTTCGTTCCCATCTTGAAAGTGATGCAAGAAGTGACCTTGCCACGAAACGGCGTTTGCCGGGGAAAGCAGCAAGCTGGCGCGGCGTAGGCTGGGATGAAATCCCAGCTTTGTTGGGCGTTCCGACGCTTCATCCCAGCCGTTGCTGTATTCAGGACAAACAACAACGGGCGCCGAAGCGCCCGTTGCGTTATACCCAAAACAACCGCGATCAGATCGCGTAATACATCTGGAATTCCAACGGATGCGTGCTGGCGCGGTAGCGCGTCACTTCCTGCATTTTCAGTTCGATGTAGGCATCGATGAAGTCATCGGTGAACACGCCGCCGGCCTTGAGGAAGTCGCGATCCTTGTCCAGCGCTTCCAGTGCGGCGTCGAGGCTGGAGCACACCTGCGGGATGTTCTTCTCCTCTTCCGGCGGCAGGTCGTAGAGGTCCTTGTCGGCCGGCGCGCCCGGGTCGATCTTGTTCAAGATGCCGTCCAGGCCCGCCATCATCAGCGCGGTGAAGGTGAGGTAGCCGGACTGGATCGGGTCGGGGAAGCGCACTTCGATGCGGCGCCCCTTCGGGTTGGACACGAACGGAATGCGGCAGCTCGCCGAGCGGTTGCGCGCGGAGTAGGCCAGCATCACCGGCGCTTCGAAGCCCGGCACCAGGCGCTTGTAGCTGTTGGTGGTGGAGTTGGCGAACGCGTTGATGGCCTTGGCATGCTTGAAGATGCCGCCGATATACCACAGCGCGAGCTGCGACAGGCCGCCGTACAGATCGCCGGAGAACAGGTTCTTGCCGTCCTTGCTGAGCGACTGGTGCACGTGCATGCCGCTGCCGTTGTCGCCGACGATCGGCTTGGGCATAAAGGTGACGGTCTTGCCGTTCTGGTGCGCCACGTTCTTGATCACATACTTCAGCGTGATCAGCTCATCGGCCTTGGTCACCAGCGTATTGAACTTCACGCCGATCTCGCACTGGCCGGCGTTGGCCACTTCGTGGTGATGCACTTCCACCACCTGGCCGAGCGATTCCAGCACCTTGCACATGTCGGCGCGCAGGTCGCCCAGCGAGTCGACCGGGCTGACCGGGAAGTAGCCGCCCTTCACGCCCGGACGGTGGCCGCTGTTGCCTTCGTCGTACTTGAAGCGCGAACTCCAGGCGGCTTCCTGCGATTCGATTTCGTAGAACACGCGGCCCATGTCGTTCTGCCAGCGCACGGAATCGAAGATGAAGAATTCCGGCTCCGGACCAAAGAAAGCGGTGTCGGCCACGCCGGTGGATTTCAGGTACGCCTCAGCGCGCTTGGCGATGGAACGCGGATCGCGGCCGTAGGCCTGCATGGTGCTGGGTTCCAGCACGTCGCAATGCAGAACCAGCTGGGTGTGGGCGCTGAATGGATCGAGGTAGGCGCTGTCCGCGTCGGGCAACAGCACCATGTCCGACTCGTTGATGCCCTTCCAACCGGAGATCGAGGAACCGTCGAACATCTTGCCGTCCTCGAACGTGGATTCGTCGATGGTGTGGGCAGGGAAGGTGACGTGGTGATGCTTGCCGAGCATGTCGGCGAAACGCAGGTCGACGAACTCGACCTCTTTTTCCTGGATCAGGTCGAGCACTTTCTTGGCGGACATGTAAAACCTCGATGATTCGTGAAGGGGATCGCGCGTGCTCTAGGAGCAAACACCGTACCAACTTTAAAACACTTTTCACTTCAATGGATTGCACGGTTAGTTACGTTGGTGCAAGAAAATTTTGCACCAATGTGGTGCTTATTTGCACCAAACTGACGCCAAGCGGACGACGCCGCTCAATCAACCGACAAACCATGGCCAAGCCCCTAGGCTATACCGTTTTCCGCATGGGCCTAATGGCCTTGCTGCATTTACCTGCAAGGAATTTTCCGCGTGAATGACCTCATCAACGTCATCCTGCTCGGCATCATCGAAGGGATTACCGAGTTCCTTCCCGTCTCCAGTACCGGCCACCTGCTGATTGCCGAAAGCTTCGGGCTCGGCGCGCGTTCCGATCTGTTCAACGTGGGCATCCAGGCCGGCGCGATTCTGGCCATCACCCTGATCTACTGGAAACGCATCTGGGCATTGCTCACGCGATGGCGGGACCCGGCCAATCGCGCTTATTTGCTGAAGCTGTGCGTGGCATTCCTGATTACCTGCGTGCTCGGCCTGGTGGTGACGCACTACGGCTTCAAGCTGCCGGAGACGGTGACGCCGATTGCGTGGGCGCTGCTGGTTGGCGGGTTCTGGATGCTGGGCGCGGAGGCCATTGCCGCACGGCAGGCGGATCGCAGCGAGGTGACTTGGCGGGTGGCGATCCTGGTTGGCGTCGCACAGATCGTGGCGGGTATTTTTCCGGGGACTTCGCGCTCGGGCGCGACCATCTTCACCGCGCTGCTCGCGGGCACCAGCAATCGCCCGGCAGCGACGGAATTCTCGTTCCTGGTCGGCATTCCGACCATGTATGTCGCGACCGGTTATGAGTTGTTGAAGGTGCTCAAAGGTGGCGGTGCGGCGCACGAGGATTGGCGCGCACTGATCGTCGGCTTCGTAGTGTCGCTGGTGGTGGCGTTCGTGGCGGTGAAGTGGCTGCTGGGTTACATCCGCACGCATCGGTTTACGTGGTTTGCCTGGTATCGCATTGCGCTGGGCGCGGCATTGCTATGGCTGATACCGGCGGGTGCCTGAATTCGCAGGCCGGGACGGAGCGTAGTCGAATCCCGGCATCGGCATGCATGGCCATGCTGGGATTTCATCCCAGCCTGCTGGGCGCCAGCTTTTCCTTCCGCACGGCCGGCAATGGCGGCCGGAAGGCTTCCACCACCGGCGCCATCGGGCAGATGTCCTCGAACGGCCGCTCGAACAGCTCACGCGCCCATTCGATGAACGCCTGCACGCGCGCGGAGAGATGCTTCTTTTGCGGATACACGATCCACACGTTCTTGCCGGTGGACACCGTGTCGGGGAGGATCGGTTCAAGCTTACCCAGATCCAGTGCGCAAGCGGCCAGCACGTGCGGCGCCTGGATGATGCCCAGGCCCGCCATCGCCGCCTGGATCACCGACTCACCATCGTTGATCAACAGGTGCGCGTTGACGTCCAGCTCCATGCGGCCGCTGGGCGTGTCGAACTGCCAGAGGCGCGGCTTGCCATTGGCGTAGACGTAGTTGATGCAGCGATGGTTTTTCAGATCCTCGACGCTGTCCGGGGAACCGTAGCGCTCCAGATATTCCGGCGACGCCAGCAGCACATTGCGCAGGTAGCCGATCTTGCGTGCGATCAGGCTGGAATCCTCCAGCTCACCCATGCGAATGGCGCAATCTACCCCTTCCTCGTTCAGGTCGTAGGGGTAGTCGCACATCATCAGCTCCAGGCGGATGTCGGGGTAGCGGCGCTCGAATTCAGACAGCTGCGGCACGATCGCCGCGCGCCCCACCGAGGCCGACATACCGACCCGCAGCTTGCCTTGGGGCTTGCGGTGGGCGTAGCCCAAAGATTCCGTTGCTTCGGCCAGATCGGCAAGGATCTCCTTGCAACGTGCATAGAACGAGGCTCCATCGTCGGTTAAACGCAAAGCACGGGTGGAGCGAAACAGCAGCCGCACACGGAGTTGCTCCTCCAGCCGCGACACCGCGCGGCTGACGCCGGAGGGGGTCATGCCGAGCTGGGCGGCAGCCGACGCAAAACTCTTCGCTTCCACGACCCGGACGAAAGCGGAGATAGCGGAAAAGTCTTCCATAGCATGTTCCAGAATACGGACTGCCGGTGATTATGCGCCCATTCATGACTGGGAGTCACGAGTAGCTTGCGCAAGAAACGGATTTTCTAAACTGTACGGTGTACCCATCATTCGTTCCGTCGCAAATCCTGCTGCAGTGCGACAAGAAGAAGCCTGACACGGTATTCGCAATTGCCTTGTCAGTACAGACCCTGGATGGCCTGTCGCGATTCAAGCATGGCAACCGCTTGGTATCGGCGTAAACGAACCCGGCATCGCCGCGGTTCGGCGCAGCGGAAAGCGCGGGACCGCCCTTTCCTTGCATCTGACAAAAATTGGGAGCGAGTGATGTTGAAGAAAGCAATCCTGGCCGGCCTGGTCGTAGCAGCCATTGCCGGCAGTTGGGCGCTGCTGGACGGTCATGGCGGCAGCGCTCATGCCCAAGCCGCCGGTGCACAGGGCGGCCTGCCCGAAGTCACCGTGGCCCCGGTGTTGGTGCGCCCGATCAGCGACAGCGCCAACTTCACCGGACAGCTGCAGGCGGTCGACACGGTCGACGTGCGTCCGCGCGTCAGCGGTTACGTGAATGCCGTGGAATTCAAGGAAGGCACCGAAGTCCACAAGGGCGACGTGCTGTTCGTGATCGATCCGCGTCCGTTCCAGGCCGAAGTCGACCGGCTGAGCGCCAATGTCGCGCAAGCGAAAGCGCAGCTCGCGCTGGCGCAGTCCAATGCCGACCGCGCGCGCCGGCTGCTCGCCCAGCATGCCATTTCGCAGGAAGACGCCGACAGCCAGAACACGGCCGAGCAAAGCGCCAAGGCCTCACTCGAAGCCTCCACCGCCGCACTGGCGACGGCCAAGCTCAACCTCGACTGGACCCAGGTGCGGGCGCCGATCGACGGCCGCGTCAGCAATGCCCGCATCCAGTCGGGCAACCTGGTGTCCAGCTCGGACGTGCTCACCAGCGTGGTCTCGGTAAACCCCATCTACGTGTACTTCGATGTGGACGAGCACACCTGGCTGAAGCTCGATCGCCTGCGCCGCGACGCGATCAAGAATGGCCGCGCGCCGCGCATCGACGCCACCATGGGTTTGGCCGATGAACAGGGCTTCCCGCACGAGGGACGCATCGACTTCGTCGACAACCAGGTGCGCCCGGGCTCCGGCACGATGCGCTTGCGCGCGGTGTTCGACGATGAGAACGGCCTGCTTACGCCTGGCTTGTATGCGCGCGTGCACTTGCAGGCTGGCCAGCCGCATCCGCGCGTGCTGATCGACGATCGCGCCGTCGGCACGGATCTGAGCAATCAATTCGTATACGTCGTGGATGGACAGCACAAGGTGCAGTACCGCAAGGTGGATATCGGCCCGCTGTTTCACGGCCTGCGCGTGATCGACGACGGCCTCAACGCCGGCGACGTGGTGGTGGTGAACGGCTTGCAGCACGTGCGTCCAGGCGTGGAAGTGAATCCGCAGCAGGTGGCGATGGATTACCGGCTGGATGCGCAGGACAAGGCCCTGGTCGATGCGGCGGAGACGAATCCGGATAACAAGGATTCACGGACCGCGCAGGCAGATGGCAGGAATGCACAGAAGCGTTCGCAGGGTTGAGGCGCTGCGCAGCTGCGGCCCACTGCCATGCCCCGATGTCACGACATACGACCCCTCCCCCTACGCCAAGTAGAGCCTGCCCCAGACTTGATCCGGGGGGGGCCGGGGCTTCCCGCACTGTTTGAGTTCGCCGCGAGGCTGCTTCACCCCACCCCAACCCTCCCCTACTGCACGTAGGGGAGGGAGCAGAAAGATTGCGCATCGGCCCGCTTTCCGGCGAGCGCGTCATTCAAATGAATTCGAGAACTGACATGAAAAACATCGCACAGTTTTTCGTCGACCGGCCGATCATGGCCGCCGTGCTTTCGCTGATCTTCGTGATCGCCGGCAGCATTGCGGTATTCAAGCTGCCGATCAGCGAATATCCCGAAGTGGTGCCGCCCACCGTGGTGGTGCGCGCCAGCTATCCGGGCGCCAGCCCGGAAGTGATCGGCGAAACCGTGGCCACGCCGCTGGAAGAACAGATCAACGGCGTGGAAGGCATGCTGTATTCCTCCTCGCAGGCGACCAGCGACGGCCAGATGACCTTGACCGTCACCTTCGCGCTGGGCACCGATCTCAACAACGCGCAGGTGGAAGTGCAGAACCGCGTCTCGCAAGCCTTGCCGCGCCTGCCCGAAGAAGTGCAGCGCCTGGGCGTGACCACACAGAAGAGTTCGCCCGACCTCACCATGGTGGTGCACCTTACCTCGCCGGATAAGCGCTACGACATGCTGTACCTGTCGAACTACGCGCGCCTGCACATCAAGGACATTCTTGCCCGTCTTGATGGCGTGGGCGACGTGCAGCTGTTCGGTGCCGGCGAATACAGCATGCGTGTGTGGCTGGACCCGAACAAGCTGGCCCAGCGCAGCCTGACCACGGGCGATGTCGTGCGTGCGATCCAGGAGCAGAACGTGGCGGTGGCGGCCGGTGCGCTGAATGCGCCGCCGGTGCCGGGCAATACGGACTTCCAGCTCAATATCCATACGCAAGGCCGCCTCAGCACCGCCGAGCAATTCGGCGACATCATCGTGCGCACCGATCCGGATGGCAGCGTGGTGCATCTGCGCGACGTGGCGCGGATCGAACTCGGCTCCAACCAGTACGCGTTGCGCAGCCTGCTGGACAACCAGCCGGCGGTGGCGATTCCGATCTTCGCGCGGCCGGGTTCCAACGCGATCCAGATTTCCGACGAAGTCCGCGCGACGATGAAGGAGCTGAGCAAGGATTTCCCGCAGGGCATCGAGTACCACATCGTCTACGACCCGACCATCTTCGTGCGCGGCTCGATCGAAGCGGTGGCGCATACGCTGGTGGAAGCGATCTTCCTGGTCGTGCTGGTGGTGATCCTGTTCCTGCAGACCTGGCGCGCCTCGGTGATTCCGCTGGTGGCGGTGCCGGTATCGCTGGTCGGCACCTTCGCGGTGATGTACGTGGCGGGCTTCTCGCTCAACGCGCTGTCGCTGTTCGGCCTGGTGCTGGCGATCGGCATCGTGGTGGACGACGCGATCGTGGTGGTGGAAAACGTCGAGCGCAATATCGAGCTGGGCTACACGCCACGCGAAGCGACACGCCGCGCGATGAACGAGGTGACCGGACCGATCATCGCCACGGCCTTGGTGCTGTGCGCCGTGTTCATCCCGACCGCCTTCATCAGCGGGCTTACCGGGCAGTTCTATCGCCAGTTCGCGCTAACCATTGCGATCTCCACGGTGATCTCTGCGTTCAATTCGCTCAGCCTGAGTCCGGCGCTGGCGGCTGTGCTGCTGCGTGGCCACGATGCGCCGAAGGATCGCGTCGCCATCCTGATGGACAAGGCGCTTGGCTGGTTCTTCCGCCCCTTCAACCGCTTCTTCCATCGCAGCGCCGATCGCTACGTGGGCGGCGTGCGTCGCATCGTCGGCCTGGGACCGGCGGCGCTGGTGGTGTATGCATGTTTGATCGCGCTGGCCGGCTTCGGCTTCTACCACGTGCCGACCGGCTTCGTGCCGCAGCAGGACAAGCAATACCTGGTGTCGTTCGCGCAATTGCCGGATGCCTCGTCACTGGACCGTACCGAGGACGTCATCCGACGCATGTCCGAGATTGCATTGAAGCAACCCGGCGTGCAGAGCGCCGTGGCGTTCCCGGGCCTGTCGATCAATGGCTTCACCAATGCCACCAACGCGGGCATCGTGTTCGAGACGCTGAAACCGTTCGAGGAGCGGCGCGATCCATCGCTGTCCGCGGGCGCGATTGCCGCAGCCTTGAACCAGAAGTTCGCGACGATCCAGGATGCCTACATCGCCACATTCCCGCCGCCGCCGGTGCAGGGCCTGGGTACGATCGGCGGTTTCCGTATCCAGATCGAGGACCGCGGGCAGCTCGGTTTCGACGAGTTGTACAAGCAGACTCAGAACCTGATCGCCAAGAGCCAGAAGGTGCCGGCACTGGCAGGGTTGTTCTCCAGCTATCAGGTGAGCGTGCCGCAGATCGATGCGGACGTGGATCGCGAAAAGGCCAAGGCGGAAGGCATCGACCTGAACGATGCGAACGAAACGCTGCAAGCCTACCTGGGTTCGCTGTATGTGAACGACTTCAATCGTTTCGGCCGCGTGTATCAGGTGAACGTGTCGGCCGAGCCCGCGTTCCGGCATGAGCCGCAAAACATCCTGCAACTGAAGACCCGCAACGACAAGGGCGAGATGGTGCCGCTGGGTTCGTTCGTCACGGTGCGTCGTACCGCCGGCCTGGAACGCGTGCAGCATTACAACGGCTACGTCACCGCGGAAATCAACGGTGGCCCGGCGCCGGGCTTCAGCTCAGGCCAGGCGCAGGCGGCGATGGAAAAGCTGGCGCAGGAAAACCTGCCCAATGGCATGAGTTACGAGTGGACTGAACTCACCTATCAGCAGATCCTGGCTGGCAACACCGCCATCCTGGTGTTCCCGTTGTGCGTGCTGCTGGTGTTCCTGGTGCTGTCTTCGCTGTACGAAAGCTGGTCGCTGCCGCTGGCGGTGATCCTGATCGTGCCGATGGTGCTGCTCTCCGCGATCGTCGGCGTGTGGCTGTCGGGCGGCGACAACAACATCTTCACCCAGATCGGCCTGATCGTGCTGGTGGGTCTGGCGTGCAAGAACGCGATCCTGATCGTGGAGTTCGCGCGCGAACGCCAGCATGAAGGCATGACGCGCTACGACGCGGTGCTCGAAGCGGCTCGCCTGCGTCTGCGCCCGATCCTGATGACGTCGATCGCCTTCATCATGGGCGTGGTGCCGCTGGTGACTTCGCATGGAGCCGGTGCGGAAATGCGTCACGCGATGGGCGTGGCGGTGTTCTCCGGCATGCTGGGCGTGACCCTCTTCGGCCTGATCTATACCCCATTGTTCTACGTGCTGATCCGCGCCGTGGTGGAACGCCGCGAAGCGCGCAAGAAGCAGCACGCATCCAACTTGCCCGCCTTGGAGGGGCATTGAGATGACCGCTTTTTCTATCGGTAGTGTTTTACGTAACACCAGCTTGTTTGCGGCACTCGCGCTGGCCGGCTGCGTCAGCGTGGGACCGAATTACAAGACCCCGAATACACCTCCGGCCAACGTGCAGAACATCGATGCGGCGCGCGAAAGCAACGCCCAGTTCCAGGCCGCATGGTGGAAACAGTTCAACGATCCGGTGCTGGATGCGCTGATCCAGCGCGCCGCCAAGGGCAGCCTCGACCTGCGTATCGCGCGGGCGCGGCTGACCGAATCGCGCGCGCTGCTCGGTACGGCCAAATCGGACCAGATTCCCACCATCGACACGACCATCGACTTCCAGCGCGCGCGTGAGCAACAGCCTGGCTTTACCGATCAGCGTGTCTCGGCCGATACGTATCAGGCAGGCTTTGACGCGTCGTGGGAGCTGGACCTGTTCGGCGGCATTCGCCGTTCGGTGGAGGCGGCGCGAGCGGACCTGGGTGCAAGCGAAGCCTCCATGCACGATGCACAGGTAAGTCTGTTTGCAGAAGTGGCGCGCAATTATTTCGAATTGCGCGGCACGCAACAGCGTCTGGCCATCGCCCAGCACAACATCGCCAATCAGGCCGATTCGTTGAAGCTGATTGATGCACGGGCACAAATCGGAACGGCGTCCGAGCAGGACGTTGCCAGTGCCAGTGCGCAGCTCAGCGCGGCCAAGGCGCAGTTGCCGGTACTCGACGCACAGATCCACAGCTACGAATACCGGCTGGCGGTGTTGCTCGGCGAACGGCCCGGCGAGCTGGACGTCGACGTGTCGCCCGCCACGTTCAAGCCGATCGCGACCGTTTTGCCGATGGGCGAGAACGGCGACGTGCTCGCGCGCCGCCCCGATGTGCGCATCGCGGAACGTGAGTATGCCGCCGCAACGGCGCGCATCGGTGTGGCGAAAGCGGATTTCTTTCCGCGTATAACGCTAGGCGGCTTTGTCGGCTTCCTGGCCGGACGCAGCAACGATTTCGGCGGACCGGCCTCGCGCGCTTGGTCGTACATGCCCAGCATCACCTGGAATGGCCTGAACGTGGAACGCGTGCGTTCGAATCTGCATGCCAGCGAAGCGCGCGCCGATGCAGCCGAAGCGAATTATCAGCGCACCGTGCTGCAGGCGATCGAGGATGTGGACAACGCCGTGACCAACTACAACGCCGAACATGCGCGTGTGGAGCAATTGATGGCGCAGGCTGACCAGAGCAGGCGCGCGGCCGAATTGGCACGCGTGCGTTATCAGGAAGGCGCCACTGGCTATCTGGAATTGCTGGATGCCGAACGCGTGCAGCTCGCCGCCGAAGATGCGCTGGCACAGTCGGAGAGTGCGATCGATACGCGCGCGGTGGCGTTGTACAAGGCGCTAGGCGGCGGTTGGCAGGCATGTGACGACGCCAGCTGCTCAAACGTGGCGCAAGCGCCGTAACGTGTCCGGCCCACAGGTTGGGGCGAGGCGATGCCGATCCCCAGCCTACCTCACCTATGCTGGCGTTAACGCTGCACCATCCGCGCGAACCACTCCCATCCACGCACGCGCTCGGCGATCAACTTCGCGCTGGTCAGCATCGGTACCGCCAGCAACGCACCCGGCACGCCCCACAGCCAACCCCAGATCAGCAACCAGATCAGGATGGCGATCGGGCTCACGCGCATGCGCCGGCCGAGAATCCACGGCGTGATCAAATTGCCTTCCACGGCGGTAATGCAGGCAAAGCAAAAGGCCGGCAGCAGGGCGTTGGCAAGTACCTCGAAGTGAATCAACCCCACGAACAGCAAGGTCGTGGTGGTGACGATCGCGCCCACGTAGGGAATGAAGTTGGCGAACATCGCCACCGTGCCCCATAGCAGCGGGTCGGGCATGTGCAGCAGATACAACATGCCCGCGGTGGCAGCGCCGAGCGAGGCATTGATCAGCACGGTGGTGAGAATGTAGCGCGACACTTCGGTCTGGATGCCACGCACAATGCTTACCGCGTGCCGCTTGTAGCCGAAGCTGGGTGCGATCTCAACCAGCCGGCGCAGGATGAGATCCCCATAAACCAGAAAGAAATACACCAGCAGCAGCACGGTAAGCACAGCCGCCAATACTTTCGGCGTGCCTGCCAGCACATCCCACACGCTGATCGCGACGTCGCCGGGATTCTGCGCCGACCAGGTGGGATGGCCATTGACCAGTGTCTGGGTGGCGCGGCTTGCCGCTTCCAGCGGGCGGGTGAGGTGCTGAAGTTTCGGAATGAAGCTGTGGATCTGCGATGGCGCGCTATGCAGCCAGGTCAACGCCGGCTGCGTCAACATGCTGATGCCGGCGACGATGCCTGTTATCAGCGCGGCCATCAGCACACTCGCCCCCAGCCAGCGCGGAACGTGATGGCGTGTGCCGCGCGCCACGATGGGGTTCAAGGCCAGGCCGATGAAGCCGGCCAGCACCAGCGGGATGATCAGCGCCTTGACCAGGGTGACGGTGTAGAGCAGGGCAAGCATCAGCATGGCGTTGAGCGTCATGCGGATGGCACGCAGATGGCCGCGCAAGCGATGAACGCCGCGCGTGGCCTGCTGCACCTGTTTCGCCATGCCGGCGGATGCACGCACGGCCTGCGTTCCGTGCGGTGCTTCGTCCACGGGCGCCGTACCTGGCCGCGCCGTGGGTTCGATGGCGGTCATGGTCCGTCGCTGTCGCTGGCGTGATCGCCTTCGTCCATGCCCAGTTCGGCGATCAGGCGCGTGCCGTACGCCACGATTTCCGCCAAGCCGGCGCTCACCGTCGTGATCAAGCCCGGTACACGCAGCGGGCCGACACCCAGGCTGCCGAGCACGAACCCTGCGCCGGCGGCCGCACCGACCGTGGTCAACGGATGGCTGTGCCCGCGTTCCAGCAGCGCTGCCGCCGGCGTGGCCAATTCCTCGCGATGTCGCGCCACGCGCTGGCGCGCCGAGTCCACCCGTTTGAGTTGCTTGAACAAGCTCATGTCAGACCTCCCCCTTGCCCTTGCCTGCATCGATATCGCGTTCGGCTTTTTGCAGCGTATCGCGCATGATCGCACGCCATTCCTGCCGTGTGCCCGGCAGGCTCATCCAGTGCATGCAACGGCGGAACAGCAGGATGGCACCGAGCAGCGCCAGCACTTCCAGCACGGCGAGCGCCGCCAGCGCCCAAATCCATGAGCCTAGCCATTTGGCCAGCAGGAAGCCGATCAGGCTGAGCAAGGTGAGACCGAGCCCTACCCCGGCAATGGTCGCGCCCAGGCCCGCGGCAAGCAGCCAGGACACGGCGCTGCGCGCCAGCCCCAGTTCCGCGGCGAGCAGGCTCAGTTGCGCGCCGAACAGACTGCGCACCGCGCGCGCGAGTCGGCCAAGATCGTCGAGCAAGCTGCCCGAAGCCGCTGCGCCGGATGGCTCCGGCTGCGCGGCTGCTTCGTGGTCGTGCACGGCATCGTGCATGGGCCGCCTCCGTGCCTGGTTGACGGCCAAGTTCAGCGACGCAGGATGCGGCCGAGCAACCAGCCGGCACCGAGAGCAATGGCTACAGCCTGCACGGGTTTTTCGCGCACGTATTCGCGCACGTCTTCCAGCCATTCGTCGGCGCGTTCCCTGGCTTGGTCATAAGCTTCACGCCCGCGCTCGGTGGCTTCGGCGACCTTATCGGTAGCGCGGTTGGCGGCGTGCGCAGCCTTGTCGGTGGCGTGATGCACGCGTTCCTCGACACGGTCGGCGGCGCGATCGAATTTTTCCTTGCTGTTCGCCACGGCATCGGAAGTCGCCTGCTTGATGCGTTCTGCACCTTGCTCGATGCGTCCGTGGGCGTTGTTTTCGTTCGTCTGGACTTCGTTGTTCATGACGTTACTCCGTGAGGTCAAGAATGGTCACTCTAGCCGTTCGCCAGGCTGTTGGCTGAACCTTTCTTCGCGCTGTTCAGCTGGCCCGCCGAAAAAAGGCAATCACGGCCAGAACCAGGAATAGCACGAACAATAGCTTGGCGATCCACGCGGCAGTACCGGCTATGCCGGTAAAACCAAGTAGGGCAGCGATGACAGCGATGACCAGAAAGACCAGGGCGTAATGCAGCATGGCACCATTCCTCCTCGATCCGAGGGCATCCTGTCGCCACCCCGTTTTGCATGTTCCATAGCGCATGCTGTGCTGGCGTGAAGAGCTGCTCCGTTTGGTGCTGGCCGCCCTACGCCGGGACGCTGGGGTTGAGACTGTAGGTTCCGGTAAGCAGGGCCTCCGCCAGGACACGGCCGGCCATCGCCGCGCGCAGCTCTTCGAGCGAGAAACCCGTCGCCAGCGCCAGGCGCGGCGTATCCAGGGCGTAGACGCGGAAGTGATAGTGATGCAGCAGTGAATCGTTCCAAGGCGGGCATGGGCCGTCGTAGCCCAGATAGGTACCTTCCATCTGCACGTCGCCAGCGAACCAGTCGGTATAGCTATTGACGCCTTGCACACTGCCGGGCGGCCCATCGGGCTGTTGCTTGCCGCGTGGCGTGATCTCGTCGCTGCAGGCGCCTTTGGCCAGTTCGCCGCACTCGACGGGAATGTTGGCCATCAACCAGTGCACGAATTCCACCCGCGGCAGATCGGCCGACACGCTGCGGCCTTCCTTGTTCACGTCATCGGGTTTGCCCGGTACGTCGTTGTCGATACAGGTGAGCACGAACGAACGCGTGCCGGACGGCGCATCTTTCCAGGCCAGATGCGGACTGCGGTTGTCGGACAGCACCACCGGTTTGCCGAGCCTGGCGAAAGCCAGCTGCGGCGGAATCGGTTGGCCGTGTTGGAAGTTGTCGCTGCGTAGCTGCATGGGAATCTCCGACGCCAGGGGAGCCCGTGGGTTCAGGGCAGGCTTGTGCCGGTGCGAGTCGGCGTTTGTCCGACGGTAACGTGCACGCCATGATCCGATTGTGACAGCCCGGCATGCACCGGGCTCAGGAGTGCGGCGACTGCCCTGCGGCGATGGCGTTGAAACGCGCGGCGATGTAGTCGTCGCAGAAGCTGGTCATATCCCAGCCGCGAATGAATCCGCAGTGGCCGCCATGCGTCGCGATGTCCAGTTCGACGTTGCTGGGCAGCTCGAGCTTTTCGAACGCGCCGACCGGAATCACCGGATCGTCGCGCGCCGTAAGAATGGTGGCCGGAATCTGCATGTCCGCCAGTGCGTGGCCCGCCACCGAATAGCCATCCAGATAGGCTTCGAGCGAGCCGAAATCGGTGTGGCGCAGCACCAGCGACTCGGTGAGGCCGCGCAGATTCTGCTTCAGCTCCTGCAGCTCGAAGTATTGAACTTCCGGAAACGCCTTTTGCTTGGCGCGCAACGAGCGCCGCCACTTGTTCATGAAGTACGCCTGGTAGAACCATGGCGCGGATTCTTCCAGCGAGAACAGGCCTTCGCTGGGATCGATGATGGGACACACCGCCAGCGCGTAGTCGAGCGGAATGCCATGTGCCGGCGCTTGCATCGCCACGCGCAGCGCGAAATTGCCGCCCAGCGAGAATCCTGCCAGCGCCATCACGCGCGCCGGCCAGCGCTGCGCGATATCGCCCAGCGCATGCGCCACTTCATCGAGGCGGCAGGAATGGAACAGTGCTTCGTTGAGGCCATGGCTTTCGCCGTGGTCGCGAAAATTGAGGCGGAAAATGTCCCAGCCATCGTCCAGCAAACGGCTGCCGGTTTGCAGTACATAGGTCGAATCGACGCTGCCTTCCCAGCCATGGAACAGCACCGCCAGGCCGCGCGACTGGGACTGCGTGGTTTGCGCGGTGAACGAACCGGTCAGGCGAATGCCGTCGCCACCATCCACCAGCACCTCCTGTGCACCTTTCAGCACACGGTAGGCGCTGCGCGGCAGCAGCCTGCGCCGCACGCCGCTGGAGGACAGCATGGTTTGAATATGCCCGTTGGTCAGCGGCCAGGGCGGCTGAAAGTCGCGTCCTTGCGGCAAGGGTTTGCTCAATGTGTCCACGTGGCTTGGGTTGCCGCGGCGCGGTCGTCAGGTGGTAGGGCGCGGCGCGCGGCCTGGCGGGTGATCCGTTCAAGCCGCACGCTGCCGCATGGCGGGCGCTCCGCGGCAACCCGAGTCGCGCGGGCGCGTTGAGTCCCTCCAGTCATGCAGAACGATCCTGGAGCGCGGCGGCGATCCGCTCGCGCGACAGCTCGGCCATGCGGCGGCGCCCGTCGGGACTGGCCGGCACCGGTTCGAGGAAATGCACTTCGGCATCCATTGCCGGGCCGCCGAGCATGCGCAGGAAGTTCTGCATGAAGTTCTCGTTGTCACGGAAGCCGGCATCGATCTGCCGCGTGCCCCCGCGCACGAAGCGCAACGCCACCGGTTGTACCCGCACCTCGGCATCGAGCGCAGCCTGGAAGATGCGCGCATGGAACACTTTCAGCACGCCGTTGTGACCGGTACCGCCTTCGGGGAATACCGCCACGGAACGGCCGGCGCGCAGGCGCTCCACCATCACCTGCATCACTGCCGCCAGCGAATGATTGTTGCCGCGCCGATGGAAGATGGTGCCGCCGCTCGCCGCCAGCCAGCCGACCAGCGGCCAGCTGGCGATTTCGGCCTTGGCCACGAAGCAGGCCGCGCGCTGGCTGTGCAACAGCTCGATGTCGATCCACGAGGTGTGGTTGGCGACAAACAGCACCGGATCGCGCAGCGGTTGCCCGACGCGCACCGAGCGCAAGCCGAAGATGCGCATTAGCCCGGTGGACCAGGCGCGGATCATGCGATGGGTGAACGGCTCGCGGCCGTTCTTCATGACGTCATGGCGACGCCAGGTCAGAATCAACCCGCACAGCAGAATGCCCAGCACGACGTGCACGAGCAGCAACGGTACGCGCCACAGATAACGCAGCGGGCGCAGCAGGTCGCGGTCGGGAGTGGTAACGGCTTCGATGCTCATCAGCAGTTAGTTTAGCGTTAACGACGTCCTATCGGCAGTGCAACATCCTCTGCAAACGAGTTGAAGCGCGATGCCTTACGTCGATGCGTCGATCAAACGCCGCGCCATCATGCCCAGCACGCGTGCTGGTCCGCCCTCGCCGAAGGCCTGGCCTGACACGTAGCTGCCCTCGATCAGCAACAGCAGCCCATCAGCCAGTTCCTCAGGATCGCGCGCATCCATGCCACGGCACATCTCGCGCAACCGTTCGCGCAGGTGTTGCTTGCTCTCCACGGCAACCTGGTGTGCAGGATGATCGTGGTGGGGATATTCGATCACTGCATTGGTGAGGCCGCAGCCGCGATAGCCGTCGCGACTGGCGCGGCGGGCAAGCCGGTCCAAATAGGCGAGCAGATGCTCCCTGGGATCGTCGGGATGATCGGTGCCGGGTGCTTCGAAACGTTGGCAGAACCGTTGGTCGTAATCGCGCAGGTAGGCAGCGATCAGTTCGTCCTTCGATTCGAAGGCGCGATACAGGCTGGGCTTGGTGACACCGGCCTGGTTGACGATTTCCTCCACACCGACGGCACGGATGCCTTCCCGGTAGAACAGGTCGAAGGCCGTGTCGCGGATGCGGTCGGCGGCACGTCGCGGGGCGTCGGAAGAAATGTCGGGGGAAGATTTAGAACGCATGGCCATAAGCGAGATAGTTGACAATGTTACCGATCGGTACGTACGCTGCGCTTCCGCCCCGTACCGATCGGTAACATGACTATACAGCGCCGCCGGCCGTTCGGCCAAAACTATGCCTTCGTGGTGCTCGCCGTGGTGTTTCTGGCCTTGCTGGCGTCGGCCGGCATGCGTGCCACGCCCGGCGTGCTGATGCTGCCGCTTGGCCGCGCCTTCGGCTGGAGCCGGGACGATATTTCGTCCGCCGCCGCGGTCGGCATCCTGCTCTACGGCTTGATGGGTCCGTTCGCCGCGGCGCTGATGCAGCGTTTCGGCATCAAGCGAGTGCTGCTTGTCGCCCTGGCGCTGATGGCGCTGGCGGCCGCTTCCAGTGCGCTGATGACGCGGCCCTGGCATCTGCTACTGACCTGGGGCGTGCTGTCGGGTGCCGGCACCGGCTGCGTGGCGGTGGTGCTGGGCGCAACCGTGGTCGGTCGCTGGTTCAGCGCCCATCGCGGCCTGATGATGGGCTTGCTGACCGCCAGCACCGCTACCGGCACGCTGATCTTCCTGCCCGGTCTTGCAGCCATTGCCGAGTACGCCGGCTGGCAGCCGGTGGTGCTGACCATTGCCGCGGTCTGTGCACTGCTGCTGCCACTGGTGCTGTGGCTGATGCCGGAGCGCCCCGCCGACATCGGTCTCACGCGCTACGGTGCCGCACCGAATGAACAGGCCGACGCAACAGCATCATCCGGCAACCTGTTTGCATTGACCTTGGGCACCCTGCACCGCGCCAGCAAACATGGCGTGTTCTGGCTGCTGTTCGCCACGTTCTTCGTGTGCGGCTTCACCACCAACGGCCTGATCGGCACGCACTTCATCGCGCTGTGCGGCGACCACGGCATTCCGGAAGTGCGCGCGGCCGGCGTGCTGGCGATGATGGGCGTGTGCGATCTGATCGGTACCACGGCCTCTGGCTGGCTGACCGATCGCTTCGATCCACGCAAGCTGCTATTCGTCTATTACGGCTTGCGCGGCCTGTCGCTGATGTACCTGCCCTACTCGGATTTCTCGCTGTACAGCCTATCGCTGTTCGGTGTGTTCTACGGCCTGGACTGGATCGCCACGGTGCCGCCCACGCTGCGCCTCACCACCGAAGCCTTCGGTGAACGCGATGCGCCGGTGGTGTTTGGCTGGGTGGTGGCGGGGCACCAGGTGGGCGCGGCGACGGCAGCGTTCATGGCCGGAGTCTTGCGCGTGCAGTTGGGCAGCTACCTCACACCGTTCGTGATCGCGGGGGCTACCGGCGTGGTCGCCGCCTGCCTGGCTTTGCGCATTCGGCGCCACAGCGAGCCCGTGCGTTTGCACGTGGCGGGCGAGAACGCGTAATCAACGCTCCAGCTGAGTCAGCGGCAAGGCGCCGGCCCGTTTCACGGTGCGCAGCACGAAGCTGGAGTTCACATCCGCCACGCCGGAGGCATTGAGCAGGCGATCCAGCAGGAAACGCGAGAAGTGCTGCAGGTCGGCCACATAGACGTGCATGAGATAGTCCATGTCGCCGGTAAGCGCATAACAGGCCACGATTTCGTCCCAGCCGTTCACTCGCTCCACAAAGCGCTCGATCACATCGCTTTCGTGGCGGGTGAGCTGCACGCGCACAAAGGCCTGCAACCCCAGCCCTACCGCTTCGGGGTCCACTTGGGCGCTGTAGCCGGTGAGCACTCCCTCCCCCTCCAGTCGCTGCAAGCGACGTAGGCAGGCGGAAGGCGACAAGCTCACCCGCTCGGCCAGTTCGGCGTTGGTGATGCGTCCTTCGGCCTGCAATGCGGCCAGCATGCGCAAGTCGGTGCGATCCAGGCTGACCATGCACGATACCTCGATCTGCTCGGGTGATGGCGCATGATTATTGCGCACATGGCGCTTTTACATGCAATAAAACAAGGAACATGCGCGGTATGGGACGTATTCTATTGATCACCGCAAGCCGTTTCCGGAGCCGTCGATGGATACCTCCAGCCCCCCGCGCCGCGTGGAACACCAGCAGACCGACCGTGGCTATGTCCCCGTCTACGCCACCGGCGTGGTGGAGCAGCCCTGGTCGAGCTACAGCCGTACCGACCACGAGGTATGGGACACGCTGTACCAGCGCCAGCGCGAGCTGCTGCCCGGCCGGGCCTGCCGCGAATTCCTGGAAGGCGTAGAACGCTTCGGCCTGGGCGATGGCGGCATTCCCAGGTTCGCCGATCTCAACCAGGTGCTGGGCAAGGCCACTGGCTGGGAACTGGTCGCCGTGGAAGGCCTATTGCCGGACGAGGTGTTTTTCGACCACCTCGCCCATCGCCGATTTCCGGTGTCCTGGTGGATCCGCAAGCCCGAACAGCTCGACTACCTGAGCGAACCGGACCTGTTCCACGACTTGTTCGGCCACGTGCCGCTGCTGCTCAATCCGGTCTTTGGCGACTACATGCAGGCCTACGGTCGCGGCGGCATGAAGGCGTTCGGCATCGGCCCCGAGGCGCTGATGAACCTGACGCGCCTGTACTGGTACACGGTGGAATTCGGCCTGATCAACACCGACGAAGGCATGCGCATCTATGGCGCCGGCATCGTCAGCTCCAAGGGCGAATCGATCTACTGCCTGGATTCACCGGCCCCGAACCGCATCGGCTTCGGCCTGGAGCGCGTGATGAATACGCGCTACCGCATCGATACCTACCAGCAGACTTATTTCGTGATCGACAGCTTCGAGCAGTTGTTCGAGGCCACGCGGCCGGATTTCGCACCGATCTACGCCAAGCTCAAGCAGCAAACGGCGCATGCAGCGGCGGATGTGCTGGCGAGTGATCGCGTGTTCAACCGCGGCACGCGCGAAGGGTTTGCGACCGACGCGGATACATGACCTTTCCTTCCCCTCTCCAATGAGGAGGGGGGTTGCTGCCGCGGCACGTAAAGGGCGAACAGCCATTCGCCGTGTGGAATAAAGTTGCTCCCGCAATGCCCACTCTCACTCTTTGTTGATGTGGCGTGGCGTAGGTTCGCGCGCGCAGGGGATGCGCAAAGGGAATGTCAGGGAGCCCCACGATGAAAGTTATGCGTCTAGCGCGTCGCCTGATGGCGACAGCGCCATTTGTTCTGGCGCTTCTGTCCACATCGCTGACCACGGCCGCCGCTGCAACACCAGCTGGGCAAATCGCGTCGATCGATCCGCATATACCGGCTGCTGCTGGACAACCGTGCGTCGTCGAGCTGATGCACGATCGAACTTGGCCGGAACCGACCAACTCCGTCATCATTGATCCGAATTTCAGCTATGTGCCACCGTCGGCCTGTCCGCCGCCTTGGGCGAAGGTCATCCTGGAGGTGCATATTCAATCCAGCTGGCGCTCGGTGGTGGATACGCTCGGCATGGATCTGGCCCATGTGCGGTTGTTTCGTAGCGCCATACCGCACTACGACGGCACCTCTAGCTGGTCCATCGAGCGCGACTTGACCGATTACAGTGCATTGTTCAAGTCGCCTCAGAGCGGTGTTATCTGGAGCGCCGAGCTCGATGACATCCAAATCCCCAACAGCCCGACCTTTACCGGGAGCGCAGAGCTGCTGTTCTACCCGGCTACTCCCGCCACGCCGGCGCCCCGAGTGCCGGATGTGGTTGTCGCGGTGAATCTGGATGCGCCCGTCGCCCTGCCTCACAACATCGAACGCGCTTATCTCGATGTCGAAGGTAACTATCAAAGCATGCCAGCCAATACGCAGGACAACAATCACGTGTTTTGGTACACCTGCTACAGCGCTGACTCGAACAACTTACAGCTCAAAAATCTCAGCGCGTTTTACTTTGCGCCTGGCAATGCCGATTACTACTCGCCCTATTTGCAAATGGAAGGGTGCCCTGGCGGCAGCTTCCGTGAAACCAAGATCGGAGTAGACGGCACGCCCGCGGGCATTGCTCCGGCGTTTCCCCTTGTTGTCGCCGATTTGAACTGGACATTCCTGCGGAATACCGCAGACGAGCCGATAACAACACTGGAAATGCCTAATCTCAAGCCTTACCGGGTCGATCTGACCCCCTTTGCGGCCATCCTGAGTGCAGCCGGCCCACACAGCATTACAGCCGACAATCGTGCCCAGGTGCTAAATCCCGACGCCGACGGCAGCAGAAATGGAGGCACGACATTGCTGCTCTATCTTGATAAGCAAAGCACTCAGATAACAGGCGCCGTAACACTCAACACGCTTGCCACCGAGAATGGCGCCCCTACCGACGTCGACACGATCGTAGGCGATGGCATCACGAACCAGGGCGACATCAAGACACAACAGCACAGGGATTTCCAGATCCACGGCTTCATCAACACGTCGCGCGGCCGTATCGATTCGTGCGTGCATCAGATAAGCCGTTTTGCCAATACGCAGGCTTTTCAGCTGGAAAGCAGCTCGCCGCAATACCAAAGTCCCGAGGCAGTTCCGGAGCTGTATAGCCAGACTATTTCGTTGACCAACAACGTGGAGCAGATCAGCAGCCGAAGGATCGGGCACTGGCTGATCAGCTGGGACCGGACTCGCATCCAGTATCCCCTGCAAATGACTTACTACGTCGCCGGAAAGTCCGTGTTCGAAGAATACGTCCCTCCCTACGAGACACTTAGCTTGCTGAACTACAAAGTGGCAATCACACAGCGGCGTGTCATCGACGAAGACCATTACCGGCCCGGCGTCGGAACCTTCACCGCGCATACTGACAGCGGGTTCCATTCCTTCCGAAAGGGTGGCCCTGCCGAAACGGATACCGACTGGACGAGCTTCACCACCCGCGATTACACCGACAATTTCGGTAGTTGTTATCGCGCGAAAATGACATCCAGCAATGGCGCGATCACTGATATCAATCGTGGCCAGCGTTGCCCTGGCGGCCACAACTGGGTGGTTTGGTTTGCACATCCGGATGGTTCGCCACAAAACGCTGGCTGGTGATCCAGAGAGGAAAGCGCACCTTGGGCGAATGGACGCCCCAGGGGCGCTTTTTTTGCGTAGGGGACGTATCGTCGTGGACGCGCGACGCGCGCTTGAGTCAATGTGTTAAATCACCGCTCGTGCACGTCCACCCACGGCTTGGGCAGCGTGATCCACGATTCGTAACCCATACGGTTCATGTGCAGCCCATCCTCGACGAACCACTTCGGCTGCGGCTGGCCATTCGCTCCCAACCTCGGCGTAAACACATCGATATACGTCACATTCTTTTGCGTTGGCGCATAGTCGCGCGCGTCAGCTGATGGTGGAAGTGGCCAGCATGATCCCGTCATGGACTTCGCCAGCGCATCAACGCCGCTTCAACTCGCTGACTTCGAGAACTTGCGCAATATGCTGGCCATCCCAGCGATAGATCAGGTGTTGCGCCTGCACGCACGGCGCCACCACGTCGGGATAGAACGCCGCCAGGCATTCGCCGCCGCGATGGCGCACGCTGTCGTACACGATGCCGTTGGAGCCTTCCTCCAGCAGCCTGCGCGCCAGCTTGACGCTGTCAGCGTAGCTGTCCGGATCATGCGCCTGCATCCAGCCGCCGCGGATATCGTGCAGCTTGCAATCGACGCTGGTCTGATAGCAGCGCATTTCGGCATCGCAGGCAGGTTCCGAGGTGGCCGCAAGGAAACGCTCGCGGTGGTACACGGTTTCTTCCACCGCGGTGATCATGTTGCGCGCCGCGTAGAACACGCCCCAGGTGCCGTCGGAAAAACGGCTGCCTTCCGGATTCAGGTGGGTGAATGCGGCCATCACCGGCGTCGAGCCCGGGCCGGAGATGCGGCGATCGCGCGGTACCAGGCGCAAGGCATCGGCCTCTTCGCGCAGGCGCGGATTGGTCATCACTTCGATGGCGAAGATGGCATCCATGTCGGCCGGATCGGCAATGCGATCGAACAGGCCAGCCGGCGGAAAGCGGCTCGGCACGATGCGATAGGCATGCGTCCAGCGGATGCGGCGTAAGGGCGGCGTGTCGATAGGCATGGCGTGGTCCGCGGCACATCACCGCAGCATCGGTGTTCGTCCCTGTTCGACGGGAATGGAAGGGTGCCGGAATGGCTTCTCGCCGACTGCGACGAAGTGCTTACCAGCCGCGTTGCGCGTCCAGATATTGCCGCACGACGTACAGATCGGCCACGTTGCCCGACAACATGCGCTCCAACGCCGACTGCCCGCCAAACAGTGGCGAGCGGTTGGGTTTGTGCAGCCATGCATCAGCTTGTTCGGGATTGGGAAACAGGATCTGCAGCGCCTTGTAGATGCCCAGCAGATAGCTGATGCGCTCCAGCGTGTCGCGCCCCAGCGCGCCATCCTGGTGGCGTTTCCACTTGTAGAACGTGGACTCGGGCGGCTCGCCGAGCAGCCTGCGCTGTTCGGTAATGCGCAGGTTCCAGCGCTCGGCCATGTTGAAGAACGCCCGCAAGGCGGGGCCGCTCAGTTCTTCGGCAGGGGTTAGCCTGGTCAAGGCGTGGGCTGTCATGGCTGACTCTCCCGATGAAGTTTAAATGCATACTACTTCATCTGTGAAGTTCTTGCCAATGCCCTTCGCGCCAAGCAAGCGGCTAATGCTTGGCGCAGTCGCAATCGTAGTCCGGCTCCGGGCCGCCTTCGGCAATAAACCGGTCGATGCGCTGCTCCAGCACCGGCAAGGGCACCGAACCCAGGGACAGGATGGTGTCGTTGAACGCGCGCAGGTCGAATTTCGGCCCTAGCGCTTTTTCGGCCTTGGCGCGCAGCTCCATGATCTTGAGATAGCCCAGCTCGTACGAGAGCGCCTGCCCCGGCCAGCTGATGTAGCGGTCGACCTCGTTGGCGATTTCGCGCTCGGACAGCGCGGTGTTCTCGGTCATGTAGTCGATCGCCTGCTGGCGCGTCCAGCCCAGGTGGTGGATGCCGGTGTCGACCACCAGGCGGCAGGCGCGCCACATCTGGTAGGTCAGGTAGCCGAAGTGCTGGTAGGGCGTCTTGTAGATGCCCATTTCGTTGCCGAGGTATTCCGAGTACAGCGCCCAGCCTTCGCCATAAGCGGAAATGAAGCTGTTGCGGCGGAACGCGGGCTGGTCGTGCTGCTCCTCCGCCAGTTCCAGTTGCAGGGCATGGCCGGGATACGACTCGTGCAAGGTCAGCGCCGGCATGTTGTAGAGCGGGCGCGAGGGCAGGTCGTAGGTATTGACCAGATAGACGTCCGGGCCGCCGCGGCCGGAGGTGTAATACGGCGCGATCGCGTCCGGCACCGGCTCGATGGTAAAGCGCGAGCGCGGCAGGTGGCCGAAGAACTTGCCGAGCTGGCCATCCACTTCCTTCGCCACCCATGCGGTCTGGTCGAGCAGCGACTGCGGCGTCTTGGCGTAGAACTGCGGATCGGTGCGCAGGAAATGCAGGAACTCGGCAAAATTGCCCTTGAAGCCGGTTTGGTGCATGACCTCCAGCATCTGGGCATGGA
>Ga0335072_10002144_pt1 | contig 31076 bp, 29 predicted proteins | sample Lox_Sample_21_FD_206725 | JGI IMG/M metagenome (GOLD analysis project Ga0335072, IMG submission 206725) | Soil microbial communities from Loxahatchee National Wildlife Refuge, Florida, United States - Lox_Sample_2.1 | ecosystem: Environmental > Terrestrial > Soil > Wetlands | place: USA...
TTGACAGGGTTTGTCACGGTCTGATTAAATGGAAGGACACCTTGCTCCTCAGTAGCTCAATGGTAGAGCATTCGGCTGTTAACCGAAGGGTTGTAGGTTCGAATCCTACCTGAGGAGCCAATAAAATCAACAACTTGCGGACAGCGTTCTCTTCCTTCAACCCCACGGAAACCCACATTATGCTACATCCTCGCGGATAAGCATTTTGACAACCTTGCTGTTGGCGTCCTGCTTGGCGCGCAGCGTCGAGTTGCCGTAAACATTCATGGTCGTGGCCACATTGCTGTGGCGCATCAGTTTTTGCTGGACGCCGATGGGCGCGCCCGCTTCATCGAGTAGCGAGCGGTAGGTGTGCCGGAATGTGTGCCAGCCCAGCTTCGGAATGCCGATCTCCTCTCCTTTCGGCCGGAGAATCTTCTGTTGAAGAATTCCGGCATGGTATGACCGCCCGGTGACGTGGGATGGGAAGACCAGCCCCCTCTGTTCCTTCGCACCCAGCCTGGCCAGCAGTACACTGGCGAACGCCGGGTCGATGGGGATTTCGTCCTGGGACGCTTCGGTTTTTACTTTGCCTATGCGCCCGCTGACAACGCCCTGCTGAACCAGAATCACGCCTGCGGCGAAGTCGATGTGTTCCCAGCGCAGCGCCAGAACTTCAGACACCCGCAAGCCGGTGCAGATGGCAAAGGTTACCATCGTCCGGTAGGGCTCTTCCAGAATGGCTATCAATTCCTGGAATTTCTCCGGCGTGATCGTGTACGGCCGCGCTAACCTGCGGCTCGTCCCTTTGAGCTTTATCAGCTCGATGGGATTGCGTTGCAGATCAAGAAGGCCCCAGAGCATGGCACGCTCAAACAGCATGTGGAAAAGAGCGCGGACATGCCCTTTGGTTTTGGGCGAAAGCGGTAGTTTCTTCAGCCATTCGCTCACCTGTAATGGCCTGATGTCTGTGAGGAATACGGAACTCCATCGCGGCTCAACGTGCTTTGTTAAATAGGAACTGTAGCCCGCGACGGTGCTGTAGGACATGCCATCGGGCGAGATTTCAGCGCCGGGAGTCGAATCGAGGATTTCCTCGAAGTGCTCCTCGGTTTTGAACTTCTCGATGACGACACCCATGGTTGGTTTGACGTGGGCGCGGAACGACTCCGGCCCGTTAATGCGCAGCACTTCTTCCTGAAGGCGAATCCGTGCTTTGGTTTCGGTTGGATACTCAAGGACGCTCAGGGTAATCTGGCGCATGGGACTGCCGGGTTCGGCATGATTGCGATAGCGGTACTCCCACATTTCGGCTCCTGATTTCCTCTGCACCTTGCGGAGGCTGCCCTCCTGGAATCTCTCACGCGTGAATTTCAAGATCATCTCCTGTATTCACGCGGAACGGTCGGCTGATCTCATTGTGGTTCTGGCGCACCCAATGGTCAAGCTCCGAAAGCCGAAATCGGTAGTATTTCCCAATTCTCGCGCAGGGGACACGTCCTTCCCGCGCGAGGCGACGCAAGGTCTTTACATGGATTCTCAAGTAGCCCGCCGCTTCCTCGGCACTGGCGAGGGCTTCAAATGATGGATTGCCGAATTCCTTCCCATCCGGCGGGGTAGGAGTGGCGATGGTAAATGCCCTCAATACCTGTTCCTCCGCCAGCGGTTCAAAATCTCGTACAACCGTTGGCGGGTCGTGAGAGGTTCTTCTCTGCTGGCGGATTCACGATGAAGGGGGGCGGCAGATACGTTTATCGCCACACCCTCCGGGCAGAGCCAATAGAGGTGGCCTATGTGGCTGTGGAAGCCGCCCCCGAACGCGGTCGGACCTGTCAGCGCCCAGTGTTCGAGATCCCGATCGGGTCCGGAATGGTATGGACGAAACGCCAAATCGAGGGCCGCTTGGTAACTTTTGGCCTCGTAAGGAATGAGCGCCGCTTCATAACGGCGCATAAAGTCGTCATCCTCAATGTCAACCATGGCGTTCACCATGCGAGTGCAGTCTCAGGAATTCCGTAATGTCGCGCATATCGAACCGCGAGGAGCGTCCGATTTTCACGAACGGGATGCGTCGCAGATAAATCTTCTGGTCTAGCGAGTTTTTAGGCACGCTCAGGCGCCGTGATAGTTCGTTCATGTCGATGAGGATTGGGTCTTGAATGATGGGCGGAGCAGTTGCTTTATATTCGTGCGCTCGGATAGGTTTGTGTTGTTTCATTGTTTGCCTCACTGGCGATTCACGATCATCGTTCCGCCCTTGCAGGATGGGCATCATACCACTGGCCGGGCCGTTTTCATTAATTGCGATCCACAATTCGAGGGACGCGCGCCGTACGAGCCTTCGTCGGCCGAGGCACAGCGCTGGAAGCGGTGGGACAGTCGGGATTTTCCCGTTGATCGCGTTATATACGTGGGCCTTCGAACAGTGGAGGTATCGGGCGACATCCTCCGCCGTCATGATCTCTGCTGGAAAGTGCGTTTCCGACCGGTCATCCGGGATCGCTTCGTTTCCGGCGGCAGTTAAGTTCATGGTGAAGCACCTTAGCCTTTCGGGATCGAAAACGCGAATCGACAAGGGGTCATTTCATTCCGGCTTCGTCGGGCCGTTTCCGCCCGAGGCGACGCCGAGAATCGTGAGGGCAAACTTCCTGAGCAAGTTTCGTTCTGCCCCCCACCCAGAACTTGCCCCCTTCCACTGCCCACTGATCGTGCTCGCGGCCGTTGTCGCCGAGAGCGGCCAGCCCGTTCGGCGACTCTCGCTGACGAAAGCGTACCGCTCCAAGTTCTCTCGCTGTTACTGAGAAATGTTGCCGCCTCACGGTAGTTCATTTCCATGTCATTCGATTCCGATGCCATTGCTCCCCTCCTCAGGCCAGGGAGACCCGCAGAAACAGCTTGCTCATGCGCCATCCGTGGTAGACGCTAACGGCCGCGTTGGGAGAAGGTCGCAACCCGCCGCTAAGGACCATCAGCCTCTAATCTGTAGGTGCGCGCGTCGCCGGCCTGTGACACTCAGCGGCTCAGCGCACAATTCGCGCCGTGTATTGGAATCCAGGATACCGGCGGTCTCAAGCTGCGAAACCAGCTCACCGTCCACGTGATCGCTCTTGAGTCTCGACCGCGGCATGTCCGCGGCTGACGCGGATTCGGACTTCGGAGCCCACTGAGAGATTGTGGCCGGAACCGTCGAATTCGAGGACTACGAACGTATTCGGGGCAGTAGCGACCGCAAGAAGGGTGTCATTCACGGCGACTGCGGTCCCACTCACTACGCCGGTGTCTGGGCGCATTCGTTCGGTAATGGCCATGTCCGTTATCGCCATTCGGGACTGCCGCATGTACTCCATCGCCGACCTAGCGAGATCACCCCGACCGTTTTCCGTCGGCCTCTGCGAACCGTTTCGGGGCACCGATAGCGAGATATTTTCGGCGCCGGGCCCGGAGATCTCCGGAGTGCGGTTGGGCATCGTGAAATCGTCGCTGTCGCGGGCAGCTTCCGCTACCTGTCGCTCACCTTTGTCAAGGTCCAGCAGTGCATTGATTTGTTCCTGCCGCTGAAGCAGTTCCTTGAGGCGCGCATCATGCTCAAAGGGACGGTTCGCTTGACCCTGGTAATCTGAAAGCGTCTTTTGGAGATAGTCGGTGCGCTCCTGTTGTTGGGCGGCAACTCTTTCCAGCGATCGCAGCGTATGCTCGATGCTTTGGACGGTGCCGATGGTATTCTCCGGGTTGAGATGTGCAGGATAGATCCCGGCGCCGCGGACGAACATGTCCGGTACGCGGTCATCCTCGCTAATGAAGCCCGTGGTGAGTTTGCCTTTGCTCAGGATTTCGAATCCGCGGAACGTGCCCCGCACTTGCAAAGTTGTGTCATCGCGCCACGACAGCACCGCGTGTGTTAGAGCCTTCGCCGACTCCTCGCGAGCGCCCTTGCCGGAATAAACGCGGTTGCCCACAGTCATCTCGAACTCGTCCCTGGCGTGCACGTCTCGCGTCGCGATATCCCTTGCGACGCTGGCAAGGTTCCGCTGCGCCTCCGCGATATCGAGCGGCAGGCGGTGAAGCTGCATGCGAATGGTATGCTGCTGATTGATATGCGCCGACCGGAGCTGATCGAGTTTGCGGACCTCGGTGTCCACCTTGACCTTCTCCATCACCGCCGGATTCCCGGACGCAATGGCTTTGATTTCTGCGTACGTGAGGGTGCTGGCCTCCAGGTCCTCAGCGGCACGCACGGAAGTCTGTCCCGCCATCACCTGTTGGATGAAGCGGGCCTTCGTTTCCAAGGTCTGCCACATGTAGGCATCGAAGGAACCCTCCGTGACGTAACGGAAAATGCGTACCTCCGAGTTCAAATTCCCTTGGCGGAGGATGCGGCCCTCGCGCTGCTCAATGTCGCGCGGGCGCCAGGGAGCATCCAGATGGTGCAACGCGACGAGACGGCGTTGCACATTGGTGCCGGCGCCCATCTTCTCGGTCGAGCCGATGAGAATACGCACTCTACCTGCGTTCACGGAATTGAAGAGCCTCATCTTCGCGCCGTCCGTATCGGCATCGTGAATGAAGGCAATTTCATCTCGTGGGATGCCGCGATCAATTAGCCGCGTGCGCAGTTCATCGTAGACATTGAATCGCGTTGGGCCGGGCGTGGACAGATCGCAGAACACAAGCTGGGTGGAGCGTGAATTCCCAGTCGCCTGCCAGACGCCGTGAACACGTTCGACAGCTCGACTGAGTTTCGTATCGCCGTGCGGATCGGCGAATGCTTCCACCAGACGCATGTCGAGGGCAGCCTTTCGGCCATCGCCCGTGATTTTCAGCATGTTGTCCTGGGAAGGATCGATGCGTCGCGTGCGCAGACGCTCGGCGCGCTCAGTAAGCCCCTTGATGAATGCCTTGAGAGGTTCACTCGCTGGCGCTGCCACGACCTCCGGTCGCCCATTGGCAATTTCAGGGCGAGGCAGCTTCAACATGTCGGCAGTCTGCACGTCGGCCACCGTGCGGAACATGGTCAGAAGCTCGGGCAGGTTGATGAATTTGGCGAAACGGGTGTGCATGCGGTAGCCCGACCCGTCTGGCGCGAGCTCCAACGCGGTGACGGCCTCCGCGAAGTTCCCGGCCCAGGCATCGAAATGCTCCACGCCGCGCTCCTGCAGCAGGCCAGGCGCGAGGTAGCGCAGCATAGTATACATCTCCGCCATCGTATTAGAAATGGGCGTGCCGGTCGCGAACACCACCCGGCCTCCAACCTGTTCCAACAGGTAGCGGGTTTTCATGAACATGTCGAAAGCGCGGTTGCTATCCGAGTTCGGCAGCCCCGCGATCCGGTTCATTTTGGTGGTGTAGAACAGGTTCTTGTACAGATCCGCCTCATCGACGAAGATCTGATCCACGCCCAGTTCCTCGAATGAGATCGTGTTGTCTTTGCGCTCGCGGTCCGCTCGCTGCTTAAGTTTGGTGGCCAGGCGCTTTTTGGCCTTCTCCAGCTCTTTCACAATGCGATGATTGTCGCCCTTCTCCGCGTTGGCTTCGTAGATGGCCTTTTCGAGCTGATCGAGCTGGCGATCGATGAAGCGATTGAAAAGTTTGTCCGAAACCGGCAGGTACTCGAATGAGCGATGCGAGACGATCACGGCGTCGTAATTGCCACTCGCTATCCGCGCCATCGCCCGCTCCCGGTTTCCGGTAGCAAAGTGCTCGCTGCCGGCGATAAAGAGCCGCGCCTGGGGATACAGCTTAAGGAACTCCGAGCCCCATTGTTCTACCAGATGGTTCGGCACAACGAACATCGGCTTCTTAGCAAGCCCGAGGCGGCGCATTTCCATTGCGGCGGCGGCCATGGTCCAGGTCTTTCCGGCGCCCACTACATGCGCCAGCAGTGTACTGCCGCTCTGTAAAACGCGCCACACGGCATCCTTCTGATGGCGAGCCAGATCACGGTTACGAAGCTGGTCGCGCACCATTCCGGGCAGAGTCAAATGCGATCCATCGAAATTGCGCAGGCGGAGATTGTTGAAGCGCTCGTTGTAATCGCCGGCAAGGCGTGATGCGCGTTCGCCATCCTGCCAGATCCACTCGCGGAAACGGTCCTTAAGCTGTTGCTGTTTCTCGCGTGCGGCGATGGTCTCCTGTTGGTTGATGGTGCGCGAGCCGTCCTGGTGCTGGTCGTAAGCGGTGGGCGTGCGCCCGTTCAGAGCCTGCTCGATCAGATCGGATGCGCGGAACCGCGACGTGCCCCAAGCCGTAGTGTTGCTTACGTTGAATCTTGCGGCGGGGTCGAGATCGATGGTCCATGTGGCGATTGCCTCGGCGTGGGCGACGTTGATATTGGCCCCAGGAACGTCGAGCAACTGCGCCACGAAATCGCGTAAGTCGGTGGCCGGTATCCACGACGACCCGAGACGCGCCTCGATATCGCCGGGTTCCAGATCTGGGGGTTGCACGGCGGCTAAGGCTTCGATATTGCGCCGGTATGACGAATCGATCTCCGCCGCGGCCGTGGCAGTGGCGAGCTTCGCGCGCACGTTGCCGCTCAAATATCGGTCGGCGGTCTCCCAATCACCGCCTTCCGGATTGCGGTAGACGAGGCTGCCCAGTTCGCGCCGGAGTTGTCCCGCCGTCCGCCCAGTGAGCTGCTCCATCCGCGGCCACTGAATCTCGGCCGTCTCGTTGAGCGACACGGCGAGGGCTTCAGCAGCCGTTTCGACGTGCTCCACTGGACGGTACCGCTCCAGGGTGCGCCGCTCGAAGATGGCCGTCTTGGTGGCAGTCCGGAGTTCCGGGTCGTAGTTTTCAAGGGACAGAAGGAGGGGATGATCGGGATCGCCGGCGAAAGCTTTCAAGTTTTCGCGCGACGATACCGGACCGTACCTTGCGACAAATGAATCATAGACGGCACCCAAGGCTTGCCGCGCTTCGGTAATGTGTTTCTCAGACGCGTCTTCAAGCTGCGTCTGAAAAACGAGCCGCACTGCGTCGCGAACAGCCAGCAGGCCACGAACCCGCGCGGCGACCGAAGCGGTCAGGTTGGCAGACTCGAAACGATTTCCGCTCCTGACAAAAACGGCGCCATCGCGCTGGCAGAACGCTCCTTCTTTTACGGTTCCAAGCTCGTTGGGTTCTGCGGGGGCCATCTCAACACGCGCATCGACATTTGCGGCTCTTGCGACGTAAAGGGCTGCAGGCAGCGACGCTATGGCTCTCGCGAGATTTGCCTCAGACACCTCGCCGACAAGCGACGGCTCTCCGCCCCGGTACATTTTGCCCTCAAGCCGCATCTGCCCGAGCATCATCTCCGGGTGACGCGCGAAATATTCGTTGATGAGTATTGGCCCATCCGGGCTGTCGATGGGCGCCAGTTCCCGCCATGCCTCAGCGCTGACAGGCACGCCTTGCCCGTGCTTCTGCAGGAATACAATGTCGGTGGTGACTTCGGTGCCGGCGTTCGCCTTGAAAGCGGTGTTGGGCAGTCGTATGGCCCCGATCAGGTTCGCGCGTTCGGCCAAATACTGCCGGATGGTCGCGTCCTGTTTATCCATGGTGTATCGGCTGGTAATTAGCGCCACCATACCGCCGGGGCGCGCCTTGTCGAGCGCCTTGGCAAAGAAATAGTCGTGAATGGCGCGCGTAACGGCTGGACTGCTGCGATAAGCGGGATCGAATACCGGATAGTTGCCAAACGGGATGTTGCCGACGACCGCATCGAAGAAATTGTCCGGAAGGGATGTCTCTTCAAAGCCCTTGGCGAAAATGGTGGCGTCGGGATAAAGCCGCTGTGCGATGCGCGCTGTGAGGCTGTCGAGTTCAACGCCGGTCCTGCGGGCGCCGGGCGTGAAGGCCTCGGGCATGAGTCCGAAAAAGTGTCCCACACCCATTGACGGTTCCAGGATCTGTGCGCCATCCGCCAGACCGAGGCGTTCGAGCGCCTGCCAAACGCCGGAAATCACCGCAGGCGAGGTGAAATGCGCGTTGGGAGTGGAGGCACGTGCCGAAGCGTATTCGCCCGCAGTGAGGAGCCGGCGCAGTTCCTCGGCGGTCTTTTCCCACTCCCGCGGCGGACGAAGCTCAAAGACACTTGCAAGCGCACCCCACCCGCTGTATCGCGCCAGGACAGACTTCTCAAGGTCGGTGGCGTCCCGGTCCTCAGCCTCAAGCTGTTTGAGACTTTGGATCGCGGCGAGGTTGGCGACCGCCTTTTCCCGCAGGCTGCCCTCGCCGATTCGGTGGGCCGAGTTTATTCGGAAATCTCGGGAGGGCGTGGCTGGCGGGTCGTCAGCGTCGGCGGCAAGGATGACTACCGAGGGTTCGGGCTCGGCGACTGCGTCCTCTCGCGCATCGCGATCTCCCAGGCCGCCTGGTAGTCCATTTTCTGGACTGATACCAGTTCGTACAGAAGGTCCCCCGTCGTCTCCTGGGCTTCGTAGATCGTCTGGTCCAATTGGTTCGCTTCCCGCAGTTCCGCGACCATCTGCGGACGGTGCTTCTGCCAGTGTTCGAGGATCATCTGCCCGAGCCGGTTTCTCTCGTACATCTGGAGACTCCTCCTGTGTGGTTGCTCTCCACGAGTCTACGTCGGTGCCTCCGAAGAGGTCAAGCTGCTGGGAATGATCGAAGGTCCGGCGCGCAGCCATGGGAAGTAGTCACCGTCCCGTTCAACGGACATGTGCGATCGCATACAGGAAATAGGCCAGCAATGCCAGAGACACAATGACGAAAACGCGTTTACCTCTATTCCATTGAAACGCAAGAAACAGAAAATGCCACATAGCTCAGATCTCCCTCAAATACTCGGCTGCCGACGCAAGACGGAAGGCCGGACTGCGCCTGCCATTGCCGGGAGTCGGGTCCACTCCCGATAGGGGGTTCGGCCACGGGTTGTCCGTACGTGACCTACCCTGAACGCCTCGGTGGCAATGAATTGTGACATGGCCAATGAGTTAAACCCGACATGCCGAGCAGGAATCGGCGGGCTCTACACTAGTCCTCAGTATCGGTGTTGCGCCAACTTGCTGGAAACATCCACACAACAAGCGGGCGAAGCTGCCCTAGCGCCGTTTGACGCCATTGTGCAAGTGACGGATTACCCACGGCAACCGAGCCTAGCGGTAACATGCCGAACATCACAGTGTTGCGGCAGGCTCATCCGTGACTTGGCCGCAACATCCCCACCGCCGCTCTCTCCGACGGCGGGCATTTTAGAGGACTTTCCCAATGTCCAATGTCTCCTCGACGAGTGAAAGCACGGATTGCGGCGCACCGTGGCTCGGTCCTTGTCAAACGTCTCCACACGTGACCCGAACAGCTGCAGGCGGCGACAGACCCCAGACGCATGAGATAGAATCAAATGGCGACGATGAACCTCGCTCTTGTGCACGGAAGAAGCCAGAGTGGCAAAGATGAAGAGGAGTTGCGATACTACTGGATTGGCTGTCTCGAACGCGGCTTCCACGCTGCGGGATTGCGGCTGCCCGAAGACGTTCAAGTGACTTTTCCATTCTATGCGGACGCCCTGGAGCGCATAGTGCGTGCCGTCGACTCCCCCGTACTAGCAAACGTGCTTTCGCGGGGAGGTGACGCGACCGAAACAACAGACAAGATACGAATCGACATACTCCAGGACTTCCTTGGCGCGCAAACGATATCGGAGAAGCAAGTCCTCTCTCACCTCGACAACCCGAGCGACCGTGGTTTACAGAATTCACAGCTCATCCTGGCAATGCTGCGATCATTAGACAGGATCGGCGGTGGCAGTCCGATTATAGATGCGCTGACAAGAGATGTTTCTATATACTTAGGCATGGGTGGGGTCCAAAGACAGATCAACGATATCGTTGGTAGCGCGATCAAGGACGTGCCGACAATCGTAGTTGCACACTCGCTCGGCAGTATCATCGCCTATAATGTTTTGGCCGAGCGGGCGTCGCGTCTGCCGGGAATACCTCTCTTTATCACCGTGGGATCGCCACTCGGCATTCGTGCGATCGCCACTCGTTTGCGGCAAGGAACGAAGATGCCAGACGGCGTGTCCAGATGGCTAAACGCGCGAGATCCGCACGATGTAGTTGCGCTCCACCCAATTACGTTCAGTGCTGGCGACCAGGCGTATCTTGAGAATTACTCACTCGTTGAGAACTTTACAGCGAATCACCATGGTATTGAGGGTTATCTGACTGATCGCACTGTCGTCTCACGATTGGACGCGGCTTTTCGAGCCTCATATCTTAGCCAAGCTAGCCCGACCGGTGCTATTGAAGGCGACAAGCACTAAGCGTAACGCTCTGTTGTCCCGTAGCGGGGCGCAGCAATTGGCGTGCTATTGCAGTAGATATCGATTCGTCCGTCGGTACTGCTGTGTTTGCGCCGACCCTACCAGCAATCATCGAAACGATAAGGAGTGTTTTGTCAGCCCCCATCGCAAATGAAGGATTTTGCGGATACACATTCACAACCTCTGTCGCTTTGAGAGCCCGCATCTCAATCATTAAGACGGCCATCAAATCAGTGTTTGGCTGATCGGCACCAACAGCTTCGTCAATCGAAAAGTGGTGCATGGCGGAACGGATGAACTCAGCCATGCAGGTCGAGCCGAAGACAATCCTCGAGCGCCTCAAGGTCTGCGGCAGAGAAGTCGTTAGGCGCTTATCTATGTATTCCTTTATCCTTTGAAACTCGGAATCCGCGGCCCATGGTTGAGCTTGAAAAGCACCTTCCAGCAGACCCGGTCCAAGAGGTAGACTAATTACCTTCAAGCCCTGATCGATCCAAACGATTTGAACACTAGCCCCGCCCACGTCGACAACGCACATCTGATTGTCACCCGGTTCTCCAGACACAGCACTGAAGAGCAGCGCGCCTTCTTCTTCCGGCGATAGAACACGGAAGCCTGGTAGGATTCGTGATAGCCTTCGAGCGGCATCCTCTCCGTCTGAAGCACTGCGAAATGCCTCCGTGCCGACGCCGATCATGTGGTCACAGCCTTGATCCTGTGCGAAGTCGCGTATCCGTTCAGCAGCCGCAACTAAACGAAGACAGGACTCCTCGCCAAAGGCCAATGAGGTTGAAAGCTGACGGGCAGTGTTCAGCTCCTCCCGGTAACAGTCCCAGTGAATCACATCAGCCCTAAGCTGGGCTACGGTGAGCTTCACCCGGGCACTACCGAAGTCGGCTATTGCAACTTTCTTCATTGTCCTTTCAAATCACCGGTAAGCCGCGCAACCTGTTCGACAGCTTCATCGAGGCCGTCATGATTGATGATCAGTTCGACGTCCGGCATGGTGGCGGCGCGCGCAAGCCCCCAGCTCAGTTCCCGGAAATCCCGACTTACTAGGTCACGGTAACCGAGGTCGTAGGTTTTCATCTGTCCGGACTTTACATACCGTTCGTATCGCACCGAGCTGCTTGCATAAAGAAATATCGTTTGACAGTTCCAATCCTGGCTACGCAGCAACTCGATCTCCTCGACAGTTCGGGCCCCGCAGACAAAGACCTTTTCAGCCTCGGGAGCCGATGCCAGCAAGTCCTTAGCTATGATATCCTTGCCCTCCTGCCGCCACACTTGTTCTATGAACTCGGGAACGGCACCCGGGAATCCGAGATTCCGTTGCCGGCGTTGCCAAACAAAACTGCTCATTTCGATATGAACATATCCATACTTACTGGCGAAGTACTGGCCGAACGTAGTCTTGCCCGAGTTTGAGGGCCCAAGGAGGAGAATACACTTGCGCCGGCCGGTTGCGGGGAGAGCAACAACCCCACCCGTGAAGATGTTAAGCACCGCTTTCTGCAGTGGCGCGATGCAGGTGTACGGCGTTTGATCTTTTAATTTGTTTTGCGCGCAGAGCTCCCTCACTCGTGCAATTGCGTACTTATCTATTTCCCACGGCGTCGGGTTAACGGCTCGGAATGACTCTAAGAGCGCCTGTGTAAATACGCCGTGGCCAATCTTAGGGAGTTCTTGACTGACTTCTAAAGGACTGCACCCAAAGAACACAATGATGCCTTGCCGACGAGCCAACTCCGCAGTCTGCATACCAAAAAACGAGGAGTCACGCTCCTCCTTAATGCGACATGCGTCTACTATTACGACTGCGGTGCCAGCTCCAGACTTATGGAGCGCCGCCATTACGTAGTCGGTTGCTATGGCCGATTCCGGGTCAGAACGGAGAGTGTCGCTGCAGACGAGATAATCTCGGCCGTTGATTGAGAATCCGTGCCCCGCGAAATAGAAAAACACTAGATCGCTTTCACACAGGCCAAGGCCACCCATTCTATCGATTGCAGCCCTAATAGAAGCTTTGTCAGCACCCGAATCTGGGAGTCCATTCGATGTGATGAGCGTGAATTCGAGCCCCGGAAGCCGATCCCGAAAATCGGTTGTGATCTGGCGTGCGTCCGCCACACAACAGGCCAGGGTCTGATAGCTGGTGTATTCGTCTATTCCAACGGCGCAGAGGGCCGACCGGCAGTTCATACTAATGTTGTCCTCATCCCTGAATTATCAATCGTAGCAATTTCGCAGTGGACAGGTTCCTGACCAAACGCTCGCACAAACTCGAGGATTGTATCCGGCCGTGATGTCAGTATATACAACGTTGGCCCAACGCTGGAAATACCTAAAGCCTCTGGTTGCCGAAGGGTATTCCAGTAGTGTCGAAAGGCCTTCGTAATTTCATCTTGGATATCCCACTCGTGTCGTTTGAATCCGAGTGACTGGATTTCCGACAGAGCCGATTGCAGGCGCGATTCGTCTTGCTCCAGGACTGCAGGTGCCACACCCCACGCGACGGCTTGGAGAATTCGGAGCGATTCGCCGGCATCGACCGGGCAAGCTTTAGAGAAGAGGTCCCTCTCTTGTTGTCCGTGTATCCCCTCGGCGCAAAAACGAAAATGGACAACTTGCAACCAGGTGCAATCGTATCTCGCAAGCGTGCGGGCGGGCGGAGCCAGTTGAGCGGAAGAGGGTCCGAAGGCGCGCTTATCAGCTAAGCTGTGACCTGCATCCCAAACGAAGCCACCGCGCAAAGCTGTTTGAATGCCGACCCCAGATGTGCCGCCGCGGCGCATGCGGAGCGCAATCTCATAATCGTCGATCTCAAGGCCCGTCAGAGCGCAGACGGCGCGCGCGACTCCCATTTGAAGAGCTGTTTTGGAGCCCAGCCCGATGTGGGCCGGCACGCACATCGCGGATTTCACTGTTATATCGCGTCCCACAAGTACATCGCCGAAGCCAGCGACGGCTACGTTTCTGGCCTCTGACAATTCCTCGTCGGTGAACGGGAATGGCCTGGAAGATTCGTCGATGCCGACATCAACGATCCACCGAGGATGATCCACCGCAAACCCGATGCCTCCGTCGACCCTTCCGTAAATCCCGTTCTCGTTGATCAATCCACAATGGATTCGCGAAGGAACCGATACGCGGATGGTCGATTTCGCACCTTGGACCGGTTCTTTTTCGCTGCACACTCCGTGTAGAAGCACCCTACCATTATCGAACAGACAGAGAAGGCGGGCCCAACGGGCAGTGCCCGGCGGGCGGCACGGGGGTCCGGAAGGCCATGCCGCAGGAATACTGCGGCTTTGGCGACAAACGACATGGTCTCACGGGTGTGGTCGGTTGCGGGGTGGGGCCAAGCGATGGCGGCATAATCTTGCTGCGAAGCCAGGCCACTCCGTTCCCGAACATCCGCAGGAGCGGGAGCGTGAGGCTGCCCCGCGGAATGGGATTTTCAAAATCGCGGAAATCAAAGGGCAAAAGGGCACGCGCCGACGGGTTTATCTGAAGTCGCGTTGGGGGACATTAGCGACGCGGCACCGACTCATCGGAGTAATCCGATAAGCTGCGTGGGATTGGCGGGCGAATCGGTACCGCTTAGCGCCAGAGATCGGGCTCCCCTGCTTCGAGCCGATATGCCAGAAATGTCTTCATGGCGGCAGACGACTGTGATAGCTCTTTGATTTTGTACTGAAGACCTAGCGAGGCCGTCTCCACAATTTCTGCGTACGTCAGGCCGTTGCTCGCCCCTGACGGATCGTCGGGAATGAACACCGTATCCCAGTAGAATTGGCGGCCGCCTCGCGGCCCGTCCGCAATTTTGCCTTCGCGTTCGCCGACAAAAGTGCGCACCTCCTTGCCATCGCAGTAGGCGATCACAGCTCTGGCCAATGCCCGTCTCCCGGCGGACCCAGTTTCCGCGACGAAGCGTTCGGCAAGCGTATCCCACATGGGTTTTGTTAATCCGCCCGGATACGATCGGCCGCGGTACTCGTCGAAGATTAAACCGGCGTGTTCGACGATACACGGTACCTTGAGCTGGCTGTATGCGGACACAACTTCGGCGGATACCATGACCGCAAGGTCAACGTTGAGGATCTCCTGGATAGGTACGGGCCGGATGTCAAAGTCGAACACCTCGCCGACGAGGCGGCCGTCCGGGAGAGTGCATTGCTGCGCGAAAACCTCATTCTCCTCCTTCTTGTATTTGCTGTTTGTGACGTACACAATCGTGGTTCTCGGATCTGACATATCTTTTAGCTCCGGATCTGGCTTAGGAGATCCGCGATCCCCTGAGTTCGAGTGCGACCGTCAACTGGAAGCACTGCAATATTCCGCGCTTCAAACAATCGCCTTTCGAATTTGGACGGGTCCTGGACGACAATGTAAGCACGTCGCCCGCTGGTGGTGTTGGGCAGACTCTTGAAGCGGTCCGCCATCTGGCGAAATAGGTACGCGACATTCGGATCGCGAAAGCTGTAGCCGATGAAGAGTACTGAGCGGTTGAGGAGATCGCTCCAGAGCCGGAGATCCAGCGCGTCTTTCAGCTCCATCCGGCGCTCATATTGCGATTCGGTCATGACCATCCGATCGGGATGGTTCCAGTCGCCGTGGAACTTAATGATTTCAGTTGTGCCTGGCTCTGGGCGCATGTGCGCCTCTATAGCGACTGCGCGGTAGCGCCGCTTCGCCAAGTCGAAGCTGCGCTCGATGAAGTCATCGAAGTTCGTGGTGTAGATAATCGGACAGTGTTCGAGCCGCGCTAATGCTGAATGGATCGGTGAATTTCGGAGGGCGTCATCGGGCGGGTGCATGTTGAGCAGCAGCCAGTTAGTCAGGCGAGTATGGCCGTCAAAGTTCATCTTGAAGTATTCGAGGATTTGCAGATCAGTGCCCCGAGCCCGTATGAGCGACGGATCGCGAAAACCTAGTTGCTGTGCAGCCTGATCGACGACCTCGGACCAGGATGGTCCCGCCTTTTCCTTGCCGGCCTCGGTCCACCGCACCGAGGCTGAGACCCCCGCGCCGATGAACGGCAATAGCCGGCCGTCCCGGTAGAGGCTACGGAGTTCTAGTAGATCGCTCATAAATCGGGCTTCCGGACCAAGATTCGGCTCATTGAGTGAGTATGGACTATACCGTTGTGTGGGTGCTGCTCCGTCAAGTCTGAGTCGCTTGCCGCAACGACGTGCCAACCGGCGTAGGCCTCCAAATACTCAATATGTGCAAGCAAGCAAGGCCGAAAATCGGGATGGGCGTGGAGCTCTTGGTGCCGGTCGTTGAAGGCGCAGATGATCTGGTAGCCGCCGGGTGCAGTCGTGTTTTGCAGAGCGGAGACAAGATGCGCCCAAGCAATCCGATCCGAGGTGCAGTGTAGCAGGCCGTATGCGATCACAATCTGATAGTAGTCCAGAGGTAGGGTCATGGCGGACACGTCTGCAACGTGCCATTGAATTCGCGGAAGGGCTCCCCAAAGGGCGCGGCCGTTCTGAATTGCCACATCCGAAACGTCGACGGCGTCTACTATCGCCCCCTTTCCGGCGAGGTAGGCCGCATTTTTCCCTTCGCCGCATCCGGCATCCAGTACCTTAAGACCCGCACACGACGATAGTTCCGTCGCCAGCAGCTTGACGAAGCTACCTGGTTCGGTCCCCCAGAAACATCTGCAGGTCCTGTACCCTTCCTCGTATCCACCCCTGTTTGACATCTACCTCCTTCTGATGCCCAGTTCTGACATCATTTGCCGGATCGTGTTGCGATACTTGAGCGTCCCTGTCCAGTTATACAGGACTGCATCCGCGTCCGCGATGAGCCCCTGAACCTCGCTCTCAACCGGTGCGCTCCGAGCCGCAAGGAAGTCTGCCATCGATGCGCCTTGGGCCACTCGTTTCGCATAGAAGCGGTAAGCAAGGTCTGCTGGCGTATGCACGAACAACAATCCAATGCGGCACCCGCTACAGTCCTGTCGTAAGAATTTAATCGTCTCGCTCTGCCGCAAACCGTCCACGAGAATTCGGTCACTGCTTGAGGCAGCAATCAGTTCCGCTAGCCGCCGAGCCAGGCGTTTCGCCCCGCCGGACTGTCTGATGAACGCCCACGCGCGGGCCTGAAACTCGGCTCGCGGCGTGATAGGAACGGGGGGTAATCCCAACAACTCGGCTACGACCGCACCGCTGTTGACCTCCTTGTATCCAAAATCCCTCTTCAGGACGGCCGTGGCTAGAGTTTTGCCGCTCCCTAACGGCCCGACAACGCAGAGCACGTGGGGAGGGCTTAGTCGGGCCTTGCGTAGAATTCTATATGCTGGTCGAGCAAGGACGAGTGCGGGAGCAAACTCGCGAAGGCACAACTGCGACCAGTACTCGAAGTTCCAAAGCAGGACCCCGCTGGGACGTTGCGCGGAGATCCACTGGAGCTGGGTTATGCCCTTCTCGTTTCGAAGCGGAGGGTCCCAGTTACGCAAGGCCTCTTTCCACTGCGGGCTCGAGCTGACGCGGTATTGCATGACAAACGCGATGTGCCGGCGGCCAACGTCCGACGAATCATCGTTGATTATGCCGAGAACCTCTAGCCCCTCGTAACGCTTCAGCTGTTCTCGATCTTCGGCGGGAAGACGCAATTCCTCGTTTAGTTCGCGCGCCGCACACTCAAAGATCCCCATCGTTTCCAACGAGAAGAGATCCAGATCGTCCTCGACGACATGGCCGCCAAAGCCGACGCAAAAGGAACCCTGCAGGAATTGCGCGACTCTCGTGTAAGTCCCCCTGCGATACGTGAGCAGGGAATCGCCATCGCGTACCAACACGTACGTTAGCAACTGGGTGTACGAGTCGTCCTGCTCAATATCGTACCGTGGCAAGTAGGACGGCATTAACTTATCGAAGATAAGCTTCGCTGGCTTCTTCCAATTCGTTCGCAGCCCCTGCCACGTCGTTACCTTGTCGAGTGCCGTCCTCTCGAAAACTATAACCTTCTCTTGGCTATTCGGTGGCCGGATCGGCTTCGCTTCATATGTCTGCTCTGCGCCACCGAGCAGCGCGCGGAGGTAGAATTTCCCTGGGCCAGTGCGAACAAAGGGCGAGGCTTCGCCATATCGTCGGATGTGAACGCTCAGCTTCGATTTCATCGTTTGCCAGGGCGTATGACCGGCAACGTTGTCGGAGAAAAGCGGCTGTCCCAATTCGACCAATTCCTTGGGCGAGAGCGGGCGGCGCTGCTCTTCCATCAAGCGCTTGGCGACAATCAGAAATTCGCTTTTCACAGAGATGTAGGTAAAAGCCGCAGACGTGACGCGGGTCCGAACAAGAATATGTACTCAGTTACCAGACGTCGGTATGATGCGTCGGGGCAGAGGCAACTTGTCCTAGACACTGACCAGCGCCGGTGGGGCCGGTAAAGTCGTATCAAGTCCTTGTGCTGCGCATTACTTACGATAACCAGCGCTCCGCGACGTGCGGCGGCATGGCAACAGTCGGCGAGGCGCTGCTGGTCCTGCCATGAGAAGTTCGATTCGTTATATCGGATAAAGCCGTTATTATTGTGGGCGACTGTGTAGGTCGGATCGCAGTAGACAAGGTCGCCGCCGCCAGCCGACTCCAAAGCGTCTTCAAAGTCGCACGTTAGGAGGCGAGCCCTTTGCAGAGCGATCGTGGCCGAGGCGATCAGTCTCCGGGTCCAAAGGGGTGCGGCAGTTCTCTCTCCTCCCCCGAAGGGGACGTTAAACACTCCGTTGCGATTCAGGCGATACAAGCCGCCGAAGGATGTGCGGTTCAGGTAAAGGAATCTGACGGCTCGGTCGATCGTACTCCCCCCCACAGCGCTGCGTACCGAGTAGAACGTCTCCTTGTCGGCAGGCAAACGTCTTAGGGAGGAAAGCATCAGATCCGGGTGGAGCTTGACCTGCCGATAGGTGTTGATGAGTTCGCCGTTGATGTCCGAAAGAACGGCTGTGTCCGGCCTGAGAGCGAAAAACAGGGCGCCCCCGCCGAGAAAAGGCTCGCGATAGGCGGAAAACTCCTGGCTCTTTGCGATTTTCAGGAGCAGGGGTGCCAGCCACCGCTTCCCACCCGGCCACTTCAAGAAAGGTTCCCCTCGTTCGGGGATCCCCGATGTTTCAGAATCGATGGGCATAACCGGGAGTTCTCGCAGACGACTGCTCCGCTCGTGATCCGTCAAACGTACATCGTAATACAGTTAAAGGCCCAGTGAATCTCGCGCAATCAGGCCGTCAGCCAAAGAGGCGTCCCGTTTCGAACGCTCAATCAGCTTACGAGACCCGTTCGGACCTCGGGTTCTGTGCGAGCCAATAATTGAACTCTCTGCCCCAGCTTTCTTCCGATGAGGGGCGACTGCGCCGCAGGATTAGTTCCAAACGGCGTTGACCAGCAGGAGCAAGCAGCGCTCAGTTCAACGGAGAGGTGCGACCGCGCACAATAGGAACACCAGAAGCGCCAGGGACCGCTCAACCCGTCTTCAAGTGTTCACCGCGAGCAGATAGGGGACCCTAAATAGGCGACTCCACGCTCGAAGGCACAGTGCCTGCCATAGTGGGATTGGCGCCTCTGTAGCCCAATGATCGTTGGACATCCCAACGAAGAGTGTAGGATGCGCCATGGCGGCGGTCAGGACAGTCCAGGGGATCACCTGCTCGTAGCAGATCAGAATTGCAGCCCGCTGGCCACCCAGCTCCAGCACCGCCGGACCGTCCAAGTGCACCGGAGCGCCTCCACCCAAAAACAGTTTCCACATCGAAAATGGCACCGGCACCCGCTGGAAAAAAACACCGGATTGCGCCCCTCTGATAATTGCCGCGTTTCGATAGAAGTACGGCGCAGCCTGGCTGAACACCTGCCGCGCTCCCTGCCCTGTTTTTAGGAGTTGGATCGCCGCGCGAATATCATCATTCGAGAGTGGCGGCGATTCGGGCATAAGCGCTCCAATAACGGCAATCTTGCCATTCCGACGAAGCGTATCTGTAGTGGGCTTCCAAAAAAGATCAGTTGAAATGGTCCACCGTGGCACCACGCTTTCCGGGAACACGACGACCCTGGCAGACGACCCGGCCGCCTGAGCCTGAACGCTCTGCGCCGCAAGGTATTCGCGCAGCGGGCTGACTGGCCCGTGGCTGATGGCCCCGAAATGAGTGTCCACGGCCTTCCAGTCTGACGGCGGCTGTCGATCACCGGGGTACAAGATGTTTGCGAAAAGCGCAAAGCCTGTGAGGCTGAGGAGACCGACCTTTGGGTGAGCCGCGATAAAACCACATCCTGCCAGGGATAACACGAAGCCGCCCCAGGAACAAGCTGGAAAAAGAAAGCCTGCGGCGGTCAACGGCGACACAAAGCCGATGAGCCCCAGAGGCGGGACGACCGCGATCATAAGAGCGACTGGTGCGCGCCAGAGTAGTTGCCGAGTCTTGTCCGTCCAAAGCAAACCGTATGGCAGGGCCAGCAACAGAGCGCAGACCGCCCAAAACGCGATCGCGTCGATGACCGAAACGCTCGGGCCAAAGAAATTCTTGGCGCCCAGCGCTATGGGCCATAGTGCACCAGCGTAGTAACTAGTTGCCGCTGAATAGCAACCGCGGCGGGATGGCAGCCGGAATGTGAGCGCCGGCAGCAGGAGAGAGGCGGCGACGATCCCGGCCGGGTGCGCGCTGGATACGGCCAGCCCGAGCACGACAGCTGCTAGACAGTGTATGCTGTGCTTGATTCTCACGCCTCACCAGACGATCAGAGGCCGCAGCCTTGCGCGTACGGAGCTTTCCAGGATCGGCCCAAAGTAGCGGCTATCGTAACTGCGCGCATTGTAGGAGCTTGCCACCCACAATATTCCCTGCGCCACTGTGTAGCGTCCGGGAGGCCAGTGCGCCAGGGGTCGTCCGTCAGTGTCATGTTCCAGGGGTGCAGTATGCGGAAGAAGGTTGCCGTTTACAGCAATGCCCGCGGGACTCAGGAAAATCTCGTCGGTAGGGCCGGCGATTAGAGGTTTCAGGAGCGGCGCTGCGCCGTCCGGACAGACTCCCTTGGCCCGGTAATGCCGCTGGGCAGACAGACCACGGTCGTCGGGACAGAACTCTACAAAACCACCGTTAGAACTCACTATATAAAGACCCACAGGCAGAGATGCCGAGGCGTTGATGCGCAAGTCCGCGGCTTTGAACAGGGCGAAGGCGCAGAGGACGGGAGTCAGCGCGAGGATCAGGATCCGGCCGCACATTTGCCCTTACCCTACCGGCCAATCATCGTGCGCCGGCCCGTCGCTTACGTTTCCGGTCTCAGGTGGTGGAGTTGTGGCCTTCGCCCTCGAGTCGCCGATCAGATGAAACGAGTGCACGATTAACTCCCAGATCGTCCTCTTGCTGCCATCCGCCGGCGTAAATTGGCGCTGCTCCATACTGCCCTCTACGAAGAGGTGGGCGCCTTTGTCGAAGGCTGCGGCCAGGTTGGCCAGATCGCCATAGAACGAAAGCGAGTGCCAGTTGGTATGTTGCTCCGTCTTGCCTTGCGAGGTATACGAATAAGTCTCGCCGAGGCGCACGCTGGCCACGGGCGTGCCCGAGGGCAGATACCGCACCGTGGGCTTGGCCGCGAGCCAGCCGCAGACTTCAATGCGATTCTTCTGCATGAGGTTCCTCCTTCAGTTCGTCGTAATCATCCATCTCGTCGAGACCGTCCAGGAAGGCCTGTTCGGCGCGCGACAGATCTAGCGTGGGCAGCTCTGAGCTTTCCCTGGAAGGCTCCGGCAATTCTTCCTGGCTTTGCTCCAAAATCTGGTTGCCTTTGAGACTCAAAAACTCGACCGGCGGAGGGATCTCCGAGCGTATTTTGAACGTTGGGTCCAGGAAATACAGCATCTGCATCCCCAGAATCGGGTGGTGACCACTGACGAAGATGAGCATCTGTCCGGGCGCCACGATACGCTCCTGAATGCCGTGTCCGGCCTTCTGCGGCGGCTTGAGGCGCAAGACTTCGTCCGGGGTGATCAGAGGCCTTTCGATGTTGTCCACCGAAGCATTGAGGTGCCCCATGACCGGCGACAAGCGCTGGCCACTGAAATTGTAGGTGGCCTTCTGTACGGTGGTGGTTCCGCTCATGTCGCTGATCAGTTTGGCGGTCTCATATTGATTCGGGGCGAAAGCGATTCGGACATGGCAGTTCGAGACGATGCTTTCGTTGTTGCCGTAGGCGTCCACGATCTGGCGGATGTCCTGCGTGATGAGATACGCTTTCAGACCGTAACCCGCCATGTACGAGAGGGCATCCGCGAAAATCTCCATGCGGTTCAGCGAAGGAAATTCGTCGATTAGGAACAGCAGGCGATGGCGGTTGTGCTGCTGCTCGGCGCCGGCGTAGAGCGTTCGCTCCGTCAGGCGGTTCACAGTCATGGTGAGGATCAGGCGGATGAGAGGACGCAAGCGGATCTTGTCGCTCGGCGGCACGACGAGATAAAGCGAGACCGGACGATCGTAGTTGACGAGGTCATTGATCGCGAAGTCGCTGGTCGATGTGTTTTTGGCCACGAGGGGATCGCTGTAAAGCGTAAGGGCGGTCTTCGCGGTCGAGAGCACCCCGCTAAAGTCCTTGTCCTCCTTATCCAGCATTTCCTGCACTTTCTCGCGGACCACCGGGTGCGTCACCGTTCGCGACCCATCGGGCATATGCCAGCGGTGCTGAAAGCCGGGATCGTGCTCGAAATTGAGCAGTTCCTCGAGCGTGTCGTGGAAGCTCAATCCGGGGCGGGTGAACAAGTGCGCGAGGTCGGCCAGGCTGGCCTGGCGGCGCTCGAGAGCGGCGGCGTAACACGCGTGAAGCACCATGCCGGTGGTGATGGAGGTGGCGGCGTCCTGCCAGTAACGCTCTTGCGGGCTGTCCTCGCCGGTCCGGACGATCATGCTGGCAATGTTCTGCGCGTCGCTGACGTCCCGGGGAGTGAACAGCCGGACTTCGCTGAGCGGATTGAAGCGTGACGTAGCCTGCTGCTCGACTGGCGCGAACTTGAAGCAGACATGCCCAGCCTGGGCCCGAAAGCCGGCGGTCTTAGCCCAATTCTCTCCCTTGATGTCGTAGACGATCGCGGATTCCGACCATGCAAGAAGCGTCGGGATGACAAGACCGACGCCTTTGCCGCTGCGGGTGGGTGCGAAGGCGAGGATATGCTCGGGGCCGTTGTGCCGCAGGTAGTGCAGGCGCTTGCCTTCTGGCGACCAGCCACCCACGAAGACGCCGTTATTGGCCGTGAGCAGGCCGCTGGCTTGGATATCGCTCTCCTCGGCCCAGCATGCGGAGCCATGCAGGTGCTCGGTGTTCATGGAGAGCAGCCGCGCACGACGGTTCGTCATGGCGAAAAATACACCAATAGAGAGAAAGCATCCGGCCACCAGGACCAGCATGCCCAACAGGAACGGCATGCGGATCGCCGAGTCCTGGTCGGTGAGATGTTGCCAGCTCCAATATGCCCAGGCGAACGGTTGATAGATGGCGCCCGCTCGCAGGCGAAGCAGTGGCGGACCCAGGGCTGGCTGATACTGGAAACGGTTGGCGATATATTGCGTGCAGAAGAAATTGGCGATTATCAACACCAGCAAACCAACTAGTACGGCTGGCCAGTTGTATCCGCCGAGGTATCCGGGTTTCGGCGGCTTTTGGTAGAGCTGAGGTTGACTCACCGGCTCCGCTCCTCTTCCCGCAGCCTCTCGCGAATTTGGCGCGCAACGGCACGCGACCGCGCATAGTGGATGGAGAACGCTCGGCCCACTTCAGGCAACGAAAACTCGCGACCCGGCGTGCGAAACAGATCCTTGAGGTGGATGACCGCATTGGGCTGCTTGCCGATTTGCTGGATGATGTAGTCCCGTGTCTGGCCGATAATCGCACCGCGATAGATGCCGCTGTGACGCTCCGCCACGATCGTGGATGCGGCCGCTCCGAGCACCGATTTGACTATCCGGCGGGCGTCGCTAAGCGCTTGTTGCCAAGGTTCGAGGGCGGCCCCCTTGGCGGACATTTCCGAAATTGGTTGTGCTTGCATAAGACACGTCCATCACGCTTCGCTATTTTTCGATGGCGGTGGCGGTTGGCCGGTAGAGGCGCTGGTAGTTGGCGGAGATGGGGGTGGCGGTTGTGCGCTTGCAGCGCTTGCGCCATTCATACCGACCGAGGCGACCGAAGCCGGCGAGGCAGCGCCAGCCGCGCCTGCACCCGCGGCAGCACCCGGCGGTCCGCCCGCAAGTAGGCCGACGCCGGTGGAAGCCAAGCTCACCGCGCTCTGCGCCACCATAACAGCGCCGTAAGCTATCGGCGCGGTGACGGCAATGATTTCGCCACCGGTGAACGCCGGCGATCCCCCAAGCACTCCCGCAACAATTTTCGGGACAAACCAGCAAAGCGCGAGGAAGATTAAGGATTCGCCGACAATGTCGAGCGCCCCCATGGCGGGATTCGCGGAAGTGGCTACGGTTTGGGCGACTGCTACCCAGCCGCCTGAGAGCGCCATGCCGACACCGATGAGAAGGAACAGGATCATGATCTTCACACCCACGCCCACGGCGAGCGCGATGTATTTCTCCACGTAGGGCGCGCTCCAGCGAGAGCCTCCAAACCCGAGGAAGAAGAACGCGGCGGCCACCACGATGTAAGATTCCACCAAGGCCGCAACCAGTTGAATGCTAATGAAGCAGAAGGACACAAAGGTCAGAATGCCCGCGAAGACCATGGCCATGGCCGTGCCGAAATTAGAAAGGAAGCCGGCGTCGGAGGCGCCGGCGAACAGCGCTCCCCCAAGGTCGAGGCCGCGTTCGAAAACCGCCCCTGGTTGCAGCGAACCCACACCACTGGCTTGCTGGCCGAGTTGCGTGAAGCTATCGATGATAGCGGGTATCCAGGTGGGACCGAAGACCAGCAGCGCATAGAACGCGCCGATCCACATCAATTTACGGATGAGGCCAGCGGTCCAGGATTGTAGATCGGTGCGTTCCAGGGCGAGCACAGCTGCGCTCCAGGCGAATTCGATAAGGGCCAGCAAACCGAACAGGGTCTGGGCCGGTCCTTGCACGGCCGCAAACCACTGGCCACGCATCGCCTGCATGGTCTGCAGAAACTGAGTGGGAGGACTTATTTGCATAGCGATCACCTGCTCCCGATAAGCGCTGAGCGCTGTGATTGCGGCTCGGGTCCCAGCGGGTGACCTGGTTCGTAGGGTGCTTCGAACAGGATGTCCCGGTTTACGCGCACGGTGAACCGATAGCCGGCAGGGACCTTGATGGTCGGCTGCACGTTCATGTTGCTGCGGGCCATCTGAGCGCCCGTCATGCTGAGATCCTGTCCCACCGCAGTTTCGGCTGCCTGGCCGGGAGTCGGGTAAGCCAGGACCGTCTGGCTTCGGTTCTGAGAGATCGCGAAAGCCGCCATGAACATGGAACTGAGCACCGACATTCCGATCAGGCGTTTGTAGTGGCGGTCGACCTGGTCGCGCAGGCCGGCGTTGCCGTGGGAGTCGAGGCCCAGCATGCCGTCGAGATCGATCGACGAGGCATCCGGAAAGATAATCCGGCTCCAGGCGACCTGTACTCCGTCCTGGCCGTAAGAGACGCGGGAGTCGTATTTGCCAACCAACCGGGCGCCTTGCGGGATCAGCAGGTACTGGCCGGTCGCGGTGTCATAAACGTTGGATGTGACCAGAGCTTTCAACTCGCCCGGCAGATCGGAGTTCAGGCTTTGCTCCAGAACGGCGGGAATCTCCCATCCAGCTTTGATCTCGTAGCGGGACAGCGGCGCATCTCTTGTGAAGTGGAGGTAGTCTTCGGCCGCGCTTCTATTTTGAGCGGCCTTGAGAAATGCATCCTTCCGCGTCTGCGCGTTTTGAGCTTCGTAGTCTGTCTCAGCGACGGGAGCGGCGGTCGCGGGGCTTCCGTTGGAGCCTAAGCCAAGAGCTTTGCCGATGGCGGTCAGGTTGGAGATCTGATCCCCCGAAGAACCGAGTTGGGCGAGCCCGGATGGCTGCGAGCCCGTGCCGGCAATCCCACCAGTGCGTATGCTTGTGGGCGCAATCATGGCTTCGTGCTCGAGCTGCCACGCGGTTTCGAGAGTGTGATCTTCCGGTGGGGCAACAGGTTGAGGCGGGAGACTGCTGTGAGGAATGATGGGAGGTGCCTGGCGCACGACAACGCGCTCCACGGGAAGGTCGCAAGGCTGTCCGGTCTGCGGATTGAATCGCATGGGCATACCCGCCGCGTCCCGGCCGCACGGGGCGGCGTTCATGCCGGGTGTTAAACCGGCCATGGCGGAACCGCTGGGCGGTATCAGGCCATTTCGCGGGTGCAATGCCAATGCATCAGCAGGCGGAATCCCGCGAAGTAATTGGTCGTCGGCCCGGGCTGGCGTGACGCTTCTGGGCAGACCAGCCAGCCGAGCAGTGGCTTGGTTTTGGAGACTGCGCCGGTACCCTCCCCACGCGAAACCGAGCAGGAGTAATCCGATTACGCTGATAATCGAGATCCCGGCGCGCTTGCTGATACGCACGGTGGGCCGCGGAGCAGGATGCAGGTCGATGCCGGTAGGTGAGGCAATCGGCGGAACCCCCGGTTTGCTATTTGGGTCGTTGGTTGGTTCCATCTTCCTTACTCCTTGCCAGCCCGGCTGATTTCTACCTTCTGAGCTTTCTTACCGGAACCCAGCACCAGGCGAGCGCGGTCAAACAGCCGATCGACGATGTAGGTCTGCTGTTGGACTCGATAATTGGTCATGATGGACTGGCCGTCCGTGCCGATGACCAGCAACACGGGGGCTTCCATGTGCTCGATAGCGGGCGGCATCTGAAGGTACGTCTTCGCGCCGTCGTCAAAGACCCGTACGGGCCTGATCTGCGTCGTCCCGCCGGTGACTCGGTAGTCGAAATTCATCTTTTCGACGGCGATCATGGCAGGCAGCACTTTGGCGGCGGTAGCTTCTTCCGCCGTCCGCTGCTCCAACAGGTGTCGCTGCCAGCGCTGACGATCGTCGTCCGGATATGCAAAAGCAACCCGCGCAATGTAATCAGTGGGCTTTGAGATTAGCCGCAGATAGTAAGCTCTGCGGTCGGTGGTGATGAGCATGTTGGTGTCGAGTCCTGGTCCTTGCGGCTTCAGGACGATCAATGCGGTGGCGAGTGACCCTTCTCCGTAGACTGCTGGGGCGACATTCCACCGCACGGAGTCGCCGATCTGGGGCTCGCCCACGATTTTTTCACCGGGCTCCATCTCGACGATGCAGACTCGCAGAGGGGCGCAGACCACTGTTGGCATACCGGCACCGTAGGAGTACATAACGCGGCCATCCGGCCCCGCTGCGGGCGTGTTCGGCTGCGCGCCCCACTGCTGACTAGCCAGAACAGCAGCCGCGGCGGCCTGTGAGAGCGGCACGTCGCTCCGTGGTTTGAAGTCCTTGGGTACGGGGCCCGCCGGCTTGTCGACACCGGGCGCAGTCGGCTCCCCTTGTTGGAGAGCCTGGATACCGGCAGCGATATCCTGCATGTTCGGGAGCGCTGCCGGAGGCGGATTCCGGGTTACGGGGACAGGTTGAGCAAGCAAAAGCGAGCCCACGGAAAACAACAAAATGAGCTTCACGAATTTCTCCTTATAAGACCCTTGTCCAACTGGCGTTGGTGATGTACAGGCCCAGCGGATTGATGCGGATGAGGCGTTCGTCCTTGGGCGGATTGAGCGCGATTGTGAAAGAACCTTTCCAGTGCTCCGCGGACTTGATGGCGCCGTAGAGATCGCGGGTTGTTTCTTCCCATTCGATCTCGTAGGTGCGATCGCTGGTAGCTAACACTGACTTGACCTCGACAGCCACGGTTTCGGTCTGGGCGCGCTGGAAGGGCGAGGCGGCGCGATAGAACTCCGTGACAAAAGTCTGCGCTTGGGTGGCGTTAGCGATCTGTGCGTAGACCCGGTCGATGGCCTTGCGCTGGGCAACGCCATCGCTGGTTACGGTGCGCAAGTTCTCAATCCAGCCGAATAACGCGGCGCGTTTGAGGCGGTCGTCGTTGGCCGTCGTTTCGTCAGCCACGCCTGCGGCAACCGGGCGCGCCAGTTGATCGACCAGCACGACGAAAGGAACTACATGCGAGTGCGACGCCGACCAAACGAGACCGGCGACCGCCAACAAGGCAGTCAAGCCGGCCAGCAGCGCCGCGATGCGCCAGTTGCGGACGCGGGTGAGAAGTCCGCCATAACGCTCGTCCCACTCATGGCGCGCGGAGGCGTAGGGGTGCTCCAGGGTTACGATTGTGTGGTCCATAGTCACTTCCATCCAGGGAGAAAGCCAGTGCTGTCCGGGTCGCGCCGGGGATGACGCTTCGAATCGATTTCGACGACCGAAGCTCTGGCCGCTGCGCACAGTCGGCCTTCTGTTGTTTCTGGCCAGGAGGCCGTCGCATTCTTACGCAACGGAGCGCAAAGGGCATCCACTCGGATGGCGGTATCCGGGTGGGCGTTCAACCACACGCGCATATCGACCGTGCTAACACCAGAGAGTTTTCCAGCCCCGGCTTCTTCGGCCAGTTTCACGACGCGGCTGGGTCGCTCGTGACTACAACCACACAGGGTAATCACGAGCAGTAAGCTTAGAAGTAAGTGTGTTCTCATCGTTTCCCCCTCAGTGCCATCCAGGCAGGAACCCAGCGCCATCGGGCGGCGCTGGCGCGTATTGAAAGAAAGCCTGGGAGGCCGCAGTCCGGTCGGCCTGCTGTTGAATCACGGTGCTGTAGTAGGATGCCTTGCTCTGCATGTCCGCCAGCATGATCTCGCGCAGCTTTTGCATCTGTTGGGCCTGCTGGTCGGCCATCTGAGTCAAAACATTGAGGGCCAACAGGCGGCCATCGGCGCTTTGCGATTGGCCTTCCAGATTGATGATCAGGGAGTCCTCGCCATTCATTTGCTGGCCTTGCAGCCGCGCGGCACGCATTGCGCCGGCGACGGTGTCCAATGTAGTCTGCGACCAATCCTGGTAGCGGTTGTAATAGCCGGTTTGTGCGTAGGCGCCATAGCCGGGATACGTCTGCTGCCAAAGAGCATCCAGATTGCCGAGCGAGTATGCGAGAGAGCGTCCGCCTTGAACGACCCCTGCAAGCGCATTCAGGTCCCCCTGGATATTCCAGAAGAGTTGATTCGGATTCCTCGCAGAATTCTTAATCGCGTCGGCCAGCATTTTGATCTGCGTGGCGAGCTGCTGAGCCTGAGCCGCATAGGACAGCACGAGCTCCACGTGATTCAGAATCTGGGTGAGTTCTGTGGCGAATGCGCCCGCCTGGGCAGGGCCGGGCGCCGAACAGAACATAAGCACGAGCAACAGCAAGACTAAAGACTTGCGCATAGCGGTTCCTCCTTCTTTTCGGGGATGTCCAGGCCACGAAAGTAGTCGGACCATGTTGGGACTTTCGAACGGAGCCATTCGCTGCGCCAGGTTGAAGGATATTCATCCATGACGCTTTGAACAATCTGGCGCTCCTCGCGCCCGCTCACACCGAGCCAGGCCAGCGCAACCTTGCCCAGCCGGAGATCGACCAGGCGGCGGCCCAGCTTGCTGACGACGTAATAGTGCTGCTTGGGCACGCTCACTTGCAGCAGCTCGAGTTCCCGCTCGTTTAGCCCGAGGCGCCCATAAAATTCGCGCGAACCGGGATTACGCGCCTCCGCGTTGGGTAGCAGAATTTTGGTCGGACAATTCTCCAGGACCACGTCAGCGATCTCGGAGTTGGCGATGTCACTGACCTGCTGGGTGGCCATGACCACCGCGGCGTTATTGCGGCGCATGGTCTTGAGCCAGTCCTTCAGCCGGTTGCGGAAGGTGGGCTGCTGCAAATAGGACCACGCCTCGTCAAGCAGGACTAGCGTGGGTGATCCATCCAGGGATTGCTCAATACGGCGGAACAGATAGAGTAATACCGGAATGACGGCTTTGTTATCGAGTTGGAGGAGGTTTTCCATTTCGAAGGTAAGGAATCGGCCATTGCTCAGTGAGTCGTATTCGGCATCCAGCAACGAACCCAGCGGTCCGGTTACGGTAAAGTGCTCCAGGGCATCTCGGATATCGGTGTCCTGCACGTTGGCGGACAGCTCCGTCAGTGTTCGGGTGGGCGAGAGTTGGAGCCGCGCGACGGCCTCCGCCACAGCGTTGCGGTGGCGTGGCGTAAACTTCAATCCGTTCAGTTCGCAGAGGGCTTCAATCCACCCTACTGCCCAGGTCAGGTCACTATCTTTGTCGAGCGCCGCCAACGGACAGAATGCTAGGGCCGTGCGGGGTCCCGCCAAGTCATAAAACGCGCCGGACGCTGCCACTGTGAGCAGCCAGGACGAGTAGCCGCGGTCAAAAGCAAAGACCTTAGCGTTGGGATAGCGGAACCACTGGGCCGCAATCAATCCCAGCGCGGTGGACTTGCCGGCTCCCGTAGGACCCAGGATCAAGGTGTGACCGGTATCGGAGACATGCAGGTTGAAGCGGAACGGAGTAGCGCCAGTGGTTGCGGCATAGAGCACAGGCGGGCTGTGCCTCGGCATCAGCGCCGAGGGGTTTTCACGCAGGCCCGCCCATACGGACGTGATTGGCAGCATATCTGCCAGATTCAGAGTGTGCATCAGTGGCCGGCGGACGTTGGAATATCCATCCCCCGGTATTGAGCCGCGCCACGCCTCGACCGCATTGATGGTTTCCAGCCGGCAGCCAAAACCCAGGTTCTGAATGGTCTTGCTGACGGTACGCACACTGTCGTGCAGCGCTGTAGCGTCTTCATCGAGGCACAGGATGGTGCTGGTGTACTGACAAAACTGCACATCTCCAGAGGCTGCCAGCGACATCGCCTGTTCCGCGTCGGCGGCCATATCGCGAGCGTGCAGATTGATAGCGCCCTCCGTCGTCTTCAGGAGCTGATCTTTCCATCCGCGCATCTTGGAGCGCCACTTCTTGCGGTGGGTGTCTAGCAAGCCTTGCGCCTCGTGAGAATCGAGGAATATGGCTCGGGTATGCCAGCGATACTCAATTGGCAGCGCATCCAAATCGCGGAGGATGCCGGGGAAGCTCAATTGAGGAAACCCGTCGATCCCCAAGACGCCAATATGCTTGAGACCGATTCGCGGTTCAACGCCACCGCAGAAATCCTGCGAGGCGAGCACATCGTTCAGATCGACGGGGATGGCGGGCCGTGCGAAGGGGTGGTCGATGCCGGTAATCGCGCGATGCAAGTAGCGCAACAAAGCGTCGAACATGAAGCCGGAATCGTCCGCAACGTGGGTAAGCCGCTCGGTGTGGAACAGGGCGCTGAAGACATTCTCAAAAGCATCGACTTTGGCTCGGAAGTGCTCCAATGCTGCTAGGGCTGCGCGTCCGGCGGAGTTCTCACGCCCGTCGTACAGCCAACCTTTGACGCGTTCCTCCGCAGCCATCGGGGGAAGGTACGTCAAAGTGAGGAAGTACTCGGATTCGAAATGCGCCCCTTCCTGCATGAATTGCTGGCGGCGTTCGTCGTCGATTACGCGTGTGACTGGATCGGGGAAGCTGCCACGCTCGGGATAGCCAGGGGCACGGGAGCGAATAGCATCGCACTGAACCATCCAGCCGGTGCCCAGCCGCAAGGCTGCGTTAAGCCGCGCACTGAGCACCTCCATCTCAGCGGTGCTGGCGGAGAGCATATCTGGGCCGCGGTACGACCAGCCGGTTAAGAGGGCTCCATCGTGCTGCAACAGGATGCCGTCGTCAATGAGGGCGAACGGCAAAAGTAGGTCAGCCAGGCCGCGTGGTAGTTTGCGAGATTCGTTACGAAACATGCTCGTCGCTCCTCAAGTTCCCCGCCG
>Ga0335072_10002145_pt1 | contig 31067 bp, 33 predicted proteins | sample Lox_Sample_21_FD_206725 | JGI IMG/M metagenome (GOLD analysis project Ga0335072, IMG submission 206725) | Soil microbial communities from Loxahatchee National Wildlife Refuge, Florida, United States - Lox_Sample_2.1 | ecosystem: Environmental > Terrestrial > Soil > Wetlands | place: USA...
AAGGCTTTGCAGAGACCTCCAGATCCCCCACCTTACAAACGGTGGTCGATTTGTTGAGATTTGACTTGCAAAATACGAGTTTTGGCGCTAAGAGTTTAAAGGTCCCTATTCGCCGCCGTAGGGGCCGCTAGAGCGGATCGCATAATTCACAGGCAAACTAACAGCTATCTCATCGTGCACGTACACAACTCCTTAACGCCGCGTGATGGACCTAGACCTCATCGTCAAAAATGCAACAATCGTGAGTCTTACTCGCCAATGAACCCACCTCTTACGCCCCAGAAACTCACGCAAGGTAAGTAGGTAACAGCCGCCGAGACTTCTCCCGCCGGGCCAAAGCATTGGGATAAAAAATGGCAAGATCCTCTGCCTCGCGTCCGATCTTTCTCCATCTAGTCCACATACTCAGGTTATCGACGCCGAAGGCGCTTACGTCACGCCTGGTAGCGTCGATTCGCACGTACACCTAGCTCAAGACAACGCGTCCACTGGCGATAGCTGGCTCACAGGCTCTCGCTCCGCGCTCGCCGGAGGAAATACGACAATCCTTGCCTTTGCCTCCCAGAAGCAGAGTGACGAGTCTTTATTCCCGGTAGTGGAGGAGTATCACCGCCGCAGCCGGGGCCAGAGCTATATTGACTATGGCTTCCATTTCATCCTGAGTTATCCATCTGAGAGAATCTTAGAGGAGGAGCTACCAGTGATGGTGGAGAGGGAAGGGATCAGCAGTGTCAAGCTGTATGTGACGTACATGCCGTTAAATTTGGGAGATGGGGAGATACTGGAGGTGATGATGAGGACAAGGGAATTAGGGATGACCACGATGGTGCATGCAGAGAACAGCGATATGATTGATATGTAAGTCGATCTCCTTTCAATGACTGAGACGGCCTTCGCAGGCGGAAGGATAACGATTTCCTTATTGTAGTATTTCCACCTTGGGCCCTTCACCTTCATACCCTACCTGTCTCGTTCTGCACTCCTCTGCCACGATTTTTCACCCCTCCGTGATTTTTCACCCCGCCTCTTCGGTCAAGACCCCATAGCTCGAACTGCCGCTGTAAATACTCTACTCCGTGTCTTTTTGAACCACTCTCTTTATTGCATGCGATCTTATGCTGTGCTAACGAAGTTAGGATAACGAAACGCCTCATCTCCCGCGGCCACAGCCTCCCCAAATTCCACGCTACCTCTCGCCCGCAAATCGCTGAAGCAGAAGCCACCAACCGTGCCATCTCCCTCGCAACTCTAACCTCCACTCCCATTCTCCTCGTCCACATGTCCTCCCGCGTCGCTCTTCACCACGCCTGCAATGCCCAATCTCACCTCCTCCCCATCCATACCGAGACCTGCCCACACTACCTCTACCTGCTCTCTTCCAAACTCGCCGAAACTGACTCCCAAGATGGGAGTTGTGGTCATTGGGAAGGCGCGAAGTATGTCTGCGCGCCGCCGTTGCGGCACAGTGAGGACGATCTGCAGTATGTGTGGAATGAAGTCAGCAATGGGACAGTGAATGTGATTAGTTCGGACCATGCAGCCAGTATGTATGAGCATGCGGATGGGAAGCAGAAACCAGTTCGGCAGGCGGAAGTTTCAGGCGGAACACCAGTTTTCAATCAGATTCCAAATGGTTTACCAGGACTGGAGACGAGATTGCCACTGCTGTTTCATGCAGCGACTTCGCCGGAGGTGGATGTACGGCAGAGACTGACTTTGCCGAGATTCGTGGCACTAACGAGTACAAATCCGGCCAAGATATATGGGTTAGATGGGCTGAAGGGGAGTATTGCACCGGGATATGATGTGGATTTGTGTATTTGGTACCCGGAAGGGGATCCGCGAGGGAGGACGACAATCACGAATGATAAGCTGCATCATGATATTGATTATAGGCCTTTTGAGGGGATGAGAGTTGGGAATTGGCTAAGGTGGGTGGTGGTGAGAAGTGACGTTAAGTGGGATAGGGAGAATGGTGGACTGAAGGGGAAGCCTAGTGATGGATTGTTCTTGAAAAGAGGGAAAGGAAAGCTACTAGTTGGGAGAACTGGTGGTGAGGTAATCGGGATGAAGGATAGAGAACGGGACTTATGGATGGACAGATTAGATAGGTAGTATACTGGGATGACGATGAAGATGCGGCATACGACCTGTGAGATGGAACGAAGAGCCGGCACAACCATGTACTGATAGCCGCAGCACCCACTTTTTCTTCTCCAAAGAATCTCTCGCTAATGATCCAGGCGTCGCTTTACCTCTCCGATAATACGTATTACAGTCTGCGTTGCCTTTTGCGCGAATCTCCGTCCTTCAATTCGAGACTCAGCGTGCGGTCTTCTGCTCTACGAGCACGATCCCAAACAGCCTTGACAGGGGACATAGCTGACAGTCATTCGTTACTTTACGTAACTGAGGAATCTTTATCCTTCCATTACCCTCAGGGACATGGCTCCCTTATTTATGGATCCAGTTCAAAGCATTCCTCAACCCAACATCTCCATCCTTCTGATAAACCCAAATTCCACACCGACAATGACGGCTGCTTGTGTCTCGACTGCCAAATCCTCCCTCCCATCTGACTGTACCGTGACAGCCTTCACAGCCCCACAGCCTTCACCCTCCGCAATCGAATCCGCCACCAACGCAATCTTGTCTTCAGAAGCATGCATCCGCGCTCTCCGCTCCGGAGACTTCTCTACCTGAATGAAAGATATCGACGCAATGCTTGTCGCCTGCTTCTCCACGCACCCGCTCATCCCAGCGCTGCGCGAACTCTTCTCATGTCTCGTCATTGGCATCATGGAGGCATCACTCTACGCGTCCAGGATGCTTGGTGGTCAATTCGGCATAATTTCTACGTCGTACCGCTCTAAACTCATGCAGCAAGATGCCGTTGCAGGCTATGGACTTAGCCACTTCTACGTGGGAAGTGAAGCCACTGGACTGGGAGTATTGGAGCTAGAAACAAAGCCTAGGAGTGAGGTGCTGGCGCGGATGGGCTATGCAAGCAAGACACTGGTCGAGGAGAAAGGGGCGGACTGTGTGCTACTTGGCTGTGCAGGGATGACGGACATGGTGAGGGTTTGTGAGAAAAGCTGTCACGGCGGAAATGGATGGCGGTGGTGAGGCGGAGAGGCGAGTGAACATCATTGATGGTGTGGAGGTTGGGGTGCATTTTCTCGTCGCGCTTGTAAGAGCGAAATTGCGCACGAGTAACGTAGGTGTATACAGGAGTGCCGATGAGAGCCGCAAGGCAAGGCGACAGGCATGGCTTTGAAAGTTGTGCGCAGAAAGCGAGTCCCGAAGATGGAATGTGCTCATTGGTTTGTGGACTAGAGATCCTAACCATTGGACGATGCGCAAGGTGCTGTTCCCACACCGCAATAAGGCCGAGAAGCTACTCTCTTCACCTAGTCTCGATGACATATCGATCAGTATATAGCTGCCTTCGCCAGGAGCTACCTGCCACCCCATGAAGCTCGTTTGAATACGTTGGTGAAATGGACAATGTTGGGTAGCTTCCGCCTTTACAAACAACACTCGCATACATGGATAAAGAACGTCTGGAGAGGTCAGTTCCTCTAAAGGCTTCGCACAGGCCATCCCGATTTGCGCCATGTACAAGGAAAACAGAACCCCCGGTATCCCTGGACACATCTTGTCCTGACTATTCTCCATCAAATGCCAGTGTCCCCCAATAAATTTCTGCCTTCACAGCTCACCATCTAGCTCTGTTCTCGGCTTCTTCTCCGTTACACTTGAACGCTTTGGAGTAATATTACGCTGGGACCAGTCTAACCTAGACTTTCCAGCTCCGTTGAAAGGGGATAGGGGAGAGGACGGCTCCGGAGTCACTGGGTCGGAAAGACGACTTTCGGCTACGATATCGTATCCATCTTCAACCGCACCACTTCCGTTAGTTGTCGGTTTGCTGTTATGAACTGGTACCTCTACCCCGTTGATCTTGGGTCCATAGTCGAAGTTAGATACTGGAAGTGATCAGCACTATCTAAGCGTTTGAGGAAATATACACTTTACCTCTTTTCTTGCGGCGGCCTAGGCGATGCAGGGTTTGAAGTCCTGCTTCGAGACTCTGTAACTTCGCCAAGGTACGAGCCCTCTCTTTTTGTGAGTCTTCCTCCTCGCCTGCAATTTCCTGCACGACTGTGTCATCGAGATTCATCACAACATCAGATGACAGCATATCGCTCAGTTTTTCTAACAAGCAGAACTCGACACCCAAAACTGCAATATTGTCCACCACCACCTTCATAGCAACCTATGGCAGAAGAGGCCTGATGTCAGATATGATTCTTCAGAAAGTAGCAGGCAAGTCTTCCATTTCTGCTAGGATCCAAATACCCCGAAGGTGGACTCACCTTGTAATAGGCTTCCATGCAGTCGACTGCCTCCGAGCATGCATAGAGTTCCATGTTTTGCTCCGTATTCTTCGTTAGGGCGTTTAAGAGCTCTGCTTTGTTGATAGTCTGCTGAGTAGGATAGATCGGAGAAGTACTAGGTTTCGGCTTGAAAAATTCATTCAGACGACGCCCCAGATCCCTTTTACTATGCTCTTCACGGGCTTTCTGGACTGCCTCAGTGAAGGAATGATTGTAGGTAATGGGATGACCTGTCTGGTGGGGTTTCAAGAGTTCTAAAACCTTTTGTTCTAGAGCTTTCGAAAATCCTTCCAATGCAGGGTCAATGATCTCTCGATGCAGCCCAGTACGAGTTCTTTCATCTGTTAGATGCATCAAGCTCAAGTCAATGCAGAACCGGGTAGCTTCCAAGATCTTGTGGCAGTAATCGCGGATAATACCCTTCCACGGTTGTGACTGCTGAAAGAATAGATCTCCAACTATCAGAGGATTGAAGGTACCTTGCAACTCGCAGCCCCTGCTTCTTCTCATGAGAGTTCTGACCTCCGACACGTAATCCGTTCTTGATATTCTTGTAGGCCCGGACGCTTGGCTATCGTCATCGTATTCGACACCGTCATCGATTATTTGTCGGCGGTGTCCGTTGCGTCTCATGTCATCGGAAAAATCAATAAGAAGGGCTTGGATTACCGCTCGAAGACGTTTGCTGTATCCATCTTTGGTCGCGGCGGACCCAAAAAATTCGTGACCATAAACGCCACCAACAGCAGCTTTGACGAGAGAACTAAAGGCCTGGCCAATATGCATGAGATAGCGACGCTGCTCGTTCAAGCTTCCTCGAGCCTCACCGAGTTGGGCAAGTCTGTTTCGGCAGTCACCAATGCCCACCTCAACATCTTGTATGAGACTTGGCAGTTCAGAGATGATCTGATCCCGAAGAACGGTACTAAGTCGAGGCTTCAAAGGATCCAGACCAAGCAAATTGATCGGCAAGGTTGTCCAAATGCCTTTTGAGAAGAAAGATCTTTCTTCCTCGTCACGTTCTTCGGCAGTGCAGTCTCTTTTAGCATAGTCCCGGTTCTTCAGGATATGCCAGCCGAGCCGGAACGTGACATCTTCATTCTTCGCCAAGTTGACAAACGCTCTTTCGCTCTCAGAGCCAACATGTAGTGTGTCCGGTTTTGTGATGACTCCGAGTGTTCGGACACCCTTTGGGTCGACATCGCGTGCTAGCTTGGTCACTATCTGATTCGCATAGTCGTTCTTCGCTGAGACGACAGCAAGGATGATGCTGCGCGGTTTGGCCATGTACAATTTGACGAGGGAGGAAACCAGGTTGACATCATCAGCGCTTTGTTGCTTGTTCTCCGCATGAATAAGGCCCGGAAGGTCGACCAGCGTGAGATTCGTTTGATTCGGCCCTGTTACTTCCACCCTCAGAACATCGCTGCTGAACGCTTTCGTGCTGTTGTTAAGCCCCATTTTCTCCTTAGCAGACTCCACCAGGGTCGAAAAGTCCTCAATCCGTGCGCCAGGGATCTTGAAGCTTGAAAGCTCAACTCTTTCCTTGTCGGACCTATCCTTTCCAGGGGTGATACTAACTGTTACAGATGTTTCCGGTCCCCTACGGAGGATAAGCTCGATAGCAAAACGAGTGCAAAAGGTATCCTTCGTAGGGAACTGAACACCAGACACAGCTTCGAGAACCGAGCTTTTGCCTGCGGATTGGTCACCGCAAACGATGATCTGTGGGAGTGGAACATAGTGGCTAACACCCTGAGATCGCAGGAGGTCGATAACGTCAAGCAGCTCGCTATGGTCTCTTGATTGAAGGAGGATAGATTGCTTGTCACGAGTTCTGTGTGTTGCCATATTTCCGAAGGCCTGCGGAGAGGGATTTGATGTGGTTCAGCACATGAGTCCTGTCCCTTCTTATAGCAAGTTTCTCCTACATTTCATCCCAGGATTTTCCAAGCAATCTTTGACTTTGCCTCTGTGTCGTTGATTGGGCCAGGTCATACGTGCAGGATGCATTGCAAGATGCATTACAGGGCGCGATGGTGATGAATCGTTGAATTAAGCGTCCATGGCAAAGCTGGACGTGACGCAGCCTCTTGTAGCTGAGATACGATGAAGTTGCCATGTTGATGGCAGCTTTAAGCGAAGGTTGCATGCACCGCATCTGCATGAATGTCTTGTCCCCTCATGATTCACTGAGATAACGCCACACCTGTGGGTCTCACGCTTTAACTGATTCATATTCCACAGGCATGTTACCAAGCCATCGAACAGTTCAAAGGAGGGCATTATTGGTATATGCCTTGGTATTGGCTGAGAGAGAAATGCGTAAAGCAAAAGTTGTGTCGTGAGAGTGGCATCTGACATTGAACCATACGTGCAGATGCAATCTCCCTAAGCTAATGTGGGTGCCATAAAACTGCACGGCAATTTAGCGTTAAGCTATGCCCAAATCCGGGAAAGTAATGGCTTACTTAGCATTAGCCAAGGCCGCACTCTAGAACCACAGGGTATCATTTCATCGCCTTACAATCATACAACCTTGCAATATTTCACATGTGAAACGCAGTGCTTGACAGCCTGTGAAATTTTAGTTGGTATTGTAGTTCCTGGCAGCGAAGGTTGACTGGTGAGCTCTCTAGTAAGTCAACATCGTGGTAACCAGTGCGCAGATTCCGCACAAAATATGGGTTCTAGAATGGGGCTTTTCTAGCTACAGAGGTGCAGCAAGACCCTTACTCCAACATGAGTACACTGTCCGCCAAGTCCAATTGCTGGTGTGCATTAGCTAGAGGCTGGTGGACTCAAATACGGCGAGTCTCTCAACGCGAATTGCCCCGCTGGACCCCTCGACCAGTACTTGAACCAGCCAGTATGTGGCGTCTAAAGGGTTGGGCAAGCAGTCGGGCCTGATGGACAGTGTATGCCCTAGTGGGATTGACCTGCGTCTCAAACTCTAATGCAGCGTCCTTTGCGAAAGGCTTTACTCGTCCTCGGGGGGGGAATTTTCATTAGTACGACGCCACCGACAGGGGGAATTCGCTCGTAGAGTATGCTTTCTGGCCTATGCATCTCACGCGTCTTGATCATTGTTCCACAACACCACTTCATTGCTCTCTCTACACTAAACCCACCTTTACTAGCTCTAGAAGACCTTATTCCTCTTACTGCGCGTCCTGCCAAAAAGAAGGTCGGCCGCGGCTCACCTGCGATATTTGACGTGATATCCTACTCCTATGTGAACTCGATGACTACGAGGACGAGCTAGAATATACGTACGAGTGTATAGCCGATGCACAGGGAGGATACACAAAGCATTGGCAGAATACTCTGTAGAATCGTGTCAATCGTGAGAGATCTCGCAGGCGAGGAGCATGCCGAGCGAACCCCCTGTCGGTGGCGTCGTACTAACGAAAATAACCGCCCAGGACGAGTAGGGATTCTCTTACCGACAGCTGGCGGGGTTCTATTGGCTGCATTCAACGTGGAACAAACTTGAATCCTTTGACCAAAGGAGGGATGTTTTCTTCGCAACTTCGAAAATTGACATTCTCTACGAATATTTGTGACCAGAAATCATTGCCATCATGGAATGTCCTATGAAATTGGTGGTTGGACAGGATGGTGTCGAGATCGAGACGATACCCGACGTAATGGCAAACGCGAGCTCTTCCTTTCGTTCCATGCTACAACCAAGCCGATTTACCGAAGGTCATAATAGATCACGGATCGTGCCCTTTGTCGTCCATCTCGAAGAAGATGAGGCTTCCGCAATGAGGATACTGTGTGATATTTTCCACCTCCGATCCAACCAGATTCCCATCGAAGATATGACGGCTGATACAATGGCTGATCTCGCTACGCTTGTGGAGAAGTATGACTGCGCTGCTGCCATTCAACCGTGGCCGAAACTCTGGCTCAGCCAGGTACTAGGTCCACGGGAGCATCTTGATGTCAAAAGCATGAGTCTTCCAGAGGTGGGGAAATGGATTCACATCAGCTCTCAGCTGGGCTTCAAAGAACACTTCCGCCAATGCACAGCTGCATTAATTTCTCGAGCATCACGCGAGGATTTTGCTGAAGGTTCTCTGCTATTAGAATATCGAAAGCTTTCTCAGCCCATTCAAGGTAGATTTCTCGCTCACAGAAATAATAGGCCTACTGACGATAACAGGCGCCATCAAAGATACTCGAACCGTCTGTATCCAGGAGTTTCATCAGCTCTGCAAAAACCACATCAAAGAACTCAAAATGGGAAACCATTGCAGGTATCCTTGGGATGAGTCTGGTGGGCACAAAGATGAACAAGCGGAGTTTGATTGCTCATCTATAGCTCTCGGCAACGCCTTTTTTGCTGCGAAAGAGATATGCGGTGATAGGAATTGGGGAAAGATTGAGAACTGGACAGAGAGTCTAGCTCATTACTATGAGCGCATGACTACATTTGCTTCAAGGCTGAGTGGTTCACAACACATCAAGCATCAGAATGATCACCCCGGCCTCTATTTCGGTGACAACAGAGACTCCCATTCTAATTGCTCGCGGTCTGGCGAGGTTTTAGAACAGGTACAACAAATCTACAGAACGGCAACCGTTGGACTGGACCTGATGACTCTGGGCAATCATGTCTATAGGACGCCTGTCACTTCTAGTGATGATTCAGAGATGTGATGAAGTCGTCTAATTACACGGCCGCAGTCATCCTACAACCGTTTGACTCGACTGCTGAAAGCTGGGACCTCGTCATGGATGAGCATTGAATAGTTTGGGAATTATTTGCCGCGGAATCCACAGATGTCGTTGCTGAATCATATTGTACCCTGATATATTGCATTACACTACCAGAAGATCGAGTAATGAGAATCCCTCGTCCGCTCTGCAACTGTCCTGCTTCGGCCACTGCTACCAAAGAGTGGGTCGTGAGGATGTTATTTGCAGCTAGCTTTACCCATGCACAGCGCAGCATAGTTTGCTCCCTACTGGAGATGTGCGTTGCCTTATACTGCTTCACGGCCTCTATCTGATCCTTCATTTCTGAGCCTCTTAACTAACGAACTTTACAGCCTTTCTGCATCACCTCCTTAACGCTTACGCACTCACAGCCGCAAGACAATCAACCAAGGACGCGCACACAAGGTGGATCCGATGACACGAATAGCAGATCAACCACCTCTTTAATGTCTCAAGGTCCTAGATTCTCCTCCGATATGGGTTGCAACTAGGGAACTGGATTGGACATCTCGATCTAAGTAGGTGTTAAATGGAATAAGGCTCCTAGAGGCATCGCAAACTCCCAGCCAACACCACTTAACAAAGGAATGAGCAGACCGTATTCCGATGATAAAAGCTTCGTCAAGATTTAAGGCTGATCATGATCTAGTCTGAAAAGCAATTCTAATCGGCTGGACGCGGGTTCTTGAGAGATACTTTCGTAAGTAGTAGAAGAAGAATCGTACAGCATGAACTAGAGCTTCCTTCACTAAGACTGTAAGAACTGGAATTGGACTCACCATCACTAGTCAGATATATCCATGTGAACTCGACTCGCGGAGATGAAAGCTGTATTACTGGTCAAGGTTCACGTAGATACTGCCGGACATCCTGCGGGTTAACTGACCGGAGCAGATTTGCGTGACTACAGTCTGACTGGGTTAGTTTGTGCGAACAGGGCTGCACTTATCAGCATGTTTTTCCCTTAATCTTTGGGGCCGCCGCCTCCGGCGCTCAAGTCCTAGCTAGGAATATTGTTCTGTGGGCTTCCCGAGGCCGAGGCGGCAGATGACGCGCCAAGTGTTGGGGGAGACGCGGACGCCTGTTCCGACCTGTTTGCGGCACGAGTCAGATAATGTGTTGATCTAATAATGGGCATCATTGGATGAAGGGGGAGAGATGGGAAGACGTTTTGGGAAGGTTTACATGGGAGAATTCCGTCGCCGCCTCGACAATCGTGACCCGGAACCCCCCCTTTCTTCTTCAACAAGATCGCAGCCACCAGCCCAGCAATCCCACATCCTACGATCAAGACATGGAGACGCTTTTCCAGTCGGCGTCTCTGTGTGACCGTTGCTCACGGGCTCAGTCTCGAGTCTCGAGTCCGGTCGAGCGTTCGGTATCTGGATTTGTTGCCATTCCCACAAACCATGGTGTCCGAGTTGCAGGTTCTAGACGGAGAATGAAAATGACTTCTCTATCGCCTGGCCAGTGGTCTAGAAATGACAGACGTATCCGTTCAAGAACCCCGTTATCCCACCAGAGACGGAAACGCAAGCAAACGACCTCGCGTCTCCATTGTCTCTCGATCGTTCCGCGGCAAGCCTGCGCTCTAGTTATTTCTTCACACAATCGACATCTACAGTGGCGGGATCTCGCTCTTCACTGCATTACTAACAACATGCCGCCTTGGTGCTTGTGGCGAATTTTGCGGAGGCCTGCGATAATCATGCAGATTAGGGACGCGCGTTTCCGGGCTTCGTTCGGCTCCAGGGGTCGCCTGGTCTAGTTAGACCCATATTACCAGGGTATCACCCCAGACCCCATCATCGCCAATCATGCTTGCTTTCGAGCTCGCCCAAGGACCGGGGAAGAGAGGAGTGCAAAGGAGGAGGGCCAGAGTTTAATGGCATACCACATTTGAATCGCCAAACGTGCACTGCCTGAGAGCCCGGGGTCCCACCATGCGCCCAGCTATGCAATCCCACTCTGGAGCGGATATTTCGATCCAGGTTTGTGCTTTTGCTATCACTCTGCTCGCTCTTCTCACACTGACCCACTAACGCAACCCCGGTATTTCCACCCACTCCAAATCTCAATTGTCTCGCTCTTGTCCCTGTTGTCGTCCCATAAAATTGAAAGGACCCACAACTTCAAGTAATGGATAAAGTCTTGCTAATCTGGGACGCTTTAGAGATAACGTAGAGTTGAAGAGACAGCGCTCAGTGTACCAGATCCTTCCAGTTTGGTGGAACTGAACATGTAGACTTGGCCGTTCCGCTCGACGATCATCCAGCATCTAGCCTCACATTCCTTCTAGATCTCGACACACTTGTGGAAAAGGCTTTTCTTCCGAATGACTGTATAGGGGATGGATATCATCGGTCGTACATAGGAACCTCGGTTTGACTCTCTCTCATCTCTTTTCCTCGTCCTACTCCAGCTCGTGGTGCCGCCTCTTCCTGGTTTCCCATGTCAATTGCTAAGGAGGAGTGGTTGCTCCTGCGGGTCTCTGTTTCTTGCGCAGTCGTCATAGTCAACCCGATGCCCCTTGACCTTTCGCTTATTTCATTTGCCGATACCTTGGAATTAGCTAATAGGCCTTGCTGCCGCCTCCACATCTTAAAGAGGACGAAGCTGCCCCACAGTTGCGCGGCGCTGAAGAGGACGTGAAGTATAGGCGTAACGACCTTGAAGGCCAGCGTCCACTGATGCCACAGGCTGCCGAACAGGTACATGGTCAAGATGGTCTCGGTAGTGGTGCCGATGAGAGTGGTAATGCACGCCGTGCTGAAGACATGCTTCAGAAACAGATGACTATCGGGGTACACTCGGTAGAGGATGATGGCAACGTGTGGAAGGAACTCGGAGATGATGTCGAAAGCACCTGTTCGATTATTTTGTCAGTTATTCGTCGTAGTCAAAGAATTTTCACCGTGAGAGTGCTTTGCAAAAGAACCCAAAGGTAGGAAGCATCGATAGAAGCTCACCCCACACCGTGCATAGGACGAATTCAATCGTGGCGTCCCGTTCTCGTACCAGATCCAAGCTAATAGCAATCGCGCTCTGACCGATCATGATGGTACCAATATGATGGGCGATACTGACAGGCGAGATCCTCGGCCTGTAGAATAGCTCAAAGACATACATAGCAATGAGCATTTGGGCCGCGACAATGAGAATATCGCCCTGAGTAATGTACGGACTACTCCCGAAAGGGCTATGCAGCGTCGAATTCCCAAACGCAATATCGGCAAAGGGATATGCAGCAATGATCAGAATCAAGATCTTGGTTGTACCCGCTATGTGGTGGTTTACGAAGCCCCGACGGTCCGTCTCGCTCAGCTTGATATATTTTTCGCCGTACAGCCACCGGAGGAGGAAGCCCTCGAGGATGTAGAAGCGGACCAGGAAGTACAGGACGAAGATGATGGAGATTATGAGCGCGCTAAAAGGGGCGAGCTTCGAGATGCTTGAATTGGCCAGATGTGTGACATGGGGCCTTGTCATTATGTAGGTATTTGGCCGTTGCGTTGCTCAAAGATTGCTAGACTGGTAAAGTGCTTTGATATCTGCTGAGAATGAATGAGTGTGATGAATCGCTGTGGACGTGTAGCAAAATGAAGGTGTCGTGGAGCTCCTGAGATAAATTTCAGTGTTGCTACCTCGGCAACTTCGAAAGGGGCACTGACATCGGTGCTGTGCGATTCGAAACAGTGGCCGTTTTGTATTGAAACAAGGACGTTTAAAACCCCTGTTTTTCCAATAAAAAGCCGGGTAAAAAAAGTATTATGATGAAATGTCGACAGATGCTTCAGCAGCCTACTCCAATTTGTCCTGTGAGCCCTCGGCAAGGCTGTCGAATCCTGGAAGTGCTTCTTCTGTATGGGCTGGCCTAACGGATGTATCATCTTCCCTCATCCCTTGCCCGCCAAGACCGCCAAGACCCGGAATAATTATACGCCGTATTTTATCAGCCCATTACTCTGCATTTGATTAGACTGATATTGAAGCCACCTGAATATCCGACATGCTCATTACTTAGAGTTCATCGGTACTAGCTCCTGGCTTTGCAGCCACCTTTTCTCATGCTGTTATTAGTACGCCTATGAGATGCATACTCATAAAGTACACGCTTATGAGACACGCCCGTGAGATGCACGCCCGTGAGACGAACGTCTATGAGACGCATGCCCCATGAGGTGCAAGCCCATGAAGTACACGCCCATGAAATGCATGACTGTGAGGTGCATGCCCATAAGATGCATGCTTGTGAAGCGTATGCCCATGAGACATGCCCATGACATACAAGCCTATAAGGTACATCCCCGTGAGATGCATGTCCATGAGACGCACGCCCATGAGATGCACGCCCATAAGAGACACACCTATAAGATATGCCCCGACAAGATGCGCGATGCGGAGAATTTCAGTGTTGTCCCTAAGCTTCCCTATGACCCTGTGATGTTGTGCTTGTCGCAATCACACCGCGGCCCCGAAACAGACCCCCCAACATGAGACACTGGCAGCCACACTACCTCTGAATGCACTTGAACGCTACGCCGATGAGTACTTGGGCTCCGGTAACAACGGCTGCCTGTGCCTTACTTGTAATCGCCAGCATCCTGCCGCTCCGGTGGAAGGTAATTACGACTCGCCACCTCCCATTACCCATGCTACGCACATACAACAGCACTTCGACGAGGCGAACTTGGAATGACTATCAAAGTGGCCCCTGAGTGGCAACGTGGGCCCAGGTCGCAAGGTAAGTGAGACATACATATGTAGACATCCTCTTCTTCTCTGGTAGGTAGATACTTACAAGACGGTTGCTTCTAGCTATTCTATGCGGCGAATGGGAGAGGAGGAGCTTTCCGTAGTGACGGAACTCTGGGGTTTTGGAGTAAGGCCAGGTAATCGGCGGAGTGGAGTAGAAAAAAGACGGAAGAAGGAAGGCATTTTGTGGTGACGAGGCGGCGAAGCACCTCTCAAGGAGGGAAGACCTCATCTCTAACATCGACCGAAGGTGAAGAGCCTAACCCCGCCATTGTGTATGTGTGTGTGTTGTTTTTGACTCTCACAAATGGAGTCGCCCTCAAGCAGCGGCCTGGATCATCGTCGTATTGCAACGCTGTTGTAGTTGCCGCAATCGAGGCAATTACAATGGTGCATCGACGTGAAAAGAGAGACTTACAAGAGGCACGCAGTGACTGTAAGGAAAGCGGAGCAGGCAGTCATAGGCGTTTTTTGGTCCTTTAGTGTTGGACGTATTATGAACAGGTCGAGCACATCTGCATTTCGGCGGTTTTGGGTATTTCATGAGCATGGCGAGCGCGTCTATACCGTTTCGTCGACTTCAGAACCATAGCTAGAGGTACTCAATCCAATTCTCGTGCCCTTTTCTCAAATGCTCCCATGACTGTTCTTGCGACCTTGCCCTCTACCTGGGCAAACATCTGATCATACACAATGTTGCGAAACTTGAGATCTATGTCTAGTTGTACATGGGTGTCCTGACCTTCTTCAGCCGTGATCTGCCACCTCGTCTGCAATATCTCGAAAATCGACTTTTCGGAAGCCACCTCGTCACTCTTTGCCTCGATGATGCCTCGGCTTTCGTCGCAAAGTACGATGCTGGACCAGTCTTCTTGGAGGTTGAAGGGCTCATATCCGACAGTTAGGTTTGCACGGGCGGGCCAGCCGCGGGTGTCGCGTTCAAGAACGGCGGCGGAAAGGGTGAAAGGGAGGAAGGAGGGATACTGGTCGACGGAGGCGATGGCGCGGAAGATGCTAGAGGCGGAGTGGGGAGAGTTTTGAGCGTGGGTGAGACGCCGGAGTTGAGTGGGAAGAGTAGAGGTGAAGATGGAGGAGGGATTGAAGAGGGTGCGATGTGGTTGAGTACGCCCTTGAGCTTGACATGCCGTTGTTGGATTGGATTTGAGGATGAGTGGTGGGAGAGACAGTCTAGGTGGTGGATGACTGAAGGAGAGGAGTGTAGATGCTCCGCTTGAAGGACGCATTTACAATTGTGAAAAGAGACCCTAGCAGGAGGCCGGGCATGTCTGGTAAAACTTCGTCGTCATTGACCTGGAATCTTTTTTCGGTTTGGGAAAGTGCGCCGAGCTAGGGGCTGACGTTCTAGGCGCGGAGTGGTATGGTTCCCGCTAAGCCTCCTGATGGCCTTTAATTCTGTCCCTCAGGAGTTGAAACCAGGACCTTGAATTCGGAAATCCGGTTGACCAAAGGAGCTCGCAAGGTCTACATTTGCGCAATCAAGACACCTCAACAACACCAAGTCGATAGCAAAATGGCAGCCTCTCTGACACCTCTAACTCAGCAGAGAGTCGTCCTGTCTTTCTGGGCTGTCATATTATTCCTCGGACTACCAATGTGGTGGAAGACGACGTCGATCTACCGCGCGAAACTACCAATTGAGCAAATGATGGCCTGGTCGGAAGGTTCACTTTGCAAGGATGTGGCCTCCAGTGTTGTTCAACGCGAAACTCGTTCTCTCAATTACGCTTCATCGTACCATCTCACCTTTTCGTTGTTTACGCCAGGACCTACTCCCTCAAGCTGGGATATAGAAGCTGCTTTGAAAGCTCATATCCAACCTTGGATCTTCGCACTTGCAAGCACCTCCAATATCAGCATTACCACTCAAGTACAACTCTTCTCATCATTCTCTGATTCAATACGGACAAAGGCAGATGAAACTAGCAACGGCACCTATATCCACTACGATGACTTGAGTGCATTCGTTAATGCCGCAGAGTGGCCTCTCTCACCATCAATCGGCTCTGGGCCAACCATCAACTTCTTGCTCTACGTGCCGCTGGCAAAGCAGTCACCGCTGAAGATTTGGGGGACTAGCGAAACTGCTTGGCTGGTTCCGCAATGGGGAGGCATATGCATTCTAAATCCGTCACTTGTTACGAATCCAGAGACTGGCAGGCTATCTCCGCCGAACCATCTCTCCCGTGAGCTCCTAGATGCGCCTTTTGAAATCTTCACTGCGCAGCTACTGTCTTTGCTTGGTATTCCACCAGCGAGTCGTGAAGGCACGGCCGCGCCACTGGAAGAACGGCTACAGTCACATGCACGACAAAGCGCTATCTCCCTATTCCAACAAGCATCATCAACCTTAGGTTCGCTCGCCCGCTTGTCGCAATCGTTAAGCAGCATACCGATACCGCAGAAGGTGGCAAGGCTAGTGGACAACACGATGGAACATCTGGAACTTGCCTGTCAACACCTTCGAAGTGGCAACGCGGACAAGAGAGATTTGGAAGGAGCGTTAATGCACGCTCGGGAGGCGTATGCTGATAGTGAAAAGGCCTTTTTCGAGAAATCAATGGTGGGTCAGGTCTACTTTCCGGACGAGCACAAAGTTGCAGTGTACCTTCCGCTACTTGGGCCGATTGGAGTGCCTCTGATTGTCGGATTGGTACGAGAACTTAAGCAAATGTTCAACGTACCCAAGTCGTCCTGATCTATGGTGGAGGGTTAATAATCCACCGCGATTTGGAGACAAGCGAATACGATTAGTGGCTTTAGAAAAACCAATCTTCGGACACATGGCATGGCCAATAGAACGCGGAATAGACTTCTCCTTCAATGAGCTGCAAAACTCGCCTATCAGCTTGGGAATTCCACTTAGCCACAGCTGGTGGTCCGACGCAAAGCATTACTGGTGTGTGCCTGACTCGACTTCATCGTGCCTTGGAAACGTTCGACTGTGCTCGCCATTTCTAGGATCAGCGTTTCCACCAAGAATACAAAGCTTCGAGAAGGGCACTGGATAATGACTTCAAGTGGCATCTAAAGTCTTCGTCTTATAAGCAAAGCCCACGTCTATCTGGCTTCCAGAGCTCAACACCCGCAAACGTGCAACGTCGTGTGGAAGCAAAGCGGGCAGACATTTGCTGATGGTAAGGGTCTCCGGTGGCATTTTTGACTTGAGCCATTCATCGGGAAAGGTTACGGAGAGAATAGACGGAGGAGATTGCGGAAACACGAAGTCTACTAGAGACTGGCAATCAAGACATATCTCCCTACCTGGTCGACGCCAGCTGCTGACAACATTCGCCACTAAGGAAGATGTCGGGCATGAATGGAAATGCAAGGAATTATTGATGGGTACACTCTCTATTCGTCCTGTCTAGATAGACTGAAGGACAGAAACCGGATGCTAGATGGAATTCTGTTTGTGAGAGGCCCATAGCCCTTTGCGAGTGGGAGTGTACATCATATCGGTTTTACCCCACTAGTCCTCAAACCGCGTGGTCGATATACATAGCGGCTTACACTCAAGTCTTCCTGTTCATAGACGAACGAACATTCTCAAGTACAGCATCGACGTCCTTGACAGCCATCTACCATTCTCTCACGATGACTGCCTGAATATCCGCTCTTCTGACCTGAAACGTAGCCTTGAATGGCGTCGGTCGAGAGTTGAAACCCTGCGTCATCACCAACGGGTCGATGTCTTGTCTAACTCCATTTCTTACTTGCATCCAATATCGAACGCCCACAGCATCCGCGCAATGTTGATCAAGAGCGAATTCCTAGAAATGTGCTGTCCAATGCACACGCACCGGCCAAACCCGAACGCGTTCAACGACAGATTCGGGTTTTCGATCCATCGGTCTGGATTGAAGGATTAGGGGTCTTGGTAGACGTCTTCGTTGAGGTGGATCGCCCAGTGGTTGCCGATGACAGTCGCACCGGCCGGGATGCGGTAGCCCATGTACTCGTCGTCTTTGGTGACGGCGTGTAGGATCCCTCCAGCGCTGACGGGACGCCAGCTCAGAACTTCGTGCACGACGGCTTGGAGGTAGGGGAGAGCCGGGGTGTCGGAGAATGTGGGCGTTCTGTTCTGCCCGACGACGTTGTCTATTTCTTTCCTTGCTTTTGGGACGAACGTCGCTCCGTAGAGCACCGTCGCCATTACGAAGACCTCCATGGGCCATGGTGGTGGTGTCACTGCCTGCTTCGTATGTAATGCCCACGTCATATGCCAGCTCCAGTGAGGGCATGTTCTGGCTCTCTTTGAAATTCTGGACATGTTTCGACCAGTTCCATCCCGGCCGTTGTTGGGCGTCTCTCATGTTCCTCGCATACACTTCGGCTTCGAAGTTGTGAAACTTATCGGTGCCGCTTCCACGGCGCGAGAAACGCTGGAAGGCGATCCAGGAAGGGCAAAGCATCAACGACACTCTGGCAGTGGACAGGAAACCCTCCATGATTTGCGCAATTTCTTCAGCTTCGTGCTAGTCTCCACGTTCGAGCCTCTTGCCGTATGCAAGCGCGCAGACGGTACTTGAACTGCACCAATGGAACCTTGGCGAGAAGTCGTCCGTGGAGAGGAGTTTAAAGATTAGCTGCTTGTTCTCAAGATTCCGCAGCACAGTATACGACTGCGAGACTCGGACATTGAGGAAAGAAGCTTGAAGATGTTGGTGATTGCGCCACTGTTGGCCGTATGGTATCAGGAGTGTGCGGAGGCCCTTGCTGACGCAGTCGCCACCCATGACGAGGTGGGGCAGGGAAAAGTAGATGTTGCTGCACTTATCGATAAAAACGGGCCTCCCGGTGCAAGAGGACCATCTTTTGGCGGTAGTTAGATGCTGCTTTTGACCCCCTTTGCACTGAGAGCGCCTCTCCAACCGCTAGTCCCCAAGACCGAAGGCTTGTGCAACCTAGAGTGAGTTAAGTTAGTAGCTAAGGCAATCTTCCTATGTGGATGAACACTTACCTGAGTTGAGATATACGTCAATGGGGCCCCACTATCCATATTAATGTCACGGGTTCGGGAGCGAGAGGTATTAGATCAGGTAAAATTGATGAGATTGCACGAAAGTCTAGCTAATCAATAATCATTGTTATGTGTGTCCCTGTGGTGCCGCAGGCTACTAATCGCAAGCCGGGCTTGCGATTAGCCTGCGCCCAGCGCCGTCAGAGTGGGTGAGGAAGATCCTCCGTCTATCTACCTGGGGGCCTAAACCGCGCTCACGCGCCTCCAGTCCTCGAGGGCGAACGAGCTTGGTGAACTTGGAAGTACAAGGTGATATTGTCCGTGTAGCATTCGTCACGGTGCCTTCGGAAGTAGCCTGCGACTCCGAGGGGTCAAACAGGCTTTGAGGAACGTTGAGAGGTACAGAAGTCATGGCTCCAAGTGGTCCTGTAGTGGTTGGGCGGTGTCAACGGGATCGGCCGGCTCTATCTAGCCTCCCGTCAAGGTTGACATCAAGCCAAGCAAGACGACAAACGGCATTTAGATACGTGTATAACATCGTTCTATGTGTTGAGATTGTATTCGTTGTCTGTAGACGATATGGTGGTGAAACGAGTAGTTTGCGAGGAGTTGACGAATTGGAACTCTGAAGTGGAACGACAACATCCGCCACACACCGGCATCAACAGTTCCATATCCCTTTGAGCGGCTGCGGCGGCACCAATACTAGAGCCTTCAATTACTGTAGTTTTACCTTGCATGAAAAGAATTGCACTTTCAGTTCACCAAATAAGTTGCTCGCACGAATATCACGTCCGACAACAAATGCACGGTTTGTAGAGCCGGCGATGTTCCTCATTAAAAGAGATACCGATCTAAGAAGAGTCCGAGTGTACAAAGGAGAACGAAACCTGTTCATCAAAGGTTAGCTGATAGTGCACGACATAGTCAGACCGGGGGACAACGTGCGGAGACAAAGCCAGGCCCACTTCACTTCCCATATCCGTTGCAGGGTATTCTTGCGATCATAAGATTGTAACCGCAGTAGTTCCGTCCCGCTTATTGCATTTGGCGGCTTAGCAAGTAGGTTCTCGTCCTGCTCTGAGCCGGACAAGGCCGTCGACTGCGGCTCATTCACTACGAGGGTTTCCGCTGTACTCTCCGAGTCGCTTTCGGTAGACGCACCGAGGCTGTTGTCCTCCGGCTTCCGATTCCCTTCACCGATGTCGTCGCCAATCAAATCGAGGAGCGCTCGCTCGTTATGAGGGTGGTACAGCTCAACCAGGCTTCGTAATGAAATACAAGCATTGGAGGATAAAGACATCCTGTTATCCCTTTTGCCATCAAAGCGGCAAATTTCGAATAATGTCATGTTCGCCGAGACATCTCTTATATCGTGAACAGATACAACAGCACTCGTATCACTCGTTCGGAACGAAACGTGCGGGTTTGCCCCATGTCTGAGCCATATTTCCACAACTTTTGAACGTATCGGTCGGTCGTAGCATATGCCATTCTGCAGTAGGAAAGCATGCCACATAGTCTTCCGAGCAATACCGGAGGTATAAGGAAAGGCCATATCTGCAGGAGTGCCGTGCTTAAACATGGTCTCCATGACCTCCTGTGAGAAAATGGTAACTTTAGACTCAAATGCGGATACCGCGCTGCGCATGACGTTAAATAGGTAGTCGCGGTCCTCGAATGTGTCTGATTGCCGGAAGACCCAGTCGATGAACTCGTGAAGTCCGATGAAGCCACTAAGGCACAGCAGGCTCCAATATTGTGCTTTGGCTTCCTCTGCTTTTCGGAGCCAGCGGTTGTTGTTTGTAACATGGGGTCCCCAAGTTCTCCGTAGTGTCTGATCGATTGAGAGCAATAGTCGGAAAAGATCTGTCCATTGCTGGTCCAACTTCATCTGTCTGAGTCGACAAAGAAATACAAAGAGTCGGTCGTTGTTCCGGCCGAACTCGTTAGGATATTGATAATTGAGGGGTTCATCGTCGCTTGCATGTACACCGAGAAGATGCGCCACCAGAGAGGTTCTCTCCAGATGGGGACGGAGCTGTGTCGCCTCGATACACTTCGTCTCGACCAGGTACCCCCACGCCAGGCCCAGGGTGGTTTGGTAGTCGTCGAGTCGATGGGGCTGGGAACTACGTTCGAAATACCGGTGGAGGAATTCCGGGATAGACCTGTGCATGAACTTCACAAAGGACCCATGCACTATCTCGACCAGGCCGTTGCACCGTGATATCACCGCACTGTGCATTGCTTTCTTGATCTGTTCATGCGAGAAATCGTCGCAAAACGTTTCGAACGAGTCAAGGTCGCTTAATTCGAAGTTCGCCATTGGCTTCCCTTTGTCGGTCGCACGCAAGATCAGGAAACAGCTGAGGACAGACAGGCAGAACTCCTCTCCGTGTGTGGTATCGGAAGTGGAGAAGGCATCATGTGGGAAAGGTGCTTCATCAAACAGGGTATGATCTGGGGCTCGGTTGCCACTTGAAAGAAGAGTGCCGGTCGTTCTTAAGATGATTGCGAGGAGCAAGTCGGCGCCTTTGCGGTAAGTCGATTCGATCCCGTCTACAATGGTAGCTAGGAAGCTGTCCAATTCTTTTGGAGTGTTAGCCACTCGCGACCGAAGAAGCTCGATCGGGTCGTCTTTGTCAAGGCCTTTGGACAGAGAGTTGAGCAGAAGAGCCACCCAGAGGAAAACTCCCTCGGCGGCTGTGATCACTTCTTGGAGAAGAGCTTCGCACTCCTTTTCTTGACCTCGCTTTAAGGCCCTGAACTTCTGGTGATTCTCGAGTTGACTTCTCACAACGAGCTCGACATCGCCCCTCGTCAGCCTGTCGAGTGTAATTCGTTGTTCACTCTTGAGCCTCTCCATGAAAGGCGACTGCACTCTGCTCGAGACACACATCTTGACGTTGCCATTGGAGCTTCCCGTCCACAGAAGGAGCTTCTCGATGAGCTGCCCGTGCGTCTCGTTGAACCCACTCTCGTCGAATTCGTCCAAGCCGTCGATGAAGAGACAGACTCGAATTCGTTTCAGTGACGGGACTTGGTCGGGAGATGCCGAGACCTTAACGAATTTGGTGAAGCCATCCATGATCTCGTCCGCACTTAGCTCAGTTCTGAGGTGTCTTTGCACGGCTTGTGAGGCCCTAGCCCAGCTTTTTGGGAAGAGGACCTTCGCCAAGGCTGGCACTTTGCAGAGTAATTCGTAGAGAAGACCACGGACCAGACCCTTCAGGCTCTTTTCTTCCTGGCCGGTTCCAATCCTCCAAAAGAAGAATTTCGCGAAAAGGAGCTCGTAGCCTTCAGCCCACTTGGTGAGGAGTTCCTCTCTGTCCTTATGGCGACAAAGGTATTTCATCAGTGTCGACTTTCCAGACCCTGGCTTGCCTGCGATGTGGAAAATGCCGGATCCAGTCTGCAGCCATGCTGGAAAGGTGATTCCCAATCCGGGTTCCTTCTTAAGCACCATTTCTGGGTTACTGAAGATCCAGTCAAAGGTGCCTTCGTGCGCATTCCGCAGATCTTCAAAACGCCGGCCAAGGTTGGAGAAGTGAAGCATTTCGAGGATCACCCCATCTCTCACCATGTCCAGGGCATCTTGAAAGGTTTGCTTAGTCGATTCTACGCTCGGCTCCTCCCGGTCTCCTTTAATAGTGGCACTAAGACGCTCCTCCATCTCCTTCAGGCTCGTTGCAATCTTCGAGTTTTTCACGCCAATATTCTCGAGGCTTTTGAGGGCCCGCGCCACATCGGCTCTAACACACGGTCAGACAACCATTGAAAGACACACTCATTGCACAGCCACCAATGGTGTCACGTACCGAGTCCCTATGGCTATCAGAGAGTTCAGATCCCTTCGGTGGGACTCTAAGCCCTTCTGGAGCTCCTCGATCTTGCCGCTGTTGATGATGTACTTGAGAGTTGCTTTACTAGCAGACAATATGCTCTTCTTCTTCGCCCTGCAATTGTCCAGGATTGTGTGAAGCTTCACACATTGCGTCGCGATGCGTGAGGCTGTCTGCTGGATCTCCTCTTCAGCAGCTAACACGGCCAGCTTAGATTGGTTCGCTCGTAGGGTAGTGACGACGCCTTTGAGACGATCTGTCTCGCTCTCCACCGCTTGGTGTGCTTTGTGACGGCCATCGACGGAGTTGTAGGCCTGCACCACAATCGTACCACATTTGATCGCAACACCGACCAGGTCGACGATGTTACAAGCCAGGGCAAGTGCAGTGATAGGATCCATCGTGACATGGAATCGTGGATGTAGGCGGGACTTTGGGCCTGCCCGATGCCTCGTGTACGGCGGACTATTAATAGGTGTAGGGACAAAACTCACCCCACCAAATCTCGCCCCCACCACAGCATGGCATTTCAATTTCTTGTGTTTACCTGCTGTCATGGCGGGCGACTATCGCTACCGGGCAAATAGCCTTTTGCCGCCTACGTCGCATACCCTCCACCACCTTCACCACACATCGCACAGCATCCACCACGTCCAGCAAACGTCCTAAGCCCTCCGCCACAACACACGTCTCTATCATGCACCACCTCCATCGCATGGAATTCGATCTCCACGACCTCCAGCACGCACGTCGCATGTCCTCCACCGCCTCCACCACATGTTACACGACCTCCAGCGCACACAGCATAGCATCTACCACCTACTGTACACATCTCCCATGTCCTCCACGACCTCCAGCACCTGCAACATATATTGCGGGCCTCCACCGCCTCTAGCACACCTCGCATAACCTCCAGCACCTCCAGTACTGCTCCACACGTCCCATGCCCTCCAGCGTACGGCATCCGATAAGCAGTGAAGGGACAAAATTCAAAATCCGCCCACAACCCCTCACCTACCGATTTGGTTCTCTAGTGAAGGAAGTCGGCGGCGACGATGCTACTAGGCAACGAGGACGAGATGAGCAGGAAGCAATGAAGTACCTCGATAAGGCTGTTGTGGTTGCCTCTAAGTTATAAGAAGGAACGAGAAGCGATCTCTATCAGACTTCCCATTTCGCGCGAAATGGGCGGCAAGCCAACACCAAACTCAAGGTCGAATATCGCGGTGCACACTGCGAAATCGGCAGCGAGCCAACACCAGAACTTGAGGTCGAATTTCGTCATGGACAAACCACTTTCCGTTCAAGGCATGAGGCATCGCGAAGCGGTCATGAGTGCCCCTGCCCACGGTAACACCAACGGTAAGATCCGGCTCATTGACGGCTATGGACGCACGCCGGTAACACACCGCCGCGCTATTGAAAGGCAGCAATCCCGGAGAAAAATTTTTCTTATCCTCAACAATCTTCCACCGCTTCAATTCTTACTGCTTCACCTGCTACCCATCAAGCCTTCGAAACAACGAGAATTCTGCTTAGAATGTAACTGATCAATAGAGACTCCTGATCGGGCTACCGCAGCGGTGAGATTCTTGGCCTCAAGGCTTCTCTCAGACGAGCTTCTCACTCATAAACTTCTCGATTTCATTCAGTTAATCAACAAGAGCTTAAGCTTCATCATAAACTATGTCCGACCATACGGAAGAGCGCCTTTCATCAAGACGCCGCACTGGTGCACTCCCTGGGTTATTGGCACTCCGGCCCGTTGGAAGCAGAGCGACAACTGAATCAACCTCCTTGTCACGAGCAGGCACCCTTGTGCTTGAGACAGGCATACCAGTGTTCGACGAAGGCAGCATCTATATCCCTAGCGGTGCTGAAGATGAGCTGACATACACCATTCTGGAAGCTTGGTGGCAGGCGACTGTCTCGTCACAGAAGGACCCCAAAGTTAACCTCTACAGCTTGAGCATGTACTTCGGCAGATCTTGAGCTGCTCCGACGGCCTTGCCTATGGGCTTTATGCGATTCTTGACAAAAGCTTTCAACGCGATTATCGTGATAGTACTTCTCAAATATAACCGAACCTGCGTGGCCGAATCGGGGAAGCTGCGGCACGAGGGTGGCATACTGTGATACAACTCCACACGGCGACTAACTCGCATCCGTCTGCCATTCAAAAAGAGTCAGGGAGCGCGGCGAGAAAGAGCAGAAGGCATTACTTCGTACAGACATTCAGTTAGAGAAGGTAGAGCGCAGTGTTAAGAGATTTAGGCAGCTCCTATTAAGCGATAGCGCGACCGTAGTTGACGTGGCTAATCCCCACCGCTACCATGTTATGTCCGTTGCCAACGTCATCCTCTTCCAGTGACCGCTCTGCCGTCCTCAACCAACACGATTGCCCTGCGCCATTTTCTTGTATTAGCCATATCGCGTTACAGGTACCACAGTAATAGAGAGGTAAGATTGATGCTGCTGACGTGGCATCTTTAACGACATGGGTTAGGAGGAAAGTTGGGTTAATCAGTTGTAGGTCGCTATTAAAGAGAAATGGTGCAGATCTAGCGGAGTCGCGTTGGCAGGTGGGCGCTGACAGGTAGGTTCAGGCACGCCATCGACGTCACCGTCAGTAGCAGGCCGCCGACGCGACAGTGTAACGATGGTTGACCGAATGAGAAACAAGTGATTGAAGGGGTCTGGAGGCGGCACCGCAGCTAGCGAGTCGGGGCGCTCGAAACCGGGGCCAGCGAGCAAGGCGGTGAGGAGGGGGGCTGTTGGTAAGTGACGGGGACAACAGAGAAAGAGGTCGCAGACGAAGAGGGAGGTCGCGGATGAAGAGGAAGGGATCGGCTGATTTATAGCCGTGTCAAGCGGCGAGGGAACGCCATGTCCGATCCGGGGACGCGTTCCCGGTTTCGGGGCCTTCCGCACCAACAGGCCATTATCGAGAAGATCTCGCGCCGCTTCGTGGTTGCCGAGAATGACAATGGTGGCGAGGCCGAGGCGGAGGGAGAAGATCGGGCCGTACTGCTTAGACCACTGCGCGTAGGTGCGCCAGGGACTTTCTTGGGGGAGCTGGTGGATGTTGCCGATTAGAGGGAGGCTGGGGGAGCGGCGGGGGTCGTGGTAGTAGATAACTATGACGGCGAGGAGGAGGATGACGATGAGGTAGATCATCTTTGCGTTCCAGGTCTGAGATATTGTACTTGAAGGAATGAATAATAGCAGCGAGCTTTGAGTTACGGATCTTTACTGAGGCCGGAGCTCTGCGAGAACGGCATTACTTCTGCATGAGAACACGAAGCTCTCGATTCGAGCTTCGGCATGGTATTCATGCTTCTCGCTCACTTGTCCACGTCTTGAAGTCCCACATCACACTATTCCCCACCGCCCCACCTCCAGAGTCACGATTGGGATTGGTTGTTCCGAATATTCGGCCGTTGCGGCAATGAAGCAGGCTAGGCGGGACATTTATCAACAATGGCGGGAGATCTTGATCGCTTGGAAAGGGACGGCTACCACAATCTATCCCAGGAGGCTCGGGCGCACTAACTAGAAGAAGTGGAGGCATGCTGGTTTCGCAATACGGGGCAAAGCCCTTTTTGGACATGGAACAGAGAACCGCCCGAAGAGTGATCTGCGCTGAACGCTCTCGGTACGGAGATCTAAACCCAGGACGCCATCCAACGTGCCTTTTCGAAGGGAATGGCGGCTCTGTGACTCACTTTCCAAACTGACCTACACTAAGTGTGAATGCAACTGATAATGAAATAGTGCTGTGCATGATGTCGTTACTTCGTTTCTATCATCATCAAAGATGTACCCTTGTTGCGTACTTGACATCCACTTTCTCCACCAGGCTCTCCACAGCCCGGTCGTCTTCACCAGCATTAGCATGTTCATCTACCATTTCCCACCCCGTGAATTGAACCCATACAGCCTCCTCTCCGTCGCTTTTGGGGAGATTCCAGCCTCCTACTGAGCCTTGACTGCCTGCTTTCGGGTGCCGCCCTCCCGTAGCCAAGGCTTTGCTGAAGCCCTCCTTGTCGGCGTCTGTAGTAAGAGTATATTTCTTAATCTCCAGTATGGGGGCGTCGAGAGGGAGTGTTGATTGTTCGAGGTCGAGATAGTACGACCAGTCAATAGCCATCTGGTCTTTTACCAGCTCCATGATCATCGCCTGGTCCGGGGATCCGCTGAAGCCTTTTTGGTGCTGCTCTTGCGATTCCCAGGCGCCAATCACATAGAGAACCGACGGATTGTCAACCTCAACGTAGAACAAAGTTCTGAGGTGATTGTAGCCCTCGATCACTTCTGTGATCTGCTGCATGTTCTGCCGCAGCACGGGATCAGATACCGTAAGACCACCCACCAGCTTCAGGTGAACAAATTCAATGATTGCCATGCTAACAGCAAGGATTTGTCAGTGGAATGATAAGCTGGTACGAGGCTGTCTTGAGTCTAAGCACTCAGTAGGGGAGATATGATATCGAACACCTCTCAGGCAGAGGCCACAGCAAGGCCTGGAAGATGTTGCCTGCGAAATTGAAGTCACAGTCTAGTTATCGTCCATCAAAAACCCCCGATAGCCCAAAATATTGAATCTCTTTGCGAATATTGAATCGAGGTTTGACTGGAGGGGGTAGACCGACACCTTCGGCTTTCTGGCTCTGTACCGGCCGCAAATTAATAGCACGATGAGAGATTCGATCCACGGCCGGTACTATCTTCCAAAGAGAGGCCACGCACGCCCTGGCTGGTCTCTATGCTTGAACGGGTCGACGGCGAAAGATCTGACCGTTGAGGACACAGGAGCCCGTTAGCGGGGCATGTCATTCCGGGAACACGCGTGAAGGCCCCGGCGCTCCCCCGCATCGGCGAGGTGGCTTCAGCTGAACGAATACATTCCTCTTCCACAAATCCTTGATAAATGCCCTAAACAATATGAACTTTGCCGGACTGAGTAATAGTGCAGAGCCGGCGTGACATCTGTGGGTGCTCCCGTATGACCATTACGATATAAGAGCTCTTTGGTTGGTGAACTTCCAAACGCTTGGGCGTTGGATATGTGATCTTGTCAGACTGACACCCAAGTCTCAGCCGCACTGGCCCACTCCTACTTCCTTCAGCTCATCCTTCCGTTGACAATTTGTCCTACATAACTTTCGCCTGACATCAATCTCTTGTTGACCATGTCTTCTCCAGCCTAAAAGGCCACAGTCCTCGAATACAGATACAAGGTATTATACAAGACAAGTAGAGCAACAGCACCTTACGCGTCAGGCTCATTTGCGACCATGAGCCAGCCATTACATGTCGTGATCATTGGGGCTGGTGAGTATGCCACACTATATTCCTCCAGACTAGCTCTCATGAAGCTGACAAGCCGATCCTGCCAGGCATCTGTGGTCTCCTCATTGCACAGGGACTTGAAAAGGTGAGTTGAGTCCTTGGAACTGCCAGTCCTAGACTCGGTATTTTGCCAAACCACTGGGAAAACACGATACTGGAAGGATGTAGCTGACTGTCTACAGAATGGAATATCCTACGTCGTTCTAGACAGAGAGACAGCACCTCGTGACCGCAATTGGGGGGTTACGATCTCCTGGAGTCACCCCGACATCGAAAAGCTACTCCCGGAGGACGTGTGGAAACGAATAAAAGAATGCCAGCCGGACCCAAGTTTGGATTCAAAGGAGGCTAAATGCGAGAGTGTCTTACTGAGAGATGGGAAGACAGGGGAAACCATGGTGGAACCTCCCTTCCCAGGAATTCGTAGGTTGAATATCCAGAAGACCAAAAACATGTGGCACAAGAACGTGAACATCAAGGTAAAGCCATTGTCCTATCTCACATGCGCAGTCTCGTCCCTGTCGATAGGGGTGATTTGCTAATTTCCGCTTTCGATTTCAACCATCAGTTTGGCAAGCGCTTAACTAGCATTGAAATGACCGATTCTGGTCCGGTCGCACACTTTCAAGATGGAACATCGGAAGCAGGTACCATAATCATCGGCGCTGACGGAAACGCTTCATTCGTCCGGAAGTGGCTTTTGGGCGACGATGCCGAACCGCAAATTCTACCTTATGCATTCATGAACTTCCCTGTGAGCTATACGGCTGAGCAGGCACGATACATCGACAAAACAATGCATCCCATTGTCGATGTTGGAGTTCATCCAAAGTCAATGTATATGGGCCTTTTCCTGCTTGATAAGCCCGACCTCGAGAGACCGGAGACCTGGATATTCTACATCTTGACATCGTGGCCAATCGTGACCAAAGAGGACGAAGAGAATACCGGCAACAGGCTCCAGCGACTCCGAGATCGCATGGACGACTGGGCTGAACCCTTCAAGTCTGCTGTAGCCTGGGTTCCAGATGGTACTGAAATCAAGCCAGACAAGCTCAAGATATGGATTCCAAAGCCTTGGGATAATCGTGGTGGACATGTCACAATTGCTGGGGATGCGGCGCATAGCATGACATTCCGTAAGTAAAAGCACTTCTGAGCATGGTCTTCTTTGGGAAGGTTTGGGTTTTCTGACTATATGTGCCTTTTTCAGATCGCGGCCAAGGTGGTAACAACGCGCTCAAGGACAGTGAGCGCTTCGTCAACGCCTGCATGGCCATCCAGAAGGGAGAAATGTCTCTTAAGGAAGCCATCGACAAGTACGACAACGAGATGTTCACCCGTGGCAAGGCAGAAGTAGTGATGTCCAAAAATCAAACCGATGTGACGCATGATCACAAGAATTTCCTCAATCCTGACAAGAGTCCGGTCATCAAACATGGGATCAAACCTACGGCGCAGGTAGAATCTTGATAGATGCATTGGCGTTGCAAGTGACAGCGCAAGGATTCACTTTCCCATGTGCCATTTCACTATGTCTTCCTATCCCATGACAAAAGCGAAACCTGGTCGCGATGCCAGTGCAAATTGATTGTGATAAGTTGCTGGAGAAGTCGTAGCTGTTTTCGGGCCTCGGTCGGCGTGAAGGCGTAGTTTCATCTACCAGGGCGTAAACACCGATCAGCACCAGCAGAAATACAACCGTTTCTTAGTAACGCTGTATTTGGTTTGGATGGATTCGGGGGGGGAATTCCCGGACGATTTTCTGACCTGCCAGAGGGATCTGCTCACTGCGGAGATACAGTAACATTGCGGAGAGGACATTGCATACGGGCGGTAGTTTTACCCCGATCCAAGTAGAATGACTCGTTGCTGAACTTAGAAGAGGACCAGCAGTTTTCGTGATTGTCAACATCAGTCGTAGAAAGATCACTCAGTCTGTGCAGTCGCTTGACCCTACCAAAGTGAAACGAAAAATGTCCGACCTGGCAGCCGTAAGTCTCCCCTGTGTCTCAGCGAGAAAAACCTGACTTGTATAGCTCCGCCGCAAGCTCATCACAGCAAATCACATCCTCCACTACCACGATGTTGTCGACGCATACGGCCACATCTCTGTACGGCATCCCGAAAGGCCAGATGTCTACATTATGTGCGGCTACAGTAAGTAGTCCCGTTCCTACAAAACTGTATCAGTGGTAGCCGGAATTGATTCAGTCTTTGTCACGGGCTTTACATAGCCTTGCATGCAGAACAAAGCCCGCATGTCCTTTGATGGCTATCCTTTCCGACTACCACTGTCGAAATTGCCCCAACTATCACCGATACGTGCTAATAAGGATCCACAGTGGCCCCTGGAGTCGTCTCGTCGTCGGAAGATCTAATCGAATACTACGTCTCCGATGGCTCTACTGTCGACCCCAATGCGAAGAAGGGTTACTCTGAGCGCTTCATCCATGGCGAGATGTTCAAGAAGTTCCCAGGAGTTAATTGTGTGATCCACAGTCATGCTGAGGCTGTATTGCCGTATGTGACATCTGGTGTCCCTCTTTTACCCGTCTTTCATATGGCTGGCTTTCTTGGTAAGCTCTACAACCCTATTATTCCGGTGCCTTGGGCAGAGGAAGAGGCAGACACGAGTCGGTACACTATGTTCCCATGGCTCTAATTGCAGCCCGACATACCAGTAGGCATATGCAGCACGAGCTGACGTCTAGCAGGAGAAAATGTTCCCGTGTTTGACATAGCTCCCTTGTACAAGCCAGGTGACCAGCAAGACATGTTAGTCAACAACATTCGCTTTGGAGAAGCTCTAGCCTCGGAGTTCGTGGACAGTGCGGCCACAACGTCTGGCAAGGACCTCAAGCCCGCACACAATGTCGTCCTCATGCGACGCCATGGGTATACCACTCATGGTAGAGATATCGAGACAGCCGTATATCGGGCCATCTACACAAAAATCAATGCCGGTGTCCAGACAGCGGCCACGAACATCCGGCATACTTTCCG
>Ga0335072_10002146_pt1 | contig 31059 bp, 29 predicted proteins | sample Lox_Sample_21_FD_206725 | JGI IMG/M metagenome (GOLD analysis project Ga0335072, IMG submission 206725) | Soil microbial communities from Loxahatchee National Wildlife Refuge, Florida, United States - Lox_Sample_2.1 | ecosystem: Environmental > Terrestrial > Soil > Wetlands | place: USA...
CCTGCGATTATTGCTTGTAGCTTCGTGCACCCCGCGTGCACTAACGACCGGCGAATGACAGCCACAGACGGGCACTGGCGGTCAACGTGGCGTCTTGGCCGCTTACGATCACCAGAAGCCGAAACTGCACAGATTCCCAAGCTGATAGTGCGAGTTCTTATTGGACCGCTACCCGTGTGGTGGCGATAGCTTGGTTAACCGCCCGCTTCGAGTTCGATATTGATAGGTGATCGGATAGGCGAACACCACAGCTGACGGGAGGCATCCCGATGAATGCACCCAATGACAACACCGCTCCGAGAGGCCTGCGCGGGTGGTGGGCATCTCCCCCGCGACCGGGCATGCAACGCATAGTCATCCCACCCGTGTACCGTCACCTCCGCGGCTTCGCGCGCGTGGCCGTTGGCGCTGGTATCGTCTTGGTCGGCCTTGCCGCCGTTACCCTCGTGGGGGGTTCCTTCACAACGGAGGCTGTCGGGTGGACAGCGTTCTGGCTGGTACTGGCGGCGATGAATTTCACGACCGCCGCCTGGTACCTGACCATTGCTCGCTCCGCATCTGCCTGACCCTGAGCCTGCGGTCGGTAATCGATGGAGGTTCGCCGCGCGCGTCCCGGGCCGGGCCTCTGGCCTGGCCCTCGCCGTCAGGCCCGCTGGGCCGGCAGAGCCTTCGGGGGTCAAGGGTCTGCTCTTGCGAAGCAAGAGACGCGTCGAAGGCGCGCCCTTGACGCTGGAGGGGCCGACCCGGACAATGCGCGGCGTCCCGGCCCCGTGCCTGTGATCCTTTCGCCCGGCGACTGGCGCATCTGGCGCACGACGACCGGCCCGGCCAGCTCGCCCGGTGCGGTCATCCACAGTGCGTTACGACGGGGTGTGCGCTGCGGCGGGGTGCGGGGTAACGGCGCGGCGGGCAGCAGCCCGCGACGGTGCGCTTTCGCGCAAGAGGAAGCGGGCCAGGCTGCCCCCACCTGCGGCGAGACTCCCCATCACTCCCCGTCCCACGCTGCGACACTCCCCTAGCTCGTTCAACGCTTCTTCGTGCATGCCTCGCGCACAGGCGAGCACGGCCAGGGCCGGGCGGCCTGGCGTGCCAAGGCGCGCCCTCGACGTGCATCCGCGTGTGGCTATGCAGATCCTGCGTCACAGCAAGATCGCCATCACGATGGAGATCTATACGATGGTGCCTGACAAGGCGACACTCGCCGCGCTCAAGCGGCTTAGCGATGCCCTGGGTTCCCCTGACGCCGAGCCGCCGGATGATGCCGAGTAGCCACACGTTGCTGTACGCCGCTGCTGTACATGGGGGACAGGTGTTCGAAAAAGGCGTGGAGCTAAGGGGACTCGAACCCCTGGCCTTCTGGATGCAAACCAGACGCTCTTCCAGCTGAGCTATAGCCCCGAGATGTTCTCCGCCAAGGGTACCCGCTGCCCTCCGGTTAGAAGCGCGTCACCGATAAGGATCAGGCCGAAGGACCTACTTGAGCAGCCGGGACAGCCGCCGGTCGGCCAGCGGCTTGCCGCCGGTCTGGCAGGTGGGGCAGTACTGGAGCGCCGAGTCGGCGAAGGACACCTCCTTGATCGTGTCCCCGCAGACCGGGCATTCCTGACCGGCGCGGCCGTGCACGCGCAGGCCGCTCTTCTTCTCCCCCTTCAGGTCGGCGGCGGCCAGGCCCGCCGAACGCTCGACCGCCTCGCCCAGCGTCGTCTTGATCGCGTCGTACAGCACGGCCACGTCGTCTGGGGTCAGGCTGGCCGCGATCTTGAACGGCGACATCCTGGCCACGTGCAGCACCTCGTCGGAGTAGGCATTGCCGATGCCGGCGATGATGCTCTGGTCTCGCAGCACGCCCTTGATCTGCGTCCGGCGGCCCGCCAGCAGGCCGGCCAGCGTATCCAGGGTGAAATCCGCGGCCAGCGGGTCCGGTCCCAGAGTAGCGATGCCCGGCACCTCGGCGGGATCGCGAACCAGGTAGACGGCCAGGCGCTTCTTGGTGCCCTGCTCGGTCAGGTCGAACCCGGAGCCGTCGTCGAGCCGCAGCCGGAACGCCAGCGGGCTCTTGCCGGGCTTGGGCGGCGCCGCGGGCAGGTCATCACGCCAGCGCAGCCAGCCGGCCCGGGCCAGGTGCGTGATCAGGTGCAGGCCCTGGTCGGTGCCCAGGTCCAGGAACTTGCCGTGCCGGCCGACCTCGGCGATCACCTGTCCGGTCAGGACGGTGAGCGGGGGATCGAACGTCTTGAGCACCGAGAAGGAGGCGGCGTCGGCCCGCGCGACGGTCTGGCCGACGGCGTGCGTGCGCAGGAAGGCCGCGAGCGACTCCACTTCCGGCAGTTCCGGCATGCTTCACAGTCTGCCACGCGCCAGCGAGGAGCCTGCCCCGGTCAGTGGGTGGTTCAGCCTGCTGAGGCCACCAGGTCCGGCAGTTCGCCGAGGTCCGCCAGCAGGTGAGTGGCTCCGGCCCGGTGCAGCCTGCGGCCGTCGTGTATCTCGCTCAGCACGCCGATCACCAGCCGGGCCCCGGCCCGGCGGGCAGACAGCACGCCGCTCTCGGTGGCCGTGACCACGGCCACGTCCCGCACGTCTTCGATGCCAAGCCGCAGGATCGCGGTGAGCACCAGGTCGGGCCAGGGGAAGCCCCGGGCCACGTCGTCCGCGCACAGGATCAGGTCCCCGCGCTGCCACCAGGCCAGCCGCTCCATGATCAGGCTGAGCGCGGGCCGGGACAGGCTGGACACCAGGCACACCTTGGTCCCCGCCGCGGCCAGCTTGGCCAGCGCGTCGTTCGCGCCGGGCAGCGGGAGGACGCCGAACCGGTCGACGGCGGCCTGGAAGGACCGCTCGAAAGCCAGGTTGGCGGCCTGAGCCCGGATCTCGTCCTCGGGGAACAGGGTACGGATGACGTCGGCCGGGGACCAGCCGCGGGTCCGGTCGAAGTGAACCATTGACTTGACGTACGCGGCGGTCCCGGTCACCACGCCCTGAGTAGCGACCGCCTCGACGAACGCCCGCTCGAGCACGCTGCCGTCGACCGCCGCGGCTCCCACTACGTCGCAGCAGACCAGCGATACCGGGGAAGTATCGCTCACCGCCGACTCAGTCCTCGTCGGCTGCTGTCGCCTCGTTCCACAGATCGAGCTCGGCCCGGTCGGCCTGCACCTTGCGCCACACCGCGAACGCCCCGAGCCCCAGCAGGATGACCATCAATATCTTTATCTTCACAGCGAGGAACCCTCCGCCTCGATGACAGTCGAAGTAGCCACGGCCACATCCACCACCGCAGATGAGCAGCCTACCAAGCCCGCAGCTACCTTGCGCACCGGCGGGTTACGGTCTCGGCGTCCCAGCGTACGGTCCCAGCCCGTCCCGCCGGGCGAAGCCCGGCACCGGGGGTTCCGGGGGATCGTCCCCCCGGGCCGACACTCCGGGCCCAGGCGAAGGTGCTCGAAGAGCAACGAGTAGCATTCGCCGCCGCGTGGGGTTACGTGGACTTGAACCACGGGCCTCGTCCTTATCAGGGACGCGCTCTAACCGACTGAGCTATAACCCCATTGACCTGCGGAAACAGGAGCAGCCATCATCCTACCGCACCCGCGGGGCGGGTGGTGCCGTGACGCCTGACCAGCGAGCTCATTCGGTCTCGCGGAGGGTCACCTCCACGCCACCGACCAGCCGCGAGGTCAGGTTGTAGACTACCGCGCCGATGGTGCACATGGCCGTGATCAGCACGATGTTGAGCGCGCCGAGCAGGGCCGTGTAGCTGAGGACCCGGGAGGCGGTGAACCACTTGGCCGCGTTCACGCCCGCGGAATCCTGGCTCGACGTCACGCTCTGCACGACATGCTGGAGCGAGGTGAATACCCCGAGCGCCGACAACGTGCCGTAGATCACGCTGACCGCGACAAACAAGATAACGAAGGCGACCAGGGACACCACGAAGCTGAGCTTCATCACCGACCAGGGCTCAACCCGGGCGATGGTCAGGTGGGCCTGCCGGGCCGACCGCTTAGTCGACTTCGGCCGCGCGCTGGCGGCTGCGGCCGCGGCCGGTGCCGCATCGCCCGCGGCCTTTGCCGGGCCCACGCTCACGGCCGGGGTCCGCGGCGGGGCCGAGGACTTGGCGCTGGCGCTCGAGCGCAGGAAGTTCCGGGCGGGGGACGAGGGCGAGGTGGGCGCGGGCTCGGGCGGATCCCACACGAACGCGGCCGCGGAGACCGTCGAGGACTCCGGGCTGCTGGACGGCTGGGCCGGTGACGACTGGGCCGGTGACGACTGGGCCGGTGACGACTCGGCCCCGGCGCGCTCGAAGCCGGCTCCGGTGCCGAACGCCGTGCCGTCGTCCGGCCATCCGGTACCGGTCCCGGCCACGGCCGACTCGTCCGCAAGCGATCCGTCCGCCACCGGATCGTCGAGATCGGCGGGCCCGATGTCCGGCACCGCCGTGCCATTCCCGCCGGACATCCAGTCGTCGTCGGCACCCGGGCCCGATGCCGACCGGCTGAAGGTGAAGGAATCCCGGACCGGCCCGATGGTGTCGGCGGGCAGCGCGGGAACGTCGGCGACGGCGTCCGCACCGGTCCCGTTCTCGTCCGGCGCCGGACCGCCGTTGGCCGAGGCCTCCTTGGCGGCCGTCGCTGGCTTGGCCGTGGCCGACCTGGTGGCAGTCCGCACCGACGCCGTCCCGAGGATCTGGGTGGACTCGTCGGTTTCGGCCATCAGGTCATCGTCGTCATGCCGTTCGGTCACGACCGTTGGTGTGGCTCGGCCCGAGCCGTCCGACGTATTCGTGCGCCTGTCCAAGCCGTCCTCCTATGATCTGACCCTCACGAGGGTATCTCTGGACGAGACGCCCAAAGACACACCCACGTCAAGAAGACGGCTTTCTGCCGAAACTCCGCGACAACGTGATACTTATGGGACGTTTGGGCCCCGGCATTCGTTGCCGTCAACTTAGGTCTGCTTCACCTTCTGCAGGTTCCTGACCATTCTCCTCGTCTGAATCTGACGGTTCCTGATCGCCTTCGGCGAGCGACTCCGCGTTACGGGCCAGCGCTACCACGCTATCTCCCGCGGCGAGGTTCATCAGGCGCACCCCCATGGTCTGCCGGCCTGACTGCTTGACCTCGCCCGCCCTGGTCCGGATCACCCCGCCCGCCGAGGTGATGGCGAAGATCTCGTCGTCGGCCGTCACCATCAGCGCGCCGACCAGTTCGCCGCGGGCTTCGACGATCTTGGCCGTGACCACTCCGCGGCCGCCTCGGCCCTGCACCGGGTAGGCGTCCACGGGGGTGCGCTTGGCGTACCCGCCGCCGGTGGCGACCAGCACGTCGCCGCCGTCTCGGACCACGTACATGCCGAGCAGCTCGTCGCCGTCGTTGAAGCGCATGCCGATTACGCCGGAGGTGTCCCGGCCCATCGGGCGCAGCGACTCGTCGTCGGCGTGGAACCTGATGGCCTGCGCGCCCTTGCTGACCAGCAGCAGATCCTCCTCAGGGGAGACCAGGCGGGCCGCGATGACCTCGTCGTCTTCGCGCAGGTTGATGGCGATGATGCCGCCGGACCGCACGTTCTCGAAGGCGGTCAGCTTGGACTTCTTCACCAGCCCGCTGCGGGTGGCCAGCACCAGGTATGGCGCCACCTGGTAGTCGCGCAGCGCGAGCACCTCGGCGATCCGCTCGTCTGGCTGGAACGCGAGCAGGTTGGCCACGTGCTGGCCGCGGGCGTCGCGGCCGGCGTCGGGCAGCTCGTAGGCCTTGGCCCGGTAGACCCGGCCCTTGTTGGTGAAGAACAGGATCCAGTGGTGGGTCGTGGTGATGAAGAAGTGGTCCACGATGTCGTCGGTGCGCAGCTGCGCGCCGCGCACCCCCTTGCCGCCACGCCGCTGGGCCCGGTACAGGTCGGTCCTGGTCCGCTTGGCGTAGCCGCCGTAGGTGATGGTGACCGCGACGTCCTCTTCGGCGATCAGGTCCTCGTCGGCCACCTCGCCGTCGTAGGCGATGATCTCGGTGCGCCGCTCGTCGCCGTACTTGGCCACGATCTCAGCCAGCTCCGAGCCCACGATCTCCCGCTGCCGCTCCGGCGAGGCCAGGATGCTCTCGTAGTCGGCGATCTTGGCCTCGAGCTCGTCCCGCTCGTCGACCAGCTCCTGGCGCTCCAGGGCGGCCAGCTTGCGCAGCTGCATGTCCAGGATCGCGCGGGCCTGGATCTCGTCGATCTCCAGCAGCCCCATCAGGCCCTGCTGGGCCGCGGACGCCGAGGCGCTGGCCCGGATCAGCGCGATGACCTCGTCGATCCGGTCGATCGCCTTGAGCAGGGCGGCCACGATATGCAGCCGCTCGGCCGCCTTGCGCAGCCGGAACCGGGTGCGCCGGACGATGACCTCGATCTGGTGCGTCACCCAGTACCTGACCATCTGGTCCAGGCGCAGGGTGCGGGGCACGCCGTCGACCAGGGCCAGCATGTTGGCCCCGAAGGTGTCCTGCAGCTGGGTGTGCTTGTAGAGGTTGTTCAGAACGACCTTGGCTACCGCGTCCCGCCTCAGCACGATCACGAGCCGCTGGCCGGTGCGGCCGCTGCTCTCGTCGTTGATGTCGGCGATCCCGCTGACCCGGCCGTCCTTGATCAGCTCGGCGATCTTGGTGGCCAGGTTGTCCGGGTTGACCTGGAACGGAAGCTGCTTGACCACCAGGCAGGTGCGGCCCCGGGAGTCCTCCTCCACCTCGACCACGGCGCGCATGGTGATAGAGCCGCGCCCGGTGCGGTAGGCGTCGCGTATGCCGCGCCGGCCCACGATCAGGCCCCGGGTCGGGAAGTCAGGCCCGGGGATCCGCTCCATCAGCGCGTCGAGCAGTTCCTCATCGGAGGCCTCGAAGTGGTCCAGGTACCACCGCACGCCCGCCGCGACCTCGCGCAGGTTGTGCGGCGGGATCTTGGTCGCCATGCCGACCGCGATGCCCTCGGACCCGTTGATGAGCAGGTTGGGGAACCGGCTGGGCAGCACGACCGGCTCGGACGAGCGGCCGTCGTAGTTCTCCCTGAAGTCGACGGTGTCCTCGTTGATGTCCCGCAGCATCTCCATGGCCAGCGGGGACAGTCGGCACTCGGTGTACCGCATGGCCGCGGGCGGGTCGTTGCCCGGCGAGCCGAAGTTCCCCTGGCTGTCGATCAGCGGCATCCGCATCGACCAGGGCTGCGCCATCCGGACCAGCGCGTCGTAGATCGCGCTGTCGCCGTGCGGGTGGTAGTTGCCCATCACCTCGGCGACCGGCCGGGCGCACTTGACGTAGCCCCGCTCCGGCCGGAAGCCCTGGTCGTACATGGCGTACAGGATGCGGGCATGCACCGGCTTGAGCCCGTCGCGCACGTCGGGCAGCGCCCGGCCGATGATGACCGACATCGCGTAGTCGATGTAGCTGCGCTGCATCTCGTACTGGATGTCGACCGGCTCGGTGCGGTCGTACCCGCCCTCAGTAACTTCCGTCACTTCACAATCCTTAACTAAACCGCGGACCGATGGACGTCCCGCGGATCAGATGTCCAGGAACCTGACGTCCTTCGCGTTGCGGGTGATGAACGAGCGGCGCGCCTCGACGTCCTCGCCCATCAGCACGCTGAACAACTCGTCGGCCTGGGCCGCGTCGTCGAGCGTGACCTGGAGCAGGACCCGCTCCGCCGGGTTCATCGTGGTCTCCCACAGTTCCTCGGCGTTCATCTCGCCCAGGCCCTTGAAGCGCTGCACGGCGTCCCGCGGCCGCGGGTCCTTGCGGCCCTCGGCGATGCCGGCCTCGATCAGCCGGTCGCGCTCGGCGTCGCTGTAGGCGTAGCCGGGATGGACACCGCGGCCCTCCCACTTGATCTTGTACAGCGGGGGGTTCGCGAGGTACACGTGCCCCGCCTCGACCAGCGGCTTCATGAACCGGAACAGCAGCGTGAGGAGCAGCGTCCGGATGTGCTGACCGTCCACGTCGGCATCCGCCATCAAGATGATCTTGTGGTAGCGGAGCTTGGCGATGTCGAACTCGTCGTGGATGCCGGTGCCCAGCGCGGTGATCATCGACTGGACCTCGGTGTTCTTCAGCACCCGGTCGATGCGCGACTTCTCGACATTGATGATCTTGCCGCGGATGGGCAGGATGGCCTGGAACTTCGGGTCCCGGCCGCCCTTGGCCGAGCCGCCCGCCGAGTCGCCCTCGACCACGTAGATCTCCGACCGCGCGGGGTCGGTGGACTGGCAGTCGGCCAGCTTGCCCGGCAGCGACGTGCCGCCCAGCAGCGACTTGCGGGTCAGGTCCCGCGCCTGCCGCGCGGCGATCCGGGCCCGGGCCGCCTGGCTGGCCTTGTTGATGATCTCCTTGGCCTCGCCGGGGTTGCGCTCGAACCAGTCCCGCAGATGGTCGTTGCAGGCCTTCTGCACGAACGACTTGGCCTCGGTGTTACCGAGCTTGGTCTTGGTCTGGCCCTCGAACTGCGGCTCGGCCAGCTTGACCGAGACAATCGCGGTCAGGCCCTCGCGCACGTCGTCGCCGGTCAGGTTCTCGTCCTTCTCGCGCAGCAGCTTCTGCTCCCGCGCGTACCGGTTCACGATCGTGGTCAGCGCCGCCCGGAACCCCTCCTCGTGCGTGCCGCCCTCGGTGGTGCTGATCGTGTTCGCGAACGTGTGCACCGATTCGGTGTACGCGCCGGTCCACTGCATCGCGATCTCGACGGCGATCCCGTCCCCGTCCTCGCCGAAATCGATGATGGACCCGTGCACCGGCTCCTTGGAAGCATTGATGTACCGAACGAAATCGGCGATCCCGCCCTCGTACTGGTATCGTGCCGCGCGCGGCTGGCCGGCCTCGTCGAGGGTCCGCAGGTCGGTCAGCGAGATAGCCAGGTTCTTGTTCAGGAACGCCATCTCCTGCATCCGCCGGGACAGCGTCTCGAACGACCAGTCGGTGGTCTCGAAGATCTGCCCGTCGGGCCAGAACGTGATCGTGGTCCCGGTGTCCTCGGTGGCCTGCCCGCGCTCCAGCGGGCCCATCGGATCGCCGCGCTCGTAGACCTGGGTCCAGGCGTAGCCGTCCCGGCGCACCTCGACCTCGAGCAGCGCCGACAGGGCGTTCACCACCGACACGCCGACGCCGTGCAGCCCGCCGGAGACCGCGTAGGACTTGCCGTCGAACTTGCCGCCCGCGTGCAGCGTGGTCATCACGACCTCGACCGCCGGGCGGTGCTCCACCGGGTGCTCGTCCACCGGGATGCCGCGGCCATTGTCGCGAACCCGCACCCCGCCGTCGGCGAGCAGCGTTACCTCGATGTCATCGGCGTAACCGGCCAGCGCCTCGTCCACGGAATTGTCCACGACCTCGTAGACCAGGTGATGCAAACCTCGCTCCCCGGTCGAGCCGATGTACATTCCGGGTCGCTTACGGACAGCCTCCAGGCCCTCCAGAACCGTGATCGAACGTGCATCGTAGGACAACCTGAACTCCATCCTGCATCAGAAGCGCGCAGCCCAGCCCCCCTCGATGTGGCCATCGTTGCGCTATGTACATTTTACCTTCAGGCACCGACAACCACGGCCGTCTTGCCTCTTAGCCGTAGGTGTCGCGGGGCCCGCGACCGCCGGGAACGCGCCAGCCGCCCCGTTGCCGGGGCGCCTGCGGGCCGCGGACCTTGACCCGGCGCACGGTCCCGTCGCCGAGTTCGGCGGCCAGCCGCCGGACCAGTTGCGGGGCCAGCAGCCGGACCTGGGTGGCCCAGGCCGTCGAGTCGGCGGTCACCGCGAGCTCGCCGTCGGCGAAGCTGTCCGGCCTGGTGTGCGCGGCCAGGTCCGGGCCGACGATCTCGGCCCAGCGGCCGAACACCGAGCCGATCGCGGCCCGCTGCTGCCAGCCGTGCTGGTCGAGCAGGCCGCCGATGGCCTGGCCCAGCCGCTGCGGGTCGTCCCGGCGGGGCCGCCCGCGCTGCTGACCGGACACATCCGCCCGGCCGGATCGTTCGGCCTCATCGGTTTTACCCGGCAGATCGCCCCTGGCCCGCGCGTCCGCCTTGGCCTCAGCCAGCGCCTCGGCGGCCCGCCGGACGCGGTCCGCCCGCTCCGCGTTCTCAGTGCTGGCCCGAGCGCGCGCGTCGGACAAGCCGCCGCGCGGCCGCTCAGCCGGCACGGCTGATCACGCCGGCCTGGACCTCGAACCTCACGCCGGCCAGGACGTCCGGGACGTCGGCGGGCACCGCGGCGGTGATCAGGACCTGCTCGGCGCCGGCCACCAGGCCGGCCAGCCGGTCCCGGCGGCCGGCGTCCAGCTCAGCGAACACGTCGTCCAGGATCAGCACCGGGTCCTCGTGACCCTCCCGCAGCAGCGCGAAGCTGGCCAGGCGCAGCGCCAGCGCGAGCGACCAGGATTCGCCGTGGCTGGCGTAGCCGCGGGCGGGCAGCCCGCCGATGGCCAGCTCGAGCTCGTCGCGGTGTGGTCCGACCAGGCAGACGCCGCGGTCCAGCTCGCTGGCCCGGACCCCGTCCAGAGCCTTCAGCAGTGCCGCCTCCAGCTGGGCCGCCTCAAGCTGGGCCGCCTCAAGCGCGGCCACATCCTCGAACCCATCGTCATTATTAAACGCTGAGCTGCGGTAATTCATTCCCGCCGCTTCGCCGGGCCGCCCGCCGGAGACGGCCTCGTAGGCGGCCTCGACGTGCGGCCGCAGCGCGGCCACCAGGCGCAAGCGGCCGGCCAGCAGCGGCGCGCCGGCCCGGGCCAGCTGCGCGTCCCACGCGTCCAGGGTGGCCGTCACCGACTCGCGCGCCGGCCCGCGCAGATGCGTCTTGCCCCCGGCCGACTTGAGCAGGGCCGTGCGCTGCTTCAGCACCCGTTCGTAGTCGGCTCGCAGCCCCGCGTACCGCGGCGCGGTGGCCACCAGGAGATCGTCGAGGAACCGGCGGCGCTCGCCGGGGTCGCCCTTGACCAGGGCCAGGTCCTCCGGGGCGAACAGCACGGTGCGCAGCGCGCCCAGGATGTCGCGGGGCCGCGGCAGCGGCGCGCGGTTGAGCCGGACCCGGTTGGCCCGGCCCGGGTTGAGCTCGACCTCAACCAGCGCGCTGCCGTTCGCCCCGGTCACCGCCGCCCGCAGCACGGCGCGCTCGGCCCCCTGCCGGACCAGCGGCGTGTCGGTGGCGACCCGGTGGCTGCCCAGCGTGGCCAGGTAGCCGATCGCCTCGACCAGGTTGGTCTTGCCCTCCCCGTTCGGCCCGCTGAACGTGGTCACCCCAGGCCCGAGCTCCAAGCTGAGGTCGGCATACGACCGGAAGTCGGTCAGCGCCAGCCGGGTCAGGTGCACGTACCTGAGACTACGGGCTTCTACCCCGCTGAGCGGATAGGCATGAGCACGTAGCGGTAGTCGGGCTCGTGCTCGGTCTTGCCGGTGATGACAGCCGGCTTCGTCGGCGAGGTGAACGAGATCCGGGCCGTGTCGGAGTCGATGGCCCCGATGCCGTCCAGCAGGTACTGCGGGTTGAACGCGATCTGCAGGTCCTCGCCGTCGAACGCCGCCTCGAGCACCTCCACCGCCTGTGCCTCTTCGGACGCGCCGGCCTCGAGCACGAGCTGGCCCGCGCTGAAGGCCAGCCGCACCGGGGTGTTGCGCTCGGCGACCAGCGCGACCCGCTTGACCGCCTCGGCGAACGAGCTGGCCACCAGTTCCGCGGTCGCGCTGAACTCGCTGGGCAGCAGCGCGGAGTACTTGGGGTACTCGCCGGACAGCAGCCTGGTGGTGGTCTGCCGCCCGGCCCCGGCGAAGCCGACCAGGCTGTCGCCGCCGAGTGAGATGGCCACCTCAGCGCCCGAGGTGAGCGCGCGCGCCGTGTCGCCGAGCACCCGCGCCGGGACCAGCAGGGCGGTGGACAGGTCCGGCCGGGCCGGGTTCCAGCGCAGCTCGCGGACGGCCAGCCGGTACCGGTCGGTGGCGACCAGGGTCAGCGTGTCGCCCTGGATCTCGATCCTGATGCCGGTCAGCGCGGGCAGCGTGTCGTCCCGGCCCGCGGCGGTGGCCACCTGGCCGATCGCGGTGGCCAGCGCGTCGCTGCCCACCGACCCGGCCAGCGGCGGCATCTCGGGCAGCGTCGGGTACTCCTCCTCGGGCAGCAGGACCAGGGTGAAGGTGGCGGTGCCGCACTTGAGGGTGGCGCGGGTGCCGTCGGTGACCAGCTCGACGGGCCGGGCCGGCAGCGACCTGACGATCTCGGCCAGCAGGCGGCCGGAGACCAGGACCGTTCCCTCCTCGTCGGTGATCACCGGGACCGTGGCCTGGGCCGAGACTTCGTAGTCGAACGTGGAGAGGGTGAGGTCGGCTCCCGCGTGCAGGCGCATCCCGGCTAGCACGGGAGCGGTCGGGCGAGCCGGCAGGGCCCGCGCGGTCCAGGCCACGGCTTCCGCCAACTGATCGCGCTCGACTTGGAGCTTCACGGGACCTGCCTCCTACTTGCTGTTGTTCTTTTCTCCGGTAAAGAGAATCGTCGTAGTCATAGGTGCGGTGGATACTGGGGAGAACCTCTGTTTTCGCAGCTCAGCGGGTCTTTCGCCGCGCACAGGGGTTGTTCGGGGCCGGGGGATGGCCGACGCCTCGCTGTGGCGCTTGGCGGGCGGTACACGCTCTTGCCACCGGTTGTCCCCTGGTTATCCGAAGCTCTTCCACAATGTTGTCCACAAACTGTGTGCATACCCCTACGACCCCCGGGATCAGCCGGCCCGGGCCTGCTGCTTGATGCGGTTGGTCAGCTCGGTGACCTGGGTGTAGATCGACCGGCGTTCGGCCATCAGCGAGCGGATCTTCCGGTCGGCATTGATGACGGTGGTGTGGTCGCGGCCGCCGAACTGCTGGCCGATCTTCGGCAGGGACAGGTCGGTGAGCTCGCGGCACAGGTACATGGCGATGTGCCGGGCGGTGACGAGCACCCGGGAGCGGGATGTGCCGCACAGGTCCTCGATCGACAGGCCGAAGTAGGACGCCGTCTGGCCCATGATCGTCGCGATGGTGATCTGCGGGCCCTGGGCCTCGGGGATGAGGTCCTTGAGCACGATCTCGGCCAGCTGCAGGTCGACGGACTGGCGGTTCAGGCTGGCGAACGCGGTGACCCGGATCAGCGCGCCCTCCAGCTCCCGGATGTTGGTCGAGATCCGGCTGGCGATGTACTCCAGCACCTCGGGCGGTGCGTTGAGGCCCTCCTGGATCGCCTTGCGCCGCAGGATCGCGATGCGGGTCTCCAGTTCGGGCGGCTGGACGTCGGTGAGCAGGCCCCACTCGAACCGGCTGCGCAGCCGGTCCTCCAGCGTGACCAGCCGCTTGGGCGCGCGGTCGCTGGAGATGACGATCTGCTTGCTGGCGTTGTGCAGGGTGTTGAAGGTGTGGAAAAACTCCTCCTGGGTGCCTTCCTTGTTCTCCAGGAACTGGATGTCGTCGACCAGGAGCACGTCCACGTCGCGGTACCGGCGCCGGAAGCCGTCCTGCTTGCCGTCCCGGATCATGTTGATGAAGTCGTTGGTGAACTCCTCCGAGCTCACGTACCTGACCTTCAGGCCCGAGTACAGCGTCTGGGCGTAATGGCCGATCGCGTGCAGCAGGTGCGTCTTGCCCAGCCCGGAGTCGCCGTAGACGAACAGCGGGTTGTACGCCTTGGCCGGCGCCTCGGCCACCGCGACCGCCGCGGCGTGCGCGAACCGGTTGCTCGACCCGATGACGAAGGTCTCGAAGGTGTACTTGGAGTTCAGCCGGGTGCCGCCCAGCCGGGGGCCGACCGATCCCGGCGGGATGGCGCCGTGGTGTCCCTGGTCCTGCCGGGCCGGCTCGTGCAGGGCCGGCGGGTGCAGGGCCGGCGGGTGCAGGGCCGGCGGGTGCAGGGCCACGTCCGGAGGCGGGGCCGTGGGCCGTGGGCCGTGGTCGGTCTCGGGATGCCCCGCTGTCCGCGGCGCGGCGGGCTCGGTGGCCAGGTCGCTGACCGTCGCCACCGGGGTCCCGCTGAGCTGCGGCGCCGGGTCCACGGTGACGGCGAGCTGGATATCGCGGCCGAGCTGCTGGGACAGGGCCTGGGTGACGAGCGGGCGCAACCGCGTCTCCAGCTGCTCCTTGACGAACTCGTTGGGGGTGGCGATCAGCGCCGTGTTCTCCACCAGCCCGAGCGGGCGTGTGAGCTTCAGCCAGGCCCGCTGATGCGGCTGAATCTGCAGGTCAGCCAGTCCATCGAGGGATCGTGCCCAGACTTCTGCCAGGTCCGAATTAGCCACCTGTGCGCTCCCCTCGCATCCCCTGCCGCGAGCCGGGCGCTCACGATCCACAGAACTATCCACATGTTGTGCACGTGGCTTCCCGGCTGCGCGCGGTGACCGTGGCAGCTGGGGAGATCAGCTTTCCACAGCCTAAGCCCGCGGCGGCGGAACACGCGCGGCAAACGCCGGGGTTCTAGATGGTAGCCTGGGGTGAATCCGAGGGCGTGCCGCGTGTCGGTCAAGCGCGCCCATGTGAAGAAACCCAGATTATCCACAAACTGGAGCCCCCGTGAGTAAGCGCACGTTCCAGCCGAACAATCGGCGCCGCGCCAGGACGCATGGCTTCCGGCTGCGCATGCGCACCCGGGCCGGCCGGGCGGTCCTGGCCGCACGTCGGCACAAGGGCCGCGAAAGGCTGAGTGCCTGATCCTGCCGTCCCAGTCCCGGATGCGCCGCGCCGCGGAGTTCACGCTGACCGTGCGTACGGGAACTCGCGCGGGCCGGCCGCGCGTGGTGGGCCACTTCCTCGCGCGAGCCGACGGGCTTCATGACTCCGAGCCGGCCAGGGTAGGATTCGTCGTCAGCCGGGCAGTCGGCTCCGCGGTGACCAGGAACCGTGTCAAGCGGCGGCTTCGCGCGCTCATGCGCGGGTACCTTCAGTCGCTTCCTGGCGGTAGCCTTCTTGTGGTGCGCGCAAACGCTGCGGCCGCGCACGCAAGCCAGTCAGATCTCGCCGCGGATCTGGACACGATGATCAGCAGGTTGCTGCGGCGGCAGGTTGGGACACACGTCGGTAATGCCACAGACAGTCACACAGGACGGCACGGGCCGCACCGCGACGGTGCCGGCACGGCTGTTCATGCTGCCCATCGCGGGTTACCGGCGGTTCGTGAGCCCGCTGCTGGCCCCGCGGTGCAGGTTCGCACCCTCGTGCAGTGAATACGCCCTTACCGCGCTGGCCGAGCACGGCGCGGCGCGCGGGCTGTGGCTCGCGGTCAAGCGCATCGCCCGATGCCATCCGTTTCATCCCGGCGGTTACGACCCGGTACCGACCCGTGTACATCCCGCCAAGCCAGCGAGGAGCTGACCGGTGAGCATTCTCAACCCGCTGGCCGACCTGGTGGCGTGGGTCATCATGCGGATCCATGCCGTGATGGGCGCGCTGTTCGGCCCGGCCAGCGGAGCGGCCTGGGGCCTGTCTATCGTGATCCTGGTCGTCCTGATCAGGATCTGCCTGATCCCGCTGTTCGTGAAGCAGGTGCACGCCCAGCGGAAGATGGCCCAGCACGCGCCGCAGCTCGCTGAGCTGCGCAAGAAGTACAAGAACGACAAGCAGCGTCTCAACGAAGAGACGATGAAGTTCTACAAGGAGAACGGGGTCAACCCGCTGGCGGGCTGCCTGCCGATGATCCCGCAGATGATCATCTTCTTCGCGCTGTTCTACGTGCTGCGGGCCATCGCAGAGTGGAAGCCGGGCACGCTGCCCAAGTACGGGCTGACGGTCCCGGTGCTGGAGAGCGCGCAGAAGGCGACGATCTTCGGCGTGCACCTGTACGACAAGCTGCTGCTCCCGCACACGCCGGGGATGGGCCTGGTGCCCTCGATCGTGGCCGCGATCACCGTGGCGCTCAGTGCGACGACGACGTTCATGACTGTCCGGCAGAGCTCCAAGCGCGGTCTCATGCAGACCAACGTGGACCCGGACAACCCGATGGCCGGCATGCAGAAGTACATGATGTACATCGTCCCGTTCTTCTCGCTGACGGGCTTGTACTGGCAGTACGGGCTGGTGCTGTACTGGCTGACGACCAACATGTGGACGCTCGGCCAGCAGTTCTTCATGTTCCGGAACTGGACCACCGAGCCCGTGCAGGCCGCCGGCGCGACGGCTGCGGCGGGCGGCTCGGCCCGGACCGCGCAGAGCTCGGCGCGGCCGGCTTCCGGCGCGGCCAAGACGACGTCCGGCACGGCGAAAACGACGTCCGGCGCGGCGAAGAGCGGCACCGCCAGCTCGGCGAAGACCGCAGCCAGCGGTGCCAGGTCCGCCGGCGCCACCAAGCCCGCCGCCCCGGCCGGGTCGAGCAACGGGCGATCCGGTGCGCCGCGCCCGGCGGCCGGGTCTGCGACCGCGGGCACCGGGCCGGCACGTCCGCGCACCGGTTCGGCGCGCGGCGATGCCGCCGCGGCGGGCTCGCCGAACGGGCAGAATGGTGCCCCCAAGCGCGGACTGCTGCGCCTGGGGCGGCAGAAGGAAGAGCCCGTTCCCGAGCCGGAAGCGCCCGCCACCAAGGTGGTCAGGCAGCAGCCGGTCCGGCAGGCCCGCAGCAAGCGGTCGGGCAAGCATTAACCAGCACGCCCGAACCCTTTCTTACAAGGACTCAGCACGGTGGGAGGTCCGGTCTTGAGCCAGGACGTGGAGGTCACGGACGAGGAGGAAGCCCTCGACGAGACCGAGGGCACTCCGCAGCTCAGCGATCTCGAACTCGAGGGCGATATCGCCGCTGACTACGTCGAGGGCCTGCTCGACATCGCCGATCTGGATGGCGACATCGACATGGACGTCGAGGGCGACCGGGCCATCGTGTCCGTGGTCGGAGCGACCCTGGACGAACTGGTCGGCGACGACGGTGAGGTCCTCGAGGCGCTGCAGGAGCTGACCCGGCTGGCGGTGCATCGGCAGACCGGCATCCGGGCCCGGCTGATGCTCGACATCGGCGGCTACCGGGCGCGTCGGCGGGCCGAACTGGCCGACTACGGGCGCACCGTGGCCGAGGAGGTGGCCCGGACGGGCCAGCCGAAGGCGCTGGCGGCCATGTCGCCGTTCGAGCGGAAGATCATTCACGACGCGGTGGCGGAAGCGGGCCTGCGCAGCGAGTCGGAGGGCGAGGAACCCAACCGGCGGGTCGTGGTCTTCCCGGCCGCGTAGTGCCCGGCCTCCGGTGATCGGGGACGTATCCCCGGTGAGCGCGGTGCCGGTGCCCACCAGCGCGGCGGACGTCTTCGGCGCGGCGCTGCCAGCCGCGGTGACGTACGCCGGCATCCTGGCCACCCGCGGGGTCGAGCAGGGCCTGCTGGGCCCGCGCGAAGTGCCCCGGCTCTGGGACCGGCACCTGCTGAACTGCGCGGTGGTGGCCGAGCTCATCGAGCAGCGGCGGGGCACGCTCCTTGACCTTGGCTCGGGCGCCGGGCTGCCCGGCCTGGTCCTGGCCATGGTGCTCCCCGGCATGACGATCACCCTGCTCGAACCGATGGAACGGCGCTGCCGGTTCCTGACCGAGTGCGTGACCGAACTGGGGGTGGCCAACGTGTCGGTGCTGCGGGGCCGGGCCGAAGAGGTCACTGTACGAACAGACGTAGTCACAGCCCGTGCGGTCGCGCCCTTGCCGCGGCTGGCCGAACTGGCCATGGGGGTGGTGCGGCCGGGCGGGATGGTCCTGGCCATCAAGGGCCGCACGGCAGCGGATGAACTGAAGGCCGCCGGACCGGTGCTGCGCCGAATTGGTGCCCGCGACGCCCGGGTGGTGCCGGCCGGGCAAGGTAAGGTCGTTCCTGCGACTACCGTCGTTCGGTTCTTCGCAAGATGAGGCAGGCATAGGTGGGGCCTAGCTACTACCGGCAGGGCACAGCGGGATTGGGCTGGCCAGACGGGTCGCTGGTACCAGGGACAGAAGGCATCGCGCCGGCCGGTGCCGGAGCCGGCGGTCTGGGCTGGCCGGGCGCCGGCTCGGGCGCAGGCCGGGAACAGAGCCGGGAATCGAGAGGCGTTCAGGTGAACGGTGAGGGGTCGGGGATCGAGACCGTCGAGAGCGCCGCGGACGGCGGGCGGCCAGAGGCACCCGCTCCGCCGGTCGTGATCCCCGAGCGGCCGCACGAACAGGCGGACACGCCGATAGCACGAGCGGCGCAGGCCGCGGTCGGCGTGCGGGGCCTGGCCGACCGTCCGACGTGGCCACGGCCGTCCCGCTGCCGGATCATGACGATCGCGAACCAGAAGGGCGGGGTCGGCAAGACGACCACCGCGGTCAACCTGGCCGCCAGCCTGGCCCAGCACGGCTCGCGGGTCCTGGTGATCGACCTGGATCCGCAGGGCAACGCGTCGACCGCGCTGGACGTGGACCACCACGTGGGTGTTCCGTCCGTCTACAACGTGCTGGTCGAGGACCGCCCGCTGGCCGAGGTGGTCCGGCCGGCCGGAGATATGCCGGGCCTGTACTGCGTTCCGGCCACGATCGACCTCGCGGGTGCGGAGATCGAGCTGGTCCCGGTCGTGGCCCGGGAGCTGCGGCTGGCCCGGGCGCTGCGGGCCTATGACGCCTCGCACCTGGATTACGTGTTCGTCGACTGCCCGCCCTCGCTGGGGTTGCTGACCGTCAACGCGCTGGTCGCGGCCGAAGAAGTCCTGCTCCCCATCCAGTGCGAGTACTACGCGCTCGAGGGTGTCCAGCAGCTGCTGAATACCGCGGAACTGGTCCGGGTGAACTTCAACCCGGGCCTGCACGTCTCGACCGTCCTGCTGACCATGTACGACGGACGCACCCGGCTGGCCTCCGATGTGGCCGACGACGTACGCGCCCACTTCGGCGCGTCGGTCCTGAACACGATCATCCCCAGGAGCGTCCGGGTGTCGGAGGCGCCGAGCCGGGGCCAGTCGGTGATCAGCTACGACCCCGGGTCGAGCGGCGCCATCGCCTATACCGAGGCGGCCAGGGAACTGGCCATGCAGTCGGCCGGTACCCGCCAGGGAGCGTTATGAACGCGAGCCCCAGGAACGACAGAGCACGGCTAGATCGGGAGAGGCAGTGGCGCAGCAAAGGCGCGGTCTAGGTCGAGGGCTCGGGGCGCTCATCCCGGATCCGGCCCGGCTGGGTGACGGTGACGCGGCCACGGCCAAGGCGGCCGGCCAGGCGGCGGCCGGCGAACCCGCCGCGGCCGGGCTCGGCGAGGTCGCCGGGGCACGCTACGAGGAGGTCGCGGTCACCGCGATCACCCCCAATCCGCGGCAGCCGCGGCGGACCTTCGACGAGGAGTCCCTTCACGAGCTGGCCGAGTCGATCAAGCAGGTCGGCCTGCTGCAGCCCGTGGTCGTCCGTGCGGTCGGGCCCGCCCGGTACGAGCTCGTCATGGGCGAGCGCCGGTGGCGCGCCGCGCAGCGGGCCGGGCTGGCCGAGATCGGCGCCATCGTCAAGCAGACCCAGGACGATGATCTGCTGCGGGATGCCCTGATCGAGAACCTGCACCGCCAGCAGCTCGACCCCCTGGAAGAGGCCGCGGCCTACCAGCAGCTCCTGGACGACTTCGGCGCGACCCACGAGGAGCTCGCGCGCAAGATCGGCCGGTCCCGCCCGCACATCAGCAACACCCTCCGGCTGCTGAACCTGCCGCCGGCCGTCCAGAAGCGGGTGGCGGCGGGCGTGCTCAGCGCGGGCCACGCCCGGGCCCTGCTCAGCCTGGAGAGCCCCGAAGAGCAGGATCGCCTGGCCACCCGGATCGTAGCCGAAGGCCTGTCGGTCCGCGCTGTCGAGGAAATCGTCGCAGTCGGCTCCGAGGACACGGCTCCGCGTCGGCCCGTCCGGACCGCGGCCAGGCCGCCGACCGCACCCGGCCTCAACCGCCTGGCCGACCGGCTCTCCGATCTGTTCGAGACCAGAGTCAAGGTCGAACTCGGCCGTCGGAAGGGCAAGATCATCGTCGAGTTCGCCTCGACCGAGGACCTGGAGCGGATCGTCAAAGCAATGAGTCCCCAGGCCGAACTCCCTGCGGAGTAGTTCCGTCACGGTCGTAGGCTCAGTCCGGCGTGGTCCAGGTCGCCGGCCAGGAAACCGATCTCGAAACCGCGTGGCTATCAGACTCCCGTGATGTTTCACGGGAAACCACGCCGTTTAGCTGAACCGGGGAGCTCAGGTCAGCCGAAGGTGGTGGGGTAGCCGGCCGGGAGTATGCCGGAGGCGGACTCACCGGCATTCGGCGCGGCCGGCACGCCCAGGGACTGCAGCAGTTGGTCGAAGTTGTATCCGACCATGGTCGGGAACGGGCCGCCGCCACTGATCCCTCCGGCCACGGCAAGCTGCGACTCCGCGTTCAGGCCGCTGGGCTGCGCCCATCCGGTCTCGATGCCTCCGCCGCCGTCATACATGTCACCGATCACGGTCGAGGGTGTCACCTGGTCGCCGACCTGAACTGTCGGCGTGACATCCTCGGCCACGTAAACGACCAGCCCGGCGGCCGGTCCGTTGGAGAGCCGGTAGGTGATCCACCCACCCTCCCACCCGGGATAATCCGCGCTAGCGGCGAGGACAACCCCGTCGCCGAGAGCGAAGACCGGGCCCGAGCCGTTGAAGTCGACGCCTTGGTCGATGCGCTCGAGCGTTAGGTCGGGGACGTCGCGCAGCGGGTTGAGGTACATGGGCGCGACGGCGACACCCGTGCTGATGACCTCGGGCTGCAGCTTGGCCTGCAAGCCCAGGGCGCCCGCGGCCTGCAAGCCAAGCACATCGGCCTCGTCTGCCCACGCCCCACTGGGTACCTGGGCCAAGAAGTGGGCCGCGGCTGGCCAGAAGGAGAACATCAGCGTCAAGGCGACCACAGCGGTCATGACCAGCCGGACAGTCCTGTTGTGCAACGCGGACGCGATGGCCGGTAGCTTCCCCACCTGGGCGGCTTCGCCGGCCTGCGCCGGTGGCTGCTGCGGCTGGATGGTGCTGACGGGCTGCGTCGGCGCCTGCTGCTGCCGGACCGCCTCACTGGGATGCGTTAGCACCTGCCGCGTTTCGGCAGCCCTAACCGGCTGCGCCGGTGCCTGCCGCGGCGCGACAGCCTCGCTGGGCCGTGTCGCCGACTTCTGCTGCCGGGCAGCCTTGCTGGACCGGGTCGCGGAATGCTGCGGCGGCTTACGGTGCCGTGCGAGCGTGCTGGTGGACACGATCGGGCCTTCGGTCGGGCGCGTGGACGGGCTCAGCTGTACAGGCTGGATGCTGCTAATCCTCCAGGCTGCACCACATCCGCGTCCCGCCGGGCCGGAACTACGTAAGAAACATGTATGACCACGTTGTGTAGGTCTGACGTGGTCCCCCGCTGGCTAGCCCTCCGCGGTCGAGCGGATGTCGGCCAGGAACGCGTCCACGTCCGCCGGTGAGGTGTCGAAGGCGGTCATCCAGCGGACGACCGAGTCGTGCTCGTCCCAGACGTGGAAGGTCCAGTCGCGCCGCAGGGCGGCGATGTGCCGGGGCCTGAGCCGGGCGAAGACCGCGTTGGCCTGGACCGGGTGGACGATCTGCACGCCGTCCACGCCCCGCGCTCCGTCGGCCAGCCGGCGTGCCATGGCGTTGGCGTGCGCGGCGTTGCTCCGCCAGAGGTCATCGTGCATGAGCGCGCCGAACTGGGCCGCCACGAACCGCATCTTGGAGGTCAGCTGGGTCTGCTGCTTGCGCAGGTACGGCACGTCGGCGGCCAGGTCCCCGTTCATCACGATGAGCGCCTCCGCGCCCATCGCGCCGTTCTTCGTGCCGCCGAAGGTGAGCACGTCCGCGCACTCCGCGATCTCGGCCAGCGAGCAGTCCAGGTAGGCGACCGCGTTGGCCAGGCGCGCCCCGTCCAGGAACACCCGCAGGTCGCTGGCCCGGCAGAAGTCGGCGATCTTGCGCAGCTCGGCGAGCGTGTAGCAGGTGCCCAGCTCGGTCGACTGGGTGACGGCCACCACGCCCGGCTGCGCGAAGTGCTCGTCACCGCGGCCGCCCAGCTGCCCGGCGACCAGGTCCGGGGTGAGCTTGCCGTCGGGCGCCGGGACCGCGAGGAGCTTGGTGCCGACCAGGCGCTCGGGGGCACCGCACTCGTCGGTGTTGATGTGCGCGGACGCTGCGCAGATGACCGCCTCGTGCCGGGCTAGCAGGACGCTCAGGCCCAGGACGTTGGCCGCGCTCCCGGTCAGCACGAAGAACGCGCCGCCCTCGGCCTGGAACGCCTCGCCCAGCCGGGCGGCGGCCCGCTGGGTCCATCCGTCGGCGCCGTAGGCCACCGCGTCGCCGGAGTTGGCCTCCATGATCGCCTGGAGCACCGCCGGATGGGCTCCCGTGTGGTTGTCGCTGCCGAAGCTCTTGCGTCCCGTCATGGACACGAGCCTAGGGGACGGCCGCCCGGCGGGCCGGGACGCGGGTGGCAAGACGGCCCGGGACGCGGGCGCGGAGCCGGGACCGCCCGGCCGCGATGACGGTGACGGCCAGCGCGGCGGCGCAGCCGGCCTCGGTCAGCCCGAAGGCGGCCCGGCCGCCGAGATGCTGGGCGGCGAGCCCGGCGCCGAGCGGGCCGAGCACCGCGGTGGCCGCCCAGATGCCGTTGAGCAGCCCGACCGAGGCGCCCAGGCCGATGCCGCGCCGCCCGGCTGCCTCGGCGGCCAGGGGATAGCTGACCGTCCACAGCACGGACCGGGCCGTGGTGGCGGCGCACAGCATCGCGATGAGCATCAGCGGCGCGGCGCTGAGCACGCCGAGGGCGAGGGCAGCCGTCAGGGCCAGCATGGCGACGCAGGTCACCGGCAGGTTCACCGCCCGCCGGCCGGCCGCGGTGGTCAGCGCGCTGCCGGCCGCGAACAAGATCCCGGCCGCGGCGAAGGCCAGCCCGATCTGCCCGGAGGAGGCCCCGGCCAGATGCAGCTGGGCCGGGACGAGCAGGGCACAGGCCCCGGTGCTCAGGCCGGCCGTCACCACCGCGGCGGCGGCGCCGATGACGCCGCGCTCCCGCAGCGCCGCCCGCAGGCCCGGGGCGGCCGCCTCCCGGCCGGGCGCGATCGGGCCGGGCGGTACCCGGAGCGCGGCGAGCCCCGCGGTGATCACGGCGAAGCCCGCGCCCGCGGCCAGCAGCGGGACGGCCAGCCCGAGATGCTCGGCGAGCGCGCCGGAGACGGCGGGTCCGGCCACGCCGCCCACGCCGGCGCTGGCCACCGACCCGCCCAGGGCCCGCGGCCCGGCGGCGCCGGCGGCCAGCCAGCACAGCCCGGCGGTCCACAGCACGCCGTAGCCGGCCCCGAACGCGAGCCGGGCCGCGAGCAGCGCGGGGAAGCTGCCGGCCAGCGCCTGCCCGGAGGTCGCGACGGCCATCAGCAGGCCCGCGGCCAGCGTGATCCGCCGGGCGCCGAACCGGTCCGACAGCGTGCCGGCGGGCACGGACACGGCCAGCGTGGCGAGCCCGGTCGCGCCGAGCACCAGCCCCTGCTGGAATCCGGACAGGCCGAGCTGGTGCGCGTAGACGGGCATGACCGGCACCAGCGCGAACTGGGCGGCCGCGCTGGCCAGGATGAGCCCGTACATCAGCAGTCGGAACAGCCCGGTCCCGGTGGCCCGCGTCATCATGTCTCCTGGTTCGAGGTCGGCGGCTGAGGCTGGCACCGGCCAGCTTAATGTGAGAAAAACTTAAGCTAAAGTGAAGAAATGTCGCATGTTCGATCGATCCAGCCGATCAAAAGCGGGCTCGGCCTCCGCGAGCTGCAAGCGGTCCTGGCCGTCGCCGAACTCGGGTCGTTCCGCCGGGCGGCCGCCGCGCTCGGTTACACCCAGTCCGCGCTGTCGCACCAGGTCTCGGCGCTGGAAACGGCCCTCGGCCAGCCGCTGTTCCACCGCCCGGGGGGCCGGGCGCCAGTGCGGCTGACGCCGGCCGGCGAGGCGGTCTGCCGCCGGGCGCGGCGGGCGCTGAGCGAGGTCGAGGCCGTGGCCGCCGACGCGGAGCAGGCGGCGCGCGGCGAGACCGTGCGGGTCCGGGTGGGCGTCACCCAGACCGCGGCGGCCGAGATCATGCCCGCGGCCCTGCGCACCTTCCGCGACGACCACCCCGGCGTCGAGGTCGTGCTCATCGCGGCCGACGACCCGGAGAGTTCCCGGGCCGCCCTGCGCCGCGGTGACCTGGATCTCGCGTTCTCCTACGATCTCGAGAGCGACGAGTACGTCGACGCCGTCCCGGTGCTGGATGACCCGTGGGTGATCCTGACCCGCCGCGACAGCGCGATCGCGGGCCTGGACCAGCCCGGGTTCGGCGACCTGGACCAGCTGGACCTGGTCGCCTGGACCCGGCGGTGGCGGGCCCAGGCCGAACTCGAGGACACCTGGGCCCGGCGCGGCATCGCGCCGAAGATCGTCTACCGCACCGATGACAACCTGGCGCTGCAGCGGCTGGTCGCGGCCGGGCTCGGCCACGCCTGCATCGGGCGCGTGGCCGCCAGCCGGGCCGTCGATCCGGCGCTGACCTGGCTCCAGCCGCCCGAGCCCGCCGCGTCGCGGACGATCGCCCTGTGCTACCCCCAGGACCGCCCGGTGACCGCCACCGCCCGCTCGCTCATCACCGCGATCCGCGCGCAGGCCGCCTGACCGGCGCGGGGTCAGGCGCCCCGGAGCGGCTAGGCGCCGCGGGCGGCGGCCAGTTCGAGCAGGCGGACACAGGTGCTGCCGAACGCGTGACCCGAGGCCTCGAGCGCCATCGGCAGCGTGCTGGTCTCCGTCATCCCCGGTGAGACGTTGACCTCGAGGAAGTAAGCCGTGCCGGCGTCGTCCACGATCAGGTCGGTCCGGGACAGGTCGCGCAGCCCGAGCACCGAGTGCGCGGCGATCGCGATCCGGGCCACCTGGCCGGCGACCTCACCGGGCAGCCGGGCCGGGACGTAGAACTCGGTCTTGCCCGCGGTGTACCGGGCCGCGTAGTCGTAGCCGCCGTCGCCCGGGACGATCTCGACGGCCGGCAGGGCCTGCGGGCCCTGGCCGAGGTCGATCACCCCGACGGTGACCTCGGTGCCGGCGATGAACCGCTCGATCAGCGCGATGTCGCCGTAGGCGAAGCAGCTGAGCAGCGCGGACGGCAGCTCTGCGGCGTTGTGGACCGGTCCCGCGCCGAGCGCGGAGCCGCCCCGGGACGGCTTGACGTACAGCGGGAGCCCGAGCTTGGCGATGATCAGGTCGATCACCGCGGCCGCACCAAGGTCGTGGAAGGTTTCCCGGGGCAGCGTCACGGACGGCGGCGTGACCACCCCGGCCGCCGCCACCAGGGCCTTGGCCGTCGGCTTGTCGAAGGCCATCTGGCAGGCGCTGGCCACCGAGCCGACGTACGGCGCGCCGAGCAGCCCGAGGACTTCCCGGATCGCGCCGTCTTCGCCGGAGGCGCCGTGAATGACGGGAAATACCGCGCTGGGCGGATCGGCGCGCAGCCGGGTGAGCAGGTCGGCGTCGGCGTCGGCCACCATGGCGTCGATGCCCGCCTCGGCCAGGGCGTCACGGACCCGGTAGCCCGAGCGCAGCGACACGTCCCGCTCGGCGGACAGCCCGCCGGCCAGCACCACCACCCGATCGAGTTCGTACATGATGCCGGGCACCCGCTAACCGATGCCGGGTGCGGGGCCGAAGTCGTCCCGCAGCTCGATTTCGGTCTCGATCACCGAGGCCAGCCGGCGGACTCCCTCGCGGATCCGGTCCGGGCTGGGCAAGGAGTAGCACAGCCGCGCGTACTGGCCGCCTGATCCGTCCGCGTAGAAGCCGGTGCCCGGCACGTAGGCGACCCGCGAGGAGATCGCGCGCGGCAGCATGGCCTTGGCGTTGACGCCGTCGGGCAGCGTGAGCCAGACGTAGAACCCGCCGCCTGGGCGGGTCCAGTGGCAGCCGGACGGCATCATCGTGTCCAGGGCGTTCAGCGTGGCGTCCCGCCGCTCGCGGTAGAGCTCACGGAAGTCCTTGATCTGCTCGAGCCACGGCTGGGTCATCAGGTACTCGCGCACCGTCAGCTGCGCGAAGCTGGAGTGGCAGAGCACCGCCGACTCGGCGGCCAGGATCAGCTTGTCCCGGATCGCAGGCGGCGCCACCGCCCAGCCGACCCGGACGCCCGCGGCGAACGTCTTGGAGAACGTGCCGAGGTACACGACCGAATGGTCGTCGTCGGCTCGCAGCGCCCGCAGCGGCTCGCCGTCGAAACCGAGCAGGCCGTAGGGGTTGTCCTCGACCACGAGCAGCCCCGCGCGCTGGCAGATGTCGAGGATCCGGTGCCGCCGCTCCGGTGCCAGCGTCACCCCGGCCGGATTGTGGAAGTTCGGCACCGTGTACAGGAACTTGGCCCGCCGCCCGTCCGCCGCCGTCCGCTGGATGGCTTCTTCGAGGGCCTCGGGAATCAGCCCGTCGGAGTCCATGGCGACGTGCACCACGCTGGCCTGGTACGAGGCGAAGGCGCCCAGGGCGCCCACGTAGGACGGCGCCTCGGCCAGGATCACGTCGCCGGGATCGACGAAGATCCTGGCCAGCAGGTCGAGGGCCTGCTGGGAACCGACGGTGACCACGATCTCGTCCGGGTGCGCGCGTATCTGCTCCAGCGCCATGATGTCGCAGATCCGCTCGCGCAGCCCGGCGTCCCCCTGCGCGGTGCAGTACTGCAGCGCGCTGTCACCGCGGTCGGCGATCAGCCGGCCGATCATGTCGCCGACGGCGTCGAGCGGGAGCGCGGACACGTAGGGTGACCCGCCGGCCAGCGAGACGATCTCGGGCCGGGCGGCGACGGCGAACAGGGCCCGGATCTCGGAGGCGACCATGCCAACGGCACGTTGGGCGTACTGACCGACATAAGGGTCAATTCGCTGGCGCTGGGATGCGGGCTGCTCTTCGGCGGTCACGGTTTCTCCTGCAGGAGGCTCCTGAAGCGGTCCAGTATCATGCCAGGATAAGGGGTATCTCCTGGGCACGCTTATGGATTCGGCCGGGGACCGGCCTACCGGGGAACAGGGATGTCGCGCCGTATCGTCAATATCACGCTGGACAATCTCGGCGACTTGCCGCCGAAGTGCCGCCGATGTGTCTTCTGGGAACTGGGTCCGGTCAGCCGGGCCCGGGCCGAGGAAAGCGGCGACCCGGAACTCGAGAAAGAGTCCTGGGTGTCTTCAGTGCTGCTCGAATGGGGCAGCTGCGGGAAGATCGCCTACGTCGACGGCGTCCCGGCCGGATACATGCTGTTCGCGCCCCCGCAGTACGTCCCGCGCTCGATGGCCTTTCCCACCAGCCCGGTGAGCGCCGACGCGGTGCTGTTCATGACCGCGCATCTGCTGAGCGAGTTCGCCGGCGGGGGTATCGGCCGGATGCTGGTGCAGGGCATGGCCAAGGATCTCACCCGGCGCGGCGTGAAGGCGATCGAGGCCTTCGGCGACCGGCGATGGGACTCGCCCGCGTGCATGCTGCCGGTTGACTACCTGCTGGCCGTGGGGTTCAAGACGATCCGCCCGCATCACCACTACCCGCGGCTGCGGATGGAGCTGCGGACCGTCCTGACCTGGCGGGAAGACGTCGAGGTCGCCCTGGAGCGGCTGCTCGGCTCGATGACGCCGTCGGCTCCCCAGGGCGCCCTGCGGCCCGTATAAGCCAGCCTGGACCGCGGGCGCGACCCTGAGAAGCCGTTCAGCTCAGATGTAGTCGGCGAGTTCGCGCAGCAGAGCCGACTTGGGCTTGGCCCCGACGATCTGCTTGACGACCTGGCCGCCGGAGAACACGTTCATGGTGGGGATGGCCATGATCCCGTAACGCTGCGAGACGGCCGGGTTCTCGTCGATGTTGAGCTTCACGACATCGATCTTGTCCGCGTACTCGGTCGCGATCTCCTCCAGGACCGGGGCAACCATGCGGCACGGGCCGCACCACTCGGCCCAGTAATCGACGATGACCGGCTTGTCGCTCTTCAAGACCTCCGTCTCGAAGGTCTCGTCCGTCACGACCTTGGTCGCGCCCACTACGATCACATCCCTTGACTTGCTGTGAGTGTTCTGCTCTCGTTCAGGACTGTTCCCGGCTGGCCAGCCAGCGCTCGGCGTCGAGGGCGGCCGCGCAGCCGGTCCCGGCTGCGGTCACGGCCTGCCGGTAGGTCCGGTCGACCACGTCACCGCAGGCGAACACGCCCTCGATGGCGGTTCGCGTCGACGGCTGGTCGACCAGCAGGTATCCGTCGGCGTCGGTGGCCAGCTGGCCGGTGAACAGGTCGGACCGCGGGTCGTGCCCGATGGCGACGAAGACGCCGGTGACCGGCAGCTCGTGTTCGGTGCCGTCCTTGGTGTTCTTGATCCGCAGGCCCGTCACCTTGTCGGTGCCGAGCACCTCGGCCACCTCGCTGTTCCACAAGAACTTGATCTTGGGATTGGCCAGCGCGCGGTCCTGCATGATCTTCGAGGCCCGCAGCGCGTCCCGGCGGTGGATCACCGTCACCGACTTGCCGAACCTGGTCAGGAACGTGGCTTCTTCCATGGCCGAGTCCCCGCCGCCGACGACCGCGATGTCGTGACCGCGGAAGAAGAACCCGTCGCAGGTGGCGCACCAGGAGACGCCGTGGCCGCCGAGTTCCTTCTCGCCCGGCACCCCGAGCTCCTTGTACCGCGAGCCGGTGGCGATGATGACCGCCCGGGCCAGGTAGGTCTCGCTGTCGGTCTTGACTACCTTGGGGGTCGCGAACAGGTCCACCTCGGTCACGTCATCGGACAGCAGCTCGGCGCCGAACCGCTCGGCCTGCTTGCGCATCGAGTCCATCAGCTCCGGGCCCATGATGGCGTCGGGGAACCCGGGGAAGTTCTCCACCTCGGTGGTCTGCATGAGCGCGCCGCCGGCGGTGACCGACCCCTCGAAGACCAGGGGCCTCAGCTCCGCGCGTGCTGCGTACAGTGCCGCCGTGTAACCGGCCGGGCCGGAACCGATGACGATGACATTCCGGACTTCTGGCACTTCTGCCAACCCTAATCGACCCCCTATCTGACTGGCTCTGGTGAGAACCGATCCTAGGACGCAGATGTTCCCGGCAGGGTCGCCGTGTCCAGGACGTAGTCGCCGCTGCCCGAGCAGGCGGGGGTGGTCAGCCAGGCCGCGTCGTGATCGCCGCTCACCGCGACGATCACGTTGGCCGGCCGGCCCTGGAAGCGGGCCTTCTCGACCAGGACCAGGGTCCCCGGCCTGGTGTGCGCGGTCACCCGGAGCACGCACCCCTTGACCGGTCCGGGCGCGAGCTGCCGCACGCTCCCGGTGGCCCGGGCGTACAGCCGCAGCTCGCGTTCCAGCTGCTGGGTCAGCGTGGCCCGCAGGTAATCGGTGTTGCTGCTCAGCACGGGGAACCGGAGCGGAGCCTCGATCGCCGGAACCGCTCCGTGCTGGCTCGCCGCCGCCGTGCCGGACGCCACGGCCCCGGCGCCGGCCTGCTCCGGCGAGGCGGCCGGCCGGGCCGCGGCGCCCGAGGCGACCGAGTTCGCCGGCCCGGACCCGATCCTGCTCAGGCCGTACCCGCCCGCGGCCAGCACCGCGACGGCGGCCGCGGGCGCGAGCACTCGCAGGGCGACCAGCCGGAAATCCCAGTGCCTGCGCGGCGGCGAGGGCGTCGCACGGCCCGGGGAGCGAGGATCAACGGCCCGTTCGGAAGAATCTCTGTTGGCCGCCTCGGCGGCGAGTACGGCATCGAGCCGCTGGGTCACCGCGTCGGGCATGGCGGGGGCTGGGACGGCGGCGAGCAGGGCGGAGATCTCGGCCAGCTGGCCAGACCGGGCGGCACAGTGCTCGCAGGCGGCCAGGTGCGCCGAGATCCGGGCGCCCCGGCGCCCGGTGATAAGCCCCGCACGGAACTCGGCTAGCACGCCGGAGTCCGGATGAGTCATCGGCCCCCTCATGAGGTGTCACTTCCCTGCGCAGGTGAGACGCGCTCGCTCGCGGATCGGTTCCCCCGCAGGTGCGCCACGTAGGGCAGGAGCCGGGCGCGGGCCCGGGCGCAGCGGCTCTTGACCGTGCCCGGTGAGGTGTCCAGGATGGCGGCGGCGTCGTCGACGGAGAAGCCGAGCATGTCCACCATGACCAGGGCCGCCCGCTGCGGCGGCGGCAGGATCCGCAGCGCGGCGTCGATGTCCATCCTGGTATCGGCGGCCCGCGCGGGATCCGGGTCATGGGCCAGCAAAGCCTCGAGGGCCTGCTCGTCACCGGCGGACGTCACGGGGCGCACGGCCCGCCGGCGCAGCCGGTCCAGGCAGGCGTTGACCACGATGCGGTGCAGCCAGGTGGTGACGGCCGAATCGCCGCGGAAATCGGCGGCCCGGCGGAAGGCGGAGATCATCGCGTCCTGGAGCGCGTCGGCCGCCTCCTCGGGGTCGCAGACGGTGCGCAGCGCGACCGCCCACAGCCGGTCACGGTGCCTGCGGAACAGCTCGCCGAAGGCGTCGCCGTCTCCGGCCACGTGCCGGCGGAGGAGTTCAGTGTCCGAGGGCCACTCGCCGCCGGAGACGGGCCCGGAGAGGGGCAGTGCGCCGGGCACGAGGCATCAGCCCGACTGGCTCACGGCGGAACCGTGCACCACCACGTTGTAGATCTGCGCCTGGTACTCACCGGCCGATCCGGTCAGCGGCGGGAGGCGGGTAATCCAGATCAGCACGTAACGGCCGGTGGTGTTGCTGTTCACGTTGAAGGTCGTGACGCCATGCGCGGTGGTGCTGCTGGCCACGGAGGTGAAGCTGCTGAGCGAGGACGGGACCGGGGTGTTGTTGTTCCCGATCTCGATCTGGACGTCAGCGCAGCAGCTGGCGCCGAATTGGACCACGACCTGGCTCAGCCGGACTTGCTTGCCCATATCCAGTATGAGTCCGGTGCCCTTCTTCAGGTTGCCCAGGGCCGGATAGGTGAGGTAGTAGTCCGTGTGCCAGAACGTGCTCGGGTTGTTGTCGATCGCGTACTTCGCCGCGGCGCCGTCTTCGTTCCCGCCGTCGTTGCCGAGGGCGTCGAAGCTGTTCGCGCTGACCGGGGTGAGCACGACCGACGCCGCCGCGGACGGAGGAGACGAAGACGAGGCGCTGTGGGTCGGCGGCGCGGACGCCGGG
>Ga0335072_10002147_pt1 | contig 31049 bp, 24 predicted proteins | sample Lox_Sample_21_FD_206725 | JGI IMG/M metagenome (GOLD analysis project Ga0335072, IMG submission 206725) | Soil microbial communities from Loxahatchee National Wildlife Refuge, Florida, United States - Lox_Sample_2.1 | ecosystem: Environmental > Terrestrial > Soil > Wetlands | place: USA...
GTACCGCCGAGCAGCTGCTCGATGGCACCGCCGGGCCGGATCCGGAGCAACTAATCCGAGTGCTGCAAGCAGCGACGGGACCCGCCAGCGAAGGGGAGCTCGCCGGCGGGCAAACGGCCATGGCCGCGTTCGAGGCCGCAGCACTGCACGAGGCGAGTCCTCTCAGCCCTGTCGCTAACCCCAGGAAAAGGAAGATGGCAAACCTCCCGCTCGCGAAACTTCTGACATTCAAGGCTCTCAGCTGGGCGCTGGCTGGCGTGGTTACCGCCGGTGCAGCGACTGCGGGGACCGTCGCCCTGACCAGCTCAGGGTCGACGTCCACCGGTTCCAACAGTGACGGCTCCGCGTCCGCAGGCGCCGCGGGTGCCGTGGGCGCCGCTGCCACCACCTCCGCGGGCACGCCCAAGGCTGCCTCCGGCCCCGCCTCGGGGAGCTCATCGGGCAGCGCCACGTCGGGCAATGCCGTGACGCTGTGCAACGACCTGACCTCCAGGGCTCAGTCGATCATCGGGCAGGCGAACGGTGCCGCCAATGACGCGACCGGCCAGGCTGGCCTGGCGCCGGTCCTGGCCAGTTCCACGGTGACCACGCTGCTGGCCTCGGCCCCGTTCAGCTCGCTTGTCTCGCTGGCTGACAGCGCGGCGAACGTCCCTGACTACTGCGGCCTGCTGCTTAGCGTCCCGACCGTCCCTGTGCCCGGTGACTTCACCCAGCTCCCGGTCAGCGTCATCACCCAGGCGCTGGGGGCGCTGCCGGCCAGCAACCTGGCTGGCGTACTGGGCTCGCTGCCAACGAGCGAGCTGACAGGAACGCTGGCGGACCTGTCGCCGACCCAGCTGTCGTCGGTGCTCACGACGCTCTCGCCGACCGCGGCGGGCGGCCTCCTCGGCAAGCTCCCGGCCAGTGCCCTCGGCACCGTGCTCACCGCGGTTCCTGGATCCACCGTCACCAGCCTGCTGCCTAGCCTGCCGACCAGCGACCTGACGAGCATCGTGACCACCCTGCCGGGCGCGGCGCTCGGCACCGTCTTGACCGAGCTTCCGGCCGGCGGCCTGAGCAACGTCTTGACCGGGCTCCCGCAGGCGGCCCTCGGCACGGTGTTCACCACCTTGCCGACCGGGGACGTGAACGGCGTCCTGACCACCTTGCCGGCCTCGTCGGAGGGCAGCGTCCTTACCGCGCTCCCGGCCAGCACCCTCGGCAGCGTCCTGACCCGGCTTCCGGCTGGTGACCTGGGCGGCGTCCTCACCCGCCTCCCGGTCGCCAACCTGTCCAACGTGCTTGGCGCCCTGCCGACGAGCAACCTGTCCACCATCTTGACCACGCTTCCTTCGTCCACGGTGAGCAAGCTGATCACCAGCCTGCCCACCACCACCGCGACCCAGATCCTCGGGAAGCTGCCCTCGTCGGTGCTGTCTGGCCTGCAGGGCATCCTCCCGTCGTCGCTGCTGTCGCAACTACCGCTGGGCTGATCATCCGAGGGGGGAGAGAGTCCGCTGCAAGCGGGATGGCGCCAGCAGGCGCCATCCCGCCCGCTCTCATAGAGGAGACCTTCGCTGACACCGCTAGGCCACGAGCGGGCAGGTACAAGAATCTTGGATCCCAAGGCGTCCGCCGCCGGGATCAAGGGGACCGGGCCAGGTACCGCCGGGCCCGGGCCTTCAGCGCGCACGGCATCAGATGCCGGCGCGCTCGATGAGCTGTCCGCCGCGATCGAGGGCGCGCGGCGCGGAGACTCAGAGTCGTTCCGCATCCTTTACGCCGAGACCCAGCCCCGGCTGCTGCGCTACCTCAGCTTCCTGGCGGGCAGCGAGGCCGAGGACATCGCCTCGGAGACGTGGCTGCAAGCCGTCCGTGACCTGCCAACGTTCACGGGCGACTACGACAACTTCCGCGGCTGGATCACTACCATCGCGCGGCACCGGGCCATGGACCACGTCCGGCAGGCCAGCCGCAGGCCAGCCGTCCCCGTGCCGGCTGAGGACCTCGCCTTCCTTGTCGGCCGCGAGGACACCGCGGAAGGCGCGCTTGAGGCCATCTCCACCAGCGACGCCCTCAGCCTCATCGCCACCTTGCCGCCCGACCAGGCCGAGGCGGTCCTGCTTCGCGCCGTCGTGGGCCTGGATGCCAAGAGCGCGGCCCAGGTGACGGGCAAGCGTCCAGGGGCCATCCGCACCGCCGCCTACCGGGGCCTGAAGACCCTCGCCAAGCGCCTCGACGCCGCCGCCGTCGCCTAGCCGGGGGAGTTGCACGGCTCGCCCGGGCACTCCCGCACGGACTCCAGGCCGACGCCGCGCCCGGGCCGTGGCCGTCCCTCGCGTCCTATTGCCTGGGGGTGTAGATCAGGAGAAGCACGCCGCTGGCGAAGCGCCGCACGTCGGTCAGGGACAGCTGTGGTGCGCCGTCGATTTCCTCGAACAGGTGCCGGCCTGACCCGGTCGCGACGGGTGTCAGGAGGAGGTGGAACTCATCGATCAGGCCGGCCGCCAGCAGGGCCCGGTCCAGCGGGCCGTTGCCGTACTTCACGATGCTGCGGCCGGGCTGGCGCTTCAGGCTGGCGACGAAGTCGGGCACGTCGCCGGGGATGATGGTGGCGTTCCAGGTGGCCTCGGTCAGCGTTCGCGACGCCACGAACTTGGGGATCGCGTTCATCCGGTCGACGAAGGGGCTGGCGGCCATGCGAGGGTAGGCCGCCGACAGCCCCTCATAGGTCCGGCGGCCGAGCAGCAGGGCGTCGGCGTCGTCAAGCAGCTCGCTGGCATACTGCAGGTGCTCGTCGTCCAGGTAAGGAAATGCCCAGTCGAGCGGGTCGATCTGGCCCCCGAGGGAAACGTGGGTGGATTGGATCAGCTTTCGCATCGGTCAGTCCCGCGGGCGGTGATGGGGCGGAGGGTGTCGGGTGTGAGGTCGGCGAGGGTGGGGTAGCCGTCGACGGCCATGATGAGGTCGGCCTCGGCGAGCAGGCAGCGCAGGACGTGCTGGATGCCAGCGGCCCCGCCGAGGGCGAGGCCGTAGGCATAGGGGCGGCCGATCCCGACGGCGGTCGCGCCGAGCGCGAGGGCCTTGATGATGTCGGCGCCCGAGCGTATGCCTGAGTCGAAAAGCACGGGCTTGCCCTGAGCCGCCGCGACGATGCCGGGCAGGCAGTCGAGGGCGGGCAGGCCGCCGTTGGCCTGTCGGCCGCCATGGTTGGAACAGTAAATGGCATCGGCGCCGAGGTCGAGGGCGCGGCGGGCGTCATCGGGATGACAGATGCCCTTGAGGATCAGCGGCAGCGTGGTCAGCGACCGCAGCCACGGCAGGTCGTCCCAGGTCAGCGGATTACCGAAGATACCCGCCCAGTGGCTCACCGCGGCCATCGGGTCTTGCTCGGGTCGGGCGGCGAGGCGGGAGCGGAATACCGGGTCGCTGAAGTAGTTGGCCAGGCAGTGCCCGCGCAACTGAGGGAAGTTGCTGGTCGCCAGGTCCCGGGGCCGCCACCCGGTGATCCACGTGTCCAGGGTGACCACGATGCCCTTGAAGCCTGCCTTCTCGGCCCGGCTTACCAGGCTGGCGGCGAGCTCCCTGTCGGTCGGCGTGTACAGCTGGAAGAAGCCGGGGGTGTCGCCCAGCTGGGCGGCCACGTCCTCCAAAGGATCAACCGACAGCGTGGAGGCGACCATCGGCACCCCGGAGCGGGCGGCGGCCAAGGCCGCCGCCAGGTCGCCATGCCCGTCTTGGCAGCACAGGCCGATGACGCCGATCGGGGCCATGAACACGGGGGAGGGCAGGTGCAGCCCGAACAGGTCCACGGACAGGTCCCGGCTGGCCGCACCGACGAGCATCCGCGGCATGAGCCCCCACTGGCTGAACGCGGCGACGTTCGCACGCTGGGTGTACTCATCGCCCGCGCCCCCGGCGACATAGGAAAGGACCGACGGCGGCAGCGCCCGCTCGGCCCGCGCCTCAAGGTCGGCGTAGGACACCGGGAGGGCGGGCACGGTCCCGCTCAGCCCGGTCAGGTAGATCTCCAGCTGGAAGTCACCAAAGGCAGCCATGCCGTGATGCTACCTATGACCGGGTTCATCCGACCTGGCTGGCGACCTGTTCGATGAAGCGGAAACTTACCGCCGAGGGCCAGGTGGCAGTGTGCCGTCTTCGGCTTGGCGATGTCGGTCTGGCGGAGGGCAAGGTTCTGGTTGACCCTGGTCGCTCGGCGTGGAACCCGGCTGTGAAGCGCCCGGCGTGGGATGAGTTGATGGACCGGCTTGAGCGCGGTGTATCCGGCGGCATGATCGTGTTTGATCTGGAGCGGTTCACCAGGCAGCCGAAGGACGGCGAGCGGATGATCGAGCTGGCCGCCGCGGGGCTACTCGTGCTCGACAGCGAGAGTGAGTATGACCTGCGGACCCCGAACGGGAAGAAAGCGTTCAGGGACGCCATCAACGCCGCCGCCTACTACTCCGACCGGCTGTCGACCGGAGCCGTCCGAGGCAAGAAGCTCAAGGCGATGGCGGGAGAGCCCAACGGCGGCCATCGACCATTCGGGTTCGAACCCGACCTGGTTACAGTGCGAGAAGAGGAGGCCGCGGCCCTGCGTGACCTGACGGCGCGCTTTCTAGGGGGAGACGCAAGACGCGCTGATCGCAGATTTGAATACGCGCGGGATTGCTACGTCATACGGGAAGCAGTGGACAAAAGCGGCGCTGCGAAAGCTTCTGATGCGTGAGAGGAACTGCGGACGGATTATCTACACCGACCCCAAGAGCGGGGTCACCTAGGTGGTCGGGCACCTGCCTGGCAAGCCGATCGTCACCGAGGAAGACTTTGACGCCGTGACCGCTGTCTACACTTCCCGTCGCCGTGGTCGCCCCAACTCCTGGCATTACCTCTGCTCGGGGATCGCTGTGTGTGGCGTGGAGGGCTGTGGTCAGAGGCTGGGTGGCGAGGTGTGCGACCGTTTTACCGCCGGTGCGCGCGAGCTCGACGGGCCCGCTGGCGGAACTCGATCGGGTGTGGTGCTGGCACGGCCACTTCCTCCCCAGCTGACACAGGGTCAACACAGGTCACGTGGCCGTGCTACCGGGGGAAGCTCACGGCGCGCATGGCCGATCCTGCGGTTCGTCGCCATTGGTGCTTGTCTGTTCGGGCGATGACCAGTACGAGTTGCCGTTACTCTTTCCTCGCTCCGGTGCGGAGGTGGCCCTGATGTCCGGGGGTCGGCGGGGCGGCGAGGCGCTGGCCGTTGCGGGCGGCGGCGGCCCGAGCCCGGCTGCCGGTGGAGATGAGCCCGAGGGCGAGCGCGGCGAGCCCGCAGCCGCCGATGACGGCGAGGGCGGCGTGGCTTGAGCTGATGAAGCCGGCGCCGGTGCTGGCCACGATCGAGCCGGTGACGGCGACGCCGATGGCGCTGCCGAACTGGCGGGCGCTGGCGGCGAGCGCGCCGGCTACGCTGACCTGGTCGGGCGGCAGCCCGGAGACGGCGGTGTTGCTGACCGCCGGGGAGATCATGCCCGCGCCGAGGCCGAAGACGGCGTAGGCGGCCAGCAGATACCCGCTCGCGGTGCGCGCGGTCAGGGGGACGAGCAGGAAGCCGCCGGCGGCGAGCAGCGCGCCGCCCAGCGCGAGGGGGAGGCGGGCGCCCCGGGCGGCGACGAGCCGCCCGGAGCGATTGGCGGCGACGGCCTGGCCCGCGGCCAGCGGGATGATCATCAGCCCGGCGCGCAGGGGGCTGAGGTGGCGGATGTCTTGCAGGTAGAGGGCGTTGAGGAAGGAGAACCCGCCGAGGCCGGCCGTCATCACGATGGAGATCACGTTCGCGCCGGCGAACGGGGGGCTGCGGAAAAACCGCAGGTCGATCAGCGGCTCGGAGCGCCGGGGCTCGACGATGAGGATCCCGGCGAGCGCCGCGGCGGCGAGTGCGAGCAGCCCGATGATCCAAGGGTTCGCCCATCCGCGGCGGGGGCCCTCGATCGTCGCGGCGATGATCGACGCGAACAAGACGATGATCAGCGCCTGGCCGGGCGCGTCGAACGCGCGGGCCCGGGCGGCCCTGGACTCGGGGATGAAGCTCCGGGTGAGCACGATGGCGGCGATCCCGATCGGGACGTTGACCCAGAACACCGATCGCCAGCCGATACCGCTGACCAGCACGCCGCCGAGCACCGGCCCCGCCGCCATGGTGATCCCGATCGCCGATGCCCACACGCCGATCGCCCGCGCTCGTTCCCGGCGGTCGGTGAACACGCTGGCGATGATCGACATCGCGACCGGGTTGAGCATCGAGCCGCCCACCGCCTGCAGGCCGCGGAAGGCGATCAGCCACCCGGCGCCGGGCGCCGCGCTGGAAAGGAGCGAGCCGAGGGAGAACAGCACCAGCCCGAGCTGAAAGACCCGCTTGCGGCCGAAGCGGTCGGCCATCGAGCCGGACAGCATGAGCAGGCAGGCCATGACCAGGGAGTAGGCGTCGACCGTCCACTGCAGGCCGCTGACCGAGGCGTGCAGGTCTCTGCTGATCGACGGGAGCGCCACGTTCACGATCGTCAGGTCGATGCCGGTGATGCCAACGCTCAGGCAGCAGATCACCAGCACCAGCCGCCGGCTGACGGGACGTGCCGGGCCGGCCGTCGCCGTCGGTCCGGGGGTGTTCGCTGTGCTCATGGCGGGTCCTTGGACAGGTCTGATAGTGTCAGCGGAAACGGACAGGGTGTTCACATCACTATACGGATACCCTGTCCACTTATGCAAAGGGCACCCGGATGACCGACCCTCCCCTCTCCAGAAGGGCCGACGCGGTCCGCAACCGCCAGCGGATCCTCGAAGCGGCCCGCACCGCTTTCGCCGACACCGGGCCCGAGACGTCGATGGCCGAGGTCGCCCGCAGAGCCGGGGTCGGCATGGCCACTCTGTACCGCAACTTCGCGAGCCGCCGCGAACTGCTGGAGGCGCTGCTCACCGATGAGGTCGATGCGGTCTGCGCAGCAGCGGCGACAGTCGAGGGCGAGAGCCCGGGCGACCGGCTCGCGACCTGGCTGCGCCGGTTCTTCCAGTACGTGACCACCAAGCGGCCGGTCGTCATCGGGCTGGTCGAGGACACCGACAGGACCAATCCCGTCTTCGACACCCGGGGCCGGATGCTCGCGGCCGGCCAGCCGCTGCTGGCCGCCGCCCAGGACGCGCACCAGATCGACGGCGACCTCGACCTCGGCCAGATCCTTGACCTCGTGGTAGCCATCGCGAAGATCCCGGGTACTCCGCAATACCGGCAGCCGATCCTCGACGCCGCACTCGCGGGACTGCGCAGGCGCGGCACCTGAAGCCGGCGTCGTACGGCGCACGGCACCGACATCCCGCCTTGCGCGGGTGCGCCGCGCTGACCGGGTCTGGCTGCACGGCAGCCACACGGACCATGAGTGCGGCTGCGGACCCGGCTCCTCCAGACCGTCCTGGAAATCACCGGCCAGCAGTAAATGCAGGAGGAGACGGCGGCCACGCGCTGTTCTGGACACGGCTCAAGCCAGCTGACCTACCGCGGGCGGAAACCGACGCCCCTTCCCCAGTCCGCGCAAACAATCACAAACCAACTCCGCCAACAAGGTGGATACTCGCCAACCAGGTCGGTCCCTACAGGGGAACAGACAACATTGTCGGTCGTCGGCCCTGCCTTGCGCTCCCAGTCACGCGGGCCTTACCTGCTGCTAGTTGAGGTCACGGTCTGGAGCTATCAGGAGAGCCACTCTTCAAGCTCGCGCCGGTCGTCTGCGTGTTCCGGCTGCATGGCCTCGGAGTCCGCGACTACCCCGCAGGTTCAGGCATTCTGGATCATGACATCATCAGCGACATCATCGACTGGGACCAAGCCAACAAGGCGTACACGGCAGGCGAGGGTCAGTCGGGGGAGAGATACATCCGACGGCTGGAGGCAGCCGACCGGATGGCCGAGATCGAGGCTCGCTGGCATCATCTCCCCAAGGGGTTCCACGGGGAGATGATGCTCATCAAGGTCCACGTTCGGGCCGTCGCGGACACCACGCTAGTGGCGAGCAAGGAAGAACTCTGCTGGCTGGCCATCGCCGCTGCAACTGCCTGGCTCCCTAGAGCGGAACAAGCTGAGCATTGCTCAAGCGCAAAGAAGACGCCCTCGGTGGGCGGTCAACCTGCTGCTCACGAGTTCGTAGCTGCTCAGGCCCGAATTGGATCTAATGAACCCCCTACTCCGGTCAGGTAGATCTCCAGCTGGAAGTCACCAAAGGCAGCCATGCCGTGATGCTACCTATGACCGGGTTCATCCGACCTGGCTGGCGACCTGTTCGATGAAGCGGATGGTCGCGGCAGGCGGCAGCGCCTCGGCGCTGAGCTGGTCCATGACCTCAAGGTAGTGCTCGACGTCCGTGCGCTGCTCCAGGTAGATGGCACTGGTGAGCTGCTCGATGTAGACCACGTCGGGCAGGGTCCGCTCCTGGAAGCGCAAGAACGTGAATGACCCGCTCTCGCCCGCGTGGCCGGCCCGCGCGAACGGCAGGACCTGGATGGTCACGTACGGCATCCGGGCCAGCTCGATGAGGCGGTGGAGTTGAGCGCGCAGCACCCCCGGGCCGCCAACCGGCCGCCACAGCACCGACTCGTCCATGACCGACCAGATCCGCGGGGGGCTTGGCCGGCTGAGCAGGGCCTGGCGCTTGAGCCGCAGGGCTACCCGGTGCTCGATCTCGCCGAGCGGCGCGGCCTGGTGACCCAGCCGGGTGACGGCCCGCGCGTAGTCCTCGGTCTGGAACAGGGCGTTCACGAACTGGATCTCAAAACTGCGGATCGTGGACGCGGCTGACTCGAGGCCCAGGTACGTCTCGAACCAGTCGGGCAGCACGTCGCTGAACTTGGCCCACCAGTCCGGCTCGGCCGATTGCCGGGCCAGGTCGGCGAACTGTGACCGCAGGTGCTCGTCTGTCACGCCGTAGAGCACGAGCAAATCCGTGACATCGCGGACCTTCAGCCCGACCCGGCCGGTCTCCATGCGGCTGATCTTGGACCGGGACCCGCGGATCGCGCGGCCGGCCTGCTCGGGCGTGACGCCAGCGCCCTCACGGAATCGGCGCAGCTGGGTTCCGAGCAGCATGCGCAGCACAATCGCGTCAACTGACTCGCTCCCCAGGCCGGGAACAGGCAATTCGCCACTTGGCATAACCATATTCATCAGCGCTCCGAGGACAATAGACCGGGGTGCTCCGCAAGACCGCGGGTGCTTTGCGCCGCCCGCGGGTCAGACGCACAGCATCGTGCTACGCCAATCACGCATACTACACATTAAGGCACGGAGCGCATACCGGGTTGACACATCTATTCCGTAGCCGTCATGACATAGCTTGGTGAGCATGCGCGTGCGTATCGGGGTGTCACTAGGAGCGGCGACCGCCCCTGGCGAATTCGAGGCGTCCGTCGGCCTGCTTGAGCAGGCCGGGATCGACTCGCTGTGGCTGCCGGAAACCGTGTACGGCCCGGCGGTCGACCCAGTCGCCGGGATGGCGTTCGCCCTGGGGAAGACCACGCGGCTCAAGGTAGGCAGCGGGGTCTCCGTCCTGCCCGGCCGTCACCCCGTGCTGGTCGCCAAGCAGCTGGCCTCGCTGGCCGGCCTGGCACCGGGCCGGGTGCTGCCCGTCTTCGGCCTGCAGCCGGCCCTCCCGGCGGAACGGGGGCTGTTCCCGGTACCGGCCGGGCAGCGAGGCGCCGTGTTCGACGAGGCACTGACGCTGCTGCGGCTCATGCTGACAACCGAGGTCGTGTCGTTCCGCGGGACATTCTTCACGGTGGAGAGCGCGTCGGTCGGGCCACTTCCGGCCAAGCCGCTTGACCTTTGGCTGGGCGGCTCGGCGCCGGGCGGGCTGCGGCGGGTGGGACGGCTGGGCGACGGGTGGCTTGGCTCCTTCCTGACCCCGCGGGAAGCGGGCGCGGCCGTCACCGTGATCAAGGAGGCCGCCGATGAGGCCGGCCGGGAGGTGGACCCCGACCATTACGGGATCAGCCTGGTCATCGCGTTCGGCGGCATTCCTGACACCTTGGCGGCGGCGGTGAGGCGGCGCCGGACTGACATCGGCCCGGAGGCCGTGGTCGCGGACGGCTGGGCCGGGGCACGCCGCCTGATCGCCGCCTTCGCTGAGGCGGGGCTGAGCAAGTTCGTCGTCCGCCCGGCGGCGCCCGCACACGACTTCGGTGATTTCCTCGCGGGCTTCACCGAGCACCTCGTCCCCCTGCAGACCTGACGGCGGGCCAGCGGTCAAGCCGCGGCAGCTTTTATTCGCCGCTTTCACAGGAAATTCAAACACTTAGCTGACCTGATCCTCTTCCCTCCTGAGATACCGTCATTTCGTGACATATCCCTGGACAATACGAAGATCGGGAAAATGTACTCGCGCCATCGGCGGCACCGCCGCGATCGGGCGGAGCAGAGGGCAACGAGCGGCTCACCGCGATCACCGGGACGGTGCTGCTGATCGCGCTGGCCACCGAGTGCTACACGATCGTGGCCGAGGCCCGCGGCATCAGCCTTGAGGAGGGCGATGCCGGCGGGCAGTATGTGCGCCGGACGATGCTGGTGCTCGGCGGGCGGGGCACCCGGCTGGCCCTGCTGGTCGCCTCGCTCCTCGCCGGGCTCGTGATCGCCCTGCTCACCGTGCACGTGGTGGGCAACTGGCAGCCCAGCGGCTTTCCTGGCCCCGGCCCAGGAGGACCCGGCCCTGGCCCCGGCAAGCAGATCATCGGCCCCTGACCACAGGCCTAGCTGAGGTCGCAGGGCAGGTGCTTGATGCCGTTGATGAAACTGGACAACAGGTAGTCGGGTGCGCCGGCGGCACGGATGCCGGGAACGCGCATCAGCAGCTCGCGCAGGATCGCCGTGATCTCGCGGCGAGCCAGGTGCGCGCCGAGGCAGAAGTGCGGCCCGGCGGCGCCGAAGCCGACGTGCGGGTTGGGTGAGCGGGTGATGTCGAACCGCTCGGGGTCGGCGAAGACCGACTCATCCCGGTTGGCGGCCTGGTAGAACAGCAGGACCTTGTCGCCCTCGGCGTAGGCGTGCCCGTTCATGGCGAAGTCCCGGGTCAGCGTGCGCCTCATCCAGATGACGGGCGAAACGTACCTGACGATCTCCTCAACGGCCGGGCCGATGCGGCCTTCGAGGTCGGCGAGCAGCAGCTCGCGCTGGTCGGGGTGCTCGGTGAGCAGCACCAGGGCGTGCGAGATCGCGTTTCGCGTCGTCTCGTTGCCCGCCACCACGAGCAGGATGAAGAACGACGCGAGCTCGGCCGGGGTGAGCTGCTCGCCATCGATGTTCGCGGAGATGAGCGCGGAGACCAGGTCATCAGCCGGCTGCGCCTGGCGCTGCTCGGCCAGGCTGGTGACCAGCGCGGCCAGCTCACCGCCTGAGGTGAGGACCTGGGTCATGGCCTCGTTCAGGTCCGCGCTGACGAACTCGGGGTCGGCGCCAGCCAAGATGATGTTGGTGTTCCTCAGCACCGTGGCGTAGTGGTCGTCCCCGATGCCCATCATCTCGCAGATGATCTTCAGCGGCAGCCGGGCGGCCACTTGCTCGACGAAGTCGCAGGATCCGGTCGCCACCAGGTCGTTGACGATGCTGGCCGCGGTCCGCTGGACATCGTCGGTGAACTTCTTGATCATCTTCGGGGTGAACGCGCGGGACACGATCCGGCGCAGCCGGGCGTGCCGGGGATCGTCCATGCTGATCATCGAGCCGAAGTACTCGTTGAACTCGGCGGGCAGGTCATAGACGTTCGTGGCGCCAGGACCTGAGCAGAACACGGCGGGGTTCCTGCTCGCCTCGGCCACGTCGGCATGCCTGACCAGCGCGTAATACCCTCGCTCGGTCGTGCCGAACGGCGAGGTCCCCGCGTCCATGAACGGCGGCGGCGACATGGCCCGCAGCTGCCCGTACGCGGCGTACCGCGCCGGGCGCGGCTGCTCCCAGAAGGCGTTCTGCGACATGTCGAGCTCGCCGGTGATGGGAGTGGGAAGCACATCGGTCACAGGGGGGCCGCCTTCCGGATCAGGAACTCCGTCCACCTTTCCCATGGTCTCGCCGGGCGGGCAAAGAGGAAAGAGCGCCGTTAGCCGCGCTTGTTGGCAGGGGCCGGGGTCCGATAGGTTACCCGCCAGTTAGTCCCCTGATGACGGAGGCACGATGCGAGCAGGCTGGCGGCGGTCGGGCCGCCTGATCAGCGCGATCGGCGCGGTTGTCGTGTCGGCCGCGCTGCTGGGCCTGATGGGCTTCGGCTACGGCACGATCCCGGCGCTCGGGCCGGCGCTCGACCCTGGCCGGGGCGCGTGGACCTCGGCGGCCGGCGGGACCCCGGTCACCTCGCAGGCACTGCACGTGCCCGGGCTGACCGGGCCGGTGACGGTCTCCTTCACCCGCACCGGGCTGGCCTCGATCAGCGCGAGCAACTCTTCCGACCTGTTCCTGGCGCTCGGCTACGTGCACGCGAAGTTCCGCTTGTCAGAGATGGACCTCGAACGCCGCCTCGGCGAGGGCACGCTATCGCAGCTGGCCGGGGCGTCCGACGTGACCTCCGATGAGTTCGAGCTGCGCCTGGGCCTGCTGCGAACCGCACGCAACGAGTGGGCGCGCATCGCTGGCGACCCCGGCCAGGCCGCCGCGAGTCAGGCCCTGACCGCCTACGCTCAGGGGGTCAACGACGACATCGCCCAGGTCCGCGCCAGCGGCGACTGGCCGGCGATCTTCACGCTGACCGGCGCCTACCCGGCGCCGTGGGCCCCGGTCGATAGCCTGGTCGTCCAGGGCGTGCTCACCCAGGAGCTCGACTTCACCACCAGCCCGCTTGATCGCGCCATCCTGACCCGCGACATCGGCGCGAAGAACGCCGACGAGTGGCTTCCGGAAGTTCCGGCCAACGAAGGCGTCCCGGGCACGGCGACCCCCTACGACCCAGGACCCTACCTGAAGCAGCCGCTGACGCCGGTGGCCGCGGACGTCGCGAGCAGCGTCCCCGCGGGGACAACCGGGGCTGAGACGGCTGCCGTCGAGGCACCGGCTTCCGGTCCGGCCGAGGGATCAGCACGTTCTGCGGACTCGGCGGCGGTGGCCCAGGCGGCGGGACAGCTGCTCACGCAGGTCGGCCAGCTTGGCTTCAATCAGATCCACGAGTACCCGGACTCCAACGCCTGGGCGGTGAACGGCCCCGCGGTCAGCGGCGGCGGCGCGCTGCTTGGCGGCGACCCGCACCTGCCGCAAACGCTGCCGTCGGTCTGGTATGAAGTGTCGCTGTCCGCACCGGGCTACCAGGTGGCCGGGGCCACGGTGCCTGGCGTGCCCGGGGTGCTGCTCGGGCACAACGCGCATATCGCCTGGTCGCTCACCGACACCCAGAACCAGGCCACGTTCTACTACGCGGAGAAGGTTCGCGGCGACCAGTACTACTGGGACGGTGCCTGGCGGCCCATGACGGTCGAGCACTACACGATCGCGGTGCGCGGGGCCGCTCCGGTGCACTTGGCCGTGGACATCACCGTGCACGGGCCGATCATGACCCAGGTGCACCAGACGATGGCCGTCGACTGGATGGGGAACGTTCCCTCGGACGACCTGTCCGCCCTCCTGGCGATCAACACGGCGTCCAACTACACACAGTTCAAGACGGCCCTGCAAGTGTGGCGCGCGCCGACGCAGAACTTCACCTACGCCGACGACGACCCGGTGACTGGCTCCGCTGGCTCGGCTGGCCCGGCCGCGGCGGGCAACATCGGCGTGTATGCCGCCGGGTACTACCCCCAGGTAGCCAGCGGGTGCCAGCCCTGGCTGCCGATGCCGGGCACCGGCGCCTGCGACATCACCGGTGTCATACCGTACGACGCGATTCCGCAGGTGTACGACCCGCCAACGCATGTGGTCGCGACGGACAACCAGCGCCCGGTGACCGCGGCCTACCCCTACTACGCCGGGACAAGTGACGGCTTCTATGACCCTGGCTTCCGCGCCGGGTACGCCTTTCAGTCGCTTGAGTCACTGACCACGGCCGGATCGGTGTCGGCGGCGTCGGTCGAGGCACTGCAAAACAGCGTGACCGATAGCCTGGCGGCGTCGGTCGTGCCCCGGCTTCGCGCGGTGCTCGCCGCGCCCGGCTCCGCCCTGACCCCGCGGGAACGGCAGGCGGCGGATCTGCTTGACTCGTGGAACTATCAGATGTCGGCCGACTCGGCCGCCGCGACCGTCTGGTGGCAGTTCTGGTCGGAGTACCTGTCGCAGGTGTTCCAGCCATGGTGGTCCAGCGGGCACGTGAAGGGGAACATAGACCCCTACAGCCTGGAAGTGGGGCCTGGGCTCGCGCCGCTCGACGAGGACCTGCAAGCGTGGACGCTAGCGGGCACACCCGGTGGCACGCCGCAGCCGGCTGGCTCGGCGGCCCCGTCCCGTGGCGGGACGTCGAGCGTCATCGCGGTCGCCGACGCGGCCGTGCGCGGCCCGCGGGCAAAGGGGCCCGCGGACATCCCCGCCGCGATGGTGGCCGCCTTCAAGAAGACAGTGCAGCGGCTGGCCGAGCCGCTCGGCGACACGCCGTCCACCTGGACCTGGGGCCGGATACATTCCCGCGAGTTCCCGTCGGTGGCGGGTGCCAGCGGGCTGGGCTACGGCCCCAGGGCGGCCGGCGGCGACCCATTCACCGAGGACGCGGCCGATGGTGGGCTGACCGCGATGACCGGCCCGTCATGGCGGATGGTCGCCACGCTGCCGGGCGATTCCGGGGTGTCGGCCGTCGGGGTCTATCCCGGCGGCCAGTCGGAGAACCCCGCATCCCCCTGGTATGACAACCTCGTCCCGCTGTGGTGGAACGGGCAGTACCTGCCGATCCCCGCCCCCGGGTCGGCTGGCGACGACGCGAGGTGGACGCTGCATGGTTAAGCGACTGGCTGTCTTCGTCATCGTCGCCGTCGTCGTGGCGGTGACGGCGCAGGCGGGCCTGTGGTGGGTGCCGTTCGTGGCCGGAGTGACCGCCGGGCTGCTGCCACCCGAGCGCGGCTGGCGGGTCGTGCTCGCCGCGGCAGTCGGCGCGGCCGCGGGCTGGGGACTGCCGCTGTGGATCCTCAGCCTGCGCGGCTACCCGGCGGGCGCCACCGCGCGCGTGATCGCGGCGCTGGCCGCGATTCCGCCGTACGCGGCGGTGACCGTGGTGGTGACGCTGCTGCTTGCCTTCCTGCAGGTGCTTGCGGGCGCCTGGCTGGTGCGCGCGCTCATCCCGCGCCGGTACCGCTGGTCGTGAGCGGGCGGTACCGCTGGTCGTGAGCGCGCCGAGGCCGCCGTCACACCCGCGACGACGGCCCCGGCGGGCCTGACGGTCCTGGTCAGGTCTCGGTGGGCGCGGCCTCCTGCGCGGGCGGGCCGTCCTGGGCCGGGATAGGCTGCGTCGGTGCCTCGCCCGATGTCCCGGGCGCGCTGGCCCCGTTAGCCGGTGCCGGTGACAGGGTGGCCTCGTTGGCCGGCACCCCGATCACGGTGGCCTCGTTCGCAGGCACCTCCGACAGCACCGCCGAATCCAGCGGCGAGCCCTCAACGATGCCGCCACGGGCTGGCGTGCGGCCGGCCCGCAGGACGAGGGCGAGGATGAGGATGATCAGCCCGCTGGCGACGCCGACGAGCAGGTAGGCCTCGGTGAAGCCGTTGTTGGTGTACACCTGCGGGACGACAGTAGTGACTGGCTTGCCGCTGGGCGGCGTGGCGATGAACTCGAACGGGTGGGCGGCGAGGATAGCCGTCGGCAGCGCGACGGCGAGCGCGCTGCCGAGGGACCCGAAGGCCGCGTACATCGCCGCGCTGATGCCCTGGCGGGCAGCGGGGATGGCGTCGATGAGCACGTTAGGCCCGCCCGCGTAGAAGCACGCGGTGCCGATGCCCCAGAAGACGCCGATCAGCAGCTGGTCCTTCCACGCACCGTGCCAGGGCGTCCAAAGCTCGAACGCGATGAGCATGGCCAGGCCGCTGATGATCAGCGGCAGGCGGGCACCGTAACGGCGGGCGAGGAGGCCGCCGATCGGGCCGACGATCATCGCCACGACCGACAAGACGAGGGTGACGTGCGTGGCGACCTGGAAGACCGACAAGCCGCCCGCGTAGTTGATGTCACCTCTGAAGGTGATGTAGGGCTTGACGAGGCTAACCGCGACGTGTTCCTTGGCCGCGATCCCCGAGAGGATCTGGTTCCTGAGCGAGTTGGGCGCGGGCGTCTCGAACATGTAAGGGATGAGCAGCTGCGGCAGGGCGAGCGCCAGAGTGGCGAAGACGGAGATGGCCATGACGATGGCGACCGACGGCTGACGCAGCAGGGCCAGCTCCATCAGCGGGTTCTTGATGCTGTTCTCCCAGACCACGAAGATCGCGAGCAGCACGAGGCCACCAACCAGGTAGAGCAGCTGGTCCTCGCTGCCCCAGCCCCAGCTGCTGCCCTCACTGACGTAGATGAGCACCCCGGCGAGGCCAAATCCGACGAGAAGGCTGCCCAGCCAGTCGAGCCGCTGCTTCACCCGGAACGGGGACTCTGGCACGACGATCGCCAGCAGCGGGGTGGTGACGGCAACATAGATGAGCAGGAACCAGAAGATCGACCGCCAGCTGTAGTGATCGGTCAGCGCGCCGCCAACCAGCGGGGCCACGATGGCCGACGCGCCGAAGCCGGTGGCGATGACCCCCATCACGACAGGGATCAGCCGGCGGGGTATGAGGTCGCGGACGACGCCGTAGGCGACCGCCGACATGCAGAAGGACGTGGCCATCAGGCCCCGGCCCACCAGGAACAGCGCCCAGTTCTTCGTGAGCGCGCAGATCAGCGTCCCGATGAACATCAGCACGGCGAGGACGAGCAGCGTCCGCTTCTTGCCCCATAGGTCCGAGGCCTTACCGCAGAGCGGCAGGGTGGCGGCGCCGACGACGCCGACGATGGTGAGCGCCCAGGTGGAGTTGGCGCCCGCGGAGGGGAACGCCAGGCCGATCTTCGGGATGATCAGGCCGACCATCGAGTACTGAACGGGAATGACCTCGGAGAACACCACGAGCACGACCAGGATGGTCCAGATCCTCGTGTTGGAGGCGTGATTGAGCCGTCCGGCGTCCTCGTCGGAGCTTACGGGGGGAGGTGGACCGGATGCCGCGGCCGCGTTCTGTGACATGAAGCGATTCCTTTGTGAAGCGGGGGAGTTCCTCTTACTTTTCTGGGGCAGTGCCGGTCGGGAGGCAGTGCCCGGCGGGGGGACGGGAGGCAGCCATGAGGACGTGCGCGTCAGCTGCCGCCGTAGGAGTACACCGACGCGCTGTCCGGCCTCGCGTTCAGCAGGGTGTGCGTGGCGTAGGCGCCACCGAGCGCGACTAGGACGCCCAGCACGATCGCGAGGGCCAAGCGGGTCATGTCTTCCTCCACGGGGGGACCGCGGCGGCGGCCACGGTAAGGTGACGAACGGATCTCGGTAAGGCCACTACTAGCTCTGGTAAGAACAGTATTCCTAAGTGGTAATGAGACTCTCGCCCCTAGCGGCGGGCGGCGTGCACCGCCGGCCGAGTAGGCGAGCGGCCCTGCGGGCAATTGCCAGAACTGGATCGGGAAGTGACCGCGGATCGCCTGTCGCCGGCTCGCTGACCAGGGCAGAGCGCGTTGGGCGTGAGCACTCGGCGATGGTCCCGCACCTGCGGCGGGACCCGCCTGACGACCCGCTGATCACTGCTTGGCGGCGTCGGGTGAGGTCATGGGGCTCGCTCCAGTGCGTGCGCTAGGGACTTGTCGGGCACCACCTATTAGATTTTTTGTATGGTATAGGTACGCAGTTCAATCGTCTAGAGGCGTACTGACAAACTCGCTCACTAGTGAGGCAGCGATCAAGGGCGCGTATTGCCGTGTTAGAGCGGCTTTTTCATCTCGCCCGCCGGCTCGCTGGACCTTCCCCCCGGCGTGCTTACCGTTATGCCGTGGCCGTTACTGACGCTGGAGCCGCCAGCCAAGGACCTGCCCGGCCCTGACCGTAGGCGGGCCGAGCAGCCCGGTCAGGTAGCGGCCGAGTGCCGACCGGGGGCTGGTGACCGCCACCACGGCCGCCAGGTCCCAGCCCGCGAACTGCGCGCGCATCTGCGGGGCATCCGGGTAGATCTGGTTCGGCGGGAGGGTAGCCACCGACGCCACCGGGACCCGAGCCGACTGTGCCCACAGCTGATTGAGGTACATCGCCTCAGAACTGAGCCCGTTGCCGTCGGTCGCGGCCGGGCCAGCCCAGGTCGGGCCCATGAAGTAGCCGCCGATCATCGACGCGGGCTGGCCGGTGTTGGCGGCCCAGCGCAGCGGCGGGGTGTAGGTCGCCACCGGGATCGGTACGACGAGGACGTGCGCGCTGGCCGGGAGGCGCAAGTCGCTGAACGTCGCGGTCCAGCCGGCCGGCACCGGCGATGCGGCGGCGGCAGGCAGCGGTGCGGGCACCAGCGGGATGACGGCCGCCGCGGTCAGGCCCGCGACGATCAGGCGAGCCCTGGGCCAGCGGCCGCGGGCCGCGTCGAAGCCGAACGCAAGCAGCGCCGCGGCCGCTCCGTCGGCGACGATCGAGAACCGGTCAGGTATCACGGCCCCGGTGACCGGCAGCGTCTGCAGCCAGTACCAGGGCAACTTGATCAGCGCGTGCTCGTCGCCCCCGGCCAGCAGGGTCCCGCCCAGGGAGAAGACCGCGAGGATGGCGAACGCCACGGCCGTGGCCCGCACCGGCAGTCGCCCCCAGAAGCGCACCGCCACCATGGCGAGCGCCACCAGCAGCGGCCAGCCCAGGTAGCCGAGGTACTCGGGGAGCTCGCCCTGGAAGTGCCGGGCGAACGCGGCGCTGCTCGCGGTGTGCAGCAGCAGGAACCCCGATGGCTGTACGAATCCGGCGAGGTCGTTCTTGTAGAAATCAGAGGCAAACGGGCTGCCCGCCTGGCGCAGCGGGCCAAAGAACTGCACCCACAGCGGGTAGCCCGCCACCAGCCCCAGGGCACCGGCCCCAGCCGCCAGCCCGGTGGCCACGTCCCGCACCCGGCCAATGGCGGCCCGCGGACGTGACACGACGGCGACCGCGGCCATGAGCAGCACAGCCACCCCGGTGTCGAACAGCAGCTCCTCGGTGATGAACAGCTGGGCGGCGGCCAGCAGCCCGAGCCAGCCGCCGAGCCGGACCGCGCCCCACCGGCCATGTCGGTAGCGTCCGGTCGCCAGCCGCAGCGCGGCGTCGGCGATGAGCGGAGGTAGCACGGCGAACTGCAGGTCGTAGTGACCGAGGCTGGACTGGATGAGGGCGGGGGAGAATCCGTACACCCCGCCGCCCAGCGCCGCCGCGGTCATGCCAGTGCCCCACCTTCGCAGCACGGCGATCATGGCGAGCGCGGACCCGGCAAAGCCCACGGTCATCAGCACGGTCAGGCTGGCCTGAGGGCCCGCGAGCAACGTGACCGGTGCGAGCAGCGTCCCTGGCAGCAGCATGAAGGTGTTCCACATGACGCTGACGCCCTGCGGGGCATTCATCCCGTCCGTGATGAGGGCGGGCAGTCGCAGGTGCGCGATCGCGGTGGCGTCGTAGCGGAAGTACCAGGTGAACTGGTCGGCATCGAAGGGGTTCGCGGCGACTATCCGGGAGGCGGGGTCCCGCCACAGCCACATCGTCACGACCAGCGCGCCCAGCAGGCAGTACGCGGCTGCGACGAGCAGCACGCGCCACTCGCCACGCCGTCCTGCGGCGAGTGGCGCGTCGCCGGCCACCGACGGCTCCGCGGTTGTTAGATGCGGGGCGGTCACGGCCCGAGCCTAGCCAGCCACACGCCGGCAGCCGGGACTTACGGTCGCACGTCAGACTTCCTTAATGGTTCCAAGACCGGCGTGTATCGCAAAAGTTATTAACGCCTTCTAAACGCGATCACGGCCGGACCCTGCTCGCCCTAGCGTGTCGGTTCAAGGAGCAAGGAAGCGGACATGGAGGTGTATTGCATGATCACCGGGCGTAGGTCCGCATGGCGTCGCCGTGCGGGCCGGACGCGTTTCGCACGCATCGCAGTCCCACTCGCCATACCAGTGGCGCTGGGTCTGGGCATCGGTATCTTCATCGCGGTTCACGGCGGGAACTCGACAAGCATCAACCAGGCGGCACTAGGCGCCTCGTCGAGTCCCTCGGCCAGCCCCTCGGCTGCGTCGAGTAGCCCGGCCGCGACGACCACCGCGGCGAACGTCAACTGCGACATCATCGTCCCGGCTAACCCGCTGTCGGCGAAGGGCCTGGCTACCCCCTACCAGCTGACCGGCCCGGACGGGATGAGCCCGGCGGCATCCGGCTGCAATATGGCCAACGCGGCCAACCTGGGCGCCTTCGTCCAGGCGACGATCCTGAACACGCAGACCGGGGCGTTGTCCGTCTACAGTCCGCTGGTCATCACGCAGGGCACGACCCCGGCGGTCGCCCCGGTGGTGCCGACGTTGCCCCGGCGCAGCATCGTGACGATCGACTTCGGGTTCAACGGAACCGACCTGACCCAGGTGGGCGCCACCGCGAACGCCCTCGCGCAGGGCGATTGCGTCAACGGCCAGAACGGCTCTGTGTTCGGCCAGGTGTCGTTCTGCAATGGCACCAACTTCTTCAACACGGCGCATCAGATGGAGGCCCAGGGCCGGCTGAGGGTGCCGTCGGAGGGGACGTCCGCCAAGATCGTCGCCTCCGGAGGTGCGCTAGGCACTGGTCAGGACTGCCCGACGACCCACAACTTCGACATGGTGGACCAGGACCCGTCGGACAACGTCACCACCCTGTACCTGCTCAACCCGGCCACCGGCCAGACCGCGCAGGACACCACCGCGAACTCGGCCAACATCGCCGGCTCGATGGTGCTGGCGAACGGCAGTGACAACACCCTGCTCGACCTGTTCATGGACCCGACCCTCGGCTGCACCCCGTACCAGGCCCCAGACCTGGCCAACAACAACCAGCCGACGTCGTCGCAGGCACTCGATGAGCTCCTGGCCGGGAAGAACGAGCCGAAGCTTCAGGGCCTGGTTCCCGAGAACGATGAGATGGTGCTGAACAACGCCGGGGCCTTCGACGCCGCCAAGGACAACCTGTACCGCTCGGAGATCGGCGAGCCGCCGATCAACGCGGCCAGCCAGCAGGCCTCCACCCCGGCGATGTACTGCCAGAACATGGTCAACGTCCAGACGCCCTTCGTGCAGGCCAACCAGACGCTGCTGGCGACGGGCCAGTCGCCGGTGACCGGGGTGGGTGACAACCTGATGACCTTCCTGGCTAACCGGCTCAGCATGTCATTCACCAACCTCGGCTGCCAGAACTTCGGCCTGACCGACCCGGTCACCGTCACCCTGAACGGGGCCGGCGTGGCCGTCGCCGCCACCTTCAATACCGCCCAGCAGAAGGCCAGCGGCGCGGCGGCGGGCGGTGCGGCGGGCAGTGGCACGGCCGGGAATGCGCCGTCCACCGGACACCGCCGGGGCCGTAACCACCACCAGCTGATGGACCCGTCGGGGATGTAGCTCCCGGGCTGCCAGTGGTCGGCTGGCCCCGATATACCCACGCCCTGGCCCTCGCCGTTCGCGGCGCGGGCCAGGGCTATTCTGCTCCAGATGTGCCCCAGGCCGAAAGGACCAGATGATAGCGCTTCTCGTCGTAGCGGTCGCGCTCGGGCTGAACAACTTCGGTGCGGCGATCGCCATCGGGGTCAGCGGCGTGGACCGGCGTACCGAGATCAAGGTGGCCACGGTCTTCGGCTTGTGCGACGTCGTGATGCCGGCCACCGGGATGCTCATAGGCACCGGCCTGGCCGGCCCGCTGGGATCTGCCGCCCGGTGGGCCGGCGCCGGGATACTGTTCCTGACCGCAGTCTGGGGACTCATCGAGGCACTGCGTGGTGGCGACGACACCCCGCAGGTCTGGCACGGGTGGCGGCTGCTCGTCAGCGGCGCCGCGCTTAGCCTGGACGATCTCGCGGTGGGACTCGCACTCGGGACGGTGCGCTATCCGATCGTCTTGGCCGTTGCCCTGTTCGGGCTTATGAGCTTCGTCATGTCGATTATCGGACTGAAGCTGGGCGGGAAGCTAGGTACGGCGACCGGCGAGCACGGCGAGGTCGTGGGGGCAATCGTGCTAGTCGGCATCTCTGGAGCGATGGCGATGGGCTGGCTGTTATCCGCCGGGCCGCTAGGAGTTACCGTCGGCTATCTGCTGGGCGTCGGCGAGTGCCGTGTTGATCGGGATCGCGTACCCGGTGACGTTGAGGCCGCTGCCCGAGCCCCCGATGGTGATGCCGATTACCTTGCCGTTCAGGTCCACCAGTGGGCCGCCGAGCACCGACAGCATGTCCGACTGCAGCGCCGAGGCCATCAGCCCGCTCCGGGTCTTGCTGGTGTTAGCGACGTCGACGGTCACGTTCATGGCGGTAAGGGTGCCGGCGTCGATGGTCACCTTGGTCGTGGTGCCCGTGGTGCCGACCGCGGTGTCGTAGACCTGGCCCGGCGTGTGGTAGGAGGTGAAGCTGGAGATTTCGGCGTTCTGAACGAGCTTGTCCGAGTTCCCGACCTCGACGGTTACGAACGGCCATCCGGGATGGCTGGCCATCTGGAGCAGCGCCAGGCCCGCCGTCGGGTCCGTGCCGATCACCGTGGCCTTGAAGGTCGCCCCGGACAGGACGTACTTCACCGAAAGGTTCTGCGCGCCCCTGGCGGGCTGGTACGTGGTCAGCACCTTCCCTGACTGCGTGAGCACCAGGCCGATCCCGACCGCTTTCCCGCCCGACAGGATGTGGACCATGCCAGGTGCCGTCGTCGACAGAATGTTCGCCTGGCTGTTGTCGGCGATGGAGCCGGAGCCCTCGATGAACGGGTCAGCGATCGTCTCCGGCTTGGGGATGTCGGAGCGAACCACGTTGTTGCCGATCCCGGTCACCTTGCCGATGCCGAAGCCGATCCCCGCCATGAGGACGACCACCGCCGCCATCACGGTGAGCCTGAAGGGCTTGCTCCGCCACGCTTCAGGTACGACCCGGTCGTCATCGTCGTCCTCGGTACCACGTGTGCTCAGGTCATCATCGTCGTCGTCGGCGCGCGTGTGCTGTCCGCTCTCGCCGACTTCCTGAGCTCTCATCAGCTTGCTCCCGTTGTCACTGGGCCGTCTGCACGGCGGTGTCAAAGGTCGCCGTGATCGCCACGCCAGCCCTGTCCCGCTTGAGCGTGACCGGATTCGTCAGGTGGAACCGCTGGCAGCCAAGGCTGGTGAAGGACACGCTCAGGTTGTTCGCCAGGAAGGTGAGCAGGTTGCCAGCGGTCGCCGCGACCGGCGACTGGCTAGTGGCGAGCAATTTCGCGTTGGCCGCCAGGAACGGCGTCTGGATGTCGGTGAGGTTCTGGCAGTACATCGCCGGGTCGCTCGGCTTCGCCAGCGCCGCCGATTTCGGCTGGTACGCGTCCGCCGCTATCTCATCAAGCGCCTCGGAAAAAGTCGGCACGCTGGCGTTGGACTCCTCGGGCGCCTCGAACGGCCGGCACCCGAGGATCGGGTCGACGTACCGGTCGAGCACGGAGTCGGCGCTGTTGTGCTGCAGCAGGGTCGCACCGGCGACGTAGCCCAGATACGTCTGATTGTCCTGCGCCGTCTGGCCGGTGAGCGGGTTGAGCAGGTAGCTGGTGGTCACGCCTTCGCCCGGGTCCAGGCCAGCCACCTCGAAGTTGCTGATGACCGGGCACGACCGGCCCGTGCCACGCGCGCCGCCTGACGGGACGATCGCGTTCGAGGTCCCTGGAGACGGGACCTTGAGCACTCCCTTGCGCTCGGCCTGCCGCACCGCGCTGAAGAAGTTGCTCCCGTTGCAGGAGGACGCAGGGCCGGGGGCCGACCCCGCCTGGTCGTCCACGCAGTGGGCCGCCGCGAGCGTGGCCGGGGTCGCCCCCACCTGGACCAGTTTCGTCCCGTTGAAACCGAAGTCGATCGTCACGACGGCGCCGGCCGGCAGCGCCGGTGGATCGAGCCGCAGGTCCGGCGTGTCCGGCCTGGTGCCCCGGGTGATCACGAGCGGCTCATAGACCGACAGCGCCCCGGTGGCCGGGTCCAGGATCGTGGCCTGGACGAAAGCCCCCAGCTTCGCCCCGTTGCTCATCTCGCATCCCGACTGCGCTGGGGTCATCCCGTTGGGACCCGTGAGCTGATAGGGAGTAGCGAGTCCCTGCGCGCTCAGCGGGTTAGCGGGAACGATGATGTCGCACGTGGTATTGGACTTCATGCCCGCCGCCGGGGCAGCCGTTGACAGCGCCGCAGCGGCATTGGAGGCAGTCGGGGTCACATAAGTGCCCAGAGGGATCTGGGTAAGGCCAGAGTTGCTCGTGCCCGACTGGTAGGCGAGCACGAGCCCAAGCACGAGCCCAAGCACGGCGGGAACGGCGAGCTGCCCCGCGACACGCGACATGCCACTTTCCCGCGTGCGGCGCCGCCACGCGGGCCAACCCTCCTTGCGCACCAGCTCCACCTCCCGGTCCCCGCATTCCACCCTCATGGCATACGTTAGCCCAGCAAGGCGGCCTGACGCGGGAAATTCGGAAGTTCTACCCTTAACACCCCAAATGAGGGTCGTGATGGTACGGTGATGCTTCAGTGATGGCCCCGAGATAACGCCGGGCACGTGCCAGAACTCACCTCCCCTCGTTGCCGAACGCGATTCTCTCATTACCTTCCATAGTAAGTAATTACGCATCTGTAACACGCCTGCGCGTGCCTCTGCCCTGGTGGTATCATGCTGGCCATGGTTTTGTCAGGTCCTCGCCTGGTTGAGGACTAAGTGCCAGGCAGCGGCTCTTTTCTGAACGATTGAACCGGCCGGGCCGATCTGCCGTTCCATGGGTGTTACCTCCTCGTGACGCGAGGCCAAGCCCACCACGGGCGCGCGGTCGCTCCGGGTAGTGAAGGGTTGAATATGCTCAAGCTACTGGCCTTTACCCTGCCTTTGTGCCTTGACAACTTTGCTATCGCATTTGCCGTTCTCGGAGAAATTCGGCTGACGCGGTCACAGTTGCTGCGCGTCACAGTGGTGTTCATCGCATTCGAAGCCATCATGCCGCTGATCGGGTTGGCGGTGGGCACGCCACTGATTCACCTGATCGCCGGCCCGCCCCACATAACAATCGATCCTTACCAGCTGGGCAGCCCTTCCGAGATCAAGGAGCTTCAGGAGGCCTACCGCTCGCACCTAGCCAACGAGATCGACCTGACCTTCGTCGGCCGGTATATCGTCCCGTTCGTCGTGCCGGTGATTGTCGGCATCATCGGCCTGCTGATGCTGGACGAGGCCTTCAACGACGACGATGACGACGACGAGGCGGAGAAGGCGAGGGCACTGGTGGCGGCGCGCGGCCGCTCCATCATCGGGCTCGGCATCAGCATCAGCCTGGATGAACTGATCGTGGGCTTCACAATCGGCTACAGCCAGTACTTCAGCGCGACCGAGGCCATCATCGCCATCGTCGTCCAGTCGTTCCTGGCCCTCATGGCCGGCCTGTACTTCGGCCGGAAGGTGCGCGACGGAAAACTCAGGATCAGCGTGGAGCGCGTCTCTACTGGCACCAAGCTGATAGCGGGCGGCATCCTTGTCACGCTGTCGGCTGTCCTCCTCGTGGGCCCCCCGCTCGCCAGCCACGCCTTCCCCCACGTCATCCACTCCGTCTTTCCGCACAAGGTCAAGCCCGCGCCGGCGCCCTCGGCGGTCACCACCGACCTGCCGGGAGCCAGCGGATGAGGCGCCCGGGAGGCCCTCGGTGCCCCGGTGCCGGGAGTAGCAGTGCGCTGACGGCTACCCGCGTGTCGAGCTTGACTTAGGTAAGCCTTACCTAATAAAAAGGTCATCATGGACTTCGACGTGCTCCCCGGGCCGCCGCTGGCCGAGCTGGCCCGCACCGCGATGGCCCGCGCCTGTGCCGCGGTAGTGAGCTGTACCGGTTCTCAGGGGTCGGCCACGGTTCCGGTGCGGGTCAGCCAGGCGGGCCAGCCGATCCTGCTGCCGCGCGGCGGCTCGGCACTGGCCAGGCAGCTGGCCGCCGGCCCGGCGATGGTGACGATGAGCGTCCCGGCGGATGCCCCGTTTTCCGCCCTGCGGCTCACCGGCATGGCCATGCCGTCGGCCCTGGTCAGCCCGTCAGGCTCGGACCTGGGCGTCAGCAGCGGGCAGCCCGCCGCGTATTCGGTGACGCTCCAGTCGCTGGAGTTCACGGGGACAGCGCCGGTCCAGGTGGCGCTGGCCCAGTACGCGGCGGCGGCGCCTGACCCGTTCAGGCACCAGGCCCCGGCCGTCTTGCGCCACCTTGAGGACTGGCATATGGCCGAGCTAGTCCGCTGCGTCCAGATGAACGGCATCGCCGACGCCGAGTGCGTCGTGCCGCGCGGGCTTGACCGCTTTGGCCTGGAACTGCTCGTATTCACCCCCGGCGGCCTGGCCGCGGTCCGGCTGGCGTTCCCCGATGGCCCGGTAAACCGGGTTGAGCAGGTCCCCGCCTCCATCCGTGCCGTCCTTACCTGCCGGTGCGATGGCAGGTGGGGGTAGCCGTTCACCGGCTTACCTCTTCACAGGCGTAACAGTCCGCCTTAGCATGCTTCGTGAATGATCATTCACGAAGAAGTGGGGCGGTCATGGGCCTCGACGTCACCAGCCTTAACCACCGTCGGGCGGTGAACCGCTGGGAGCGGGTCAGCGTCGGCGACATGCTGGAGCGGCTGACCTGGAGCTATCCGGACAAGGAGGCGATCGTCGGCTGGGCTGGCGCCTACGCCCACCCGGAGAACAGGCGGCTGACCTACCGGCAGGCCGACGAGCGGGTCGCGCAGGTGGCCGACGGCCTGCTTGCCCGCGGACTGCAGCGGGGGGACCGGGTCCTGCTGTGCTGTGAGAACTCGGTGGAGGCCTTCCTGGTCAAGCTCGGTGCGGCCCGGGCCGGGCTGGTCTGCGTCCCGCTGAACCCTAGCCTGGCCCCCGACGTCATCGGCCACCTGATCGAGCGGGTCGAGCCGTCCTTCGCCGTCGTCGACGCGGCGGTGTGGGCCCATGTCGAGCCGGCGTTCGCCGCCCATAGCCTGCGGCCGGGCATCACGATCACCATCGGAGGCGACGTCGTCGGCGGCAGCGTGACCTTCGCCGAGTTCACCCGAGGCCAGGCCACCACCGAGCCGGACGTGGAGATCCATGGCGACGACATCTGGGAGATCCTGTTCACCTCGGGTACCACGGCGCTGCCCAAGGGCGCGATGGTCTCCCACCACAGCACCTACTTCGGGGCCTATAGCTTCGCGCTCACGCTGACCCGCGGCGTGCACCTGGAGTGCGACCTCAAGGTGGCCACGTTCCTGCCGATCATTTACCACGTCGCGGACCAGGTCTTCACCTTCCCGGCATTCCTGAGCGGCGGAACGCTGCTGATCGGCCGTCAGCCAGCCCCGGAGGCGATCGCCGAGGCGATCACCAGGGAGCGGGTAACCGCCCTGTGGGCGGGTTCGCCGATGATGGCGAACGCGCTCGCGGCGCGGTTGCGCGAGGACCGGCTCGCCTACGACCCGCGCAGCCTCAAGGTCCTGGTCTACGGGTGGGCCGCGCTCCCGCCCGGGACGCTGGCCACGTTCAAGCAAGCGTGCGGCGAGGACCTGGTGGCGGTCGAGATCTTCGGCCAGACCGAGGCGATCTCCTGCCACCGGTTCTGGCCGGACAAGTGGACGGAGACGTTCCTGGCCACCAGCCCGGAGCAGAACTACGTTGGCGTGCCCAACCCGCTGCTGGCGGCGACGGTCATGGACGAGGCGGGCGGGATGCTCGACGGCAAGCCGGGCGTCCCCGGCGAGGCCGTGTACCGTTCCCCGGCCATCACGGCCGGCTACTACCGGGACGAGCAGGCGACCGCTGAGGCGTTCAGGCACGGCTGGTTCCATTCCGGCGACTCTTGCGTCTACGACGAGCAGGGGTTGCGGATCATGGTCGACCGCTACAAGGACATCGTGAAGACCGGCGGCGAGAACGTTTCGAGCCAGCGAGTGGAGGCGGTGCTCAGCCTGCATCCCGGCGTGGCCAAGGCCGCCGTCATCGGGTTGCCGCACCCCCGGTGGGGCGAGGCGGTCACCGCGGTGGTCGTGCCAGGCTCCGCGCCCGCCGCCACGGCCGCCGAGCTGATCGCCTTCTGCCGGGAGCGACTGGCCGGGTTCGAGACGCCCAAGGACGTCGTCTTCGCCGCCGCACTGCCTGAGACCGTCGGCGGCAAGGTGCTCAAGTACAAGCTGCGCGAAGCTCACGCCACCCATTACGACTTATGTGTCGGTAAATGATGGCTTATACACTGACAGTGTGCGGCTGGAGGGGGAGATCACCAGGGGGACCACCAACCCCAGCAGGCTGCGGCGGGTGGACCGCTGGATTACCCAGGCAGAACGGTCCGTCCTCATCTCCCAGGAACGCCCCCTTGTGGTCGACCTGGGCTACGGCGCATCCCCGGTGACCACCCTGGAGCTGTACACGCGAGTTGGCGAGGTCGCGCCGTCGGCTGAGGTCATTGGCCTGGAGATCGACCCGGAGCGGGTAGCGCACGCGCGCGGCCTGCTGGCGCAACTGCGCGGCGCGGGGCGGCCGCTGCCGGGCCTGTCGTTCGCGTCAGGCGGGTTCGAGTTGCCAGTACCCAGGCGGCCGGTCATCGTGCGGGCCTTCAACGTGCTGCGCCAGTACCCCGAGGACCGGGCCTGGACCGCCTGGCGCCGGCTGCAGGCGGGTCTCGCGCCTGGCGGCGTGCTGGTCGAGGGCACCTGCGATGAGATCGGCCGCCGGGCGGTGTGGGTCACGCTGCCCGCGCTCCCGGTCGCGGGCAGCCGCCAGGAGCGGGGCCCGCTGGTTACGTTCTCGACCAGGATCGCTTCGCTGGAGCGGCCCTCCGACCTGGCCGAGCGGCTGCCCAAGGTGCTGATCCACCGGAACCTTCCCGGCGAGCGGGTGCATCAGTTCCTGTGGGACTTCGATCGTGCCTGGGACCGCTGTGCCCCGTACTCCGCCTTTGGCTCCCGGCAGCGATGGCTGGCGGCGATCTCGCTGCTGCGCGAGGACTGGCCGGTGGTCTGCCGCCCGCCTTATGGCGGTCAGCGCCGCTGGCGCCTTGGCGAGCTGACAATTCCTTGGTCGGCCATCGCCCCACTCGACCGCAATTTATCCATAACGAGAGTGACGATATACTTTCGCTGTCCTGATGTCACGCTCGGTGCTCGGGGCAAACAATGGAGCGGGTTTGCTCATGCTAAGCTAGGCGGCGCCAACATCCGACATCGTGAAGGTTCCCGCTGTGTCTAGTTTTGGTTACTTCATACTGGGTACGATTATTTCAATCCCTATCGCCATAGCTGCGCCTTTGGGTACTGCCGTGATCCAGAAGCGGCTAGGGATCCGCAGCCAGAAGCAGGGTCTTCGCAGGCAGGAGGCGCTGGAGCAGGAATATGCCATCGTCAGGGACTATCATGAGGATCCGATTAAGCTGCTTACCTACGTCAGCAGCAGGCTGCTCATACTGGTACTTTTCTACATCGGCCAGGAGATCCTGCCCGCCGCGGCCAGCTTCATGTTCTTCGGGGGGTCCATTGGCACCCCTGTACTTAGCTACGAGACCGGCGGAGTCACCGTCGCCGCCCTGACGACCGCGCTAGCGGCGCTGCTCGGGGCTATTATACTCGGACTGCTGTTCCGGACCGGATTCCGTGCATATCGCATACTGAGGAAGGTAATGGAGTTCGACAAGTACGAGAGCGAGGTGAAGAGCGAGCTTGCGGCTATTCGGACTGCGGGTAAAACGGTCAAGGCCGGGGCTCAGGTGCAAATATCGTGACGTTTCACTGGGGTGGGGCGGTGTCCGCCGTTCCCGCCCGGAGAGCCAGCGGGCCGCGCGGCTCGCCTGGCAGCACATGGGAGGGACCTACGTCATGAACAAGCAGAAGAGCTGGCTTCTAGCCACCGGAGTTGCCACGGCCACTCTGTCGCTCGGCATCGTGTGTGCCGAGGCCGCCTCGGCCCCGGCCAGCCCGGCACCGGGAAAGATCGCGGTCGCCCAGGCGGCCAGGCCAGGGGAAAGCGGCACCCCGACGGGAGTGCTGTCCTGGGGCTACCCCATTGGCTGGGGCAGCGAGCACGAAGCGCGGATGCCCTAGGCCTCTGTGGCAATGAGAGCTCAGCGTGGCTGAAGTCGTCGGGCGGCGTGATCACGATGGTGGTGACGTCGAGGTCCTCGGATCCACTGGCGATATCGCTGAGTTCAGGACGAGTGAACGGCTCACAGGTCGTGATGACGTTGCAGGAAGTTCAGCGCCGCCCAGCCGAAGGGAACGGGGAGCCAGAAGGTCAGCAGCCGGAAGAGCAGGACCGCGCTGACCGCCACCGCGCTCGGCACGCCCGCCGCGGTTAGCCCGACAGTCAGGGCAGTCTCCACCGCGCCGAGCCCGCCGGGGGTGGGGATGATCGAGCCGAGCGCGCTTCCCGTCAGGTAGACGACCGCGATCTTCGCGAACGATGCCGTGTGGCCAAACGCCTCGACGGAGGCCGCCAGGCACCCGATATAGGCGAGGCTCAGCAGCAGCGCGCCGCCAAGCGCCTGGGTGAGCCTGCGCGGATGCTGCGCGATCTCCACCAGTCGCGGGACCACCTGGCGGAAGGTCGGTGACAGTCGTGCACGCACTAGACGGCGGCCAGCTGGGAGGGCGAGCGCTATGGCGGCCAGCGCGAGCAGCCCGGCGACCACAAAGTAGGCCCACGTCGGCGGCCTGATCGGCTTGGAGGTCCCGGCTCCCGCGATGGCGGCGAAGGCGGTCAGCATCACGATGTGCAGGGCAAAGGCCACGACCTGCGAAACGGCCACGCTGGCCACCGCGACCGGCGGCGGAACCTTCCGGCGCTGCAGGAACCGGATGTTCAGCGCGACGCCCCCGACGGCGGCGGGCGTCACCAGCGTGACGAACGAGCCGGCTAGCTGCACCAGCGTGGTGCGCAGGAAGCCAAGCCGCTCGGCGACGTACCC